>Ga0156531_1269_pt1 | contig 49223 bp, 34 predicted proteins | sample RifOxyB3_FD_111926 | JGI IMG/M metagenome (GOLD analysis project Ga0156531, IMG submission 111926) | Lentisphaerae bacterium RIFOXYB12_FULL_65_16 | reverse complement strand
GACCATGGTCCATTGTCCATAGTCCAGAATTGCGGGGGAACTTGTGGCGGACGAGCACTAGTCTCTCCCCGCCATCCCGCATATCCGGAAGCCCTTCTCCGCCTCCATGGGCGCACGGAGGGCGCTTGGAGACTATTTTATCAAAGAGCGCTTGATCTTTTATGAGATTGGGATTGATATTATGGTAGGCACAGAAGCGCGACCGGCCATGGGTGGGAATGCCCAGTGACGCCCAGGGACAGTCAACGGCGATTGCGGATTCGGTCCGGGGCGCGTCGTGGCGTGTCGGTCGAGCGACGGTTGGTCTCGGGGCCGCAAGGGTTGGGCTTGTCGGGTGCAGGCAAGCCGTGTGAGGCTGGGAGCACGGTGGTGAATACGATGTCAATACACGATCTCGTGCGGCAGGCACGCCGCGCCAAGGGCATGACGCAATCGGCGCTGGCGCGGGCGGTGAACTGCCAGCAGTCGGCGATCAGCATGTACGAGGCGGGGCGCAGCGACGCACTGTCCGACGAGAAGGTCCAGGCGGTTGCCGAGGTCCTGGGTGTGGACCTGCCTGAGGCAGTTCCGGGGCCGCAGTTGCAGGCTGATCCGGCGCGGGGCGTGTTGAAGTACTGCCCGCTGCCGGACTGTCCGGCGAACATCCCCTACACAGCCGGCGGCCGCGTATGCTTTAAGCCGACGATGATCGAGGCGCCGGCCGGGGAACCGACGCGGTGTCCGTTGTGTGCGGAGGTTTTGGAGGACTGCTGTCCTGGCACGGAGTGCGGCGCCCCGGTCACTGAGGGCAGTTTCTGTATGAAGTGCGGCACCGCCTATGTTTCGGCCGTGCTGGAGGGTAAGGGGTGGCCGGAGCAGTGGGTGGCTGAGCGGCGCGCCGAGATCCGGGAAGTCCGGCGCTTGAGTGACGTTCGACGGATGTGATGGGCAGATTGCAGGGGCGGGCGCGGAACTCTCGCGCCACTGCCTGTCGCTGCGCACAACCACGAACGGGCGCATCGTGGTGCCCAATGCTTCGCCTTTGACGATGATCTCAGCAACGCGTCCGGGGCGAGTGTCCCGGTTCCGCGGTTCGTTTTTCAAGTTCATGCCAGCCTGCGGGGAAGGATGCGTCCATGCAGAAGTCGATGGTTGTTTACCGGTGGGTAGCTGCGGTTTCCGTCGGACTGAATCTTGCGTTTGGGGGGGGACTGCTTCGCGACTACTGGGTCCGGACTCGAACGCCAGCCCTGACATCTGCCACCTACGCCGAAGAGAATGGAACGGGTCACTTTGTTCTCCGCTTCTCGACGCCGATGTCGCGGGACCCGGCCGAGGACGCGTACCTGCGGCCCTTCATGTTTACGCCCGTCTTCCAGTACGACGTGGCCTGGGACGATCCATGTCAGGCGGTGGTGATTCCCCGCTCGGCGTTGCCGCCCGGCAAGACCTACCTGGTCAAGCCGCGCTCCGGTCTCCGTGACCTCGCGGGGAAGGCATTGGCGGAGACGCCGTGCAGCGTGACTGCCGGCGAACTGCGCGTCGAGGGCATCGGCGCACCGCAGATGCTGGACTCGACCCGCATCCGGCTGAGCTTCAAGTTCAACGGTCTGGTCAGTCCGATCGAACTGGTCAGTGTCATGACAGTGACCGACCGCAAGGGGCACGCCTTGGAGGTCAAGCCGGTCGAAACCCGAGCGGTTCTGTGTCCGGCCGTCGACGTGCGCGTGGGGGAGGGTGTGGACGTGATCGCAGTGGCGATCAACCCCGGACTCAAAGCCGCGTGTGCGGAACTGGGGTTGCGCCGTGAGTACCGCGCCGAATTCCCGATCGGCACGCACCTGGTGATCGGCGAACTGGGCGCGGGGTCGGGTTCGGATGGAATCTACCTGTCATTCTCGGCCTCGGGGCCGTTGCTGCTTGAGGGCGCGACAACCCAAATCAGCATTGTGCCGAAGGCGGAGTTCAGGGTTCAGCGCGCCTACTGGGGCGAGCACTACCGCATCGAGGGCGATCTGGCGCCGAACACGTTCTACAAGGTGACTTTCCACAAAGGGTTTCGAACCCAGGACGGGCGCGTTCTTGAAGAGGATGCGGCGCGCACGGTCTGCACCCCGAATCTGTCGCCCATTCTCTGCTTTGTCACCGAGGGCCCGTTCTTCCCGCGCAACCGCGACGCGGTCCTGCCCCTCCGTCTCTGCAACGTGGCAGAGGTCGAGTTGGAGGCCACTCGGATTTACCCGAACAACCTGGTGTCGTTCATGCGCTGCGAAGAGTGTTCGGCCGACGCGGAGGGACCGCCGGTGGGGACGACCGTGTTCCAGCCGAACCTGGCGGCCAACACCATTGCGGTCCGCCAGGTCGCCTTGGGCGAACTGCTCCGGAAAGCGCCCTTCGGCGTCTACCAGGTCACCGCCGGCGCCGTGGACAGGAGCTGGTTTCGGAGCTCGCGGACATTCGTCTGGACGGACCTCGGCCTGAGCGCCATTCGTTCGCCAAACGGGTTTTTGGTCTGGGTGACCGGTTTGGGTGACGGGCGCTCGGTGGCGGGTTGCGAGGTGGAGGTCCTTTCGTACCGCAATCAGCGCCTGGGGCAGGGCAGCACCGACGCTGACGGCCTCACGCGCCTCGAACTGACCCGCACGTTTGGCGACGACGAAAGCCCGTTTCTGATCGTGGCCCGAAAGGGCGCGGACACCGCACTGCTGCCCCTGGACTCGAGCTACGAACACGACCTCGCGGCATTCGATATGCCCCCGCGGCCGTTCCCGGACACTGCCTACGAGGCGTACCTGTACACCGAACGCGGCATCTGTCGGCCCGGGGAAAGCATCTGCCTCTCCGCCCTGGTCCGCGATCGCAACCTGGATGCTGCCGGCGGTTTTCCGGGCGAGATTCAGATCACCGATCCGGAGGGAAAAGTCTTTCACAAGATGCGCCTCGCGGTCTCGGAACTTGGGTTTGCGTCGGCTGCCGTGCCGGTTCCCGTGGACGCCCGAACCGGCATCTACAACGTGGCCTTGGGTGTCCCCGGTAACGACGCCCGCAGCGCGGACGTCTGGGGACGCTGCAGCTTTCGCGTTGGCCACTACACCCCGGATCGGCTGCGCGCCGGGTTGACGCTGAACAAGGACCCGTGCAGTCCGGGCGAAACGGTGACGGCGGATCTCAGCGCCGCCTACTACTTCGGCCGGCCGGCTGCCGAGAGCAGAGCGGTATTCCGGACCCTCTTCGGCGAGGCCGAGTTTGCCCCGTCCGGCTACCGCGAGTTCGCGTTCGGCAATCCGGAGCGGGCGCTCAATGTTCCCGCCGCCGCGCGGATTGTCCTGACCACGGATGCGGCCGGCAAACGCAGTTACGAAATCGCTCTGCCGGCGGCGGTCACGGCGCCGGCGGCGGTGCGTTTGACGGTTGTCGCCACCGTCGACGAACCCGGCGGTCGCGGCGTTTCCGCCACGGCCGGCACCACGCTGCACCCCTGTGCCTACTACCTGGGGCTCAAGCCGCTCGGGGACTCGGCCCGTCCGCCTGAGAAACGCCTGTCGTTCGCCTGGATCGCACTCGACCCGGCGGCGCATCCGGCGCGGCCCGGGGGGCCGCTCCGTTACGAGCTTTTCCAGGACGTCTGGCGGTACGTACTGACGGAGAACCAGGAACGGAACTACTTCTACCAGTGGACCAAGGAGCGCATAGCGGCGGGCAAGGGTGAAGTCCCGGTGAGTGGCAACCAGCCCCGGGGCGCCTTCGATATTGTCTGCGATCAGCCCGGTTCCTATGTGCTGCGGGTCACGGACGCCAGCAGCACGGTCCAGACGCTTCTGTGTTTCGAGCACGGCGAGGGCGACGGCGCCCGGACCCGCCTTACCACCCCGTCGTTCCTGGTAATGACCCCGGACCGCAACCTCTACCGGGCCGGGGACAGCGCCACGTTGCGGTTTAAGGCGCCCGGTCGCGGTCATGCCTTGGTCTGCACGGCGACCGACCAGGTCTGCGATGCGGGCCTGCGTCCGGTCGAGGCGGGCGAGAACACCGTCACCGTGCCGTTGCCGCAGTGTTCCTTTGGCAGTGTCTACGTGGCGGTCACGCTCGTTCTTGAGCCGGGCAATCCGCCGCCGCCGTGTCGGCGCCTGTTCGGCTTGATCCGCCTGGACGTGGACCGGACCGACCGGGCGCTGGTGGTCAAGCTCGACGCGCCGGCCATGGCGCAGCCAGGGCAAACGGTGCCGGTTGCGCTCAATCTCTCCCAAAACGGGCAACCGGTTCCAGGCCAGGTGCAACTTCTGGCGGTGGACGAGGGGATCCTGGCGTTGACCGATCACCCGACCCCTGACCCGCTGCAGCACTTCTTCGGGGCGCGGCGCTGCACTCTCGGCTTCAACGATATGTACGATCACCTCTTTCCCGAACTCCCGGAGCAGGTGGGGCAGGAGTCGGCGCCCGGCGGCGACGCGGCCGCGACCTTCCGCACCCCAGTGAACCCGGCGCAAATGCGGCCCGCCATCGTCGTTCTCCCGCCGGTCGATGTCCCGGCCGAGGGCGTGGCGCAGGTCGCGCTCCCGCTTCCCGAACACACCGGTGCCCTGCGACTGATGGCCGTGGCGTACAACCGGTCCGGCGCCGGCAACGCCGCGCTCGGAATGCAGTTGCGCAACCCCCTCTCCATCCTGCTCACCGCGCCGCGCGCCGTGGCGCCCGGCGATGAGTTCGAGGTCACCGCACAGGTGGTCAATAATGATTTTGCGACTGACGCGGTGGTTCTGGAGGTCTCGGGGGACGGCCCGATCCGGCTTCCGACCTCGAGCGCACGCAAGCTGTCCGTACCGAAGGGGCAGGAGACGGTGGTGGTGTTCCGGGTCAACGCGGCCGCGGCGGAAGCCGGTCCGGCTGTGTTGACGGCACGGGTGCGCGGGGCTGATGGCGCGGTGGTGCACGAAGCCCGGGCGACCCTGGCGGTTCGCCCCGCGAGCCCGCCGGTGTACGTGTGCGGGACACAGGCCGTGGCACCAAACGGTGAGTGCAACTTCAAGTTGCGCGGCGGTTGGCTCTCCGGTACGGGTGTGGCGAGCCTGCGCGTGTCCACCTCCATGGCAACCGAGGCGGCGGGGGCTCTGTCCTGGCTCCGCGCCTACCCGTACGGGTGCCTGGAGCAGACGGTGAGCGCGGCATTCCCATTGCTGTACCTGTCGGAGATCCAGCCGGCGAAGAGCACGGATGACGCACTCGGTGCGGCCGATGTCGAGCCCGAGACCCGCAAGGCGGTGCAGCGTCTGGCGTTGATGGAACTGCCGTCGGGCGGCTTCGCCATGTGGCCGGGCGGGAGCGTGGCCTGGCAGAGCGGGTCAGTCTATGCGGCACATTTCCTGATCGAAGCGCGGCAGTGCGGCGTTGCTATCGACGACGGTCTCTGGGGGCGCACTCGGGATTTTCTCGAGTCCACCGTGTCGCGGCGACGACGGGACAGCCCCGCCGAGGACCGGGCCTACGCCCTGTACCTGCTCTCCTGCGCCGAACGCCCGGCCGCGCCTTTGGCGGAGGCGCTGGCACAGGACGCCGATGCCAGCCGGTTCAGCCGCTTCCTCGCCGCGGCCGCGTTGGTGCGCGGGGGCCGAGCCAAGCGTGGCATGGAACTTCTCGCGGATATCCGCAAGAGCGACGTCCTTCAGGGCGACTGCAAATGGGACATGGACTCGCGCACGCGCCGCGCCGGCCTGGCGGCCATGGTGCAGTTGGACACGGCACCGGACGCCCCAGAGGCCTTGGAACTCATCGATATCCTGCGCCGGGAACGCACGCAGGAGGGGCATTGGGGCAGCACGCAGAACAACGCCTTGGCAGTTCTGGCGTTGGCGAAGTGGAGTCGCTTGCATGCTGCCGATGCCGCCACCCGCGGCGCGGTCGTGGCTCCGGACGGAAGGACGTGCGAGATCACGCGAGACCATCCGGTCACATTCCGTTCCGCCCCCACGGACCAGGCGTTTGCCGTTCGTAACTCGGGGCCGGGCACGCTCTACCTGTCCTGGGAGTCACGCGGGGTGCCGCTCGAATTGCCGGATACGGCGGTCGAGCAGGGACTGTCGATTCAGCGGTCCTACTGCAACGAAGACGGTGAGGAGCGGGCCGCGTTTGCGCGTGGCGACCTGGTTCAGGTCCGGATCGCGATACGGACCGACCAGTGGCGCAACAACGTCGTGATCGCCGACCTTCTGCCGGGCGGATTCGAGATCGAAGACGACAACCTGCGCTCGCGCTGGGCCGAGGCCGACGACGTGGAGGGCGCAACGGTGAATTTCGTGGAGAAACTCGATGACCGCCTCCTGCTGTTCTGTAATCTGCGCGACCCCGGTCATGCCAGTTTCACCTACCACGTTCGCGCCGTCACCCGCGGCACGTTCGCCGTCCCGGGAGTGGCGGCGGAAGCCATGTATGAGCCGCACATTCGTGCCTGCACGGCCGGCAAGAAGGAGCTCGAGATCCGATGAAGTCCGGGCGCGGAAATAAGCGAACTGCGCGGGTGAACCGACCGGAGGAGAACGCGGTGCAGTGGGTGTCTCGATGCGCCCGTTCACAGTTGTCCGCAGCGGCAGGCAGTGGCGCGGGACCTCCGGGACCGCGGCAGGGTGCTCAGGGCCGTCCCGGCCCGAGGGCCTCGGTCGGGGATCCGCCGCGGCGGACGCACCCCGCTTCGGCGCGAGACGCGCCGAGCCACCGCGCACTCGATCGCGTCCCAGCCGGGGCGTGCCACTTCAAGGACGTACTGCCGCTGGGGCACCTTTCACGGCGGCGAATGCTCGTTGTTGCCGTGTTGGCCGTCGTCTCGCTCGGCGCCGTGGCCGGCTGGTGCGTCGCGCGGCGGGCGCTCCAGTTCCCGGAACGCGAACTGTGTTCGCGCCGTCCGTCGCAGGTGTTCACGGACCGGCACGGTGCGGTCGTGCGGGCCGAGCTCGGTGACGGCGAGTCCTGGCGGATTCCCGTGTCGGTGGAGCGCGTCTCGCCGTATGTCGTGCACGGCATCGTCGCCGTCGAGGACCATCGCTACTGGCGGCACGACGGCGTCGACCGGATGGCTGTGGTCAGGGCGTTCCTGGGCAACGTGCGTCACGGTCGCATCGTCTCCGGCGCCTCGACCGTCACCATGCAACTCTGCCGGTTGGCGGCGCCGGAACCGCGGAGTTTTCGGGCCAAGTTCCGGCAAGCGTTTCGCGCCCTGGACCTGGAGACGAAACACGACAAGAAATGGATTATGGAGCAGTACCTGAACGCCATCCCGTACGGCGGCAACATTGTCGGCATCGAAGCCGCCGCGCGCGCCTATTTTGCGAAGTCCGCACACGACCTGACCCTCGGCGAAGCCGCCCTGCTGGCGGGTGTGCTCCAGCGTCCGTCGGCACTGCGACCGGACCGCTATCCGGACCGAGCGCGCCTGCGGCAGCAGCTTGTTCTGCAGCGCATGGTGGAATGCGGCTACGTCAGCGCGGCGCAGGCTGCAGCGGCGGGAACCTGCGTGGTCCCCGTCAGCGACCCCGGCGGCAACGCCGAAGCGGAGCAGGACAATGCCTCCTACAACCGGCTCGGGCTGCCCATGACCGAAGCGCACTTCTGTGCCCTGGCCGCGACCGAGGCCCAAACCCCCGCCGTTCGCACCACGCTGGATCCCGTCTGGCAGGCGCTGGCGTTCGATACCCTGCGCACCCGGGTCCGAGCCCTGGATGGTGTGCAGGACGGAGCAGCGGTGATTATCGAAAACAGTTCCGGGGCGGTGCGGGCGCTGGTCGGTACGCTGGATCCGAAGGCTTCGCCCGCCGGTGAAGTGAACGCCGCGTGTGCCCGGCGCTCGCCGGGTTCGGCGCTGAAACCGTTCATTTACCTTCTGGCGTTGGACGGCGGAATGATCGTGCCGGACACGCTCCTGGAGGATGCGCCGTTGACGTACCGCCATTACCGTCCGGGAAACTTCGACGGCGAGTACCGCCATTCGATCCCCGCCCGCGACGCCCTGGCGCGGTCGCTCAACACGCCGGCTGTCAGGCTCCTCGAAATGATCACGCCGGAGTACCTGGTCACGAAACTCGGTGAGTGCGGCATCACCACTCTGGACCGCGGCGCCGACACGTACGGCCTGAGCCTGGCCCTGGGCGGTGGTGAAGTGACCCTGCTCGAACTGACCAATGCCTACGCCGGCCTGGCGCGGGGCGGCCGGTTCTTCCGCTTTCACTGTGCGGAGTCTGATGCCAGGGCGGGGGGCGAGGTCAAGGCGCCGTTCTCGAACGGAAGCGTGACACTGACCATCGACATGTTGAGCACCTATCCCTTGCCGGAGTGCCCGGATGTGGCCCTGGCGTGGAAGACGGGGACGTCCAATGGCTACCGCGACGCGTGGTGCATTGGGTTCAACCGCGAGATCACCATCGGCGTGTGGCTCGGGAACAAGAGCGGCCAGGCGGCGCGCGATCTGGTGGGCATCAAGGCGGCGGCGCCGGTGGTGGCGAATATCGCCCGGGCGCTGTACCGCAATGGCCGGCCGCCGCCGGGCCCTCGCGGACCGGGAGGGACGGTGAGCATCGACGTCTGTGCGGAAAGCGGACTCCGCGCTGCGCCAGGCTGCGCTGCGGTCAAGTCCGTCCTGGCGCCAGCGAATGTCCCACTGCGGTTCTGCCTCGGGCACGCGACGGATGTGGAGCAAACTGCGGAAGCAGGCTTCAGCGCAACCGATTCTGCGAGGGACGCCGCAGTGGGCATGGCGGGGGGGCGACGGGAACGGCGCGGTATCCTCAGCCCGGCGCCCGGACGCTACCGCGCCGACACGAAGAACGTCCGCCTGCAACTCGCCACGGTCGGCCGCGAAACCGGCGACTGGTTCGTGGATGGGGGATTCGTGGCCCGCTCCGCGGAACCGGTCTGGCACAACTTCGCTCCCGGCAATCACACCATCACCTGCGTCCACGCCAGTGAGTCCACACCCGATTCGGTCGAAATCGTGGTCAGGTGATGCGGGCGGAGGGCCGCCCGCGGTACGGGTGGAAGGTGACGGGGCCTGGTCTGCGTATTGCGCAGGGTGACAGTTCCCCTGTACACTCTCCCCTGAGTCGTTTTGTTTTCGACCTGTGCGGGTAAATCTGCAGAGAGAGAACGCCGTACAATGGGTGCCAGGATACGCCCGTACGCGGTTGTGCATGGTGGCGGCAGTGGCGCGGGACCTCCGGGACCGCAGCAGGGTGCTCGGGGCCGTCCCGGCCCGAGGCCCTCGGCCGGGGATCCGTCTTCGCCCAGGCAGCTTCGCCGGACAAGGCCGGCCGGCGTACCCCTCTTCGGCGCGGGACGCGCCGAGCCACCGAGCTCAATCGCGTCCCAGCCGGGTACGCCATTTCTCCGTGAGGGCGAATTTGCCCGCACAGGTCGTTTCGTTTTTCCGCGCACACACCTTGACGTCCCCATCACTGTCCAGTACGTTCGTTATGTTATCTGCACCGTCCGGAACGCGAGAGTTGAAACGGGTGAACTTGGGCGTACGCTCATGGCTGATTACAGCTCATCACATGCCAACAGTCTGGTCGATCGTACCAAGAAAGACCTCGACTGGATCATGCTGACTGTCTTGGAGCACCCCGAGTACTTCTGGGAAGGCAGGAATCTGACGGAGGACGCCAAGTCGTTCATTGCCGATCCGGATGATGTCTGGCAGATTGCGCTCATCGATGAGATGCAGCATGGTGAACAGGAGAAAGTCGGCGACTGCTTCATCAGTATCATGCTGGGCCACTACAGTCGGTTCCAATTGGACGTGTGGCTCAAGAAGGAGACTGAACTCCTGACGGCGCGACTGGGGCGGGAACCGACGTTCGACGAGTTGTACGAAGACGCACGGAAGAACGAGAACTTCGAGCGGTTCCGGCTGTGTTATGTGCTGCACCTGCCGCAGAAGGTGGCCTTCCAGTTCGAGGCTTACAATATGTACCGGACCTTCGGCGACACGTTCCTTGCCTGTGCCGAGATCCTGCATCCCTACAACTACCCATACTTCGAGAAGATCTGGTGCAATTCGCTGCTGAGCTGTATGGGCGATCAAGTGCTGCGGAGCGAGCGGAAGCGAGCGGGTGAACCCGGGAGTTCCTTCCGGCCGGTGTCGCCCTGAAGGGCGTGAGGAACGTCGCGATCTCTCGTCCAACGCTGAAGTACGGCCGTAGGGTCGGTTCCTCCAACGCGTATCAACTCGCTTACCCCGTTCACCCGACCTCCCCTTATGTTGCGCGCAACATAACTGGAGGTCGGGTTCACACTTCGACCTTCGCTGTTCGGCGTTCATTACGTTGGTTGTCACGCGGTCCGGACGGTTCGGTCCCGCGCCCCGCGGTGTGGCTTGAACGGAACTGCGTTGGGGAGACACCGGTCCTTCGCTTGAAGACATTGGAGAAGTAGCAGGCGTCGGCGAAGCGCAGTCGGTGGGCGATCTGTTTGATGGTCAGGTCTGTGCCGCGAAGGAGCAGCCTTGCGGATTCCAGGCGGCGTCTCTGGAGATATTCGTGGGGGGGCACCCCGGTTTCGCGGCGGAACTTGCGGATGATGTGCGCTTCCGACATGGCCGCGAACTGGCAGAGGTCGGCAAGGCGGACGTCCGTCTCCAGGCGCGTGTCCAGGAAGTCCCGCAGCTTGAGGATGTCCGCTGACAGGCCGGACGCGGCCCGTTCGCGGGCCTGACTCAGGTGGATGATCAGGCGGTGGAAGACCAGGGCCGCCTGCGCGTGCTGCGACGAGTCCTGGCGGCGCAAGATCGCCAGCATCCGGTGAAAGAGTCGCACCCCGTTGCACTGCCGGAAATGGTGCACGTCCAAAATGCCGTAGGCGGCCAGCAATTGCTCGACCAGCGGGCCGTCGACAACGAAGAAGATCTTGCGCCACGGCGTCACCGGATCCGGATAGTAGACGTGATTGCTGTGCTTGTGCAGGAAATAGATGTCGCCCTGCCGCAGAGCGCAGGAAACCCCGTTGCTTTCCAGCACGCCGGCCCCGGCCAGGATGTACTCCGCGGTGGTCACCTCGTAGTCCGTCCGCTGGATCCGGTCTTGGGGACGCGCCGTCACGATCGCCCCGCCCACCAACCGGAACGGCAGCCGGCTGCCGATAGGCACATGATCAGTTTTCCTCATGACATCTCCAGTTTTCCTCACTATTCATGCTCTTGATGGAACAGTAAAACACATTTAGTGTAGAACCATACACTCCCGATTTCCCGCCCGCGACCAAGACCTTCACAACGGTGGTTTCCGCCACCACGAAACCAAGGGAGTGGATATCACAGGAGACTGGAGAACACCATGAACGAGATTGGCAAGAGCGCTGAGGAAGCGCTGGCGTATGTGCAGTCAGTACCGCCGCGGCAGGGCAAGTCGATGCTGGGCGTGCCGTTCGAGAAACGCGACCTGGTGCGGGTCGGGTTCATCGGCGTCGGCGGGCGCGGGTTCGGGCAATTGGGCGAGGTCCTGGCCGTCGAAGGCGCGCAGGTGACGGCGATCAGCGACGCGTCTGCGGCGCACGCGGAGCGTGCCAAGGCGCGGGTCGAGAAGGCGGGGCAGCCGACGCCCGCTGTCGAGGCGGACTGGCACAAGCTCTGCGAGCGCGACGACGTGGACATCGTCTACGTCTGCTCGCCGTGGGATCTGCATGTGCCCATGGGCGTGCATGCCATGGAGTGTGGCAAGCACACGGCGCTGGAAGTCCCGGCCGCCACCACGCTGGCGGACTGCTGGCGCATGGTGGACGTCTCGGAGCGGACCCGGAAGCACTGCATCATCCTGGAGAACTGCTGCTACGAGTACGCCGAGATGCTGGTCCTGAACCTGATCCGCGAGGGCAAGTTCGGCACCATCACGCACGGCGAGGCGGCGTACATCCACGACCTGCGCACCACGCTGCTGGCCGACCATGGCGAGGGGCTGTGGCGGCGCGAACCGCACAAAACGCGCAACGGCAACCTGTACCCGACGCACGGGCTCGGCCCCGTGGCCTGGTACATGAACATCAACCGCGGCGACCGGTTCACCCGGCTCGTGGCCATGAGCAGCCAGTCCGCGTCGTTGGCCGAGTGCCGCGACGCGACGCTGCCGGCCGACAGCCCGAAGCGCAAGGAAACGTATCCCTGCGGCGACATGAACACCTCGCTGATCCAGACTGCCAAGGGCCGTACCGTGATGCTGCAGCACGACGTGGTCACGCCGCGGCCCTACAGCCGGATCAACCTGGTGCAGGGCACGAAGGGTGCATTCGTCGACTACCCGCCGCGCATCTTCTTCGACGGCCAGGGCCATGACTGGAAGCCGCTCGACCCGGCGTTGAAAGCCGAGTACGAGCACCCCATCTGGAAACAGCAGGGCGAACTGGCGCGCAAACTCGGCGGCCACGGCGGCATGGACTTCATCATGAACTACCGCCTGATCCAGCTCTACCGCCAGGGCCTGCCCCCCGACATCGACGCCTACGACGCCGCCGCCTGGAGCGCGCCGGGCCCGCTCTCCGACATCTCCGTCGCCTGGAACAGCCTGCCCCTGCCGTTCCCCGACTTCACGCGCAACAACTGGCAGGAACCCGACCTCCGCGCGCAACGGTAGAGTCCAGTGGCGCGGGACCTCTGGGACCGCAGCAGGGTGCCTCGGGGCCGTCTCGGTCCGAGGTCCTCGGCCGGAGATCCGTCTTCGCGCGAGCAGCTTCGCCGGACAGAGCCGGCCCGAGCACTCCACTTCAGCGCGGGACGCGCTGAGCCACAGGGGACTCCACGCAGGGCTGTTTCAAGATCCGGTGCCGCGTCTCGGAAGGCTACGCCTCCGCGCACACCAAGTGGGGATCCGCCGCGGGTTACGGCCCGCGCTTCTTCGGGATGGGCGGGTAGTAGGCGAACAGGTGCGCAATGGTGTCGTCCTCGCCGAGGAAGAGCTCGCCGTGGATACCGGTGCACATGGCGCCGAGCGAGTGCGCGGCCCACTGGACGGGGATGAACGCGTTCAACACGCCGAGGTCCTCGAACGCGCGACGCTCCGGGTCGAACAGGAACAGGTGCGCCATGCCGTGCGGTTCCTGCACAATGCCGTAGATCAGGCCGTCGTGGCCTTCCACGAGGCAACGGATGACGGACTGCCGGTGCGGCTTGCCGAGGTTGGTCAATACCCGACGCGCCGCGTCGTACGCGAAGACGAACCCGTCGGTTGACGTGCCGCCGTAGACCGTTCCGGAACGGCTCAGCAGCAGGCTCTGCACGCCGGCCACGTAACGCTTACCTTTCTCGCACGGTGCGCACACCGCCAGGCGCTCGATGGCCGCTGCGTCTGGGCGATACTGCCAGAGTTCGCCTTCGTCGACAGCCCCGAGCAGAGTCCCGTCCGACAGGCAGAGCAGGGCAGGGGCGGGTTGCTGCAGACCGAGTTCCACATCGACGCGGGCCGTCGTGTCGTCGTCGCCGACGCTGACGAGGCGCTTGGTTGTGGTGACGGCGTACGTGCGCCGGTCCGACGCGTTCCACGCCACTGCGAGAATGCCTTCGCCGGTGGCCGGCAGGGCAACCGGGACGAGCGGTTCCTTGCGCGAGTAGAAATCCTCCTGGCCGGTGCCGAACTCGCGGGCCGCGGCGTGACGGAACATGCCGCCGGTCTCGCCGTGCCAGCCGCCGACGAGGATGTCGTCGCGGGTGTGTACAATGGCGCCGCCGACCACCGGTTTCTCCGAGATCACGCCGAGGTCCACAACGCCGAACGCGGGGTGGAAGTAGAAGGCATGGCCGCGCTTGCCGGACGTAATCCCGAACACCGACCCGGTGGTGACGGTAGCCAGGGCGCAGATCGCCGACTCGCCGTGCTCGATGGTCGGCTTGGAAAGCTCCTCGCGCAGTTCGAAGCCGTACACCGTGCCGCGATCGACCCACGGCGCGACCTTGTCGTGGAAATACCGGAATTGCGGCGCGTCGGCGACCGGAGTCACGGGCGCTACGGGCGGCGCGGATTTCACAGGTCGTGCCGCCTTGCGGGGGGATGCGGTCTTGCGTTTCGCGGTCATATGTCGTTCTCCTTCCATAACGTCTCAGTCGATGCGAAGAGACCTGCACACCATGGAACCCCGGTTCTCCGCAACCGGGGCGGTTCTCGGGAACCGGGGGTTCGGTGATCGGCCTGTTGCCCAAGCCCGCGGGTTACGGAGAACCCGCGTTCCAAGGCTTCTCGCCAGGCGTCCAATCTTCCCGTCAGGACGTCCGAATCATCATCGACCAGAAGACGCGTATCACCCCTTCGGTCTGTAAATGGCCAGGCTCATCGGATTGCGGGGGCCCATCATGTACAGGTTGCCGTCGCGGTCGAGGACGCTGAGCCAGGACCAGAAATCGGCACCTCCAACCTGGAGCCGCCCAAGGACCTCGCGCTCACCCGTCTTGATCGTGTACCGGACCAGGATGTTGCCGTTTCCCATCACGACGTAGTACAGGTGCCCGTGGCCGTCCGGAACGAGGGCGCGCACCTGACGGGCGGGGGAATCGGGCAGGCCGGGCCCGAGATCCTCGAAGACCGGGGTCTCCTGTTCAGGGTCGAACCTATAGACGTGGTCGTTCATGTAATGGGTCCCGTAAATGCGGCCGTCGTCGGCGCGGTCCAGGTTGCACAGCCACGAGTAGCGCATGGACGAGTTCCACGGATGGCTGTAGGGCGCACTGTCGAAGAACACGAGCCGGTCCTGCGCGACGTCGTACTTGAGCAGGCGCGAGTTGGTGTCGCCGAGGAACAGGTTGCCGCGCGTATCGAAACTGGCGGCAATCGGGTACCAGGACGAGACGCGGCCGTAGTCGACCAGGTCGCGACATGCGAGGTTCAGGCGGAAGAAATGCGCCTTGGGATAGGTGATGCCGTATAGGCGGCCGCGTGTCTCATCGAGCAGCAGGTAGGGCAGCCCCTCATTCGGGTAGATGATCCCGAAGTCGACCGCCTTACCGGTGCGCGGGTCGTAGTGAAAGATGTGCGCGCCGCGAAAGCTGTGGAACGGGTCGTCCCACATGCCGTACGGGTTCCAGTACTTGTGACCCTTCGGTGGCGTAGTGCAATGCGTTGCGCCGTAGATGGTTCCATCAGAAACTGGACATAGCGAGAAGTGGATCTTTCCCTGGGCTGCATGTCCGTTGTCAGCCGGCTCGCCGGTGACTTCTCCCATGTCGAGCAGGTGTTCGAGCTTCCGCGCCGTGACGTTGTAGCGGTACAGTTGCGCCACGCCGCCGCCGGAGCCCTCCAGGCACAGGCCCAGGTAGACGTGGCCGTCAGCGCCCCGGGCCATGGACCACATGGTGTCATGCCCGGGATGCTGAGTGAACGGTACGCGTTCGCACTTGGCCGGATCAAGCGGTGGAGTGGTCATGGGGTGTTGCTGTCTCCATGCGATCGCGTCTTCTGGGTTGCAGGCCATGCTGACTCAACAACCGATACCAACGGGCAGCAGGCGGAAGCAAGACTGAGGCTGCATGCCAATCGGGCCACGGCATGGTATCGTACGGCATTTCCAGAACAATAGACTCTGGCGGTGATCTTGTCGACCCGAGGAGCGGGCTTGCAGTACCGCGGGCGGCCCTCCGCCCGCATTCAGGGATCCGCCCGGGGGGCCGGGCGGGGTACTGGGGACTATCGGTTGAACCGGATCACGTACGCGAACGCCTCGTTGTCGAGGTCACACTTCAGCACGGTCCCGGCCAGGGCGCCGTTGACGGCGCCGAGGGACTTGCCGTCGATGTCGATCGCGTCGATGCCGACGAACTTGTCCGCGGTGCGGTTGACGCGGTCCAGGCGCAGTTCTACGCTGCAGTTCATGCTGCCGGGGAGGGGGATGAGCCGGAGGTCGCCGGTCTTTGGGGTCTCGAGACGGAACGCGCCGTTGGTGCGGAGTTCGCCGAACTCGACCATCTTCAGGGCCGTGTTGGTCCCGGCGTCGTACACGTCTTGGTTTTCCAGAACGTACTCGGCTTTGGTGATGGCGCCGCCCTTGGTCTCGATGTTCAGTTGGCCGCCACGCGCGCGTGTGTCCTCCACGTTGCCTTGCGGGACGAGTCGTCCGCCGGCGCCCCCTGGTTGCCACAGGCCGTAGCGCACCGTGTAAGCGCCGGTCGGCGCGTCAGCCGGGAGTTTGACGTCGATCGTGCTGTTGAACGTGCCGACCCGGGTCAGGGCGTCGTCGGGCATATCCATGCTTCCGTGGTAGAGAATGTGCTCGCTGCCTTGGCCCTTGGGGTGGGAGATGTGGACGAACGGGCGATACCCGGGCTTGGCGGGCTTGCGCACGTCCCACTCGACGCTGACCTGGAAGTGTCCCTCGCCCAGGTGGCGGCCTTCGAGCACGCGGGTTGCGACCAGCGTGTTGCTGCCCTGGGTGGCCGGCGGTCGCGCGTCGACGAACAGCATTCCCTCGGCACGCGCGAACGCGGCGCGCTGCCCGTCGATCGCGCAGACGGCGGCTGACACCTGCGGGGTCCGCACCAGGAAGCCGTACTCCGGCAACGTGCAGCCGTCAACCTGCCACGCATCCTTGCCGCGGTTAGTCCAGACGCGACTGCCGTCGGCAAACGTGGTGTGCTGGCGGAAGACGGAGTCATCCACGAACGTGTGCGTCTCGAGATCCGCTCGGGCCAGGGTGTTGCAGACGTCGTGGAGCAGCCAGTAGGTCGAGACGGTGCGGCGCGAGAAGGGTCCGTCGCACATGGGATTGCGGCCGCCGATCACGGTGTTCGAGAGGTAGTCGTCCGAGCCGTAGCCGTGCGCGGCATCCTTGTCGCTGTAGCGCGAGCCCAGACCGCCGGCCAGGAGCACGAATGTGCCGTGCGTGCCCATGTCGTGCCAGGGCGTGCGGTTGGCGGCCTTGCACTTCACGCCCCACTGCTCGGCGTCGAAATGGTCTGCCTGCCCGCCATCGAGGGAACCGATGAGTGCATCGTGGCCCGCTTCGGAGATCATCACCGCCGGGCCACCGAAGATGTCGCGCGCCACGTCGAACGCGCGGCCCCACTCTTTGGCGGTGCGCTCCTTGGTGTAGAACTTGCCGGCGCGGTCGTAGTAGTCCATGGTGCCGTGCGCCGAGAACACGTCGATGAACAGACCGGTGGGGCGGAAGCCGTCGCGCATCAGTTTCATGTTCGCTTCGAGCCAGGGCATGAACGCGTGCGGGAGCCAGCGGTAGCTCTGCGCATCCGGCCCCGGGTTGTACCAGGCCCGCTGCGGCGTACCGTCCTCGTTGAACACGATCAGGTCGTAACTGTAGTCGGCCGCGTCGGGGTAGTAGTCGATGTAGTTGTCGTGCGGCGCGAACAGGATGCCGTGGCGGCGGCACGCGTCGGGCATGGTGGCGAATTTCTCGAGGCCGCCGCTGGGCGGATACACTTCCGGCAGGCGGTAGTCGTAGCCCCAGCGCTGCCACGAGTGTTTGACGAATATGGCGTGCGTGACGCCATAGGCGGCGACCCGGTCAATGCCCTCGGCCGCCTCTTCGTAGTCCCCGCCCCACTGGTCGATGCACATCTGGCCGAGCAGCGTCTTGACGCCGCCGCCGGGCTTGAACCCGTTCAGGTCGCGGTAGTGCCGGGCCGCGGCGAACGCGCCCGCGTTGGACGGGATGAACCGCAGCGTCACATCGTGATGGACCTCGAGTGTGAACTGGTTCACATCCGGGCGGCAAATGACACGGTCGGGGGAGATGTCCGTGGCCTGTAACAGGCTGAAGCCGTTGCTGTAGTCGGCCCCGACGTGCCGCGTGCAGGCCTGAAAGCCGTTGCCATGGAGCGTGAAGGCGGCCGGTTCCTCGATGACATTGCCGAACCCGGCATGGACGCGCCGCAACGGCTCGGACGCCGGGCCGGTCAGGATGCGCGTGAACCGCGGCGTGCCGCGGTCGTCGCGCTTGACGCCCGGCATGGTGAAGGCGAGCGTCAGGCTGCCCTTGCGCACTGCGAACTCCGCACGCACGGGGACGTCGTTGCCGGCGAGGTCGATGAGGTGGTCGATGGTGGCGCCCTTACGGCCAAAGTCAGTCTTGACGCTCTTCACGACGGCGGTGGAGCGCCAGTCCGCCAGCGCCTGCCGGTCCACTTCGACCGTGAACCCGCGCAGGGCCATGCCGCGCGTGCCATCGGTGAAGGCGAGAACGCCGTCGACCAAGCCGTGGTTGCCAGGGACGAATGCGGCGCCATAGGCGCCCACCGGACCGTCCAGCTTCCATGCGCCGTCCGCGCGCTTGCCCCAGAGTGCGGAGTTCGCCAAGGTCATGGCGGCTGCAACCCGGGACCGCCATTCGTCTTCCGTGGTCTCCTTCGGTTTCTCGCCGACAACGAGGGTTGGCGCGCCCCAGAATCCCGAGTCGCATGTGGTGTTGGCCTCGGGGCCCGGGCCGGACCAGAGCTTCAGCGACACCGTCTTGCCAGCAAACCGGGTCAGATCCACAGCGGCAGGTTCCCAGACTTTCGAGGCACTGAACTTCCGGAAGAGTTGCTCATCGGGTTGACCCGGTTCGGCGGCGAAGACTTTGAACTCGACACCGTCCGAGGGCGGTTCCTGTGCCGCGTTGTCGCGAATGGCGGTCTGGAACTCGAGCGTGATCGGCTTCACATCCGGCAGCGCCAGGCGGAGTTCGCACCACACGGCGGCGCCGCGCACGCCCTGCCGGTAGGGCGGGTGGATCGAAAAGCACGGCAGTTCCGTGCCGCCGCGTGACGTGGGACGTGACTCGAAGGTGGCGCCCGAGTCCTTGTCGCCCCCGAGCCAACCGAGTGGCTTGAACACCGGTTTGCCATCCTTGCCGTCAAACCCGACGCGCAGCGTCTTCATGCGCTCGAGCTGCCAGGACTGGCGGCTGAGTGGCGTGACCGGTACGTCGGCGTCCTGGGGCGCCTCGGTCGCGGGGGCCAGCGCCAACCGCACAAAGGCGGCGGGCTTGAGCCAGTACTCGCCGATGCGACGACCGAGCGTGATTTCGCTCTTGCGCTGCCCGTTGTCCGCGTCGCCCAGCATCAGGTTGAAGCCAATGATGGGAGGCCGGTTCGCATCCATGCCGAGCACGGCAAACGGGACGGCCGCCTCGAAGTCGTAGCCAGTCTCCGTCTTAACTGCGGCGAACTTGCAGCGGTCGGGGTCGGTCAGTGTCCGCACGGGCAGTTCGTAGGTCGGTAACTTCACCGCAGGTGCGCCGTCGGCGCCGCCGAATACACTGATGGACAAGACGTTATCGCTCGCGCCGAGCTTCTCGGTGTCGGGGCAGGCGGCCGGGTCGCGGGCGCTGAAGTAGAGCCGGACGTAGTCGCTGTTCATGAAGTCTTCGGTGGTGGTGTCGGTGCAACTGATATTATCGTCCGAGACGCGCAGGGCGATGTAGACCGCGGCGTCGTCGTGCAGTGCGTAGAAGACGCCGTCCACACTGTCGGCGGAGACCGCGCCTGTGGAGGCGCCCGCGGCGTTCACCGGTGCGGGGATCGCATTGCCCCACTCGTCGAGCTTCCCGTCGACGGCGACGGGCGCGGCCGCGCGCAGGCAGGTGTAGCCTTTCTCCAGAACGCTGGCGGTTTGTTGCTCGATCGCCTTCGTCTTGGCCGGCAGGGTTGCCTGGAACACGGCGATGGGGTGCAGGTCCAGGAACGTGCTGCCTGACTGCAGCAGAGCGCGGGCGTGGACCGGGTAGTGCGCGGCCAGAACGCGTCCGGGGACGGGGACGCCGGAGAAGGCGAGTTCGCGCACGCCGGCGCCCGGCAGCGCGACGGCGACCGGGTTCGCGCCGGACACGTTCCAGTCGTCGTTGAGGTAGGCAAACACGGTGCCCTGCAGGGGTTGATTCCCTGTCTGCTCGACGCGCACGGTGAACTTGACCGGCACCGTTGCATCCGCCGTCGCCGGAACGCCCTCGATGCTGACCTTGACGCCGGCTTCTTCGACCTTTGGCGGCCGGAAGGCGTGTGCAGGACACAGGCACATGAGCGACGCGGCAATGCAGAGGCAATGGAGCAGGCGCGAGGATGATCTCATCGGTGTCGTCCCTCCAGAACATTCAGCGGGCAATCGCGTCTCGCGTCGCGCCGAGCGACACCCGGCGCGACGCTCTCAACGTAAGCCGCCAGATGCGCCTCGGCAAGCTTTGCCGGTTTCCAGCCGTAATGCGTCAGGGCGGCGTAGAATTCGGTGCTCGTATGCAACCAGCGGTATGGATGGGGCTCGGGCATACTTGGTCCGGAACAGCTTAGTGCGGCCTCTCACGGGGCGGGTGGGGTGGTTGCGGCCGCGGATCCGAGTTGTTCCAATGCGTGTTCGATATCACTCCGGAGGTACTTGGGCAGCCAGCGTGCCTCCAGCATTTTCTGCAGCGCGGGAACGGCCCGCTTCGCCTTGGGGCCGATTTTCCCCAGGCTCTTCACCGCATCGGATCTGACAAACCCATCCTTGTCGCTCAGGGTCTGGATCAACACGTCCACGGCCGCGTCCGATTCGGCCCCCGTGTTTCCGAGGGCATCGATAACCGCCTTCCGAACGTCAGCGTCTTCATCGTTCATTGCCGCAACGAGTGCGGGCACAGCCTCTTGGCCGGAAGTGCTCATCTTCCCCAACGCCTTGGCGGCATAGGCGCGGACCCGACTGTCCTTGTCTGTGAGGGCAAGCGTCAGCGGTGCGACCGCAGCGGAGGTATCCAAACCCGATGCCGCGAACTGCTCGGCTGCCAGCAGTCGATCTTCGGCTTTGTCGGACTGCAGCGCCTTGACGAGAACGGGCAATGCGGGGGTGAGTTTGATATTGAGCACGGCAGGGAGCGACACGTGAGTGGTCGTGTCCACGAAGCGGTAGTTCTTGGTGCTGTCAGGCAACGGGTTGCCGCGCGGGTCCACGACCAACACTCGCTTTATGTAGCCGTTGGCCGTGACATGTATTGAGAAATCCGAACCGAACCAGCCGCCGCTGCGCGACTGCTTTTCCAGTGCGTAAACGCCTTTGGTGTCGGTGGTTGCGGAGGCGCGTACGAAATACGATCCGCCCGTGTCGGGGATGGGGTTGTCATGGCACCACCACTCGGCTTCAACGGTGGCGCCCGGGATCGGATTCCCGGTCGTGGCGTCCAGCACGAGGCCGGCATAGGGCCCGGCAAACGGCAACGCACGGCCGAAACCGGCAGCGCAATCGCGCGGCATGAATACGCAGGCGGCGCCAAGCAAGGCCAACAGGGGAAACAACGCGGTGTGTCTTCTCATGGCTCTCCTCGTTGCTCGGGGCTGCACCGCCGGGGCGGTTCTGGGTTCAGCGCAGGTACATGCCGCCGTTGACGTCGAGCGTAGCGCCGGTGATGTAGCGGCCGCCTTCGCCGCAGAGGAAGGCGACGGCAAGCCCCACATCGCGCGGCGTGCCCAGGCAGCCGAGCGGCACGTCCTTGATCAGGTCGGCAATCGTCTCGCCGTGCGTCTGGACCAGGAGTTCGGTCTCAATGATGCCCGGCGCAACGCCGTTGACCGTGATGCCCAGCGGCGCACCGGTTCGGGCTAGTGTCTTGACCATGCCGAGCATGCCGCTTTTGGTGGCCGCGTAGTGTACATGCCCGAACAGCGCGCCGCGGTGCCCGACGATCGAACTCATGAACACGATCCGGCCCGAGATGTTCCGCTCGCGCATGGACTCCATGGCCGCCTTGGAGCAGAGGAAACTGCTCGTCAGGTTGGTGCGGACGATGAAGTCCCAGTCGTCGATCGTGGTCGCGAAGACGTCCTGAGCGCGGGTCGTGCCGGCGTTGTTGACCAGAATGTCGACACGCCCGAACTCGGTGTGGATCTCTTCGAACATGCGCGCCACCTCGGGGGCGGCGCCCACGTCGGCGCGGACAAGAAGAGCCTTGCGGCCCATGGCACGAATGGCGTCAGCGACCGAATCGGCCGCATTGTCGCCGGTGCGAAAGTGGCCGACGACGACGTCCGCGCCTTGCTCGGCCAGCACGAGTGCGACGCCCTTGCCGATCCCGCGCGAGGCGCCAGTGACCAGGGCGACTTTGCCGTTCAGAGGGAGGGTGCACATTGTCGGTCTCCAGGGGTGGTGTCGGGTGTCGAGTGTCAGCGGATGCCGTACGCGGTCTGATGGAGCCGCGGACGCGGAACGTCCCGCGCCGGAACTCCATGAATCGCCGCACTCAGTCCATCACAAGCTCCCGCTCTGTGATCAGTAACGGGTAGTCCAGGCACGGGAGGCGAGCGAACCGGACTCGGGACCGGAACTGGCCTTTCTCCGTCAAGCGCTCGCCGTCTGGCAGAGCATACACCCGCTGCGTGATCGGGTCCACCAGGACGGGGTGACGCAGGAACTCGTCCGGCTTGCGCGGCCAGTTGTCACAGGCGAGGGTGACGCTTACGGGCACGGGGGCAACGTCGTCCTGCGGGTTGGTGGCCTGGTAGTACGCAAAGACCGGGGCGTTGCGGCGGCGGAAGAGCAGGGTGTAGGGTTCCTGCAGTGTGGCACCGGCCTCTCCGGACGGCACGATTTCGCTCTGGTAGTAGGGGAACGGCCGCGTCTCGGCATCGAGCAGGGTGCAGACGCTCTGCATGGCAGTGTAGGCGGTCTTGGGTGTGTAGACCTTGCCGTGCAGGATGCCGAGCATGACGGGCGGGCGCTCCTGACCGTTGGACTGGCGGTATGGCGTCTCCATCAAATCGCAGAGGTGGAAGTACTGGGCCAGGTCAAGGTCCAAGTACAAATCCATCATAAGTCTGCGAATCACCCACTTCGCCTGGTTGAGCTCGTTCATGTTCCAGAGTTTCATCCAGGTGTCGTGATGTCCGGTGGTCTGCGAGGGCGCGCCGCACTCGCCCTGCCAGAGCCGCACGTGCGGCGCAAGCTGCCGGACGATGTCGCGCATGCGTTCGACGATGGCGGGATACTCGAGTTCCGGGACGAGGTCCGGGCGGTAGGGGTGGAACGCGAACACGTCGATGTGCGGTCCCATGCCGGCTTTCAAGCAGCCTTCGATGAATGCGCAACTGGCGCTGGCGACACAGGCGGCGATCTTCGCCTTGGGGTGGGTGGTGCGGATCGCCTCGGAACTGATGGCGACCAGCTTGGTGTATTCCTCGGCCGAGGGCTTGTGCCGAGGATGCCAGAAGCAGTCGAGGTTCGGTTCGTTCCAGATCTCCCAATAGGCGACACGGTCACGGTACCGCTCGCCCAACGCGCGCAGGAAATTCTGCCAACCCTTCACCGCCTTCTCGCCGTCGTAGATGGGGACCTGGCCCACGGCCGATTCATGCGGCGCGTCGGGACTGTAAAGGCGGTTGCCGTACCCGACATTGAACCAAGGCTGCACGCCGGCGGCAATGACGCGGTCGACCACCTCATCGAGCCAGGCGAAGTCGTAGATGCCTTCCTGGCGCTCGCAGCGCGACCAGCCGGTCTGCAGTCGGGCCCACTTGGCGCCGAGCGCTTCGAGCGGGGCGTAGGTCTTCTCCGGTTTGAACATGTAGCGGTCGAGGCACTCCATGCCGATCCCGATCCGTGAAGAAGCAATGTCCTTGGCGCTGCGCGGACGCAGTGCGCCAACTTGGGTCAGGCCATAGTCTGCGGCAAGATTCTCGCTGCTCATCGGGGGTACATCCTTTGCTGGTTGAAGCGTGTTGAGTGTCGAACGTCGGGGGGGGACAACTCTCGGTCTGTGCAATAAGCCTGGCCTCGGACGTGCGTCGCAGCGTCATTGCTGTGCGTGCGTGTCGTGTCGCGTCGTCAGGCGGTAGCGCAGCAGACGCATGCTCTCCGGCGGCAGAGGCGTGCTGGGATCGACCTGCTCTTCGCCCGGCGCGTCCGCCGCCGCGAACTGCGCATTCTCGACTGTGACCCGTACCGGCTGAGGGGTGGCGGTCGGGTTCCAGACGAGAACGCCGAGGTCCGTTGTCGCCGCGTACGCCTTGGCCTGAACCGCGGGGTTGTCGATGGCGAATCCGAGCACGTCGCGGAACCGTCCGTCGCGGAGCAGGTCTGCATGGCGTTGTTCGAACTCGGCCACCGCACGCAGGTAAGCGGCGCTCTCGCGTGGGGCGAGCCGGCGCATGGTCGCGACATCCGGCGGTGAACCCACGCGTTCGTAATCGCCGGCCGCGGGAACGGCGCCGTGTTCGATGTAGAGGCGGTCTGGCCAGTAGCGGTACTCGACTTCGTGCGCGAAACCGTAGAGGCAGGCCCAGTTCGCGGTGTTGCGGTCCATGGCCGGCGTGGGATGCCGCTGCGTCGCCAGGATTTCGGGGAAGGTGAACCGCAGCAGTTCGGGGAAGCCGCTGGGTGACGGGCAGAACCCGACGCCGCAGCCGTGGGTCAGGTCGACGATCTGGTTGATCCCGTCTGTCACGTGTTCGACCATGACGATGAAGTCGGGTGCGATGGCGTGGAGTTCGCGTTGAACGCGCGCGAGGGTCGCCGCCACACCGGGACCTATCGCTTGGGTCGGTTTTGCATGCCCGTGACGTTCGCTGAAGCAGAGCATGGGGTGGCACGAGCCGAGTTGATCGAAGATGATGCCGTCGGCGCCCAGGCTCTGCACTCGTTTCGCCAAGTCGAGAAGCTTGTCCGACCAAGTGCCGCATGATTGGCAGGCGTAGGCCATGGGCCGGGGCGCGCCGTCCTTGTACTTCGCCCACGTCTCGCCGAACGGTTCGCCCCGCTCGCTGACGGCAGCGGTTTGCGGGCCGAATTCGGCGTACCATTCCGTTTGCATGTCCAGGAGTTGCCCGTTGGTGTACAGGATTACACGCTGACCGGCGTCGTGAGCGCGGCGGATGGCTCGGCGCAGGGCGTGTTCTCCACCCATGGCCTGGTCCGGTTCGTAGATCGGGTATCGCCGGTCATGGCCGCCATCGGTCCAACCGAACAGCCCGAGCATGTTCAGGCCGTTCTCCTTGCCCAGTTCGATCAAGCGATCGATGTCGGCATAGGGCCAGTGGATTTCGCCGTTCTGCTGCTTGAGGATGACCAACTGCCAACCGGTTGCCGTGCGCAACCATTCAGGGCTTCGGATCGGTCGGTACCAAGTGTCGGCCCACCGACGGTACCGCGCGGCGGCCTCGTGCCAAGGGCCCGAATAGGGGCGAATCACGACGGGGGCTGACTGCCAGGTCTCGCCGTGTTTGCAGAAGGGCAGCAGGCCGAACGACAGTTCGATGGCGCCAGGCACAACGGACGCATCCGCATTCAGCGTGATGGTTTGCAGGCTTGCATCGTGGTATGCCAGGTACAGGCCGGCATCGCCGGCGTCGAGCGCCATCCACGGCATGAACAGCCGGGTGGGATAGGGTTGCCGCAACGCGCCGGCGCGGCGCGGGTCAACGATGCGTTCCCCGGCGCCAAGCGGCCAGATCAACGCCGGATGTTCCTCCTCGTCCATGGGTGCGGTTACGAATGGACCGCGGATCTCCCGCACGGTCCAATCGGGCGCACCGTTCGCAAGCGAAAAACGGAAAGTGAATTCGCCGTCTTCCGCAGCGATCTCGACAACTATCTGGACGTCGAGGGAGGTGTCGTCCAGCGTGAGGTGATCGTAGTGCAGTCGCAACAGGTTGTGCTGGCACTCGATCCGTGGTCGGATGTCCCGGGGCGTGACGCGCCGGTGTACGCCCAGTACGGAAGGAGTCGACGGCTGCTGCAGGGTCAGCTCAAAGCAGTGTGCTGGTTGACTCAGCCATGGACGTCCGGCGGTGTCCAGTGTAACCAGGCGTCCTGCACGGTCGAGGACAAGTCGAGAAGTCCCGGCAGTGAGGGTGAGTGTTTCAGGGTCCATTTCTTTCTCCGTACTGCACTTGGGCAGGGTTCGATTTTCAGGCACGGGCTGTTCGGACGGACGCCGAATCCACTCGTGCCATTGATGCGGGGGAAGGGTGTCTTCAGCTCTTGAACCACGCGGCGGCATTGGCGGGGCGGATGCTGGTCAGGTCACCGCGGTAGTGGCGGAGGTGGTAGTACTTCTGCGGGTGCGCGGCAATGGCGTCCTCGCAGATATCGATGCCGAGGCCGGGTTTGTCCGGGACCAGCATGGCGCCATCCTGCATGCGCAGTTCCTCCGTGGTGATGTCCTTGCGCCACGGCACGTCGGTCGCCATGGTTTCCATGAGGAAGAAGTTGGGCACGGCAGCGGCGACCTGCAGGGTGGCGGCGTTGGTGATCGGACCGGCTGGGTTGTGCGGGCAGAACGCGACGCTGTGCGTCTCGGCCCACGCGGACATGTAGGTCATCTCACGAATGCCGACGCGGCTGATGTCCGGTTGCATGAAGTGCGCGCAGCCGAGTTCCAGGAAACGGCGCGCGTCGTACCGCGTGTAGATGCGTTCCCCGGCGGCGATGGGGACCGGAATGCGGCGCCGCAGTTCGGCGAGGGCCTCGAAGTTTTCGGGGAAGAGCGGTTCCTCGAACCACAGCACCTTGTACTCGGCCAGCGCCTGGCCGATGCGCATTGCGCTCTGCAGGTCGAAGCGGCCGTGGCCTTCGATCATCAGGTCAATGCTCGGACCGACGGCTTCTCGCACCGCGGCCACGCACTCGATGGCCGTCCGGTACTCGAGATTCGAGACGTCGCGGTATGCGGTGCCGAACGGGTCCCACTTGAGCGCTTTCCAGCCGGCCTGCGCGGCTTCCTTCGCCTTGGCTGCGAACTCCGCAGGCGTCTTGGCCGGAACGAACCAGGCGTTGGCATAGCAGGGAACGCGGTCGCGGAACTTGCCTCCGAGCAGTTGCCAGAGCGGCTGGTTCAACGCCTTGCCTTTGATGTCCCAGCAGGCCATTTCCAGGCCGGCCAAAGCGCTCATCAGCACCGGCCCGCCCCGCCAGTAGGAGTCGCGGTAGTTGTCGTGCCAGAGCCGGTCAATCGCCGTCGGGTCCTGGCCAAGGAATGCCGGTTCCAGGTCCTTGATGCAGCCGACGGCCGCATTCTCGCCAAACGACATGGTTGCTTCGCCGACGCCGTGGATGCCCTCGTCGGTGTCGATGCGCACAAAGATGAAATTGGTCCGGTACGCGTCGCAAACCAGAGTCTTGATGCCGGTGATCTTCATCCGTTATCTCCTGTTTCAATGAACCGTGTCGAACGCGCGTTCTTGTCTTTCGACCTGTGCAATAACCGGGCCAGGCCCCGTTAGTTTCTGACCGTACCGCGGGCGGCCCTCCGCCCGCTTCTCGCCACGCATCTGGAACAAGGCTCGGATGGCGGGGGGGGGAGGCTGCCCGCGGTACGGTCTGTCAGGCGGGCCGATCTGGGCTGGGACCTCGACCGGCCCGGCCTCGCTGCGCGTATTGCACAGGTCGCCTTCCTTCTTGGCTACGGTTGACTTCCGTTCGCGCCTGACTTCGGGAATGGCGTCAGACGGTGTTGGCCGCTGGGCGCCCGCGCTTCTTACTCGGTGTCATCGACGGCGTGGCCTGTTCGCTCTGGAAGCCGGGCACGTTGGCGGCCACCAACTGTTCCAGCAGCTCGTCTCGCGACCCGGCGCAGTGCCGGCGAATGAGCGCTTCGGTGCGGTCGCCGTCGTGGTGCGCCAGCGCCGCGAGAATCTCCTGGTGCTCGGTTACCGCCTGCTGTTGGCGGCGGGCGGATTGCGGATAGGTGCGACGGAGCCGGTAGATGTAGTTCCAGAGCTGGCGGCAGAATTCGCACACCCAACGGTTCTGACAGTGGTCGTAGATGCGGGCGTGGAACTCGCGGTTGACCCGCAGGAGTCCGTCGGTGTCGTGCGCGGCTGCCAGGGCCGGTGCTGGGGCGAGAATCGTGCGGAGTTTGCAGATGGCCGAGTCCGGCAAGTTCTGCGCCGCGATACGACCGGCCAGACCTTCGATGGCGGCAATGGCCTCGTAGGCACTCTTCAGGTCGTCGATGTTCAAGGTGCTGACCCGGACGCCGCGACGCGGCAGGCGTACGGCCAGACCCTCAACGGTCAGAACGTGCAGGGCTTCTCGGACCGGCATGTGGCTGACGCCGAGTTCGGCGGCCAGGCGGTCGATGCGCAGGGGCGAGCCCGGGGGCAGCGTGCCCTGGATGATACCGTCCCGAATGCGTTGCAGCACCCGTTCCTGGATCGGCTGGTTCTCAATCGTGTCCAGCGGCTTGGTCTGCATAGTCCTTCGTTCGCGCGGCTCGTTGTTGATATTTGATATTTGATCAAATGTAGCCGACGCGGGATTGTTTGTCAAGGTCAAGGCGTGACCCATCAGGGCTGTTTCAAGATCCGTGACCGTCGCGTGCGGTGAGTACCCCCGGCGTGTCCCCACGCCGGGGGGGGTGGCCTGAGGACAGGCCGCCCCTACTTGGTGTGCGCGGAGGCGTGGCCTTTCGAGACGCGGCGCCGGATCTTGAAACAGCCCTGGTGACCCATTGGTGATGCGTCAGCGTCCTGCGGCTGGGGGACCGGCCGATCATAGGTTGGTGTCACTCGCGGGGCCCAATAAAGTGGCCGGAGCGGCTCGCTCCGGCACCCGCGGGAGCGAGCCGCTCCCGCCACTTTGCCAGAACACTCCGACGCAAACGAGTAACGTCCGCACATGATCGGGCGGTATTCCGCCCGGGGGGCGCTGACGCGTCACTGCATGTGGGGCCGGGCACCGCGCAAACCGGTCGTTGACGTGCTATGCTGTTAGCGGCACCGCAGGCGGTGCAACTGCCGCATGAGGGATTCGGAATGCGGGAATATGGATCGGATTGGAAGGAGGTCCTCCGTGGATCATGCTAATCTTGCACCGTTGGAGTACGCCGTTTCGGAGCCAACCCTCGACCCCGTGCACAAGGCTGCTGTGGAGGTAGAGGTCAGCGATGTGTTGGGAGAATGTCCCACGGTGATCGCCGGTAAGAAGTACGTCGTTCGCGGCAAGTATGTATGCCGCGGTCGGGCGATTGCCAGGCTTTGCCTTTCATGCCACGGGCGAAACATGGGTCAGCCCGTGGAGGTCTGGGATGGCGAGAGGAAGTTTGAGGTGACGGCCATCCCCATGGATGTGACGTCAGGCCAGGAGAGGGTTCTGAATCTTCAGATGTTCGGGAAGGACGGGCGGGACTTGGGGGTCCGGTTGCGTTTCGATCTGAAGAAAGTCAAACCCGAATGATCCGCCCCCGCGGTGCGTTTTAGGGGGGGGGGGACGGCGCGAAACACTTGGCCCGCCTGGCTCGCGGGGTGCTGCCACGCCACCGAAGATCCCGCGAGACGCGGGCGCGACAGGGAAGGGCGCGACAGGCCAGGGTCACGTCGCCGAGTGCGGGGGACATTCCCTTCTGACGGTGCCATATCACGGTGCCGTGTTCGCGTTGCGGTAGGCGCTCGGGGGGACTCCGACGATCTTCTTGAAGACGACGCTCAGGTACTCGACGTGGCGGAAGCCGGAGCGCAGCGCGATGGTGGCCAGGGGGAGGTCGGTCTCGACCAGAAGCTGCCGGGCACGTTGCAGTTTCACGCGGACGATTTCGTCGTGCGGAGTGCGCCCCAGCGCTTTGCGGAAGCGGTGTTCGAGCGAACGCCGCGACAAGGGGATCGCGTCGAGGAGGTCCTGCACGTTGATGTCGTCGCAAGCCTGCTCGCGGATCAGGCGCACGGCCGTGGCAACGTGCGGATCGTCGACAGCCACCACATCGGTCGATTGCCGGCGGGCAACGCCGGTCGGGTCGACGAGGTGTGCCTCGGCGTGGACGGTCTTGCCGTCCATCATGCGGTCGAGCAGAGACGCGGCCAGGTAACCGGTGCGGTGCGTGTTGGGAATCACGCTGCTGAGTGCCGGGTCGGCGAGATCGCAAAGCAATTCGTCGTTGTCCACGCCGATCACCGCCGCTTCCTCGGGAACAGCCACGTCGGCGCGTTTGCAGGCTTCGAGCAGGCGTTGCCCGCAGATGTCGTAGCAGGCCAGGATGCCGACCGGCTTGGGCAGGGTCGACACCCAGTCTGCCATGGCTTTGCGGTCGCGCGATTCGCCGCGTTCATCGCGAGTTGATCCGACGCTCTGGTAGACGTCGCACGGCAAGCCGGCAGCGCCGATGATGCGTGCGAACTCCGCACAACGCCATTCCGACCAGTTGAAGCGCGGGACACCGCAGTAGGCGAAGTTGCGGAATCCGCACGCCATGAGGTGTTCGGCGGCCAGGCGCACGATCGCTGCGTCGTGCGTTTCGACCCACGGCAGACTGGGCGCTAGGCGTGCCGCGCTGACGTCGACCGCCGGCAGGCCGGTGGCCAGAACCGCCTTGGCGATCTCCGCGTTCTCGATGCGGGCGATGATGCCGTCGCCGTGCCAACCGCGCAACCAAGTCACACTCGGATCGCCGCGGCTGTGTTCACCCAGGGTGATCTCCCACGAGTGATGCTCGCGAATATACTTGCGCACGCCATGCAGCAGGCCGCGGGCGTAGCTGTTTGACGTCTCGATCAGTAGCGCGACATGTCGACGTTGGCGCTTCATAGAGGCACGAACGACCTGTGCGATAGGGGCGGGGCTTCGGGCGTGCGGTCCAGGGTACCGCGGGCGGCCCCCCGCCCGCCTTGGAGCATCCGAGTGCGGCCCGGAGGCCGGGCGGCGTACTGCCCCGCGACCAAGTGTCCCGCGCCGTCGTCGAATACGGGTAAAACTCTCATGTGTGGTGACGATAACCGACGTACTAAAAGTTCACATTAGCCTGCCAATCACTGTTGTCAATGGGCGTAATGCAGGTGAACAAATGCCTATGCAAAAAATCTCATGAACTCTGCGAAAGAGTTCATGGAAGACGACTTGTCGCCGGCGTATGTTCAATGGGTAGAGAGTCGTCCGTGGTTGGCTCGGAGATGGGCGGGCAATTTGGGCAGGAGCAGTCAATAGCATGAAAACCGGAAGCAAGGCGAGTTTCTCGTCGAGAACCGGCGAAAGGGTGTGCCTGAGAGACCCGGTTCCGGGCCGGCGCGGCGCACCGATTGAGTCGTCGCGACCGGAGATCCCCATGCGCTGGGACCTGCTGCCGGCAGAGCTTCGCGATTCCAGCACCGGGCATGGCGGCGCCTATCCGCACCTGGTGCACGAGTTCATCCACAGCATTGTGGAAGCGCGCCGACCAGCCATCGACGCGGTGACAGCCGTGGACTGGCACAAACAGGAGTAGAGAAACAGATGAAGACGAGACGCATTAATGTGGCGATTGTGGGGTTGGGGTTTGGGGCTGAGTTCATTCCGATTTACCAGCGGCATCCGCACGCGAACCTGTACGCCATCTGTCAGCGGACGCGGAGCAAGCTGGACGCCGTCGGCGATGCGTTCGGCGTCGGGAAGCGCTATGGCGATTACCGCGAACTCCTTCGGGACCCGGACGTGGACGCAGTGCACATCAACTCGCCGATTCCCGACCATGCCGGCATGACCATCGCAGCGCTCAAGGCCGGCAAACACGTTGCCTGCACCGTACCGATGGCGACCTCCATTGCCGATTGCCGGACGATTGTGCAGCTCCAGAAGAAGACGGGCCTGACCTACATGATGATGGAAACGGTGGTCTATGCCCGGGAGTTCCTGTTCATCAAGGAGTTGTATGACAAGGGAGAACTGGGCAAGATCCAGTTCCTCCAGGCCAGTCACCAACAGGACATGGACGGTTGGCCGAACTACTGGCCAGGACTGCCGCCGATGTGGTATGCCACCCACTGTGTCGGGCCGGTCTGTGCCCTGACGAAGGCTACGGCCGAGTATGTGTCCTGTTTCGGGTCCGGCACCATCCGTGACGAGTTGGTGGCCAAGTACCAGTCGCCGTTCGCGGTTGAGAGCACACATGTGAAGTTGAAGGACTCGGATCTGTCCGCCCGCATCTACCGGTCGTTGTTCGACGTCGCCCGGCAGTACCGTGAGAGCTTCGACGTTTACGGTTCGAAGGCGTCGGTGGAATGGCCGCTGGTCGAGCATGAGCCGTTGGTGATGCACCGGGCGAAACGGCCGGAACCGGAAATCCCGAAACGGGTTACGGCGCCGGACTATGCAAGCCGGTTGCCGGAGCCCATTCGCCCGTTCACCACCCAGGGCGTGTACGAACTGGCCGCGGGGAAGACACATCTGAGTTTCACCCAGGGCAGCGGCCACGGTGGCTCGCATCCGCATCTTGCCCACGAGTTCGTCATGTCCATCGTGGACGGACGCCAGCCGTACCCGGACGCGGTGCGGTCGGCCAATTGGACGTGCGTGGGGCTTTGTGCCCATCAGTCCGCGCTGAAGGGCGGGAAGACTCTGCGGTTGCCGGCATTCACGCTGGAGTGATGGCTGGGGGCTGAACGCTGGGAGGGCACGACAAGGGCGGTCATGGGATGGTCAGGCGGAAAGGGCGGCGAACAACGATGGTATCGAAGATCTCGATGACCTCGATGTTGTCGACAGGGCACGACGCCACACATGTGGCAAACGGAAGCCATGACAGGGCGTGACAGGGCGGCAGCGTGGCAAGCACGCCGTTACCCGGCGGTGCGCGACACCCGACACACGACACGAGTGCACAAGCGGTACGGAGGCGAAGCAGATGTCAGACGATGCGTCCACGAAGCGAGGGTTGTCCGTTCGGCACGAACCGCATCGGTTGCAGGTGGTGCGGGTGGAGAGCGGGGCGCCGATCCTGGTGCAGCATGCGGCGGCGGACAACCGCCCGTACATTCATCCGCTCCTGGCGCCGGACGGAAAGGGCTGCCTTACCGAGGATCAACCGTGGCATCACCTGTGGCAGCACGGGATCTACACCGGCCTGCACGGCGTGAACGGTGTCGATTTCTGGACGGAAGGGCTGAGCCGCGGCGGACTGGAGCACGACGGGACGTTTCACCCGCGCCCGCTCGCAACCCCGCGGGCCGAGGGCAACATAGCATGCTGGCAGGTTGAGGCCGCGTGGCGCGCGCCGCAGGCTGCGGATATCCTGATCGAGCGTCAGTCCTGGTGGTTCGAGGACCTGGGCAGTGCCTACCGGCTGGACCTGGATTGGGAACTGCAGGCGTGCACGGACGTGACGTTTGATGCGTGCGCCTACGGCGGGCTGTTCCTGCGCATGCCGTGGCGTCCGGAACTCACCGCGATGGCGGTGGACAGTGATGGGCGCGGGCGCGCTGAGGCGGAAGGCAAGCGCAGCCGCTGGGTCGCGGTGTCCATGCCGTTGCCCGGGCGCCCAACCCACGCCGGCATCGCGGTTCTGGACCACCCGGGCAACCCGGTGCACCCCACGCCGTGGCGGGTCGACGGGAACTATGGCATCTCTCCGAGCCGGTGTATCTTGGGCGGCTGGCAACTGCGGTCCGGCGAGCGCGCCTGCGAGCGCTACCGGTTGTTCGTGTTCTGCGGCGAAGTGAATCCGGAGGTCGTTGAGCACGAATGGTTGCGGTTCGCCGCGAACCCGTGAGTTCCCGGCTGCACGCGCCGCCGGAGCGAGTGCGCGCGGCCATGGGGTCTTGCCCGGCGGATCCCGCCTGTCAGGCGGGATCGGGACAGCGACACCACTACGCGCGGGGCCGCGAGCGATGTCTGTCCGCACCTGGGCGTCATCCCGCACGGTCGGACTTACCCGTACAGGTCGATTTCTTCTCTGGAGCCTACCGCCTGACAGCCTTCAGCCTAAACACCTAAGGAGTTCTCCCATGACAAACGCCATTGTTGTTCATCATCGGTTTAACGGGACTTGGCCGTTGGCGGCGGAGCACATGCACGAGCTGTGGCGCAAGCAGGGTCCGGTCGCGTTCGTGCAGATGGCGCCGGGCGATGACCGTCCGGCCGGGCAGGTGCTGCCGGACCCTGCGGCGGTGACGCGCCTGGTCGTGTTGGGTGGTTCGATCACGCCGGAGTGCCTGAAACGCATGCCCGCACTACGCGAGGTCGCGTGCGCATGCCAGAGCCTCGACGGCGTGGCGGACATGGCCAAGCAGGCTGGCATGCGCGTCTACACACAACCGACGGAAGGGTTCTGGGGCGAGTCGGTATCGGAGTGCGGTATTGCCTTGACGCTGTGCGGACTCCGCCGCATTCCGCAATTACACCAGGCGATCCAGACCAACCACGCGCCGTGGCAGTACGCGCCCACCCCCGAGCACCCGCGCCGCGGTGCGCAGTACGGCGACGACATGCGGTTCACCAGCGGCACGGTGGCGCGCAAGCGTGTCCGGATCGTGGGTGCGGGCAACATCGCCAGCCGCTACGCGCAGTGCATGGCGCTGCTCGGCGCGAATGTGGCGGTCTACGACCCGTTCGCGCACGAGCCGTGCATTCACCTGGCCGGGGCGCGCAAGGAGTGGCATCTGTCGCGGTTGGTCGAGGACGCGGACATCTTCGCGCCCATGGTGCCGCTGACCAACTCGACCAAAGGCATGGTCACGGCGGAGATGATCGACAAACTGCCCCGCGGTTGCCTGGTGGTGCTGGTCACGCGCGCCAACATCTGCGACATGGCGGCGGTGCGGCGGCGCGTCCTGGCCGACGAGCTCGCGCTGGCGGCGGACGTGTTCGACGTCGAGCCGCTGCCGCTGAACGACCCGCTGCTCGGGCGCCACAACGTAGTGCACACCCCGCACATCGCCGGCCGCACGCGCCACGCCAACGAGCGCTTCGCGGAAAAGCTCGCGGAACAGTTCCTGCCGGTGGGGTGAGCCTGTTCCGCTAGTGTCGTGCCCTGGGTGGGCATCCCAATCTGGGAGGGCAGGCACGGGTATCAGAGTTCAGACCACGGAATCGCGGTGACGCGGTCCGTCAACTGCTGCGCGCGCTCAGCGCGGCAGACGAGCAACCCACGGCGGGCCCGGGTACTGTGCAGGTTGAGGAACGTCTCGATGTGCCTGGCGTCATGCGGGTTCGGATTGGCGGTCCATTTCACCTCGATCGGGACATCTTCCGCCAGCGACTGCCAGACGAAGTCCACCTCCGCGCCGCTGACCGTGCGCCAGAATCCAACGCTATGCCCGCGCCCTAGGATGCGCCTGTTCGTAGTGGGCTCGCAGTGCACGGAACGAAGTGGAGTGCCAAGAGCCCATCCGGCGTGTTGCGGCGGTCTGGCGTGGGGATGGTGTCTTGCCCGGCGGACAACCGCCGGGACTGCGACACCACTACGAACGGTGCCGTGGCCGGATTTCCCCGCACAGGTCGAGCCCTTTCGGGGGCGGATGCGTCACTGCGCCAGCCAGGCCAGGGCGAAGGCGGCGGCGGCGACGACGAGGGTGGGGGGGAGAACAAGGCGCAGAATGCGGCCGAGCGGGGCCTCGAAGTAGCTGGCGGACAGGGCCAGGCAGAGGTGGACGGGGGTCAGCAACAGGCCGCAGATGACGCCGGCGAAGGCGAGCACTTCCAGGCCCATGTGAACGGACGGGCCCTCACCCATGAACGCTTTCAGCAGCGGGAAGGTCATGGCCACGCTGGGCATGGTGACGCCGGTCACATAGCCGACGAGGAACGGCAGTCCGAACACGAGGACGGGCACCGGAACCTGGTGGCTGCTCAGGAACGCGGCGATGTCCGCTACGGCATGCGCGGCGTCGAGGTTGAGCTTGTAGAGCAGCGCGCCGAGGATCAGGAGTGCGAAGTCCCACTCCATGGACGAGAGGAAGATGGGGCGCCAGCGTTGGCGCGGCACGCGGTGAAACAGGAGGTAGGCGAGGATCGCCACCAGGATGCCGATGGCGGCGGGCACGTTGAATGCGGCGTAGAGGATGGCGGTGAACGCGATCGGCCAGAGTGCGTGACCGAAATCGCGCAGGCTGCCCAGGAGCGCTACACCGCCCGGGCCTGGTGTGTCCGTCGCTTTGGGGAACCCGGCCAGGAGCAGGAACACGGTGCCGCCGATCATGCCGGAGAGTCCGATCAGCAGGTTCCAGGCGAGCAGTCGGCCGGGTGGGATCTGGAGCATGACCTGCACCAGGGGCACGGCAGGGAACAGCGGCCAAAGGCTCTCGAGTTGGTGACGGAAGAAGAAGTTGATGGCCGCCTGACGGCCGCGGTCCACACCGTTGGCGTCGCCGAGGTCGCGCACCATGGGGGCGGAGAGCATGATGCCGCCCGGGGTGGGCAGCATGCCCATGAACAGGGGGATGCTTGCCATGGCGGCGCGGCGGCTGCGGAAGAGGTTGCGCAACGCGGGCGCGAGCCGTTTCGAGACGCCCGTTTCCTGCATGCAGGTGCCGAGCACGTTGACGAGCAGCACCAGTCCGGTGAGGGTCAGGAACAGGAACGGGGTGGTCTCGCCGCGCGGCCGGGTCTGCCACTCGGTCACGAGTTGATGCCAAGCGGCGGTCGGCGTGACGCGCAGCAGCAGGGCCAGGGCCACAGCGGACAGGAGCATGGCGCGGCCGATCGCCACCCGGCGCTGGTGCAGGACCGTGAAGGTCATCAGTGCGATGCCGATAGAGATGAGTGCGTGGAGGCCTGGGTGCATGGGGCAAGAGGTTTCGGGTGTCGGGTATCGGGTGTCGGGTATCGGGTATCGGGTTTCGGGTGTCGGCGCGGGCAGGGGGTCAGATTTTCTTTGAGAGAGAGCCCCATAACGGGCCTTACGGGTGAGCGAGGCTGGAGCCATGCTCTACTTTGCCGCCGCCAGGGCGCGGAGTTGCGCGGGTTGCAGCAGCCATTCCAGTTGCGCGGCGCCGGACCGGGGCGGGCCGTCCCACGATAGGCAGCAGACCGCAGCCTTCTTGAACTCGATGGCGGCGCGGGTGTGTCCCGCGACCAGCAGACTGGCCAGGCGCGGCATGTCCGGAAGATGGCCGACCAGCATGATGTCGGTGGAGGTCTGCGCCGCGAGCCAGTGGATGGTGTCCTCGGGAAACTTGCCGGGGATGAGGAGATCGCACGTCTCGGCGGCGGTGGTCAGGCCCAATTCCTGGCTGAGAATGGCCGCCGTCTGCGCCGCGCGTGTCAGCGGGCTGGTCACGACGCGGTTTGGGCGGCATTCCAGTTGTGCCAGGCCCCTGCCGACTTCCGCGGTCTTCTGTCTGCCTTCGGCGGACAGGGGGCGTTCGGCGTCTGTGGCGACGCCTTTCTCGCCGAGGTTCAAGGCGATTCCATGTCGGACGAGGTACACGCGCATGTCAGTGTCCTTCTTGCTCCTTCTTGCGCCCGGCCCAGGCGTGCTGGCCCAGGGCTTTTCTCAGACGGCGCTGGAACCGGGGTTGCTGCAAGCGTCGGAACGCTTTGCGGAATTCTGTGAGATGCCGTGCTCGATGCCGCCTCAGCAACGGGGCGAGGTCCTTGGGCACTCCCGGTTGGTTGGTTACGAGATATTCCAACCCCACATCCATGTCATGGAGTTCGCCCAAGGCGCGTGTGACACTGCTGAGGCGGAGGGTTAGATCATGCCCGATGTCGCCGAAAAGCGGTTCGCCGAACTCGGCGAGATAGCGCACACGACGGCAACGGCGCCGGAGCTCATGCATGGCCTCGGAATTAACCTCCTCGGGGCTGAGGCGCCGGTCCCAATCGACTCGAGAGGCGCGCTTTTCAAGCCGGCGCAGGGCGCGCCGGAGTTTGCGCGCCAGGAAGGTGCGAGCTGACGTGGACGCGCCCCTGGCGTCCTCCGCGCCCAGATCGAAGCGTGCCAGTTGCAGGAGGGCCTTTATGGCGTCCTGGTAGGCGGGACCGGTGAGCGCAGCGCGCAGTTCCTTCTGCAGGATTTCGCGGCGTTTTCGTTCCGTTGCCAACCAGGCAGGCCACATACTGTTGCGGCGCCGGGTTCGCGCGATTGCTGCGGTGGCGAGGAACTCCAGCCAGACGTCGAGGTCTCGCATGGGCCCGAGTCGGCGCATCCATTCGCGCATGGCGTTCTGCGCCTGTCGGATGGATGTACCACGAGACAGTTTTCGGAACACCTGCATGGCGGTTGTGGCGCGCCGCGCCGCGGTCCGAATATCGTGGAGGTGTTCGGGATTGTTGCCCACCATCGCACCATCGCGGTTGTCGACGACGGCACGGAGATGGAAGTAAAGCAGACGCCGAAGGGCGCTGACCGCTGAGTCGCCGGGGCGTACGACGCCCCGGAACATGCCGCCCTTGCGGCCGGTCCTGGCGGCGGGCTTGATCTCAATGCCGATCGGCATGACCCGCCGCCAGAGGTCGGCTTTGGTTCTGGCCCATGGGAGACTGCCCCGATATGCCTCGTTGATGACACGCAGGATGAGTCGGTCGCGTCGCAGCGTCATGCCGCGGATGCGCGTATCCTGGATGTGGCCGTGGTCGAGTCCGTCGGCCACGCGCAGGATGGCGCCGAGACGCAGGGCGCGTTTCGGGTCGGGCAACTCCGCCAGCAGGGGGTTGTCGAGGAGGCGCACGCGCCGGCGCTGGTGCAGCAGGATCACGGCAGCCACGATGTTCCGGTCGGTGGCGGAGAAGCGGGGCAGTCCTTGCTCAATGACCAGGCGTGCGCTGGCCACGGCGTGGCGCCGTGGGTCGCTGATGTAGCCGACGTCGTGGAGCCGGCAGGCGGCGTCGAGAAGCTCTCTGTCCTTGTCGGAAAACCCCACGCGTGCGGCGATCTTATCGAACAACTGCAGGGCGAGTCGGGTTACGTGCAGGGAGTGCACGTTTTCGTTCCGGCAGAGGCGGCACAGCGCGGTTGTCGAGTGTCGGAGTAGCATAGGTTCCCGAGCGCGTTCCGGTCGTTCCTTCACTTTGGGACTCTGGGCGGTCCGTCACGATTCCGTGCCGGATGGACGGTGTGGTTCGAAGACCGTCTTGCGTTCCTGGCGGACCTGGGTCATCTGCTCGCGGGCCATACGGTAGAGTTCCTTCTGGCTGCGCAACGATTTGTGTCCCCTGGCGCGGAACCGGCGGTAGCCGCCGTCGGGCAACTGCAGGCGCGCTTTGGCGGTGTCGCGGAAGGTCACTTCGAGCATCTCAATCAGCGCGTCCCGGCATGGATGGTCATCGACCGGAATGAGCAGTTCCGCACGGCGGTCGAGGTTGCGCGGCATCCAGTCGGCGCTGGAGATGAGGACTTTCTTTTCGCCGCCGTGCTCGAAGTAGAAGACGCGACTGTGCTCAAGGAAGCGGTCGATGATGCTGACAACCCGGATATTCTCGCTGAGGTCCGGCACGCCCGGTCGCAGGCAGCAGGTGCCGCGCACGTTGAGCAGGATGGGGACCCCGACCGCCGAGGCGCGGTAAAGCGCGTCAATGATATCCGTATCGACCAATGAGTTCATTTTGGCCATGATCAGGGCGTCCTGGCCTTGTCGCTTCCGCTCGGCCTCGCTGTCGATCAGTTCGATGAGTCGTTCGCGCAGGCCCAACGGCGCCAACTCCAGCTTGAGGAAACGCTGCGGCGCGGAGGTGCCGGTCAAGGCGTTGAAGAACGCCGAGGCATCCGCTCCCAGTGCTTCGTTGCAGGTCATGTAACTGATGTCGGTGTAGAGCCGTGCGGTCTTCTCGTTGTAGTTTCCGGTGCCGAAATGCAGGTACCGCACGATGCCGCGCGGTTCACGGCGGACGATGACGCAGGCCTTGGCGTGAGTCTTCAAGCCCTTGACTCCGTACACGACCTGTACGCCATCCTGCTCCAGGTGTTCAGCCCACGCGATGTTGCGCGCTTCGTCGAAGCGTGCCTTCAGTTCCACCAGGACGGTGACGTACTTGCCGCGCTGGGCGGCGCGCCGCAGGGCGCGGATGATGGGGCTGTCGCTGCTGGTCCGGTACAGGACCTGCTTGATGGCCAGCACGTCCGGGTCGTCCGCGGCCTCATCGATCAGCCGCAGGACCGGGTCGTAGCTCTGGTAGGGGTGAATGAGGAGCAGGTCGTGCTGGGCCAGGATATCGAACATGCTTTTGCGCGCGTCGATGGCGGGGGAGGGCTGCGGTTCCCATTCCTCGTACCTGAGATGATCGAAACCGCTGATTCCGGACAACTTCATGAACGACGCGAGGTTGAGCGGGCCGGGCATGTGGTGCATCTCGGCCCGTTCCACGGCCAGTGCGTTCATGATGAAGTCCAAGGTCGTGTGGCTGGCGCCCTGCTGAATCTCGAGTCGGACGCATTCACTGGTCTTGCGGGCGGAGAGGATTTCCTTCATGCCGGCCAGGAGGTCAGCCCCATCCTCCTCGACGCTCATGTCCGCATTTCGCGTAATCCGGAAGGCGCGGCATTCGACGACGTTTTCGCCTGGGAACAAGCGGGCGATGAACAGCCTGGCGACGTCCTCGAGCAGGATGTAGTGGTGACCGGCGCGGGATGGAAGGACCACGAAACGGTCAAGTGCCGTTCCCATGGGCAGCACGGCAAAACGGGGTTTGGCGCCGCGTGTCGCGGGGGCCAGGCGGACCAGCAGATGTAGTCCGAGATTGGCCAGGACGGGAAAGCGTTGAGTCAGGGACACGGCCATGGGCGAGAGGACGGCTGAGATTTCCTGGTCGAAAAGCCGTGACAGATAGGTGCGCTGTTCGTCATTGATCGTGTCGGGGGTGAAGCGGCAGATGCCTTCCGCGGCAAGGCGCGGTTCGATTTCGCGGGTGAAGACGCGGTACTGGTCCTGGACCATGGCGTGGATGCGTTTGGAAATGGCCTCGACCTGCTCGGGCGGGGTCCGTCCCGACGGGTCCCTGCGCGTGATGCCTTCAGCGCAGAGCAGGCGCAGTCCGCCGAGGCGTACCATGAAGAACTCGTTCAGATTGGAGTCGGTGATAGCGAGGAACTTGAGGCGTTCGAGCAACGGCACTCTTCGGTCTTGCGCCTCCTCAAGGACTCGGTGGTTGAACTCGAGCCATGACAGCTCGCGATTCAGGTACTTGTGCTCATCTCTGGCCATGGGGACGGCAGCCTCTTGAGTTGTTGGCGGCGAAACGTCGTGCCGCCTCAGGCACTGGGTGAGACTCTGTGGAGGATCACGGTCATACCGTAGACCTGAGTGAAGAGCTGTGAACGCTGTTCGAGGGCCACTCTTTCCATCGTGAGATCTTCCGCGTTGCGGACGTCGATAACAAACGCGTCTTCCCGCACGGTGACCGCGATCCCGCGGATGCGCTGCGTTCGGCAACGATCGAGCGCGTCGGCAATGCGGAGGATGGCGGCCAACTGTGCGACCAGCACCCGGCTTTCGCGGTCGAGTCGGGTGTAGGCAGGGTCGGCTGGCCCGGGGAGTTCCTGACGGTGATACTTGACCACCAGGGCGGTCAGCATCAGGTCGCGCGACCCGAGGCCGAACAAATCGCTATTGGTGATGAGGTACATGGAGTGGTGATGGTGGTTGCGGGTGCTGACGAAACGTCCGGTTTCGTGCAGGAGAGCCGCCACGCGCAGGATCAGTTCGTACCGGGCCGGCAGATGGTGTGCTTCGTGCAGGGCTCGGAAGAGGTGAATGGCCAGGGCCGCAACATGTCCGGCGTGCGGTTCGTCGACGTGGCACTTCTGCCCGAACACCGTGGCGGAACTGAGAATCTGTTCCGTGAACTCCGTCGACCACGTGCCCTGCGAAGCCAACTCGGCCAGGACGCCGTCACGCATGGTGATGGCGGTGACGAACAGCCGTCGCAGGTGCAGGCGCTGCGCCAGCCGCAGGTAGGTCAGAAGAGCGGGGCCGAGCGTCTCTGCCTCCGGATACGTGATGTGGTAACGTCGAACCAGTTCGTCAACCGAGTAGCTGAGGACCTCGTCGGTCAGTTCAGCCAATCGCGAAACCTGGAGGCGTACCAGCCCGGTTCGTTCCCAGTTCCAGCCCGGATTCAGGTGGGTGACGGCAAACCTCGCGTCGCCGCCCATGATCAGCACGTTGACCGGTTCGTTTTCCGGCAGAAGTGCGGCAATCTGTTCGACCGTTCGGCGCACATTGCCGTCGATAATATCACGGACCCGCGCGGCGGGGGCATGGTGTTCTTCGAGCATCTCCCGCAGGCGCAGCGAACCCAGGTGATAGGCTTGAGAGAACTGGACTCGCTCGTCGCGCAGGGCCAGCATTTCGGTGCTGCCGCCGCCGACCTCGATGATCAGGGTGCTGGATTTGCGCAGCAGCCGTTCGCCGCGGATCAGCGGCTGAACGCTCAGGTAGGTGAACCGGTTCACCTCCGCTTCATCCACGGCCTCGACGGTCAGGCCGGTGGCCACGAAGATCCGGTCGAGGAATGCGTCGCGATTCGTGGCTTCGCGCACGGCGCTGGTGGCCACGGCGCGGACCTGGCGCGGTTCGAGGGGGATGTGGTATTCCCTGAGCACTTTGCAGAAGCCGCTCAGGCCACGGACACAGTCTTCAGTGGTTTCCGCGGCAATGGCGCCGCTGGTGAACGTATCCTTTCCCAGGCTGACCGGGTGGTGGAGGTTGTCCAGTTGGTGGAGCTTGCCTTCCGCGTCCACCTGCGCAATTTCCATGCGTATGGACGTGGTGCCCACGTCGATGACAGCTAGGGGAGTGGGGGGCGCGGCCACGGTCGGAGCGCTCACCCGTGACTCGGCAGTTTTGTCGCTCTTGGCCATCAGACCGCTCCAGGAATAGCTCGACTTGCAGAAGCTGTGGGACGTCAGGTCAGGGGAGTGTTCCTACTCGGTCCAGGACTCCGTTATCAGGGTATGCGCCCAGGCGGCGGCCCCGAGCGAGTTCGCGTCATCGCCCAGTTCGGCAACCACGATCTGGTAGATGTCCGCGAACGAGGGCATGACCCGGTCGCGGGCAGCCTTCTCGACTTCGTCACGGATGAGCTTCGGCATGGCTGCCACCAGACCGCCGCCCAGCACGATGACATCGGGTCCCAGAAGGTTCACAATGTTGCCTGCAGCAACACCGTACCACTGGGCGGCCAACCGGATGATCTTCTCGACCGCCTTGTCGCCGCCCTGCACCGACGCTGCCAGCGCGTTGCTGCCAATGTTCGACAGGTCCATCCCGACGTTGGCCAGGAGCGTGGGAGCTTCCCCCCGGTACGCGGCGGCGGCCGCCGCCGTGGAAATGGCCAACCGACTGGAAACGGCCTCCAGGCAGCCACGGCGTCCGCAGCCGCACAATGGGCCCTGCGGCATCACCTGCATATGCCCGATTTCCAGAACGGAATTGGTTCGACCCCGGATGATTTTTCCCTCGTAGACGCAGCCGCCGCCGATTCCGGTGCCCGGGAAGATTCCAACGACACAGCGGGCGCCACGCCCGGCTCCAAATCGAAATTCGCCGTACACGCCCGCATCCACGTCATTCAGTACAACGGCGGGGCAGCCGAAGGTTTTCTCCAGTGTGCCCTTGAGGTTCACATTCTTCCAGCCCAGGTTCGGTGTGGCCAGAATGACGCCGCGGTCCAGGTCGAGCGGGCCGGGGGTGCCAATTCCGATGCCGGCCAAGCCTTGGGCGTCCACCTTCGCCTCCTGCAAGGCCTCGTGGATAGTCTTGACAATCCGTTCCATCCCCCTCTCCAGGCCTTCGTGGGGGCGGGTTTTCTTGCGGGCGCGACCGATCGGCGTGAACTTGGCATCGTAGAGCGTGGCCATCATCTTGGTGCCACCGAGGTCGAAGCCGATCCAGTACTTGCCGGCAGCCTTGTCTTTGCTCGTTTCTTTGTCGCCCATGGTACGAGTCCGTTTCGTGTTGTTCTTTCGCGGTACAGCCGTCTCGCGGGCCGCATCGGCATGGCCAGGGTTCCGGCCAAATCGTCCAATCGGTTCATCAGCATAGACGCGGAAGCGGGGTCTTGCAAGAGAGTGGACGTCAGAAGTGCATGTCCCTGCCAGGCGCCGGAATTCTCGTGATTTGGGTTCGGTTGACAAGGGTCTCCGTGCGGTGTAGTATGCCGCGCGGTGGGGGGGCATGCCGGACCCCACTGCAAAAGCGCGGTGCCGACGTGCTCTGCGGCCAGGATTGTCATGAATGCGTCCTGGCGATCGGCTGGATCGCCGGCCTTGCCGGCCGATTTCCTGTCCTCTCGCAGCAGAGCTCAGCTCCCAAGTTCACGGGGTGGCGTTGAGTTGATCCGGAACGCGACGTCCGCAACAACAGGCGTGCGGCATGAAAGCATCCATCCAGTGGTCCGAATACGTGGAGATCGCGGAAGGCAGATTGCCTCTCCGTGAGTTGCGCCGTCGCTTTCCGGCGCAGTGGGTCGAGTTGATGGGCGAGTTGTCGCAAGCCTCCAAGTCTGGGGACGCGGACGAGCTGGCGGTGGCCATGAAACGTGTCCGTGGGGCTGCGGACGCGCACAACGCCAGGGTGAAGAAGAGCGGTGGCAACGCCACTGTTGTGTCGACCGCGTTACCGTTCGTGGCCAAGTTCCAGATGCTGACGCTTTGGCTGAGGTACTCGTACCTGCAATCCATGACCGAACCGGACGCGGACAGCAAGGTGCGGCTGGCGTTCCGTGACGGGTTCCTGATGCAGAGGCTCTTCTTCAGGCATGGCCTGGAGCGCAAACCTGTGTCCATGTTTTGGTTCAAGTGGCTTTGGCCCATGACCCGCGCGAAGCAGCGTGGCCTTATGCTCTATCTGGTTCAGCAGAAAGGCATCTATTGCTTCTACAGTCGGTCCTTGATTGAGCGCTTGGTTGCCATGGCTGGCGCGCGCCCGTGCCTGGAGATCGCGGCAGGGGACGGAACGCTGGCCCGCTTCTTGAGAGAAAGGGGGGCGAACATCAGGGCCACGGACAACCATGAGTGGTCTCATGAGATTGCCTATGGGGCCGAGGTTGAGAAGATGGACGCGTCCCGGGCACTGAAGACGTGTCCTGCCCCCGTGGTTCTGTGTTCCTGGCCGCCCGCCGGCAATTCATTCGAAGCGCTCGTGTTTCAGACGCCGTCCGTGGAGTTGTACGTTGCGATCTGCAGTGAGCGACAATTTGCCTCCGGGAATTGGGAGGAATACAGAAGGCAGGCAAACTTCAGCATGACGGTGGACGTGGAACTTTCCGCGCTTGTCCTCCCGCCTGAACTCGAAGCCCGCGTGGTTGTTTTCCGCCGTGAACGCGGGTGAACTCCACAATCGACGGGACTGCGGCCGGGTGCGTGGGCAGGGTCTGGACGTTCTGTCGCGGCCCCGGCGGGGCCTTACGTTTTTGTCTTGGCCGCGGCGCGCACCGAGTTGCGGATGCCGACGGCCTGGTGCGCATGGGCTGTGATCGTCTTCCAGTCCTTGCTCTGGATGAGTTGTCGAGTGGCCAGCCAGGAACCGCCGATGGCGGCAATCAGCGGGCTGGCGAGGTAGTCGCCGGCATTGGCAGCCGTGAGTCCGCCCAAGGGAACGAACCGCACGCCCAGGTGTTGGTAGGGAGCGGACATGTTCTTCAGGTAGGCGAGTCCGCCCATGGACTCGGCCGGAAAGAACTTGAGGAACCGGCAGCCAAACTCCAGAGCTCTCTCCACATCTGACGGGGTGGCGATGCCAGGGGCAAAGGGCAGGCCGATATCGATGGCCGTCTGCGCGACGCGCGGGTTCATCCCCGGCGCCACGGCGAACGCGGCCCCGGCATCTTTGCACTGCCGCACCTGATCCGGAGTCAGGACGGTGCCCATGCCGGCCAGCATGTCCGGGACGGCGGCTTTGATGGCGCGCAGAGCGGCAAACGCGGCTTCCGTGCGAAGGGTCAACTCCATCACGTTGACACCGCCCTCCAGCAGTGCGGTGGCCAGGGGGACCGCGTCTTCGGCGTGATCCACGACCAGGACGGCCACTATCCCGCTGTGTTGGACCTGAGTCGCCAGCTTGTCGTCGAATACCGTTGCCATGCCTTCTCCCTCCTCATCTTGTTGTCTGCCGCAACTCCGCATTCGAGGAATGCGACATCTCATGGACGTGGTCGTCACTTCTGCCTGTCATCGGCCCGCCCCGGGGCCGGTTCAGGTTCCCGGGTTTTTCCTTTTTCCTGATTCAGCTCTGGCTCCGTCATATCCTGCTTCTCGGTCACGGCGCCTGGCAATGCCGCTGGCCCGGTCTTGTCGTCGGACGGGACGGTGACGGCACTGGCACGTCCCCCCTGAATGCGAATTGGGATCTCCAGGGGTGGGCAGTTCTGCACGTCGGTCGTGACTCGGATGACTTTGTCGTTGAGGGTCTGGTCAAGTGGGAAACCACGCACTTCGAGCCTGAAGCAGCCGTTCCGCAACTTAGCGACCTTGACGTCCAAAGACTCGAGTGGTTTCTCGATTCCGGTGATATGGAAGTCCTCACCGGACGGCGTTCGGATGAGCACGTGGCGGACCAGCTCCGGACTGGCGAGCTCTTCTTGGCGCAGGCTGATGACGCGTGGGACCGCGTAGACGTCCTGTTCGGTGATCAACCGTATCGGGACTGGCACTTCCGCATACCGCGGATGGTCGGTGAGAACCCTGGCCACCACGGCGAGTTCGCCGACCGGGCGCGGACTCCGCACGCGAATCCTGAGGCTGTATTCCTTGCCGGGCTGGATGGCGCTGAGTTCGTACTCCAGCGCCGGCGAATCAAGGATCACTCCTGTGACGTGAAACGTTGTGCTATCACTAGCCACGATACGTACGTCCTTCTCAACGGTGTCGGTGCGGCTGAGCTTTCCGAAGAATGCGCCTTCGCGCGGTCGCACCTCAATCTCCGCAAAGGCGGTTCCGTGGAGTTCCAATTGCAGCGTTGGCGTGCCTGGGTCGTTGCTCTCGACATAGATGGTCTTCCGCTGTTCGCCCGTGCGCCCGGCAAGAGACAATGAGACATGGACCTCGGCCTCGCCGTCCGGTTCGACCGTGTCGCGTGCCAGTTTGGCCACGGTGCATCCACAGGTGGTGCGGACCTTTCTGAGCAGAAGCGCGGCCTTGCCGGTGTTGCGGATCTTGAAGACGTGCTCGATCGTCATGGAGTTGCTGCGGGTGCCGAACTCAAAGACTGGCTCGTCACACACCAGCTTCGGATTCGAACCGGCATGAGCGGTCCATGCGAGAAGCAGGACCACCACCGCGAGCGGCGCCGTCTGGGTGCGGCTCTGGAGTGTCGCTGGCGTTGTCATGGTCTCGCTCCCTCTGCGGTTTTCTGGCTCGCATCGTCCGTCGCTGTCTTGGCTCATGCCGCGAACTTCCAGCCGTCGCGTGCAACGCTGCCACGACAGCCATGAACGCACTCTCACGATCGGCTGCAGCGTCGCTCCTGTACGTTGGCCCTGGACCTTCCTGCCGCAGGCTCTATATACCTCATGGCTTAAGATAGGCGAGGTGCGCGCCAGGTCAATGCGTGGGGAAGTTGCAGGGTGGGTTGGCCGTGTCATCCTTGAACGGTTCCTACATGGCAGTAGTGTGGTGGCGGCGGCGTGCACGGGGCTACTGCACGTGTGTTCGGTGCTGGCGGCGGCAGGCGCAGTCAGAGCGAGGAGTGTCTCACAAATGTCCGACGCGGTTCAGCAAATCGAGACCCGTGGTGCGGAGAGTACATACCATTTGCTGACGCTGGACATCGATGGCACATTCGTCAACTCGAAGAAAGAGGTGACGCCCGCGGTTCGGGACGCGGTACGGGGCCTGGTGCAACGGAAGTTCGCGGTCACGTTTGCGACGGGGCGCATGTTTGAGGCGGTACGGCCATGGGCAATGGACCTCGGTCTGCAAACGCCACTGATCTGCAACAACGGTGCGGATATCGTGGAGCCGGGGTCCGGCAGGCGCGTGGCCAGCCGCCCTTTGGGGCACGAGGCCGTGGCTTGGCTCTTGGACCACGGGAGGGAGCAGGATCTTACCACCATACTGTTCTGCGGCCCGCGGGTGCTCGGGTGGCGGCACACGACCGACGACTGGCTTATCGAGCGGAACCGCGAACTGGTTGAAGCCGTGCCCATCGAGGTGCTTGGCGCGGCCACGCTGACGGTCGAGAAATTGCTGTACCTTGACCGCCACCATCCAGAACGTCTGGAAGCGATGCGGGACCGCCTGAACGAAGTGGCGCGAACCCGGGGAAGACCGTTTGTTGCCCAGATTTCTGAGCCCGGTATCCTGAATTTCTCGCATCCGGAGGCCACGAAGCCGCATGCCCTGGTTACGCTGTGCCGTATCCTGGGGATCACCCCGGCGCAGGTCATCGCTATTGGCGACGGAGACAATGACGCGGCGATTCTGGCCGCCGCCGGCCTCGGTATCGCGATGGGAAACGCCACCCCGCAGGCCCGTGCCGCCGCACGCATCCAAGTCCCTGATAACGACCACGATGGCGTGGCCGTGGCCATCCAGGATATCATCCTGCCGCTTCTTGGCGAGGGGGGGCTGAAAAGCCCAGGGCCATCAAGCTAACGGCGGTGGCTTGCGCATCTACCGCAAGATGGTGTTCCGCAAAGTAGCAGCAAGGCTCCAGCCTTGCGGTCCCATCCCCGAACCGCGCCAGGGTTCTCACCCGGCGCGGGAGACTGCAAGGCTGGAGCCATGTTCCACTTCCCCAGAGCATCGGTCCACAGCACCGACAAACGCCGGCGACATTGGCGTGACCGGCGTGGCCCACGAGCCTGGGTGGGGGGGGGGCAATGCTGCCAAGCCTTTCCCGCAACCTGATCGGTGCGTCCCGCTCCGGCACTCGCGGGCGGGGGCGAACGGCTACTCCTTGACGATCCGCAGGGGTGAAGCGGTGTGCGTGGCATGGATGCAGGGGATGCCTGCCGAGCGTTCGTCCAGCACATTGAAGCCGTGCCGGGCAAGCAGTTCTTTGAGAAAGGCCACGTGCGCGTCGTCCTGCGGCACAGCCAGGTCGACAGCGGCGCCGGACAGGTGCGCGGAGACATACCCTTCCGTGCGTTGAATCAAAACCTCGTACGCCTGGCTTGCAGTGACGGCGCCGTCGTGCCCGCGAATCGCTACCAAGTCGCGAATGTACTGCGGGTAGCCGTTCCTGCAGTAGAGGGCTTCGAGTTGTTCGGGTGTCATGGGCGCCATGAGTTCAGCCTGGCGACGTAAAGTCCGAGCGCCGGAGATGACCCGCACCGGTTCCTCACTTCTTCCGGCATACTCGGCCGCGGCCCGCTCCAAATCGGCGACCAAGGCTGGAAGCAGGGCACTTCGATTGCACTCCCAAAGAATGCCGTCGGCGGCGCCGTACTTGGGCGGACCGGATGAGATCGCGGTCACGAGCGCCTTGCAGCCCATAAGCGCCACTCCTGTAATCACACAGGCACTGAGTTGTACGAAACGCCTGTTCACTTGGTGGCCTGTTTTTCCCGTGATGCCGTTGCGCAGAATTCGGAACCGGATCAATCCCCGCCAGTCGCGCGGCGGCGGCGGCGAGTGCGGCGAAAAGTGCCGTTCATATTCTGATTGCGGTTGCGGAATTCGCAAGTCCTGCCGGGGCGCTGCCGGCGGGAAGACGCGTAATGCGTCAGCGGCTCCCGGGCGGGGACCGCCCGATCATACCCTGCGGGTTACTGACCGGCTCGCGCCGCCAC
>Ga0156531_1093_pt2 | contig 49385 bp, 27 predicted proteins | sample RifOxyB3_FD_111926 | JGI IMG/M metagenome (GOLD analysis project Ga0156531, IMG submission 111926) | Lentisphaerae bacterium RIFOXYB12_FULL_65_16 | reverse complement strand
GTCGTTGCCTGCACAGGCAAAGGAAGTGCGGAGGAATTTCTGGCGGCCAAGCACTAGTAGCATTGACCCTTCCCCCCCCCGATCCGCACGCGGCACTCAACATAGTGGTCGCTCTCTCATGCGAGACGGATCGGCAGACGAACGGTTCGAGCCAACACCCAACACCCAACACCCAACACCCAACACCCAACACCCAACACCCAACACCCAAACATGCAACTCCCAGCATGCAGTATGCGACATTGACGGCGGGAGAATGAGCTTCGAGACTCGTGACGCCACCCCAGGTTGTCAGATTGCCTCCCTCATTTGGGTGTTGCATGTTGCGTGTCTAACGTTCGACCGGAAGAGGATCATCGCCAGAGACGGACCGTGCCTGCTGCAGACGGAGTGCCACCGCCGAGGACGGCGGTAGGGTTTCACCCCATGCTGAGGTAGGGTTTCACCCCATACCAAGCGGGCCTGCCACGACCTATAGTCTTAGATGGTAAAGTGAAATGCTGAGGGTGGATCGTCACCGACGGTTACGGCAAGTGTCCATCGGCAGCGACTCCAGATTCAGTATACGGAAACAGGGCAAGGGCAAGCGGAAACAAAGAGAGGTCCGTCATGGAACACACGAGCAGTGAGAAGATTTCGGAAGCCTTGAAACTCCTCGAGGAGGCGGCGACGCAGAAGAAGGATGAACTGAAAGGCATCATGTCCGACAAGTACACGCATTTGAGGGACGCGATTGTAGAGACCGAGGGTAATCTGGCCACCTCGCTGGGCGATGCCCGGAAGCGCGCGGTCGCGGCGGCGGTTCATGCGAAGGACGTCAGCGTCGAAAAGGCCCGTGAGGTCGCCGCTAACGTGGACAAGAGCGTGCACGAGAACCCGTGGCCCTACATTGCGGGTGCGGGTGCCGTCGGGGTGTTGGTCGGTTTCATCCTCGGCCGGAATCGCAGGTAGCTTGACCTTGCTGCAAGAGCCCAAGAGCCGCGTACAACGCGGCCACCACAGCAATGAACGCAAGCTCAGGATCGGCTGTAGTGTCGGCCTTATAGGCCGATCCCCGGCCCTTTTGCAACAGGCTCTAGTGTGTCGTACGGCAAATTCGTTGTTTTATCGCCAAGTTGAAACCGCCGGTTTCGCTCTTAAGCATAATCCAATCAATTAAGCGGACGACACACTAGCTTCGATCGCGAGGCAGACACATGCTCAAGCAGATGCTCAAAGGAATTCTGTGGGGGATGGTGATCAGGCTGCTGGACAACTACCGGCGTCTGTCGACTCAACTGGTGAAGATCGAGGCGACGAAGTGCTACTTGCGCGGCGTGCAGATGGTCCGGTTATCGGTGGTCGGCCTGATGCTGATGGGGCTGGTGATCGGTCTGATCTGCGTGGGCGTCCTGTTGTTCCACGCGGGGCTGTTCATCCTGCTGCCCTGGAGCACGGAAACCAAGGCGGTTCTCGGTATTCTCCTCGGTGTCGGCTACGTGGCCTTTGGCTGTGTTGCGCTTCACGCCGCCATCGATGAGAAGATGTGGATGGAGAAGTCCGGCGCCGCCGACATGCTCAAAGACGCGATCCATCAGTCCAAGACGGACTGACCCGGCGGCCACGCGACCGCGGATGCGTTGATGTCTCGTTTGCTTCGACGCCGGGCCGCCGGAACCGCCCCCGTCGCGGATTCACGCGCACGGTAGGGTTTTACCCCATAGTACGCGGCTTCGCTACGGCGTACAGTTACCACAATGGCACAAAGCCAGCATGGCTGTCGGCGACTGCAGGAACCGCGGTGCGGTGTAGCCAGTGGGACGGCTGTGTCGTGTTGCTGCGGCTCTCGTGTTTTCCTGCGACATCACGGTCATCGCGAACGGGGCTGAGCAGACGGACGGCGTGCTTGAGTCATGTCGTGGCTCGCGCGGCATGGTGAAAGTTGGGCAACGATGAACATTCTTCTGATTTACCCTGAGTTTCCGGACACGTTCTGGAGTTTCAGGTACGCGCTGGAGTTCGTGGGCAAGCGTGCGGCGCACCCGCCCCTGGGCTTGCTGACCGTCGCGTCCATGCTGCCGAAGGACTGGTCGCTGCGTCTGGTGGACACCAATGTGTGCGGACTCAGGAAGCGCGACCTGGACTGGGCCGACGGCGCGTTCGTCAGCGCCATGGCGGTCCAGCGCGAGTCGGCGCGCCAGATCATCGGCCGCTGCCGCGAGGCGGGACTGCTCATCGTTGCCGGCGGCCCGCTGTTCACCTCCGAACACGCGCAGTTCGACGGCGTGGATCATTTCGTTCTGAACGAGGCGGAATTGACGCTGCCGGGGTTCCTCGCAGACCTGGCGCAGGGCCGAGCGCGGCGCGTCTACGCGTCCGACCAGTTCGCCGACCTGCACCAAACGCCCAGCCCCAAGTGGGACCTGCTGGACTTGCGACGCTACGCCAGTATGAGCATCCAGTTCTGTCGCGGTTGTCCGTTCAACTGCGATTTCTGCACCGTCACCGCGCTGTTGGGTCACCGCGTCCGCATGAAGACCTCGCGCCAGATCATTGCCGAGCTGGACGGCCTCTACGCGCTGGGGTGGCGCGAGGAGGTGTTCTTCGTCGACGACAACTTCATCGGCAACAAGGAGTTCCTGAAGACCGACCTGCTGCCGACTCTGATCGCCTGGCGGAAGGGCAAACGCGGAATCACGTTCTACACCGAGGCGTCCATCAATCTGGCCGAGGACGAGCCGCTGATGGAGATGATGGTCGAGGCGGGATTCAACCGGGTCTTCGTCGGCATCGAGACCCCGGACGAGAACTGCCTGACCGAATGCCGGAAACTCCAGAACCGGAACCGCGACCTGCTGGCGGACGTGAAGCGCATGCAGCGCATCGGGCTCGAAGTGCAGGGCGGGTTCATCGTCGGGTTTGACCATGATCACCCGTCCATTTTCCAGAGGCAGATCGATTTCATCCAGACCAGCGGCATCGCCACCGCCATGGTCGGTCTGCTGCAGGCCCCGCCGGGAACGCGACTGTACGAGCGTCTGAAGAAGGAGGGGCGCCTCCGCGGGGAATCGTCGGGCGACAACGTGGACGGCACCACCAACTTCCTGCCAACCATGGACGCTGACGTGTTGCGGCAAGGCTACCGGCGGATCCTGGAGCACATCTACGCCCCGGAGCACTACTACCAGCGCCTCAGGACGTACCTGCACAACTGCAAACCGTCCAAAGTCAGGGGCCGCATCCGGCTGTCGGACCTCTATGCCTACGTCCGCGCCCTCTGGCAGCTCGGGATTGTCGGGCGCGAGCGGTTTCACTATTGGCGGCTGTTGCTGTGGGCGCAGTTCCTGCACCCCCGGCTCCTGCACAAGGCCGTGACGCTGGCCATCTACGGCTACCATTTCCGGAAAATGTGCGACCGCCACGTTGCGTGATGTATGCCGCACCGGCGGCAGCCGCCGGGGAGCTTGGAACGGCGCATGTCGCTGCGGTGGCGGCGGGCAGGGACGACGCACATGCCCCAACCGGCGGAACGGAGACATCCAGGAGAACGGTCATGACGCTGTGTCCCATCGCATTGCTGGTCGGCTGCAAGAAATGTGCGGTGTTCGCAATCTGTCCGCTGAAAAGTGTGATCGGCGACTACGGGAAGCCGGAGGACGCCCCATCCAAGCCGAACGCCGGCAAAGAGCCGGGCGGCCCGAAGCCGGCGAAATAGCGTTCGGTGCGATTGGCCTGTTGGGGTGAGAATCGGAAGTAGGGCAAGGCTCCAGCCTTGCCGTTTCCTCGCGGCGCCTTTGCCCGGCATGGCTGAGCAAGACGGGAGCCTTGCTCTATTGCCTCCGCGCCCTTGCTGCGCAGGTCGCGGAATAGTACGGAATTGCAGGACCCGAGGTAAGCCATGTATGACGATGCTGAAAACTCGGGGGCCGATGCGAATCGTGCTGCCGGTGCGGGCGCTGATTCCGCGGCGGCGGATCCGGGCACACTCCATGCCAGCCTGGCCGCACAGAAGGACCAGTACCTGCGGCTCGTCGCCGACTTTCAGAATTTCCGGAAGCGCACTCAACGGGACTCCACGCAACAAGCCGCGGCAGAGAAGGATGCGTTCATTCACGACCTGCTGCCGGTTGTCGACAATCTCGAACGTGCCCTTGCCGCCGAGCCGATGAATCGCGGTGTGGCGATGGCGTTGCAGCAATTGGGCCAACTCCTCCACCGCCACGGCATAGAGGCCGCAGACGACGCGGGGCAGCCCTTCGATGCGCACCGGCAAGAGGCTGTCTTTGTGCGGCACGATCTCACGCAGCCCGATCAGGGCGTCCTCGAAGTCTCCGAGCGTGGTTACTGCCGCGGCGACCAGGTTTTTCGCGTGGCCAAGGTCATTGTGAACGATCTGGCGCATTCGCCCGGAGCCGGCAATGCCCGTTGAATTCAAGAACTACTATGACGTTCTGGGCGTGGCGCGAACCGCGACTGACGCGGAGATCAAGCAGGCGTTCCGCAAGTTGGCCCGGCAATACCACCCCGATGTCGCCAAGAACAAAGACAAAGCGGCGGCCGAGCGAAAGTTCAAGGAAGTCAACGAGGCCAACGAGGTACTCAGCGACCCGGACAAACGGCGAAAGTATGATGAGCTGGGAGCGAACTGGAACCGTCCTGACCGGCAGGCATCGCAACCGAGGGGTGGATTTGATCAGGGGTTCGAAGCGGCTTCCGAATTCCATTTCGACGGCACGGGCTTCAGCGATTTCTTCGAGCAGTTCTTTGGCAGTCGCGGGCGCCCGTCCGGTGGTTTCGGCCGAGCAGGACGGTATGGCATGGGAGGCGAGCCAACCGCCCAACGCGGCCAGGACATCGAGGGCGATATCCTGGTGACGCTGGACGAAGTCCTGCACGGCTCGACGCGCACCATCCGGCTGCAGCGTGTCGAGCCGCGGACCGGGCAATCGACATTCCAGACCCTGCAGGTGAAAATCCCGCCCGGCGTGCGGGAGGCGCAACTGATCCGCCTTGCGGGAAAAGGCCAGGACGGCATTGGCGGGGGCGACTCGGGACACCTGTATCTGCGCGTCAAGTTCGCCAAACACCCCGACTTCCGTGTGCGTGGCGCCGACCTGTACTGCGATCTGGAACTGGCACCGTGGGAAGCCGTGCTGGGCGCCACGGTCCAGATCCCAACTCTTGACGGGATGGTGGCCTTGAGTATCCCGGCGGGCACGGTGGCTGAACGGCAATTCCGGTTGCGCGGCAAGGGCCTGCCTGCGGGCGACACAACGCGCAGCGACCTGTATGCCATCGTCTCCATCCAGGTCCCGGCGCAGCCGACACCGGAACAAAAGGCCCTGTGGGAGCAGTTGGCGACAAAATCGACGTTCAACCCGAGGAAGACCCCATGAGCAGGCAATTTGCACCGGACCTGCAATCGCCCGTTGCACTTGAGCTGTTCCAGCCGCAACCGGACGTTCTCTACAGCCTCGACGTGGCGGCGCATCTCGCGGGCGTTTCCCGCCGTTCCATTCTGATCTACTGTCGCGCCGGTCTCGTGCGGCCGGTGCTTCAGGGACCGTATGGGGTGATGGCATTCACCGAAGAGGCGATCGTTACGGTTCGACGCATCGAACGGTTGCGGACCGTTCACGGCATGGATCTGGCCTGCATCAAAACCATGTTCGACCTGCTCGATGAAGTGGCACGCCTGCGCGCCGAACTACGCTTCTGGCGTGACCGTTGAAAACGGCCTGTGCCCACGCCCTGACCGCGTGCGGCCGGCCCAGGTTGCTGGGCGTGTCCCGCCGAGTGCGCGGTAGGGTTTCACCCCATAGAGTGGTAGGGTTTTACCCCATAGCGGGAAGTCCAGGTCCGCCCTATAGTGGCTTCAATGACAAACCTGATGCCAGGCAGACTGGCAGGGTCGGTCTGATTGCGGTCCGGGACCGGATGGCGCAGTCCGTGTCGGGCTCGGCGCAGGGCCGAGCATCGCGTGGCGGGTGGATGGTCGTGGGAAAGTCCGCCCGGATGTTCGCGAGACGCTCACGCTCCAAACCGTCCGGACTCCGGAACTCCCGGGGCCCTTGGAAACCCGCCAGACACTTTGGATTAGGAGCGGAACTAGTGCGCCCGGAGGCACTAGGGGGAGAAACCCAAGGAGATCCGGCATGTTCAGGCACCCCGTCCGCTCCGGAATCGCTTTCCTGATCCTCGGCCTGGCCGCCGGCTGTGTGACTGGCCCCGAGCGCATTCAAGCGACCCGCACGCAGTACAATGTCGTGCTTCAGCAGACAGCCAACGAGCAAATGCTTCTGAACCTGGTGCGGTTGCGATACCACGAGCCGGTCCTGTTCCTCGAAGTGAGTTCCCTCACATCCAGCTTCAGCCTCGGCGCCAACGCCAGCGCCAGCGCCTTCCTGCCGAAAAAGGCCCCCAACAGCTTCGGCCTGGGCGCGGGCGCCAGCCTGGCGGAGTACCCCAGCGTCTCCTACACGCCGCTGCAGGGCGAACAGTACGCGACCCGCGTGCTGACCGAGGTCGACATGAGTATGTTCACCCGTCTGTACCACGCGGGCTGGAACCTCGAACTGCTCATGCGCGTGCTGACCGAACGCATCGCGGACATGGATAACAAACCCGGCCCGACTGAGGCCGTCGGAACTCGGACGCCCTACGGACGCTTCCTCGACCTAGCCAAGTCCATGCGTAATCTGCAGGAGCGCGGCAGTCTGGCGTTCATCGTGCTGCCCGGTGAAGATGTCGTGCTTTCCGACCATGTGCCTGCCGAAGACGTAAAGACCGGAGCGATCATCGCCGGCGACAAGGAAGGTTATAGGTACGTCCCGGGCAAGGACGGCAAGTACGAACTGCGCAAGTCCGGCCCGCCGATGCTGGTCATGGAAATGCGTTGCCGCGACCCGGCCGAAGCTGTGCACCTGGCCGAGTTGCTCGATATCCGCCCCCCCGGGACCACGACCGAAGCGCCCCTTGTGCTGCGTGTCCGCCTGATCCACTACACGGACGTGGCAAGTGAGAACCCGAACTCAGGCCTGCCGCAGGTGCCCATTCGCCTGCGCAGTATGCTCGACGTGCTGTTCTACGTGGCCCAGGCTGTCGATGTCCCCGCGCGAGACGTGAAACGCGGCGTGGTCAAGGTCAGCCACGACGAGGCGGGAAATGCCATCGACAGGCGCGAGTACCTGAAGGACACGCTGAGCGTCTCCAGCGGGCTGCTAAAGCCCGGCTCAGCCAGCGTCAGCGTCGCCTACCGTGGTCACTGGTTCTACATCGACGATGCAGACCTGGCGTCAAAGGACACGTTCGCCCTGCTCGGGATCGTGTTCGCCATCCAGTCCGGCGACGTGAAGATGTCCCAACCCGTCCTCACCATTCCGGTTATACAATAGCGGCGGAGCGTTCGCCGCACAGGAATCCGGACGGGCGGCTCACACCAGAACAGATCAAGAAGTACAAGTCGGAGATGATGAGGTGCGATGCGCGGCATCGTGCTTCATGGCTGACGTAGCCGGCAGATGACGGACGGCCCTTAGGGGCGTCGGGCGTCCCGCTGCTCGGTGGGTGTCTTCTTTGTTCGGAAGGCGGGTAAGCGGCTTCGCAACCATGCCAGGGAATTGCCATGCGCCATGTACCTGCCATCCTCATCTTCTGCATACTGGGGTTGCCGTTGCTCAGCGGCCCCGGCCGCGCCGCCAGCATCGAGATCATGAGCCGCGACACGGTCGGCCAACCCGGCCAGGCCGACAGCTGCACTGCCCGTGGCGGCACGGAGATGCGTTCGGCGAGTGTACTCGATGACGGGACCGTGTTCTTTCTGTCCCTTGCGCCGTTGGCCGTGGCCGATACGAACAGCGTGGCCGACTACTACCGTCGAACCGCGGCAGGCGCAATCGCCGCAGTGGACCTGCCTGGCGCTGTCGCCACCGGGAATTGCTTCTGGGGCTGCGTCGATGCCGCCGGTACCGCGCTCTACGTCTTCCGCCAGTACCCCGATCCTTTCCAGTTCGATCTGCAGTTCGGCACTCTGGCGGGCAAGAGCTCGCTGGGCGTGCGAACGGACATCCGCGGTGCGGACTTCGCGGGGCAGGGCGGCTACGCCGTGTACGAGCGCAGCGTTGGTGGCGTCAGTCATCTGTTTTTTCATGACCTCACCAGTGTGCCGCACACCGAAAGCCAGTTCACCGCCGCCACAAACGGCGACAACCGCAGTCCGGCCATTTCCGCGGATGGCAGCAGGATTGTCTTCTACTCCGCCGCCTCCAACGTCATTCCCGGCGACACCAACGGCGTTGCTGACGTGTTCGGCTATGACCGTGCAAGCGGCGAATTCACGCTGATCTCGCAACGACGGAACAATCTCGTCAACGCTGACGCCGTGACCCCAGGCATCTCCGCGGACGGGCAGGCCATCTGCTTCGTCAGCGCCGATGACAGCTTCGTGACCGGTGACGCGAATACGAAGGCGGACGTGTTCGTGTCCCAAGGCGGACGTATCGAGCGGTGCTCCGTTGCCTCGAACGGAACGGAAGCCAACGAGGACTCGGGTTCTCCCATGCTGAACAACAACGGTCGTTTTGTCGTGTTCGCCTCTCGCGCCAGCAATCTGGCGCCCGGCGTCGGGAACGCCTACTGGCAGGTCTTCGTTTACGACCGCGACGGCGGCGGGATCGAGGCGATCAGCGTGACTGGCGGCGGTGTGCCCGCCAACGCCCACTGCCTCATGCCGGATATCTCGCCCAACGGTCGCTACGTCACCTTCGTGAGCAAGGCGACCAATCTGATAAGCGGCGTTGATGGCACCTGGTACCAGGTTTTCCAGGCGGACCGTGGACCGGATTTCGCCAATCATCCGCCTTCGGTGCAATCCATCTCCCTGGCTGCCGTACAAGGCCAGACCATCCCGTTCACGTTGACTGCGGTTGACGCCGATAGCGACACGGTTGAGTTTGCGGTGGTCGGGTTGCCCGCGCACGGTACGCTGACGGACACTGACGGCGCCGCTCTGCTTTCCGGCCACGCCTACGGCGTTGAGACGTTTCCGTGGCAGTTCATCCCCGGCGATGGCAGCGTATTTACCGACAGCTTCACGTTCCGAGCCACGGACGGCAAGACTGCGTCTGCCGACGCTATTGCGCATATCCGGATGGTGGACCCGAACTTCGGGGCGATTACTCTGGTGAGTGTCGCCACGAACGGAACGCAGGGAACCGAGGATTCCTACCTGATGTATCTTGGACGCAGCGTCAGTGCGGATGGCAGTCTGGTGGCGTTCTGCTCGCCGGCGAACCTGGATCCAGCGGTCGACAATGATACGGGGTTCGCCGACATCTTCCTGCGCGATACGGTTTCAGGGTCCACCCGTCTTCTCACCCAGGACCTCGCCGCGACCAAGAACTCATACCGCTGCGTCCTGTCCGGCGACGGTCGAGTGGTCGTCTACTACACCGAGGACGGGAATGCCCTCATGCACCAAGATGTCGCGGATGGAGGCCATAGCGTCATCGCCAATATGGCTTCGTACCTGAGCAACTCGGGGCCCGGCATCTCGCACGACGGGCGCCGAGTGGTCTACGAGAAGGACGGGAAGGTTTACCTCTTCGACCAGGGCCAGGGAACGAGTGCTGAGGTCAGCGTGAACTCGCAGGGTGACAGCGCGAATGCAGCCTGTGGCGATGTGGCGATCTCCGCCGATGGCTGGATCGTTGCCTTCAGTTCGGCCGCGACCAATCTGGTGGACTCCAACCCGAGTGGCGTCCGGAGCGTGTATCTGCGCCTGCTGGCATACGGTGAAACGGTATTGGTGTCCACCACCGCGGCTGGACAGCGGGTCGAGAACCCTGTCAAGCCGACGCTGTCGCAAACCGGGCGGGATGTCGCGTTCCTCGCCGATGACGGAACCCCGAACGACGGCATCGGGACGTTGTGTGTGAAGAACATCGCCTCGGGCGAATTGCTGGAGCTTGCCGCGAACGTTTCGAACCCCACCCTCTCCGCGGATGGGCGATTCGTCTGCTATACAAGCGCTGGGGCGAATGGCAAGACACAACTCTACCGCTTGGACGTGCGCAGCGTCCCGGGTGGGGGGCGATTAGTCAGCAACGATGGGGACGGTCAGGAAGGCAATGGAAATACCTATCGCGGAGTCGTCTCGGCGACGGGGCGTTTCGTGGTTTTCGCCTCAGACGCGGCGAATCTGGTTCCTGGAGACGCGAACGGCAAGTGCGACATTTTCCTGAACGATTTTGGGATCTCCCATAACGATCTCCCTGTCCCCAGCGCAAGCAACACGGGCACCGATGAGGACTTGCCCCTGACCGGCGTGGCGCTCACCTACGCGGACAACGACGGCGACGACGTGTGGGTGGAACGTCTGTCCGGCCCTACGCATGCGGCGCACTTCTCGCTTCAGGGGATCCGGCCCGGCCAGGGATCCGTCACCTTTGACTACACCCCGACCGCGAACTGGTACGGCACGGACAGCTTCACGTATCGCTGCCGCGACGGCGCGGACTGGTCGGCGCCGGCCACTGCGACCATCACCGTGAACGCGGTGAACGACCTGCCGTCGTTTACGAAGGGCGCAAACCAGGCGGTGCTGGAGGATGCCGGAGCGCAGTCGGTAGCGGGCTGGGCGACGGCAATCGCGGACGGCGATCCCGAGACCGTGCAGGCGCTGACGTTCCATGTGACCACAAACTATGACGCGCTGTTCGCCGTGCTGCCGGCGGTGAACGCGGCAAACGGCGGCCTGACCTACACGCCGGCGGCGAATGCGAACGGCCTGGCGACAGTATCGGTGACGCTGACGGACGACGCGACGGCGGGCGGCGCGGCGCTGACGACCGCGGCGCAGACGTTTACGATCACGGTGACGGCGGTGAACGACCTGCCGTCGTTTGCGAAGGGCGCAAACCAGACGGTGCTGGAGGATGCCGGAGTGCAGTCGGTAGCGGGCTGGGCCACGGCGATCGCGGACGGTGATCCCGAGGTCGTCCAGGCGCTGACGTTCCATGTGACCACAAACCATGACGCGCTGTTCGCCGTGCTGCCGGCGGTGAACGCGGCAAACGGCGACCTGACCTACACGCCGGCGGCGAATGCGAACGGCCTGGCGACAGTATCGGTGACGCTGACGGACGACGCGACGGCGGGCGGCGCGGCGCTGACGACCGCGGCGCAGACATTTACGATCACGGTGACGGCGGTGAACGACCCGCCCGTTCTGACCGCGACCGATGTCCTGCGGCTCCCGCCAGGCAACGACACGGGCAGCATCGGTCTTGGCACTGACGAGACGGAACTGCTCCGCGTGACCGATGTGGACAACACTCCCGAGACGCAGGTGACGTTGACTCTGACCACGGCGCCGACCAAAGGCACGCTCACGGACCAGAGCGGCGCCGCGGTGCTGCAAGGCGCCGTGCTGACGTTCGCCCAATTCCCGCTCACGTACCATGTCAACCCCGGAGAGACTCGGATCGAGTCCATGCAGTTCGAGGCGGCGGATCCGACCGACGTCGGCGCCCCCGGTACGCTGCGGGTCTTGATCGCCGCGCGGACCATGGCCATCACGCTGCAGCAAGGCTGGAATCTGATTTCCCTGCCGCTCGCGCCGGACCCGACCGACCCAGCGGAACTCTTGCGAGATCCGCAGACCGGCTTGCCCTGCTGTCTCGGAGCAGTGTGGCACTGGGATGCGGTGGCGCAGCGGTTGGCCCAGACGACGACAATGGCCGAAAAACTGGGGTACTGGGTGTACTGCCCCAGTGCGCCGAGTCAACCGCTGAACCTGGACGGTTTCACTCCCGACACCTCATCCCAGGTGCTCGAGGCAGGCTGGAACCTGACCGGCCCCACCGGTGTCGGTACATCCTGCCCTCTGCCGCGGCAGGACAACGGCGCGCTCTTCCCCTACGGTTCGATCTGGCACTGGAACGGAACCGTCTACGTGCCGCCGCCCGGCGACGTGTTCAATGCCGGCGTCGCCTACTGGGTGCGCTCGGCGCGCATCCAGACCATCCATGTCGAACTGAGCGAGTAAGGGCCCACCGGCCAGGACACGCCTTGTGAAGCGACGGCAGCGGACCGCCGTGTCCAGACGTAGGAAAGGCAGACACTGGACACGGGCGTCCGCGCCCGTTGTCGCCGTGGGTGCGTTCGGGAGCAGAGCCCGCGGTCGCGCCAGGCCGGGCGCACCACCGCGGGTGCATGGTAGGGTTTCACCCCATATCATGGTAGGGTTTCACCCCATATCATGGTAGGGTTTCACCCCATACCACGCGGTCCGGCCAAGTCCTATAGTGATTGCAGTGACAAGACCACAAGATTCAAACTCAAGACTGGCGACCGCCAGATTTGGGAGGGGCAACCGTAATCGGAACCGAACGGCATCGGGTTCGTTGGCAGGCAAACGCACGGCAGCGACCGGAGCCGCTTCGATAGGGGCAACCGACAAACCAAATGAGACTTGAGATTAAGGAATCAGAAAATGAGCAACGTATATGAAGATACGCTCCAACAAGAGAAAGGGACAGGTCCGATGAATGCACACGACTTGCGGGCACTTGGAGTGAAGGGACGGAAACAGATCCTCATGGGCCTGATCCTGGCGGCGGGCGCGATCTTCCCGCACGGAGCATTGTTCGCGGCAGGTCCGGTGGCGCCCGACTTGGGCTCGACTACCCATTTCACGATTCTAGCCGGCGCCGCGGTCACCAACCCAGTTACTGACGGTTTCATTACTGGGGATGTTGGGTTGAGTCCGGCCACCGGGGCTAGCCAACACATACCCCCAGTTCAGGTGATCGGGACAATCTATGAGGTCGATGCCGCTGGGACTCAAGCGACAAATGTAGTGCCTAATGCTGGCCCCCTGTTAACCACTGCCAAGAACGATCTGACCACGGCGTACAACTACTGCCGCGACCTGACACCCGTGCCTACGGGGGATCACCTGAATCCCAATGGCGGAAATCTCGCTGGGCTGAACCTCGCCCCGGGCCTCTATAAATTCACGGCTACGGCCTTGATAACCGGAGGGAACGTCACGCTCACGGGCAGTGCGGACGATGTCTGGATCTTTCAGATAGGATCCAATTTCAACGTTGGCACCGGGATGAAAGTCCTTCTGGCTGGCGGTGCACGGGCAAAGAACGTTTTCTGGCAAGTAACCACTGAGGCGACTCTTGACACCACCTCCGTCGTCGAGGGGACCATCCTTGCCGGCCAATCCATCACGATGAATACCGGCAGCACGCTGAACGGCAGAGCATTGGCGTTCACTGGCCAGGTTGCCTTCGGCAGTGGCCCCACCGGCGGCGGCGCCAATCTGCCGGACCACGCCGTGGCCACTGACCTGGATGCCGACGACAGCGGCCTTACCCTTGGCGCGGACTACGCGAAGACGTTCACCCCAGGCAGTGCTGCCGTGGCGATGAGCGATCCATTGGATGCCACGGTCACGGACAGCAGTTACCCGGACATGGTCTCGCTCACCATCACCGGCGACGGCATTCTCGACGGCGCTGACGAGATTGTCACCCTTGGCGGCGTGCCTTATCCCCAGAACGCGGACAAGAGCGCGACGGCGATCAAGGGCGCGACCACCTTCCGGATCGCTTTTGTCACCTTGACCAAGGTCTTTACCATTACCAAGGATGGCGGCGGCAGGATGCCGATCGCCGACCTCAACAGCCTCCTCCGTGACATGACCTACCAGGATGTCAAGGTTGCTCCGACGACCGGCCCCCGCACCTTCACCGCCAAGGTCAACGACAGTGTTACTGATTCGAACAACGCCGTCTCCACCGTCACGGTCAACTACCCCCCCGCCATTGACCTGGATGCCAACGACAGCGGCGGCACCCTGGGTGCGGACTACGCCAAGACGTTCGCCGTAGGCGGTGCTGCGGTAGCCATGAGCGATCCATTGGATGCCACGGTCACTGACAGCGATAGCACCACCATGACTTCGCTCACCATCACCGGCGACGGTATTCTCGACGGCGCCGACGAGATTGTCACCATTGGCGGCGTGGCCTATCCCCAGAACGCGGACAAGAGCGCGACGGCGATCAAGGGCGCGACCACCTTCCGGATCGCCTTTGTCGCCTTGACCCAGATCTTCACAATCACCAAAGAGCTCGGCGGCGGGATGCCGCTCGCCGACCTTAACAGCCTCCTCCGTGACATGACCTACCAAGATGTCAAGGTCGCGCCTACGACCGGCCCCCGCACCTTCACCGCCAAAGTCAATGACGGCCTTGTTGAGTCAAACGAGGCCGTCTGCACCATCACGTTTGCCGTCGCCCCGGTCATTGACCTGGATGCCAACAACAGCGGCGGCACCCTGGGTGCGGACTACGCCAAGACGTTCACCCAAGGGGGTGCTGCGGCAAGAATGAGCGATCAACTCGATGCCACGGTCACTGACAGCGATAGCACCACCATGGCTTCGTTCACCATCACCGGCGGCGGGATTGTCGACGGCGCTGACGAGATTGTCACCATCGGCGGCGTGGCCTATCCCCAGAACGCGGACAAGAGCGCGACCGCGGTCAAGGGCGCGACCACCTTCCGGATTGCTTTTGTCACTTTGACCAAGGCCTTTGCGATTACTAAGGACGGCGGCGGCGCGATTCCGCTCGCCGACCTCAACAGCCTCCTCCGTGACATGACCTACCAGAATACCAAGGTCGGGCCTACGGCTGGCAACCGCACCTTCGCCTGCAAGGTCAATGACGGACTGCTGGACTCGAACACGGCCACGGCGACGATAACCGTCGTCCTGACCTACGCATTGACGGTCAACGCCGGCACCGGCGACGGCGCGTACGCCGCCGGGACGGCCGTCCCGGTCGGCGCCACGATTCCGGTGGGATATGTCTTCGACCAGTGGACCGGCGAGGTCGCCAGTCTGGCGCGTCTGGCCAACCCCTTGTTGGCGGACACCATCGTCACCGCGATGCCCGCCTTCGATGTCACGGTCACCGCCACCTTCACGGCCGCGCCACCCGCCACCTTCACGCTGGTGGTCAACTACGGCACCGGTGACGGCGCGTACGCCGCCGGGACGACGAACATCCCGGTCACCGCCACGGTCCTGCCCGGAACCGTCTTCGCCGCGTGGACTGGTGACACCGCCCATCTGGCCAGCACGACGTTGGCGGCAACCACCGTCCCGTTGATGCCCAGCTCCAACATCGAGGTCACCGCCACCTTCACGGCCGCGCCACCCGACACCTTTACGCTGACGGTTGTCGGTGGCACCGGCGGCGGCTCGTACGAGTTCGGAGAGATAGTCGATGTCACCGCCGTCTCATTCCCGGCCGGGAAAGTTTTTGCCACGTGGACCGGGGACATCGGATATCTGGACGCCGTGGCGTCCGCGACAACCACCGTCACGATGCCCGGCGCCAACATCACGATCGCAGCCCTGTTCAATGCCGAGCCGCCGTGGTATCCGCGCATCCCCTGGACGCCGGTGGTGAACTACGGTGTGAATCCGGTGGCGGACTACGAGTGGTACAACCTCCAGGTCTGGGACGGCGAGCCGGGTGCTGTGGGCGTCAACCTGGTGCTGGAGACGAACGTCAATCGCGCGGCGATAACCCCCGAGGAGGAGTATCTCCTGATCACGTCGGACGGGCTCCTGCCGGACACCTATTCCTGGCGCTATCGTACCTGGGTCCCCGAGACCGATACCTACGGCGACTGGCTGCCTGCCGAAGGCGGACACGAGCAGGTGGTTGATTACCGGAATCCGCCCGTTAATGATACCCAGGCTCCCGTTCTTCCGAGCGGGTTGGTCTGCACGTCGCCGAATCCCGGTCCGACAGGAAATTTCAACCTGGAGTTTCTCGCCCAGAATGCTCAGGGCTATGAGTTGAAGATCACCGGTGGCTTGCCCCAGAACAACCTGCAGCATCGTGTCTACTTCATGCCCGGCGAGGATCGTGTGGTTCCTTTCAATGTAATTACCCAGCGCACGGTCACCTTGGTCGGCCCCGACACCTGCACGTGGCAGGTGCGCGGATTCAACCCGGACAGCGATTCCGCCTGGAGCACCGGCCCGAACATTACGGTCACCGGGGGGACCGTAATGCCCCCCGCTGAAGTTCCGGACTACGGCCATATGCGGCCGACGGACGGGTGGTGGGTGGTCACCGAGTCGGGCGTCGGTACGGCATCCATCGTCTTCGAGTGGGAGCCGGTGCCCGGCGCTGCCGGGTATCTGATGTATCTCGCTTCTGCCTCAGGCGCGCCAATCCTGAATTACGTGGATGTCGGAAACGTAACCCACTGGCCGGCGGACACCACGAGCGGGGAGCGCGTCGCGCTTCCGCCCGGGACCTATCTGTGGTGCCTGATTGCCTACAATGGTGCCAATCCGCGTGAGTTCGGGGGGTGGAATCATTCGCCGCGCGCGCCAGACGAGGAGTCGCCGATCTTCTTCCAGGTGATCGAAAACCTCAAAGCGCCCACGATCACCGACGCAGCCAGAAACGGCGAGGAGGACAATACGGTCGATATCACCTGGGTCGGGAGCGCGCCGGCAACGGTCGACGTGATGTTGTTCTACACTGGCGCGGCCGGATGGCTGGAAGCCCTCAATCAGCCGGTGACCCCAGCCGGGGCCGAGACCGGCACCGTCCCCCTCGGACGCGCCTGGGGACCGGGCACCAACTACCTCCTGCTGACAGCCAAGACGGCGGCGGGGACGGCTGGCCCCAGAAGCCGCTTGTTTGTGATTCCGTAGGCAAATGGAGCCGTCGGGGGGCCAAAAAAGGGGTTCCCAAGAGATGTGCTCTTGCGAGGTGGGATAACAGTAAGGAGAGGATCAACATGAAGACGTGGTTGAAGAGGTTGGTTGGTGTGGCGGTGGTGGTGCAGGCCGGCGTCGCCTGGGCTGGAGAAAGTCCCTGGACGCTCCGTCTCGGGGTGAGCTATCGGGACTTTGACGACGTTGATTTCAAGGGTGGTGAGTTCCGTAACTGGGGGACGCAGAACAACACCGTCGGGCCGTACGGCGTGCAGAACGCCACGACGGCGCCTGGGCTGTCTTTCCCTGATCCCTCGCCCGTGATTTTGGATTACGTGCGTTCGAGCGGCAGTTCGGAGGAGGTCGACAACAGCGACAAGTTCGCGCCGATCATCGGGTTTCGCTACGATCTGACGCCGGAGTGCAAGTTGGGGCTGGGGGTGGTGGGCAATCTCCAGTATTACCGCTTGGACATCGGGGCTGGCACGATGAGCGGGACTGCGGTGGCCCCTGGCGGTTTCTCTGTTGAACAGTATCAGCACTGGCCCATAGACGCGTCGCCGGGCACGCTCACCCCCGGGGCGCCGCTGGTTGGCCCCGCGATGCCCGGGACCACCTTTTCCGCCCGCAATCAACTCGACATGGACTTGTACGTGCTGGACATCGGGCTCGATGTCAGGGCGACGGTGGATCGCGTCAACTTCACGCTTGCGGCCGGGCCGACTCTGACCATCGCCGATGCGGAATCCAGCCAGAAGCAACAGGCGTCATGGGAAGAGCAAGGCGGGTCGCCGGGAGTGGGCTTGCCCGCCGGGAGCTATACCGATAAGTCGAGTGATTCCGACACCGATTTCCTGCTTGGCGCGTATGCCGCGCTCGGCGTGACCTTGGATGTCACCACGTCCTGGTCCGTCGGTGTGGAGTATCGCTATGACTATGTCAGCGAAGATGCCGGGACCCGTCAGGCGGAACTTGACCTGTCCGGTTCCAGCGGCATTCTCAGGGTGGGATACCGGTTCTGATCCCGAGGCCCGAAGTCGACCCTGAGTGGTGCCAGACCGGGCCACGGGGGTAGCTTCAGGCTGTGAGCACGGACGGTGAAGGCGTCTGGCCCCCGAGGAGGGACCAGGCGCCTTCGGTTTTCCGGGCGATACGGCGTCAGCCGTGCTCGACGGTGTCCTGCATCCTGCTGCGGCGTGGTTAGCTGCTGAACCTGTTCACCTGCCGCGCGAGGCGGCAGGGGTCCATCTACTACAGGTTGTGGCTACTGGAGTCAAGCGGATACACCTATGAGGCCAAACAGCCGTCAGTCTTCTTCGAGAACCCGGCGGCAGACGTCTGCGATGTTCAGGGCCGCCGAGCCGTTCTGGACTGGCGTCAACCGCCGCATTTCGTCCATGTTGAAGTCCGAGTGGGTCTCCTTGCCGAGCGCCAGGCCGACGAAGGCGGTGGACGAGAAGCGGGTGAGCAGGACATCGCAGTTCGCGATCATTTCTTCCGCGCTGCCGGTCGCGAACACCATGGCTCCAGGCGCGTACCGGTGGATTTCCCGGGTGGCGCGCGCGATGTTCTCGTTCGGGTGAAGTTTGAAGACAAGGGGCCGCCCGCCGGCGATCTCGACCGCTCTTCGGATGAATGCCTTGCGGTCCTCGCCCCGGAATATCTCCCGCAGCGGCGACGTGCAGACCAGCACGTAGTGCTTGTATGGAAAGTCGTTGCTGCAATATCGCCGACAGTTGTCGAAATTGGGTATTCCCGTAACGACGATCTTCTCGGGGCGCACGCCTTTCCGGATGAAGAAATCGCGATATCCCTCGCTGGCGACGCAGAAAGCCCGGTAGGCATCGCTGAGCCCCGTTGCCGCTGTGCCCGCGAACCAGCGCGGAAGGAACCGGAAACGCTTGACGAGATGGAACAAGAAGTTTTCCGGGTCCGTTATTCCCTCTTGAACGGCGACGATCCTGTTGTCGCGAATGTTCTTCTGAAGGTACACGTCTGAGCAGGTAACCACCAGGTCGTAGGGCCCATTCCTTCCCTGGTAGTCGATGGGGAGGCCATGATCCTGAAGATACGTCCGGCAGCGTCCCGCCAACTTGTCCCCTATGATCGTGAACTCCATCAAACCGAGTCTTCGGAGAATCTCGTCAAAGCCGTGGCAGTAGTAGGGTGAGAAGGAGTGCTCGTACTCGCGAAGGTGTTCGGAGACCTGGTGCAATTGGGTCGTCTGATTCATCGAACCACAGATGAAGAATATCCTTTTTCTCATCGCGCACTTCCCGCATTGACCTGGGAACCCCGAGTGCTCCTGAGCGCCTGCCCGGCCCGGCGGTCATTACCCCAGGGCAGATGATACGATACTCTCTTCCCGCAATCCTCGCCTTCACTTACCTCCTGCTTACCCAATCGCAGCAAAGACAGGTCGGGAACCCGCTATAGTCCAACTTCCCAAAGTTCCTTCTGATCGCGGCCAACACCGGTCCGTTCCAGATCTCCGTGACACTCTGGACGTTCAGATCTCCCAAGCCCTGAACGCCATTGTAATCCATGCAACAGGTGACGGCCCTGCCGTCCCAGAGCACCGACATGGCGGTCCAGGGGTAAAAACAAACAGACGCCATTCTCTCTCCCACGCGGTTGTAGGCTCGTCCGCCCCCATAGTTGTGCAACGTGCTGCTGTTCAGGCGGTCACCGGCGCTCTTGTCCAGGACAGCGTGCCACAGGGACCGGAACTCCTCCGTCTTGGCCGCATTGGCTTCCTGGGGCAGGTATTGAAGGATCAACTTCGGCGTCCTCTTCTTCATTTCCTTCCTTATCTTCACAAACTCCGTGATGTTGTGAAGCGCCACCTTGAAATCCAGCCGTCTCATGGTGGCGCGATACGACTCTTCGTCGGTCCCGTAGAAACTGATCTTCATCGTATCCAATCCCGCAGCAATGATCTTTCTCGATGTCTCGGGGAACAGTAGCGAGGCATTGGTAACGAGATAGGTATGCTTTATCCCGCAGGTCTTTGCCAGCCTGATCCTTTCCGGCAGTGACTCATCCAGAAGCGGCTCGCCAAACCCGTGCAAATGCACGACGGGTGTTCGGCGCGCGCCGGACACCTCTCTTATGATCTTTTCGAATAGGGCAAACTCCATGAACCCACGTTTTCGGGTCAGCGTCTCGCGAGGGCACATGACACACTGCGCGTTGCAGTTGTTTGTGTTCTCGATCAGGATCTCGGAGGGCAATGGGAGATGGTATCGGTAGTACGGATAGAAGAGCAGAGGGCTCTTGGCCAATGACAACAGGCCCCTGGTTATCTTGTCCCGTGCGTTGAGAATCATGTTGATTCGTCGCTCAACGTGGTTGTCGTTATGCCAATAGCGAAGGCCACGGCGGCGAAAGCCCCGACGATCAGGGCACATCTCAGCGCGGCCATGTGGTCAACGAGTACCATGGATGCCCGCAGCCCTTCGTTCACATAAAAGAGAGGCAGTACCTTGGCTACCTTCTGCAGGAATTCGGGCATCATCTCGACCGGGAAGAAGGTTCCCGACAGGAACATCATCGGGAACATGACGGCGTTTGCCGCGGCGGCGGCGCTCTCCGCCTCCCGCGCGACGCGGGTAAGTATCATCCCGAGCCCAACAAACGCAAAGACGTCAAGCACCACGAACACCGGCAGCCAGACGTTTATCTGAAGGCTGACGCTGAACACCGTGTAGCTCACCAACAGGATCACCGTTGTGGACAGAACCGCGAGGATGAACTGGTACAGGACATTCGACAGGATCCATTCGGTACGGGTGATGGGCGTCGTGGACAGCTTCCTGGTGACGCCTTTCTGCCGGAGTTCCGCATTCACGTTCACCGCACCGAACAGGCTCGCGGTCATCGCCGCCATGGCGATGATCCCCGGGACGAAGAACTCGATGAACCGGTACTTCTTTGCAAGTATCGATGTCTCTGCCGATCTGATGAACGGCGTTTTCCCAGACATTTCCTGGTTTATCCCGGCAAGCACCATGTGCAGGACCTGCATTTTCGTGGTCACCCCGAAGGAACTGGGGTCGTGGACCTCCGTGAGGGTAACGAATGCATCGGGGGCGACGTCCCCCTCTCTCTGCATCAGGGCCGTCTCGCAGCCTTCGGGAATGATCAGGACAAGATCCCTGCGGTTGTCCTTGGCATACCGTGTGGCGTTGACGGCAGGGGCGACCTCGGCAATCTTGAATCTCCCGCACAGCTCGAGGGCCTCGACGAGCCGTGCGGACGCCTCCGTCTGGTCGAGATCCTGCACATCGAGGTCGAAGATTCGGTTGTCCCGTTCCATGAAAATGGTGCCGAACACGAGGATCAGGATCACCGGGAAGGCAAGTCTGAAGAAGACCGCCGGCTTCTCGCGGTAGAAGCTCTTCACGCTTACGACCAGATTCGCACCGATGACGCGGAGGTTCATTCCGCTCCCCTTTCCCCGGCGGGGTCTTCGCGGAGATCTTCACCGGTGAGCTTCAGGAAGACCTCTTCCAGGTTGGGCTTGCGAACGTCCAAGCCGAGGAACGACGCCCCACCCTCCCTGAGGGCGTTCAGTACCTTCTGTACATCGTCCGTGCGTTCCAACCGGACCTTGATGTCCCCGTGGTTGTCATGGACTGGGGCGAAGTCCATCTTCTGGACGATTTCAAAGACTCTTGCATCGACGGACTTCAGCGTGAGGGCCAGGTAGTTCGCGTTGTCTTCTACGAGTTCACCGGGAGAGCCTATCGCGATAATCTTGCCCTTCGAGATGATGGCGACCCTGTCGGCCAGAGACTCCGCTTCCTCCATGTAGTGTGTGGTGAGAAATATCGTTTTCCCCTTGTTCTTCAGGCCCAGCAGGACTTTCCACACCTCGCGCCTGGCGCGAGGGTCGAGCCCTGTCGTCGGTTCGTCGAGGAACACGACCTCGGGATCGTTCACGAGCGCCACGGCGATTCCCAGGCGCTGCTTCAAGCCCCCTGAGAGGTTCTTGAACTGCTCGTGGGTCTTGTCCTTGAGGTCCGTGAGCGCGATCAGCCCGTCGACATCGGTGTTCCTGCAGCAGAAGAGCCGTGAGTAGTACTGGAGGGTCTCCCTGACCGTAATCCGGTCGAACGAGCTAAACCCCTGCGGCAGGACGCCGATGCGTTGGACAAGGTCGTGTTTCTTCTTTGTGACGTCCATCCCGAGAAGGTGCACTTTTCCCGACGTGGGCGTGCGGATAGTCTCGATGATCTCGACGGTCGTGGTCTTGCCGGCGCCGTTCGCGCCCAGGAACGCGAACACCTCGCCTTTCCTGACCGTGAACGATATGTCATTGACCGCCAGCAACGCCCCGTACCGTTTCGTCAGGTTCTCCACTTGGATTGCGTGTTCGGTTTCGCTTGGCATGAATTTGCATTTCGTTTCTATGGATCACAGAAATGACGCCACCGCCGCCCGTCGCGTCAGTGGCGTTGCCCATTCAGGAAGGCGATGGACAGCCACATCTTCACCTGCGGAAGCGCGCGTACCCACATGGATCGGTCCGCGCCCATAGGCAACCGCTCCAGAGCCTTCCTTGATAGGCACACCGGAAAGGTGTACTCGCCGTCTCCCTTCACGGATGGTCGGACGTCGATGTCCCGCGGTTCCACAAGATGGAACCCGCATCCCAGGGCCTTGACGATGGCTTCCTTGATGGACCAGAGCAGGGCGGATGCTTTCTCCAGATCTCCCCCGGTCAACCTCACGACATGCTGAAGCTCCTGCGCATTGAAGACTCGGCGGATGGGGTAGTCGCCATGGAACTCGCTGGTCTCTGCCACATCGAGGCCGATATCAGACTCATCCCAGCAGAGGGCAGCCCAGACGGCCCCGCCACCTTCGCTGAAGGAGATGGCCGGTCCCCGATGTCCTCCCAACAGGAGATGGGGCTTGCCAAGCGGGTCGCGGACCACCTGAATCGGGGAAGCCGTTCCGTTGGACGGAAGGTGGCATTTCCAATGAGGACTGTCCATCGTCACAAGGTGCTCCCACAGGATGGAGACCAGGCGGTGCCTGGCTCCTTCTCCGTTCGCCCCATGCCTCTCGGGGGGGGCGGTCTCACGCGGCAGGGATGCATAGAAGACTGGTCCCCGTCGATGAACGGGACTCATGGTATGAACGGCAATTCCGTGGTGATCCGGTGGCACTGTCATTCCTCTGAAATTCCGGGGGCGGGGTTCTCGGGTCATGCCTTGCGCCCTCTCCGCTTGGGCAACGGTTTCTTCCCGGTTGCCTCCAAGGCCTTGGAGGCCGATTGCAGGTCTTCGACATACTGCTTTTCGGCTGTTTGTTCCGCCTGCAACCGGCGACGTTCGGCAAAGGTGTCGTACTGCGCCTCGGCCCATGATCGCGCGTCTTCTTGAGTGACGGTTCCGGCCCCCTCCAACACGGGCAGTTCGGTGTCGCGGAGGAACTTGTCGAGAAAGGCCGTCCAATCCCGCATCTTGATGTCCTGCCGCCGCTGGGCGCGGAATTCGGCCTGATCGAGGAACATGACCACGATGCGGTTCAGCGTGTCGATCTCGCGCTCGTCGAGGTAGTTCTTCGCCGTCGGCACGTCGCGCTTCAAGACACGCCCGCCGCTCCACGCGGTCAAGCCCATGTTGGCTTGTGACGCATCGGCGCGCCGGCGGACAATCGCCGCCGTGGTCATGCCGGTGGCGGCGAAGTGCATCTTGTTCTGCATGGTGGCAAAGAACACCTGGGGTTCCTGCTCGCCTTCCCGGTAGTCGGATGCCAGGGCGAAAATCTCACGGATGCGCTGGTACACGCGCTTCTCGCTGGCCCGGATTTCGCGGATGCGGGCCAGCAGTTCGTCAAAGTAGTCAGCGAGCCGGTCTCGGCCCTTGAGCCGCTCATCGTCCAGCGTGAAGCCCTTCACGATGTACTCACGCAGGCGCTGTGTCGCCCAAATGCGGAACTGGGTGCCCCGGACGCTGTTGACCCGGTAACCGACGGAGATAATGCCGTCGAGGTTGTAGAACTCAACGGTCCGTCTGACCTGCCTTCCGCCCTCCTCTCGAACCGTCAAGGATTCCTTGACAGTTGCCTCACGGGTCAGTTCGCCCTGCTCGTAAATGTTTTGCAGATGAAGGCTTATGTTCTGTTTCGTCGTCTGAAACAGTTCGGCCATAAGCTGTTGTGTCAGCCACACCGTCTCGTTCTCAAGTCGGACCTCGATCCTGTTCCGGCCATCCTCGGTCTGATAGAGAACGATCTCGGAAGATGGGGGCTGATTCTTCTTCCCGTCGGTCATGCTTGCCTGCTTTCCTTTTCCCGGAAGTCCAGGCTCTTGAAAGCGCGGGTCTCCCTCAATGCCGACCTCTGTCTTGCTCGCGATGTTTCGTCTCACTTTACCGATGGGAAGAATACCTCAACGCATCGGCGGCCAAGGCGACGTCGTGGGCGGCTCACTCCGGAAGCCACTGCATTCGCAAACCACGAACCTGGATTACCGTGTGCCCCGCATCGTCGAGGCCTCGGGCATCCCAGGCGAACGAGGCCTTGTTCTGCGCTCGCAGGCGGGCCTCCAGGGTCATCCGTTCCCCCGCCCGGCATGGGCGCAGGAACCGCATCTCCCCGATCTCGACAGGAAGCACAGGGCGCCGCTCCGACGGGTCCGTCATAACCATGTAGAAGCCAACCAACTGCATGAGGGCTTCGAAAAGATAGGGCGAGTATTGGTACCGCGCGTTCGGAAGATGTGCGAAATCACTTGTCTCCCGGTAGGTGGTGCGGCCCCGCACCACCCCTGAACCTGTGCCGTCAATGACCTCCAGCACACGATACCTGCCGTCGAGTCCAGTGCGGTCCTCGTACCATTCCAGCACCTTCTTGTGATCCACCGATCGAGTCCGCAGTTCGTCCGGCCGGACAGGGAAATCCTGGAGCCCTTCCTCGAGATTTCCTCCCCCGCCACCGAGAAGCACCTGGCCCGTGCAGTGCGGGCTGAAGCGGTCCATGACGCTTCCCGTGGGGGAGATGTCCTGTATCGCCAGAGAGACCTCGCATACGACCTCCCGAAGGCCGGCATCGGCTCGGCGGCAGGATGTCCTGGAAGACCGCGGGATCTCAGGAGGGCAGGGGATCATTTCCATGAATCGCACCTGGCGTACTCCCCGCACCTGGAGGTGGGGATACAGGAGCCGGGCGGTTTCCATGAACGTCTCCACAACCATGGCGGCTGAGACCAGGGGATGCGCGACAGACTTCAGGGGCCGGTGGTCGGCTATCCACAGATCGTTCTGCCTGGAGAAGGTCCTTGAGGCCTCCAGGCGTTCCCGGCGCAGATCCAGGCAGGAGATCCCTTCTATCATGGGGAAGTCCTGGGTGCTGAAGGCCACGGTGCCCCCATCCAGCTCTCCCTTGGGCGCAGGACGGATGATATCGCTGAGCCGTGCCGTCCTCACGGATGGCAGTGTCCTCATGAACATCACCCAGTCGTCTTCGGCCGGGGCCACAAAGAGTTCCCGGCAGAAAAGCCCGGCAAGCTCATGTGCATGGATGTACGCCACGCCCCTCCGCTTCAGCAGATCGCGGACCTCCGGGTTCTCCGCCATGCCCGCCCCCTCGACAGGGGGCAGCATCAACGCCTTGAACCGGATGGCGCCGTTCCTGCGGCCGAGGTACCTGAGCAGCGCCGACATCATCCGGTTGGCGGCAGCGTAGTTGGCCTGGCCGGGATTCCCCTGGATCGCCGCCACCGAAGAGAGGCCCACGAAGAACCTCAGTCCCGCCCCTTCTGCCGCCGAGAATAGATTCCAGGCGCCCAGAAACTTGACGTCCGCGACCAGCGAGAAATCCTCTGGGCTCATTTGGCCGAGCCAACCATCCCGGATGACTCCGGCGCCGTGAATGATCCCGTCTATCCTGCCATAGCGGCTGACCACCTCGCCCAGGATGGCACGGACGGCCTGGGGGTCAGTCACATCGCAGGTATGGTACGTTGCCTCGATCCCGGAGGCGTGCAAAGCCGCCAGGGTTTGGGCGATCTCACGGCCCCTGGATTCGTCAGGGCTGGACTCCGACGACGAAGGAGCGGGGCGCGGCTTTGCCGAATCGACGCCTGAATCCAGAGAAGTTCTCCCCAAGAAGACCAGGCGGGGCGAGAAGGGCGTAAGGCTGCGTGCCAGGTGGGCGCTGATTCCCGTGGCGCCCCCAGACATGACGACAACGTCTCCGGGGCTCAGATTCAGACTGGGCAGATCTTTGAAGACGGAAGGGGTCACGTGCCCCAGCGAGGAGAAGAACCGTCCCTCACGATGCAGAAGCTCCACCACGGAGTATCCTCTGTCCAGCGCCCCACGCAAGGCGACGCGCATGTCGGTGTCACGGTCGATCTCCAAGGTGCGGAACTGGACCGCTGGGTGTTCCTGCGCTGCGCTCAGAAACAGTCCGAGCAGCCCGTCCGTCAGCAACCGACCGAGAGTGTCGGCATCTTTGCGGGAATGGATCAGCACGACGAATTTCCGGGTGGGTGATTGGAGGAAGGCCTTCAGGAGAGGAAAGAGCCCCCTGAGAAGCCGCGAAACATCCGTCACATTCTCCAATCTTCCCGACCCGCCTTCAGGCAACGTGATGACCATGCCAACGAGGGACGCGAGTCCCGAGATTCTCTCCGAAGCCCTGGCGGCTCCTTCGGCAGTCAGGATGTCGTGACCCTCTTCGCCCGGCCGCAAGTGCTCTGGCATGAATGGCATGGACAACGTATCAACGCCGTAATCCCGCCTGAACACGTCTTCCGCACTCTTGGCAATTCCGTCATCCTTGCCAGGCGAGAGAAGCAGGATCGACTCGCCTGGGCCCAATTCCAGGGCAGCGGAGGCCGCCGGTTCCACGGGGGCGAGGTCGAATGTGAGCCGTTTCAGACTCGCCTCATCCTGCACGGGCTCCGGGCTTCCAGCCCGCGCCGCGCCGGGGGCACCCGCCTGGGTGGCCGGCCGCACGCCGGCGCCTTCCTGCTTGGCGACTATGGCAGAGATCCGCTGCGCGGTGTCCTTCACGGTACGGACCTGCATGAAATCCTCTAGCTCGATAGTGATCCCGAAGTGGCGTTCCGCGGCATCCATGATGATCGGGAGGCGGCTGGAGCGGATGGAGAGGTCCCGCCTGAGATCCATGTCGGGTTGGATCTCGTCCCTGTTGAACCCCGTGGCATCCATGATGATTTGGATAAGCGCCTCCATGTGGTCCTGACGCACAGGCGCTTCGGAGAGCGCCGGGGAGGCCTGTCCGTCCGGAATGGCCGGCGGGCGCTCGACGGGGCGAGGTGGCCGCTGTCCGGCTGGGGCGTTGCGGGGAGATGCGGGAGCTTTCCCGAATCCAGCGCGAGACACAAACCGCGGTTCACCTCGAACCTTCAGGTGCCCTTGAACGAAGAGCTGGGCAAGGGCGGTCGTGTAAATGGCGCCCTCTGCCGGGGGAATACAGGTCTGGATGCATGCCGATTCAGAAAGTGTGTCGGCGATGAGATGACTCAATATTTCGCCAGGGCCCACCTCCACGAAGAGGCGAATTCCGTAGTCATTCCAAAGGGTCTGGGCGTTATTCATCCAATGGACGGTAGACCCCAGGTGGGCCATCAGGATTCGCCGGATCTCAACGGGATCAGACGGATACGGCGCCATGGTCGTGTTGGAGATGACGGGGATCTGCGGGGCGTGAAACGGGAGGGTGGCAACGTAGGCATCGAGTTCGTCGTGTATGACTCTCATGGCCGGGGAATGGAAGGCCATGCTGACCCGCAAGAGGGTGAACCGGTATCCCCTCTCCTTCAGCCTTGCGCCAAGACGTTTGACCGCCTCGGTGTCGCCGCTCAGGATGACCTGTTTCGGTGAATTGATATTGCCAATGTGGACGTCCGCCTGTCCTTGGAGCAGCTCCATGAGCAGATCCAATGGGGCGTCCACAGCCGCCATGACGCCGGGGTCTGAGCGCCCGGCGGCGGCCTTGTCCATGCAGCGGGCCCGCATGTTCACGATTCGGAACCCGTCCTCCAGCGAATACACGCCGGCCAGACACAAGGCGCTCAGTTCGCCCAGGCTGTGGCCGGCCATAGCCTTAGGCTGGATGCCAAGGCTCATGAGGTGGCGAGCCATGGCGTGTTCCAGCGTGAACAGGGCAGGTTGCTGCCAACGGGTCTTCTGAAGGTTCTCTTCCCGATCATGGAACAACAACTGCAGGAGGTCGAAGTCCGCTACCGCAGCCGCCCGATCCATCCACTCCTTGATGACAGGAAAGGACTCGTAGAGGACCCGCCCCATCCCCTGGTAGTGTGCCCCCTGTCCGGGAAATACAAGAGCGAGCGGTGGCACGGGCAAGTCCTCGGGGCCGATGAAGATCCCTTGCTGCGCCAGGGACCGCACCGCCCTGGGTGAGACGATATCGGCTTCGGCAAAGGCGGCGGACCTCTCGATGGCCGCGAGCGCCTCTTCGTCGGATGGCGCCACAACGGCCATCCGGCAGTTGCGGCCGCCCATCTCAGTCCGGAAGACAGAGACGCCCTGGAGTGTCGGAGGGCCGTCCCCCGTCTCTCCTGCCAGGCGGGCCTCTCCGCCCGGGGAGACCAGGATCGTATCCACTTCGTCCAGGGCCTGCTCCATCTGGACAACGTAGTTGGAGCCGCCGAACCCGAAGGCGTTGACCTGAAGCCTTCTTGGCTGGCCGGTCCTGCACGGCCAATCAAGCGGCTCGGTGGCGATGAAGAGACCCGATCCTTCCAAGCCCATTTCCGGGTCCGGATGCTCATAGTTGAGGGTGGCAGGGAAGCCCCCCATCTTAGTGGCCATGATTCCTCGAATGAGATTGATAATGCCCGAGGCGCCCAGCGTGTGTCCGATCTGGGACTTGAAAGACGTGAGTACGGTGCGCTTGGAAGGATTGAAGAACGTCTTCAGGCCCCGCACTTCCTCAACGTCGCCTTGCCGAGTACTCGTGGCATGGCATTCCACCAGGTCCACGGCATCGGGCCCATAGGGCAACCCGCGGAATGAGGCGCGGATGGCAATCTCCTGGGTGGCGCTGGAGGACTCCACCATGCCCAAATGGTTGTTGCTCGCGCCCATGCCGGTGACGATGGCGTGGACATGCGCCCCTCTGGCGCGGGCCAGGCTCTCCCGCTCGATGACGATCATTCCCCCGCCTTCCCCGAGGACCATCCCGTCTCTTTCCGCATCGAAGGGGCGGGAGGCCTCATGAGCGGGTCTCTCCCGTCCCGACATCCCGTAGAGTGCGCCCAGGGCGGAGAATTCCAGGAAATGCAGGTGCGTGAGACTCTCCTCGCTCCCGCCGACGACCGCGGCGTCAAGGATGCCGTTTCGGATCATCTGCATGGCGCTGTAGAGTGCGACCAGCGAGGTCGCGCAGGCCGCGGAGACCGCATAGCTGGGCCCCATGAACCCATACCGGTTGCAGATGAAGCCGGCCGCGGCGCAGTTGAGTCTGCCCAACAGTGTGGTGTCGTCCGGGGCCATGCGCCCGGCCTTGACCTCCCGTTCGACGGCGCTCACCTGATCCGGCGTGAGGGGAATGGCCCGCTTGATGGCGGTGAGGAGGTTGCAAATGTGCGCCCTGATGATGGCACTGACGAGGGTTCCCGCCGCCTCTCCCGAATTCTGGGAGATGATGACTCCGATTCGCTCGCGTGGGATGCCTGAATCCAGGATGCCGGAGGCCCGAATGGCCCTGTCCGCCAGCCACAGGGTGATCCTTGTGGCATCGGTCATGGTCCGGAAATCCTGAGGGGGAATCCCGAGTTCATTGCGGGAAACGTGAAAGTCCACGAATGCGCCCACCTTGCAGTAGGTCTTGTCCGGAACGCGCGGCCGGGGATCATAGTGGTACGCGTGATCCCACCGGGAAGGTGGAACCAATGTGATCCCGCTCTTCATGGCCACGCTGGCAGCCCAGACCTCCTCCGGACTCGTCCCCAGGGCATTGAGAACGCTCATCCCGGTGATGGCAATTCGTCCGTGAGCGTCTCTAGGAGGGGCGACTTGCTTGAGTCCATCGCCGACCTTGGAGGATGGGGTCCCTCTGTGTGGCGGCGCGCCGGGTGGAGGTTCGGAGATTCTCCCGATCGACCCAGCAAAAGGCTGATGCAGCAGGAGAGGGCCTTCGGCCAGTTCGCGGTGAAAGGACTCGAGATTCTGGACGTTGCGGATCGGGCCGGCGCAGGCCCCGCTCATGAACTGCCCGCGCTCCAGGCAGGCCTGCTCATCGAGAGGCATCCCGCTCCGCCGGTCCACGCCTCGCGCCGCGATGAAGAGGCTCCCCGCGGCCATCTCTTCCATTTTCGCCCGAAAAGACCGCTCGTCCTGGTGGCCCGCTGCAAATTCCCGCTCCAGAGATAGGACGGCGGCCACTCTCGGGGTCCGCAAGGATCGCACCCGAAGACCCGTGCTTTGGCCTGAAACGACCGTTCCCCCCGGCGGCGATTCCACAATCATCCGCCGGTAGAGCGCCGTCAGGGCGCCGGTGTCAACGATCTCCTGGGTGGCCAGATAAGCCGTACCCATCTGAATGGCGTCCGCGCCGAGCAGGGCGGCCATGAATGCGGTTTCCCGATTGAAGATGCCCCCGGCAAGGATTACGCGGCAGTCCTGGAACAGGGATGGCTTGCGCCGCTTGAGGTCCAACACCACTTGCGCCAGGGTCAGTGTGCTATGTTGCCCGACATGGCCGCCCGCCTCATACCCCTCGCAGACCACGTAACGGACGCCTGCTTCCAGGGCCAGTTTGAGCAGGGCGTCATCCGGGGCGATATACGCTACCCCTATGCCGCACTCCAGCAATTCCTTTATGGGAGAGATGTCCCCGCCGGCGATCCAGACAAAACGGGGGCGTTGCTGCTTGATCCAGGCCAGGTGCGTCTCCCGGAATGGGTTCTCTGCCAACGACACGACATTCACCGCATACGGGCGCCCGCCCAGGATCTCCGGCAAGCGTCCCAGCTTCCGGTCACGGGTCTCCGTGTCCATCAGGCCGAGGGCGATGGTGGGCAATCCGCCGGCATCGGCAACCCTCAACGCAAACTCCGGAACATCCGTGATGCAGGACATGGCGCCCTGGATGAAGGGGTACTTGGTCCCCATCTCTCGGGCGACGGGACTGTCCAGGAAGCAATCCCTCTTCATCTCAGCCGAGCGGCATAGGTCTCGAATCTCCGCCATGAAGGCTTTGACGGCCGTCTCAGTTCCGGCCCCAAAACGCTCAGCAAACGCCGCCGCAAAGGCCGCCTCCACACCGAGGGGGATGGCCTCGCCCGGGGTGAAATGGCTCTCCAGCGGCTGGAGAGCCCTGGCCTGCACTTGGCTGACGAAGGAACGACGGCTTTCACCCGTTATCTCCGCCGCGCACAGCGAGTCTTCGATCGCCTTTAGCTCCTTGAACGCTAGTGAGTTACCCTTGTTGAAAAGACGACAAGGAACCTGCAGGTCCAAACCAACCAGGGCGGTGGAATCCATGCGGAGTCTGGCGAGTTGCTGGCGTTGGAGATCATCCATGGCCACCAGGTCCGTCAGCCAATGGACGCTCTCGAAGACGATACCGGTGGCTCCTGTAGACAGGAATGCCGCTGCCGCCTCAGGGGTCCAGATTCCGCCCCAGATCAGGATGTCCAGAGGCTTCGCGGACGCGCGGAGCATCTCCCTGGCCGCCGAACAGAGAACCAAGGTCGTCTCGCCGCTCACGAATCCAGATGCTTCACATCCCTTCAGAACGATGCGCCCGATTCCCGAACCATCCTTCACGATCGCGGCCAGGAGATCGACGTCCCCGATGATCGGGAAGCATCGGCAGTTCTCCGACAAGGCGCTCAGTCGCTGGAGAATGGAGGAAGGATCCTCCGGGGCGAATTGGGGCTGGCACTCTACCCAGAGGTTCCGGACCCCGGTTCCCTTCAGGAGTTGTCCCACAGATGGATCCATCAGGGCGGGGGCGGAGATCTTGATGTCGCTGATATGGCCAGTTGGGCCAACCCTTCGCAAGAGGGAATACAGGGCTTCCGCATCCATCCTGGAACAATCGAAGATGGCTCTGCTCCCCGTGCGCTGAGCCATCTGGGTCACAGGCGGGCCTATCTCCTCAGGCCTCCAGACGAAAGCGATAGTGGGAACCTGCTCCTCCGCCGACATACCAAGACCTCCACTTCAACGCTATGCGTTTACCCGGTCAATGGCAATTCCGAACTTGGCGCTACGCGCAACTGGGGACCATGGCCCTTGCGCCACAACGAGATGTGTAGTGTTGCCGAGACGTCATCCGACACGGCCAAGTCCAGGCGCGATCGTCACCGCTTCATGGCCAGGTACGAATCGGTAGCGTCGCTCCCGATTCCGAACTGGGCAAGCTGGCGCAGATCCAACTCCAGCACGTCGGGCACGCTGAACTCCACTATCCGGTATTGGGGGTCCGTCCAAACACGCCGCATCCGACCCCGGAACTTGACTTCCGGCGGCACGGTGAGACGAACGCGGTGGATCAGGTTGATGCCCGCCAGCGCCCCTGCCTCCGCCACCATATCAGTGCAGTTGTCGGACCGGATGCCGAACCGGTCGCACTTCCTCTGCATCAGGAATTCATGAATCAGTTGATGCCGTCGCCGGGTGATCGGCATTCGCCAGACGAACGAGGGGATGCGATCGGTCTTGCCGATCTCGCGTCGGCCATCGGACATCGTCTCCCACAGGTAACTGATGGGATTGGGTTCGCCAGCCAGAAGCCGCTGCTTCACGCCCTCATGGTAACTCGGTTGCATCCGCCCAAAGTTGCCGTTCAGGGCGTATTCCAGGCGATTCCCGGGACTTTCCAGGACGAGCCAACTATGCCCCCACGGACGCTGCGCGAACGACGAGACAAACGACCTCGTATTGCTGTAGTCCCAATGGGCGGCTACGGTCAGGATGTAGAGGTTATACCCCTCGTCCCCCACGGGCGTGTTGGCGGCGGGATCCAGGTCGGCATCGGGGGCAAAGCGGGACACGATCGTGACGGGCTGGGCACGCCATCCATTGGGCTGCGTTGGTGCGCAGAGCCTGGGCGTCTGGTGGGCGCAACCGACGGCAGCCCCCGTCAGCAGGATCAGAACCAAAGGAAGACATGGGTGCAGTCGTTCGGTCACTTTTCGATTCATCCGGCATTTCCCGTGTGTCCCTTGCCCCACGACCATCGCGAGGCAACCTCAGCCCAATCGTGCCACCTGAAACATCCGGACTCCCAACGGGGGCTGTCCTGGACAAAACGTCTGGCTGCCGCATTCCCGGATCTCACGATCGACATCCGTTGTGGAAAACGTCATCTCGGCGGTCTGCCGGATCCGAACCGTGCCCGCGGCTGGGCCTCATGGTAAGAGTATACCACCACGGCAAGAAGGACGCCAGCCAGAACGTGCGGGGCCCAGGGCTGTTTTAAAAGTCGGCCGCTGGTGAGCGTGGGACGGCGAAGGACGGATCGAGGTACCCCCGGCGTGTCCCCACGCCGGGGCGAAGGTGCGTTCCGAGATGCCCGCCGACGGCCCGTGTCGCAATGCACTCTACACCGAGCCACAGCGCCACGGACCAACGCACCAACACACACGGCGGAGAGGCCCAGCCTGGGGACAGGCAGGGCCTACTGGGCGTCACAAGGGCTGCTCGCACAACCGACGTTGGAACAGCCCGGCGCGGCGTCAGGCGTTCACGGTACGTGGAATCACAAAGGCTTTCTGAAGATGCGATACTTCTTGTATCGTCTTGCGCCCGCTTCCTCAAGCAGCGCGTTGACGTCCTCGTTGTCCTCCAGGGTCCAGCCCAGCTCTACGGAACGGTATTTTCCTTTCTTCCTCACGACCTCATAGATGTGACGGACGGCCAGCAAGGGAAGTCCCATTTGCCGGTACTTGTCCTTGATCCCGAACATCAGACACCGCAATCCCGTGATCTCCCGCCGATACAGGATCGCCTTCAGCAAACCCAGCAGGCCGATCCGACCGTTGAGACGCTTGAGCAACGGGTTGATGTCGGGGAAGATCACGCAGACCGCCGCGGGGTCAGCTTCGTAGTAGATGAAAAACGCCAGGTCCGGATCCGCGAAGGTCATCACGCTCTTCTGAATGTCCCGCATTTCGTCATCGCTCAGGGGGACGAAACCCCAGTTGCCAGACCAGGAGGCATTGTAGATTTCCTTGACCAGGGCGAACTCAGCGTTCTGATCCTTGGGACGAAACCGACGGATGGAGACACCTTTCTTCTGGGCTATCCGTGCCGCCAGGCTATCCATCCACTCGGGAAGCCGGTAATCGCCGTCGATCAGGAAGGCCACCAAGTCCTTCTCCTTGGTGAACCCGCACGATTCGGCCAATTTCGGGTAGTACGGCGGGTTGTAGGTCATCATCACCGCCGGCGGATGGTCAAAGCCCTCGATGAGCAGCCCCACCTCGTAATTGGTGGACGGGTTGAGCGGCCCCCTCACGAAGGCCATCCCCTTCTCGTGAGCCCACGTCTCCACGGCAGAGAAGAGAGCCGCTGCCGCCACCGGATCGTCGATGCATTCGAAAAAGCCCCAAATACCCATCTTTTCGTCGTGGAGCTCGTTATACCGACGATCGATGATGGCCGCGATCCTTCCCACCGTTTCCGAACCACGCCGGGCCAGAAAGAGCCGGCGCTCGGCAGACGCCCAGAAAGGGTGCCTTCGGGGGTCCAGCAGACGTCGAACCTCCTTCTTCAGGGGCGGAACCCACTTGGGGTACTGAGCGTATATTTTCCAGGGAAAGTCGATGAAGTCCCCGAGTTCCGATCTCCCTTCCACAACCACGATCTCGATGCCGGCCATGAGTGCTCCGTTCGCGGCAGGGCTTCTCACCTGACGGTCGTCCTGCGACCGTCGTGGAGTACCTCGCCTCGATCATCTCGCATTGCGATAGACCCGATTCGGGCGCCGAAAACCGCCTGTGCTGACCGATTCCGCAAGATCCTTCGCCAAACGTTGGCCCCGCACCGCCTGCACGTGTTGGCTCTTGATGGAGAAACGCATATAGTGCCAGATTATGGTGCGTTTCCGGTGCACGCCGGACTTGCGGCTGGTGCGAGGTCACGACACGGGTGCAGCGCGGCTGGCGGTTCCGGGTGATAAGATTGCTCCGGCGGACTGACTTGTCAACGTTTCGGGTCGAATCCGGGTATTGCGTCAGTGAAAGGTGCTGACGTCGCGACGCGCGGTTGGAGTTCACAGCTTCAGCGTGCTCCCGACGCGCTCCGCATTTACGCTAAAGCCGTGAACTCCAACGGAACCTGCACCTTTCACTGACGCAATACGAATCCGGGCATGGGGGAACCTGGGAGGTCTTCGCCCGCGGGCTGTGGCGGTCGGTCCGGACCGGTTCAGGCGCTCTGGGGTTGGCGTTGAGCCGCCCGGTGGAGGTACGAGGATGACGGCCAGGGCTCCTCAGTCTGTGCTGGTCACCGGCGCCAGTGGTTTCATCGGCCGGCACTTGGTGCAGCGGTTGGTCGAGCGTGGTTGCCGGGTGTCATGCCTGGTGCGCGCCACCTCGTGCCTTGACGAACTGCGGTCGGCCGGCGTCCAACTGATCACCGGCGACGTAACCGATCGGGCCGGCATTGGCCGGGCACTGGACGTGTCGCAAGCCGGCATCGTGCTCCACCTGGCCGGGCTGGTGAAGGCGCTGCGGACAGACGATTTCGCGCGTGTGAACACAGGCGGCGTCGACGCCGTCGCGGGTGCCTGTGCTGATCGTGCCGCCCCGCCGGTATTGGTCGCGGTGTCCTCGCTGGCCGCCGCGGGGCCGTGCGTTGCTGGCAGACCTCGCGTGGAAGGCGATTCGCCGACGCCCGTTTCAGCCTATGGCCGCAGCAAACTGGCCGGAGAACGGGCGGCGGCCAAGTATGCCGCAGGGGTGTCGATCAGCATTGTGCGCCCACCGATCGTTTTTGGCCCCGGCGACCGGGGCGTGCTTGAGATCTTCCGGCCGATCGCGCGCTGGGGTATTCATGTCGTGCCCGGTCGGGGCGAGTATCGCTTCTCGCTGATCCATGTCGTCGATCTGGTCGAGGGCCTGCTCCTCGTCGCCGAGAAAGGCGAACGTCTGGACCGCAGCGGCTCGCCGGGCCAAGGCGTCTACTTCATGGCGGCCGAAGACGAACCGACGTATACCGAACTCGGACAGGCAATGGCCACGGCATTGGAGAAAAGGCGTGCAACTGTGGTGCACATGCCCCGGCCGCTCATGCGGCTATTCGGGTTCTGCGGTGACGCGATGGGGCGGATCCGGCAGCAACCCGGTTGGGTCAACAGCGACAAGACCGTCGAAGCCCTGGCCGGGTCGTGGACGTGCTCATCCGTCAAGGCGCGCACGCAACTGGGTTGGGCTCCTGCGGCCGCCTTGGCCGAACGCCTGCGCGAAACGGCCCAATGGTATCGCCAGGCCGGCTGGCTCTGACCAATGTCTCTCCGACAGCGCGGGTCTGTCCGAATGCCTCCCAACGCGATTCTAAGGTCGGCCGTCGGAGGGATGAGGGATGAAACCTGAAACCTGAAGTGGAAACAGGCCCACCTCATGGGGTTCTGGCCTCTGGCCCTCAGCTTTCAGCTTTCAGCCCTCAGCCCTAACTTGGGTGTCATTGGGGTCTGTCCCGCCCGGTCTTTCGTGAGTGCGATCTCCCCCGTACCGCGGGACACCGGCCCATCAGGTCGCTGTCGGCTCACCTCAAGCCCATGCACCGCGGTGCGATCGGGGCGTGGGGCAGTGCTACAGTCTGGCCAGTTCGTCGACCGTGGCGCGGACCGTGGCGCGGATCTGTTCCTGGCTGTGATGGGTGGTGATGAAGAAGCGCAGTCGGGCGGAGTGCTCGGCCACGGCGGGGGGCAGAATCGGGTGGACATTAATGCCACGCTCGAACAGGGCGCGCGCCAGGCGCAGGTTCTTGACCGAGCTGCCGATGATTACCGGGACCACGGGCGTGCCGCCGGCCGAGCCGGTGTTCAGGCCGTGCTCCCGGACCAGCTTCAGGAACAACGCCGACAATTCACGCAGCCGGACCACGCGCTGCGGCTCACGCTGCAGGACCGTCAGGGCTGCCAAAGCGGCCGCCGCGTTGGGCGGGGACATGCCGACGCTGTAGACGAACCCCGGGGCGGTGTACTTGAGGTACTCGATCAGCTCGGTCGAGCCGGCGATGTACCCGCCGCAACTGGCCAGCGACTTGGACAGCGTGCCCATCCACAGGTCGACGTCGGCCCGCTCTACACCCCAGTGCTCGCCGATGCCCCGGCCGGTGGCTCCCATGGTGCCCAGCGAGTGTGCCTCATCGACCAGCAACAGCGTCTTGTGCTTCTTCTTGAGCTCCACGAAACGTGGAAGCTCGGGAAAATCGCCATCCATGCTGTATACGCCCTCGATGGCGACCAGCACACGGCGATAGCTGTGGCGCTCGTCTGACAACAGCGCGTCCAGCGCCTGCCAGTCGTTGTGGGCAAAGGCGCGACGGGTGGCGCCGGAAAGCGCGGCGCCCTGGATGATCGAGTTGTGTGCCAGCACGTCGTGGAGGATCAGATCGCTCGGCCCCAGCAGGTGACCGATGGTGGTGACGTTGGTGGCGTGGCCGGAGACGAACACGACCGCGGCTGGGGTCCCCAGGAATGCGGCCAGGGCCTGCTCCAGATCACGATGCACCTGCTTCTCGCCGGCTACCAACCGGCTGGCGCCAGCGCTGGTGCCGTAGCGGTCGATCGCGGCCTTGGCGGCGGCCGCGACCTCCGGATCGTGGGCCAGGCCGACGTAGTCGTAGACGCTGAAGTTGACGATCTGACGCTGCTCGATGCAAGCCGCGCTGCCGGCGCCGCCCTGGTCGACGCGGAAATACGGGTTGTCGCCGGCCACCACCCACAGCAAGCGTTCCTGACGCTTCAACTCAGCGTACTCGGGGAATTGGGCGAAATCGTAGTGCTCGGGAGGGACCTCGCCGGTGGGGACAGCGGGCCTGGGAGCGTCGATCAAGTGCTTCTGTACCGCCCGGGCCAGGTCCCCCAACGTCTGTGCCTGGCTGAACACCGTGTCGGGCAGGCGGCCGCCGAAAGTCTTCTCCAGCACGGACGCGAGTTCCAGGCGCTGCAGTGAATCCAAGCCCAGGGCGGTGAGGGGCGTTTCCGGGGCCAGGTCGGGTAAAGCCGCGCCGGCTAAGGCGCGGGCATGCTGGCGGACGGCGGCGAGAGCGGCGACCTGCGAAGATGGCGGCGCGGAAGGAGCAAGGGAGGCCCCCGCGTCTTCGGCGCCGGGGCGGGCGGCGGTACCGGGGGCGGTACTCTCGACCGGCAAGCCGCGGTATTCGGCAAGGGCCTTGAGTTCGCCGGCCAGGAAGGCCGCGCGGCAGGCATGGCGCTGGATCTTGCCGCTGGAGGTCTTGGGAATCGTACCGCATCGCACCAGCACGATCACGTCCAGTGCCAAGCCATGCTCATCGAGTACCGCCCCGCGAACCGCATCCAGCACCGGCGCGAAGTCCTCGCCTTTGCGGGTGGCCTCCTGCACCAGAATGAGGCGCCGCTGGCCTTGGTCGTCCGCGACGAAAGCAGCCCCATAACCGTCTTCCAGCAGCGGGTGACTGCCGCGGGCCGTGGCTTCGATATCCTGCGGATGGCGGTTCAGGCCGCGGACGATGATCAGGTCGTCCAGCCGGCCGGTGACGTAGAGTTGACCCTCGCGCATGAACCCCAAGTCGCCGGTCCGCAGGAACGGACCTTCCCCCACGTCGTTCAGGTAGGCCTGGAATGTACTGCGGGTCTGGTCGGGCTTGTGCCAGTACCCCTGACTGACCGACGCTCCGGCAACCCAGATTTCACCGACGCGGTCGGGGGCGGCCTCCGCGTGGGTGTGCAAGTCGACGATCGCCACGCGCACAGCGCCGACGGACGATCCGCAGCCCACCAGGCGCCGAGCCTCCCGCGCCTGGTCGGACTTCACCACGGCGGAGTCAGGCTTCGCCCTGACGGAGTCGGGCACGGGTTCGACATGGCCCTTGGTTAGCGCTGTGTCGTGGAAGACGCCGACGGTCGCGCCGCTGCCGCGCCTCGGGCCGCTGACCATGAGCGTTGCCTCCGACAAACCGTAGGTGGGGTAGAACGCGCCGGGGTCGAAACCACAGGGCGCGAATGCGGCGGCAAAGCGTTCGAGCGTTCCGGGGTCAACGGGTTCGGCGCCGACGAAGGCCAGGGCCCAGGAGGACAGATCGAGGGTGGCACGCTGCTCGCCGGTGATCTTGCGGACACAAAGGTCGTAGGCGAAGTTGGGCCCGCCGGAGATGGTTGCCCGGTACTTGCTGATGGCGGCCAGCCAGGTGATGGGGTTCTGGAGGGCCGCGGCCGGCGAGATGAAAACGACGGGCACACGCGCAAACGCCGGGACCAGGACGCCGCCCACCAGCCCCATATCATGGTACATGGGCAGCCAGAACACAGCACTGTCCTCGTCCCGTAGTCCGAAAGCCTGGTGGATGGCGCAGATGTTGGCCATGAGGTTCGCGTGGCTGAGCACGACGCCTTTGGGCCGACTGGTCGAACCGGAGGTGTATTGGAGCATGGCCAGTGCGTCGGAAGCGATGGCCGGTTCGTTCCAGTGCTCGGCCAAGACATCGGGAATTCCGTCAGTGGCGAGCCACAGGATTCGGGAGGAAGCGGGCGCCTCGTCACTCTTTTCCACCTCGGTCATGACCTGGAACTGAGCGACGGCAGAGGCGGTGCTCAGGGCAACGCGAGACCCGGTATCGGCGGCAATGGCCTGGAAGCGATCGGCTAGGCGGTGGCGATGCGGTGGAGACGTTGGCACGGCCACACAGCCTGCGTATAGACAGCCAAGAAACGCCGTGATGAAGTCGAGGCCAGGCGGATAGACCAGCAGCACGCGCTGGCCGGCAAAACCCATGTCCTGCAGGCAACCTGCGATGGCTCGGGCCCGCCGATCGAGCTTGGCGTAGGTCAGGCTGGGGTGGCCGGACAGGCCGTCGGCGAGATGCGCGAAAGCCGTATGATCGGGACGTTCTTCAGCGTGACGGCGCAACACGCGAACCAGATTGCCGGGAACCTGATGCAGGCCAACGTGCGTTTGGGCGTGAGTCATCATCGCCCGGGATTCCCCATCCGACCGTGGGCCACGACGACCGTGGACCTCTGATCTCTGACTTTTTCTCAAATCCGTCGTTGCCCAAGTCCTCGTTTCCTTGAGTCTGGAGTTCTGGCCGGAACCCCCGATCTTCGTTTACCGGATAGAAATCTACCGTGTGAATGTTCGATGGCAAGCCCTGTGCAATCCCGGACGAGGGCTTTGAGACGCCTGCAGGTCCGTTGACTGCGGCCCTGTGCGTTCCGGTCCGGTTGCACGTACTCGGGGGACCCCTCCCGCCGTAGACCTGGCTGAACTGCGGGTACGGCCCACCACGTTGGTGACGCCACTGAAATCAGCAGACTGCCATCTCTCCTGATCGTGCCACCATGGTAGGGTTTTACCCCATAGAGTGGTGGGGTTTCACCCCATAACAGTCGGCCCAGCCACGGCCTATAGTGTCCATCGTGGCAGACCAACTTCCCAACGGTCCAACCGGAAAAGACCATCGTCAATAAACAGACAAAGGCAGGAAAGGGAAAACAGTATGAGAGCGAAAAGAATCGCGTTGGCTGGGTTGCTTGTGTCGTTCATGCTCGCGGGGTGTCTGATGGTGCCTGGACGCCGCGGCAGGGAAGTGGTCGTGGTGCCGGCTCTTCCGCCCGTTGTGGTGTTGGAGACGGAGCCTTACTACGTCCAAGAGGGGTATCACTATCACTACCAGAACAACGGCTGGTACTACGCGCGGTCAAGGAGTGGGCCCTGGGCACCCCTGCCAAGAGACCGCTACCCCAAAGATGTCAAATTCAAGGGTGGCGGCGGCGGCAAAGACGGGCGACAGAACCCCGGACACCAAGGCAGATAGCTTCCTGCTTACCGAGGCGGGGGTCATCGAGCAGCGGAACCCAAACACTTAACTCGTGGAGCCTGGACTATGCGTCAACACCATTCGCGTCCCGCAGCATGGGTCATTGCGCTTCTCGCCGTGACGTCGTTGGGTGGCCATCGGGTGGCAGCATGGGATTGGGGGTTCTTCTTCGGCAACCGCGCTGACCAGCCCGCGCCCGTCATTGTAGAGCACCGCGCTCCTCCGGAGATGCCGCGCCAGGAGGAATATGAGGTCCTGAGCCGTGGCCCGGTGCATGAGGCCTTTGCCGAGCCCGTTAGCCTGGAAGTTCAGGTGGGCCTGATTGCCCCGGTTGAGCCGCCACCGGATGTCGAGGAAATCCCGCCGGCGGACAGGCCCGAAGGCCGGCAGTTCGCCTGGATCCCGGGGTACTGGTCCTGGGATGCGGACCGGAACGGCTACATCTGGGTCAGCGCCTGCTGGCGCGCGGCGCCGCCGAGCATGTCCTGGATGCCCGGGTACTGGTCTCGGGTGCCCGGGGGCTGGGAGTGGGTCGCCGGTTTCTGGGCGCCTGCCGGTGTTCGGAATCTCGAGTATCTGCCGGCCCCGCCGATGGTCGACGATGTGGAACCGCACAGTTGCCCGGCATCCCCCGACACGATCTGGGTGCCGCCCTGCATGTGCTGGGTCCAGGGCCAGTACGTTCGCCGGGCCGGCTACTGGCTGGTGGCGCAGCCGGACTGGGTTTGGGTGCCGTCTCACTTCGTGCGCACGCCGCGCGGCTACATCTTCGCCGAGGCACACTGGGATTACTCGCTGGAGCGCCGGGGCGTCTTGTTTGCGCCGGTGTATTTCCCGGCGTCGATCCATCGGCGGTCCAACTTCACGTACTCGCCCAGCATCGTCATCGACCTGGGTTTGCTGCGGGTCAACCTGTTCGCGTATCCGCGTTACAGCCACTACTACTTCGGTGATTACTACGACGACGCCTACCTGAGCATTGGCATTTACCCGTGGTTTGACAGTCATCGGCGCCACACATGGTACGACCCGGTTTACGAGCATGACCGCTGGCAGAACCAGCGGTCCGAACCGCGATGGGAGGAACGCGGGCGGGACGAGTACAATCGCCGTCGCGCCGACAGGGACCTCCGTCCGGCCCGGACGTACCGCGAGCAGGAATCCCGGCTGGCCAAGCTGCCCGAACCGCAGCGACGGGCTTCTCAGGTGGCCCAGCCCATGACCGTCGCCGTCACCAACCGGCACGCCCCGGTGAAGTTCGAGCGGATCGACACCGACGCACGGCAGAAGATCTCCACGCAGGCGACCGCCGTGGGCACGTTCCGCGATGAACGGAACCGTTGGGAGTCCACGGCGGCGCCTCCGAAGGCAGCCCAACCGTCCGGCGCGCGCAAAGGCAGTGTGATGCCACCGTCCCAGCGTCAGGAGGCAGTCCAACCGTCCAGGGACTATAAGCCCGCTGTGACGCCACCGCCCCAGCGCCAGGCGACAGCCCAACCGCCCAAGGGACGCGGGGGCACTGTGACGGCGCCGGTCGAGCGCCGGGAAGCGGCGCCGCCGGCCGTGCCGCGAGAACCTGTGTCCGTTCCGCGCCGCGAGGTCAATGTGCCCCAACCGGAACGAGTGCAGATTCCGGCCCCGCCTGTTGTTGGCAGGTCAGGCGGTGTGCTGGGAATCTTCCAGAAAGGCCCACCCGCTCGACCTTCCGACGAAGACAAGGGCAGGGGGGGCAAGGATGACCGCAAGGACAAGGATGACCGTAAGGACCGAGACGAGCGCCACGACAACTGAGCCAGCCGTCGGGGGGGCGACAATGCTACTTCTCAGAGGAAGGCCTCTTCCGAAGTACCGCGGGCGGTCCTCCGCCCGCCTTCTGGGGGCGCCGCCCGGAGGCCGGGCGGCGTACCGCGGAGATTCGTCCGGTGAACGGTGATGGCCGCGAACGAGAACCCTAAAGGAGAAGAGCATGGCAGAGCACTGCGGTCATTGTCGGACTGGCGCCCCGGTTGCGCGGATCCCGCCGCGGCGGGGCGGATCTGATGAACGACCCACACCCATGGTTGCCCAGGCATTGACCCTCCTCCTTGTGGTCATCGTTGCCGGCGCCCTTGGGTTCGCCGGCAGCGGCTGCGCGACAGTGGACCGCGCGGAGCCCGTCGAGCCGGGGGCTTTCGCCGTGCCCGGTGATCAAGCCTGGATTTCCACGGGCGTCACTCTCGATCTCAAGCAGAAGTTGCTCATCGAGGAGGTCGAGCGCCCGCAGCAGATCCTCGTCAAGGGCAACCAGAGGCAGGCGGTCAGCGCGCGCGGGACGTACCTCTTCGATGTCGAGACCGGCCCCTACCCGTTGGAACCCGACCGCTTGCACAATGACCGGCGCTATCCCGGCTACTGTCTCATCGGCCGGATAGGCGAGGACGGCGTCCCCTTCTTTGTGGGGTCGCGCTTCCAGGGTGTGGCGCCGCAGGCCGGCATGCTATGGCTGGGCATCAACGACCCGACGCCGCAACGCAACCGCGGCGCCTTTCGTTGCCGTATATCACGGGACTATCCCGAACCGCCGGAACCCAAGCCGGCTTTCACCGAGGCCGAAACACGCACGGAGGCGCTGGGCAATCCCGCTGCGCCGCCGCCGGCGGCGGCCGAGCCAGTGGCGCAACCGAAGCCCGTTCCCGATGCCAACGTGGTCGTGATTTTTGTGGACGGCCTGCGCCCTGATGTCGCGGTGGAGATGGCGGAGTGGGGACATCTGCCGAACTTCCGCGAACTCTTCCTGGAGAACGGCGCCTGGGTGCGCAATTCCTTCGCCGTGCAACCCTCGCTCACGATAACCAACTTCTCATCCATGATCACCGGCGTCTACTCCAATCGCCACGGGGTGAAAATGCAGGCCTACTACGACCGCGAGGCCGACACCTACGTCAACGGACTCAGTGTCCGCTACTTCACGCGCTTTGCCAACGAGGTGAAAGCGCGCGGGGTCAAGACGATCTATGACTATTTCCCGGACAGTTTCGGCGCCGGGGCGATGCCGTACCAACCACTCCGGGCAAACGTGCTGCAGATGAATATGGTCGAGTGGCTGCACCGTGCCGTCAACACGGCCAACTACAGCAGCAACATCAAGGACAAGATGGACGAGGTGCAGACGCGCTTTGCGGTGGACCTGGCGTCTTCGCCGAAAGTCAAGGTGATGCTGGTATGGCTGCCGAGTACCGACGTCGTCAGCGAGCACACCCCGCACGGGCAGTTTGGCGGCTGTCGTCCGACCATCGCCCGCATGGATGAAGACCTTGGCCAGATCGTGGAGCGGTTCAATATCCGACACCGGTTCGAGAAGACCTACTTCATCCTCGTCTCCGATCACGGCCACGTAGGCGGCCATGACATCGTCAACCAGCGCTTTGACGTGAAGCGCGAGATCTTCCACGCCTACTTGCAGATGAACGTGGTCGGCATGTGGCACCGGTTCAACTACCCTGGCGCGCCGGCGGACCGTCTGGGCGCCGTGTCCGACTCCGACGGCGCCGTGGGCATCTTCCTGCCATTGAGGCGTGTGGACTCGGACGACCTTTCCATCCCCAGTACCTACGAGCAATTGACCCACTACAGCTTGGCGGACGAAAGCCGGGTGAATGTCGTGGAGCTCTTTGCCGAGTACAGTTCAAAGGGTCGCTGGCCGCTGCCGGACACCACGAAGCGGCCCGTGGATTTTGCCGTGGCGAAGGTGGACGCCGATACCGTCCTGATCTACAAGACTATGGATCGCCAGGCGCTGATCCACGCGCGCCGCAACGCCGACGGCGTCTTTGAGTTCAAGTACGAACCGGTGCGTCACCACGCGCTTGGCCAGCCGCTGGAGCCGATCACCAGCGGCGACCCGCTGGGCTACCTGGACAGCGCGGCATTCCGCAAGGAAGTCCGCAACGTGCCGCACTGGATGGAGAGCTATCACACCGGCACGGAGTGGCTGCAGGCCACCTACAGAACGGAATACCCCGGGTGCGTGGACACCCTGAACCTTTACTTTCGCTGGGACGGCCCGGTGACCAAGGACTCGCCCGTGCCCTCTCAGCCGGACATCCTGCTGTTTGCCAGCAAGGGCTGGGTCTTCGAGCCGAAGATCAACCTGGAAAACCGGAATGAGGCCACCATCGGCAGCCGGCACGGCATGGCCTTCCGCGAGGCGACCAACCACTGCCTCTTTGTCTCCGGACCGGGAATCCGGAAAGGCGTGATCATTGAAACGCCGCACCGGATAATGGACCTCATGCCGACTGTCCTTCAGATGGCGGGCAAAGACCCGAACAGTACCGGGATGGACGGCCGCCCAATCCGGGAGATATGGGAGGGACTCCAATGAAACACAGGAGCCTGTCAACCTGGTGCTGGATGGTGATCGCGACCCTACTTCCGCTGGGCGGCATGGGCTGCGTCTCGGTCGTGCGTCCGCAGCCGCTCGTCGTTGGCTCGGCGGAAACCGGCGACGTGCGTGTGGTCAAATACCCTGCTTACATCCTGGTCCACGATTCCGAGTCCTTCTGGGACGCGCATCAGATCAAGGACAACCTCGTCGGGCTCACGGAAGGGGAAGTCGTGCACTGGGTTGACCTGGGGGTTGACGGTCTGACGCCGGGGCCCCAGCATCGCCCCGTGGAGAACAGTATCGAGTGGATCAAGAACCGTTATGCACAACTGCCGGACTGCGCGCCGGTGCGCATCGTGGACGGCTTGTTCTCCGCGGTGGGGATCGAGAAGACCACCCTGCTGAGCGGCGCCACCAAGATCGCCTGGGCCCCCACTGATCCAGTATCGTATTTCGTGTTCACGCGAGTGGTCTACCTGACCGATTGGGGGCAGGAAACCCTGGGCGAGGTTAATACCGCTGCCGGCTATGTTGCGCCCTGGCGGGGTCCGTTCATCCCTCTGGTTGTGACCGTGCCGGTGAACCGCGGCGTGGACTGGACGCAGAACGGCGCGATCGCGCTCTATGTCCATGTCTTTCACAAAGTGAGCGTTGGCTTGGATTCCGCTCTGGACGGCTGCGAGGCCGCGTGGGGCGGCGTGGTGTGGTGCTTTGTGTGGAAGCGCTAGCGTGGTGTCTCTCAATCTGGCCATGGAACGCGAAATGCAACCGACGACCGCTCCCGTCCCGGACGGTTTGGGGTCTCGCCGCCACAGCCGTACGCTCGTGCTGACGGCGGCGACGGCCCTCGGAATCTATCTCTGTTACCGGCTGGCCCTGCCCTTCTTGCCGGCGTTGGTTTGGGCCCTGGCGCTGGCGGTCATGTTCACCCCGTTCCAACGGTGGGTCGAGTCGAAAGTAAAGCGCCCGAACCTGGCGGCGGCCATTTCCGTCCTGGTGATCGGCGTGGTCGTGCTCGGGTTGGCGACGTTCGTGGGGCAACGGCTCGTCCAGGAGGCAGCGAACGGCGCGGAACTCATCACGACGAAGGTCGAGTCCGGCGAATGGCGGCACGCCCTCGAAGCCCACCCGCGCCTGGCGCCTCTCGCCGACTGGCTGGAGCGGCAGAACTTGCCGGGAATCCTCAAGACGGTCGCCATCTGGATGACCACCACCGGCGCTTCGTTCGTCAAGGGCTCCCTGGTTGAGGTAATTGGACTTCTTCTGACCTTCTATCTGCTTTTCTTTTTTCTCCGCGACCGTCGTGAAGCGCTCCAGTCGCTCCGGTCTCTGTTGCCACTCTCGGAAGTAGAAATGGACCGGCTGTTGGGCCGGGTCGGCGATACCATTTTTGCCGCGATCCACGGAACGCTGGCCGTCGCCGCTGTGCAGGGCCTGTTGGGCGGACTGATGTTCTGGTGGTTGGGCCTGCCGGCGCCGTTGCTCTGGGGAGTGGTGATGGCCTTAGTGGCGGTGGTGCCGGTGTTGGGCACCTTTGTGGTTTGGATGCCGGCGGCCCTCTTTCTGGCGTTGGATGGCAGTTGGGAGAAAGCCCTGATCCTTGCCGTGTGGGGCATGCTTGTCGTAGGTACCATCGACAACGTGCTTCGTCCCATCCTGGTTGGGAATCGACTGCAACTTCACACCGTCCACGCCTCCATCTCGATCATCGGGGGCGTGATTCTGTTTGGTTCGGCCGGGTTCATCATGGGGCCCGTGGTTCTCACGATCACCACGGTGCTTCTGGAAATCTGGCGCAGCCGAACAGCGGCTGAAACGGCGGCGACAAAGGACGTTGCCGCACGGGCGGTCGAGAAGACCGGGCTGGCGCTATGCATGGGTGCCATATCACTCCACCCCTCGGACGGGGATACACGGGTAGGGTTACACCCCATAGAGAGGTAGGGTTTCACCCCATAACAAGCGGCCCAGCGGCGCCCTATAGTCTTCATAATAGAGGGCCGAATACCGGACAGATCGAGGGGAGTGATGGCATGAGTACCGAACAACATCGCCCTCGCCGGGAGGCAGACGCAAGGCCACGGGGAGCCGTTTCGACAAGGTGAAGTGCCAAACCGAGAGGAACCAGAAAATGCGAAACGCATATGGCGATACGCCCCAACACGAGAAAGTGAGAGGTTCGATGCATGCACACGCGCCACGGTCACTTGGCGTGAACGGACCGAAACGGACCCTCATGGGCCTGGTCATGGCGGTGGCCGTGATGCTCCCCGGTTGGACGGTGTCCGCGGCAGGTCCGACGGCAGTCGACCTGGGATCGGCTGCCAATTTCACGATTCTGGGCGGTTCGGCGATCACAGTAGGTGCAGGTTCCACCATCGTTAGTGGGGATGTCGGACTCAGCCCAGGCGGAGGAGTTTCCATGGGTGTGACCAACGCCCAAGTGAATGGTGTAATCTATAAGGTAGACAGCGGTGGGCCTCCTGATGTTCCGGGGGAGGTTGTGGTTGATTCTGGACTGTTAGGGCTAGCTAAAGATGCTTTGACCGCGGCGTACATCGATGCGTTTAACCGAACACTGCCGACTGCCGTGGATCCCGGAGCCGGGGAGATCGGTACGCTGGACCTCGGCCCTGGCCTCTACAAATTCACGGGCACGGCTAAGATAACAACCGGTGATCTCACGCTCACGGGTACGGGTGGTCCAAATGATGTCTGGATCTTCCAGATAGCAACTTCACTGACAGTGGGCGACAGCATCAGTGTTATCCTGGCCAGCGGCGCACAGGCCAGAAATGTTTTCTGGCAGATCGGCTCTTCTGCGACTCTTGGAATCTCCTGCAACTTCAAGGGGACCATGATGGCTGAAGCATCCATCACGATGAATGCCACATCAGGGTTGGAAGGCCGAGCCTTGGCACGCAGCGGCCAGGTTACATTCAACGGCACGAGCGTCAGTCTGCCGCCACCGAACAGCGCACCGGATGGAACGGACAATACGGTGACGACGAACGAAGATACCGCGTTCGTGTTTGCGGCGAGCGACTTCGGGTTCACCGACCTGAACGATGCGCCGGCGCCAAACACGTTGCTGGCGGTGAAGATCACGACGGTACCATTGGCCGGCAGTCTGAAACTGGGCTTTTTGATGGTGAACGCCGGGGATGTGGTGGCGGTGGCGGACCTCCCGACCCTGGCGTTCACGCCGGTGGCGAACGCGAACGGGGCGGCGTACGCGAGCTTCACGTTCCAGGTGCAAGACGACGGCGGCACTTTGAACGGCGGGGTTGACCTGGACCCGACGCCGAACACGATGACGGTCAATGTGACGGCAGTGAACGACGCCCCGGTGGCGGTCAACGACGCCTATGCGGTCGCCGAGGCCGGGACCCTCAGCCCGGTGGCGCCTGGCCTGCTCGCCAACGACACGGACGTGGACGGCCCCGCCCTTAGCGCCGTGCTCGTCGCCGGCGTGGCGCACGGCGCGCTGACGCTGAATGCCGACGGTTCGTTCACTTACGTCCATGACGGCAGCGAGACCACGAGCGATGGCTTCACCTACAAGGCGAACGACGGGTCGCTGGACAGCAACATCGCGACCGTCTCGCTCACCGTGATCCCGGTCAACGACGCGCCGCTGGCGGTGGCCGACGCCTATACCGTGGCCGAGGGCGGGACCCTGAGCCCGGTGGCGCCGGGCGTGCTGGGCAACGACACGGACCCGGAGAGCGACCCGCTGAGCGCGGTGCTCGTGAGCGGCGCGGCGCACGGTTCGCTGGTGTTTCATGCCGACGGCTCGTTCACCTACATCCACAACGGCGGCGAGACCATTCCCGACAGCTTCACCTACAAGGCGAACGACGGGGCTCTGGACAGCAACATCGCGACCGTGACCATCACCGTGACGCCGGTCAACGACGCACCGGTGGCGGTGAACGACGCCTACACGGTGGCCGAGGGCGGGACCCTGAGCCCGGCGGCGCCGGGCGTGCTGGGCAACGACACGGATGCGGAGGGCAGCCCGTTGACCGCGGCGCTGGTGACCGGCGTGGCACGCGGCACGCTGACGCTGAATGCGAACGGTTCATTCACCTACGTGCACAACGGCAGCGAGACGACCAGCGACAGCTTCACCTACAAGGCGAGCGACGGGGTGCTGGACAGCAACATCGCGACCGTAAGCATTACCGTGACGGCGGTCAACGACGCGCCGGTGGCGGTCAACGACGCCTATGCAGTGGCCCAGGGCGGGACCGTGAGCCCGGCGGCGCCGGGCGTGCTGGCCAACGAC
>Ga0156531_1390_pt4 | contig 50893 bp, 1 predicted proteins | sample RifOxyB3_FD_111926 | JGI IMG/M metagenome (GOLD analysis project Ga0156531, IMG submission 111926) | Lentisphaerae bacterium RIFOXYB12_FULL_65_16 | reverse complement strand
GCGCCGTGGTCGCGTTCACGTCCAACGCCCCGTTCACGCCGCCGATCGCGCCGGCTGTCGTCGCCAGGTTGATCGTCGCGCCGGCGATGTTCGCCGTGTTGTCGCCCGTGCCGACCGAGTTGTCGATCGGCCCGGCCGCGTTCAGGACAACCGTGTTGTTGATCGTGTTGCCGGCCACGTTGGTCACGTACACGGCAAACGCCCCGGTCTGCGTGTAGGTCACATCGCCGTTGCTCGTGTGCACATCGGTCAGCGTCACGTCATTGTCCGCCGCGTTGCTCAGGCTGATCGCGCCCGTCGTGGTCACCGCCGTCAGCGTGTCCACGCCGCCCAGTTCCAGGGGCAGACCAGCACCGATGCCGTTCACTGCCGTCAGGTTCAGCGTATTCGCCCGGATGTCCAGCGCCGGCGCGGCCGCATCGTTCACGTCATCCAGCATGGTGCCGACGCTGGACAGCGTCACGCTGCCGCCCGCACCCGCGTCGATGTATCCGATCGCCAGGTTTCCCGCCAGGTCGGCGAGGGTGAACGTGCCGTCCAGCCCGCTGGCATCCGCGTTCAGGGCCACGGTCGCGTCAATCTCGATCGGCCGCAGCAGGCCGATGTTCCCGCTCACCCCGCCCGTGCCCGCCGTCAGACTGATCGTCGCGCCCGCGACGTCCACCACGTTCGCGTCGCCCCCGACTTCCTCGATATCCCGGTCCGCGGTCAGGGTCACGTTCCCCGTCCCCGCGTTGACCAGCACCACGTTCAGGTCGCCGGTGACCTCGGTCAAACCGATGTTCCCGTTCGCCGTTGTTACCGCCGTCACCTGACTGGACTCGATCTCCAGCGCATTCGCGCCGCCGATTCCCGTCACCGCCGTGATCGCAATACCGCCGTTCGTGGCGTTCACGTCGATCGCGCTGTCGCCGCCGTCAACCACCGCACCGCTGGTGGAGGTGATCGTCACCGCCGCAAGCGCCGCACTCGTGGTGACAAGCCCGCCCAACGTGACATCCTGATCCGCGCTCAGAGTGATCGTCCCGCTGCCGGCATCGATCACGGCGCTGTCACCCAGCACGTCCGCCATGAACAGCATGCCGCTGAGGCCATTGTCCAGACCGTCGTCGTCCGCGCGCACCAGGACATTGCCGGTGCCGGCGGCGGTCACATCCCCGGCCACGCCGAACATGACGTCATCGTCCGCCGTCAGGGTGATGCCGCCCTTGTTCGTCGTGCTGACCGGTGCGTTGACAACCAGCGAACTGGCAGTGCCGTTGGCCTCGATCGTGACGTTGCCGTCTGCCGCGCTGATGCCGGTACCCGTTGCGGTCACGGTGATCGTGCCACCGGCGGTCAGCGTAATGACCCCTGTCGCCGCGTCGCCGTCGTCTGCCGCGGTGTTCGTCAAATTGACGACGTTGATCGCGTTCGTCTCGGAAAGCGCGATGTTGCCGCTGGCCGTGTTGTCGACATCGACAGAAGCCACGATGATCTCGAGCGCGCCGAAGGGTGCGGCACTGCCCACCCCGGTAACCGCGTCAACCACCAGACCGCCGTTCGCGGCGCTCACATCCACGTGCGTGTTGCCGCCGTCGACAATGCCGCCACTGGTCGTGGTCAGCGTGACGGCCGCGTCGGAACTGCTGGTGGTCAGCAACCCGCCCAGCGTGATGTCGCCGTCAGCGGCCAAACGGATCGTCCCGGACCCGGCGTTGACCAGGGCCGCGTCGACCATGGTGATGGTGCCGCCGAGGTTCCCCGCGCGATCGTCCGCGGTAATGACGACGTTCCCCGCACCGGGAGCCGTGATCCCGCCCGCACCCGTAATCGACACATTCCGATCCGCCGTCAACGTCACATCCCCGGCCAGGGCCGAGATGGCAGCCGCCACCTGGACGTCCGAGTTGTCGCCATTGGCGTCCAGCGTGATATCCCCGTCCTTGTCTGCGGTCAACGCCCCGTTGACCGTGATGCTGCCGCCGGCGTTGTTGTCCACCGTGGTCGAGGCCGACAGATCGCCCGCGCCCTTAAGGGTCACGGTCCCCAGTGTCAGGGCCGCGTCCTCATTGCTGATGGTGATGTCGCCCAGAGACGTCTGCGCCGCGGTGATGGTCAGCGTCTGGTCGCCGGTCTGGCTCAGGCTGATGTCGCCGCGGGTGCTGTTCAGGGTGCTGACCGTCACTGCGGTGGTCGCCTGACTCAGCAGGTCGACGCTGCCCCGCGCGTTGCCGACATCCAGGGTCGTGCCCCGGAACTCCAACCGAGCCGTGTTGCCCACGCCCGTTCCGGCCGTCAGGTCGATGTTTGTCCCGACGATGTCGTTGACCGTGTCGTTGCCCGCGGTGAAGTCGTTGATGGCGCCGCGTGCCGTCAGGCTCACGTCGCCATCCGCCGCGTCGACCAGGCCCACGAAGATGTCACTGTTGTCGCTGATGATGAAGTCACCGCCGCCGTTTTCCACCGTCCCCGCCGTCAGCGAGATCGTGCTGTCGGTTTCCAGTGCCTCGACCGGCGTCTGCACGGACACCGCACCGAGCGCATACGTGCCCTGGCCGATGTAGCCCTTGTTGCCGCTGAAGCTCATGGCCAGTGCACCGGCGTAGATCTTGGTCTCGTCGTAGGCGTTGCCGGCGTCCTCGTAGATGCCGCGCACGTCGTCGGTAACGTTGTCGTGGGACACGTTCGTATTGGCCGTAATGGCCACCGTGCCGGCAGTGCGGATCTGCCCCACGTTGCCGTTGCCCTGATCGTAGAACACCACGTCGTCGTCGGCCTTCAAAGTGATCGCACCCGTCGAGGACATGAGCAGCGCGCCGAGCCGGATGTCGCCGTCGTACTCGCCAACCCCGGCGCCGGTCGCCGTGATGTCGATCGTGTGGCTGCCGCTGACAACCATGCCTTCGGTCAGGTTCACGCTGCCCGCCTCGACCAGGACGTCGTCATTGATGATCGTGTTCGACATGGTCACGATGTCGGCGAACACGTTGGTGTCACCCGGAATGGCCAGGGTGCCGTTCACCGTGAATGAGTGCGCCCCGATCCGGTCCGTCATCGGATCCAGTTCGCGAACTTCCAGCAGCGTCAACTCCGTGACGTTGTCCATCCCGATGGCGCCGCTCGTGCCCGCGTCCAGACGCAGGTCGAACCCGCCGGAAAGCATGTTGAAGGTGCCGGTGCTGTCGAACCGGATGTCGCCGCCCGTCCCGTTCCAGTCATTGTCCGTCGTGTTGATGTCGATGTGTTCGCCAAGGACAACGTTGCGGGCGCCGCGGAAGTCCACGTTTTCCTGGTCCGTATTGAGGTTTCCCAGCAGGTGCGTCGTCCCGGTGCTGGTCACTTTGATCTGGCCCATCTTCGCGCCAGTCCCGGCGACGAGAGGCGCCCCCGGCGCCGCGCCGTTCGCGTCACTGCCGATAAGGCCGAGGAAGACATCGCCCCTGCCCGCGGCGATGGTCAGATTGAAGTCGTCGGCGCCGTTCTCGCCCAGCACATCGCCGCCGCTCAGGTCGACGTCGCCGCCGCCCGTGGTGGTCAGGGCGACGTCCGTCGTCAGGTCGATGTTCGTGGCCTGGTCGAGGAGGATCCCTTCGTCAGCCGTGAGTCCGCCGGCGATGTAGGTCTGGCCGGCGTTGATCACCTGCAGGCGATTGACGTCGATGCTGTGCCCGACAGCCCGGTTCAAGGTGACCGTGCCGGTGCCCGGGTCGACGGTCAGGTCGAAGTCCCCGGCAACGTCGCCGCCACTGAGGTCGATGTCGGTCGAACCGTCACCGAGCATCGTGACGTCGTCAGCCAGATTCACATCCAGCGCATCCTTCATGTCCAGCGCCGTGTTGACGCGGATGTTGCCGTACAGCGTGGTCGTGCCCTCGGTGCCGTCGGCATCGGCATTCGCGGTGTCGACCGTCAAGGTTCCGAGCGCCGTCAGGGTTCCCACCGCGCCGAGCGTGACCGAACCGCTGTTCGGATTTGCAGCCGTGTCACTCTCGATGGACGTGTTCAGGGTCAGGTTCCGTCCAGCCACGTCCCCATCGATGGTCCCGGTGGACTTGAACAGAATGCTGCCCGCGTTGCCGTCATTGCCCGTTTCGGTGTCAATGGTGATGTCAGCCGCGGTTAAGACAACGGCCTGGGTGCCACTGAAGTTCACGTCCCCGTTGTCGGTCCAGATATTGCCGCTCAACCGGGCCACACTGGCGCTGACGGTCACCGCGCCAAGCCGGGTCGCCGTCACGCCGATCGCGTTTCCGGCCCCGTCGTTGCCGAAGGTGGCCGTGCCCTGGACCGCATTCACGGTCAGCGTGCGCAGACCGGCATCCGAGTAGATCTGCTCGTCAAAGACGACATTGCCCGTCGTCGCCGTGAAGGTGGCGTTCCCGTCCAGAGTCACGTCGTCGTTGACGCGAATGTCCTGGCCGGCCAGCACGGTCACAGCACCGACACTGATGGGTTCGGCGGCGGCAGTGAGTGTCACATTGTCACTGGCGGTCACGTTGGCGGTGATGTCCAGGAGGTTGGTGGCATCGGTTCCGGCCGTGAGCGTCACGTCGCCGGCGATGGCGGTGACCGTCTGGTAGACCAGCAGGTTGTCGGCCGCGCTCAGGGCCACACTGCCACCCCGCACGCCGCTGCCGGCGGCGGTCACCGTCAGGTCGGTGCCGGCGCTGATCACCACGTCGCCGTCCTCAGGGCCGGCCGGGTCGGTCGCCACAGCCCTCCGCACCTGCAACGCATCGGTCTCGGTGATGCGCACATCGCCCCAACTGCCGTTGTCGATGTCGAGGGTGTCAACCTGCGTCTCCAGTGCATCGGCGCTGCCGATGCCGATCGCCGCGTCAAGGGTCACCACCGCATTGGCCGTGTTCGCGGTCAGATCTGCCACGGCGCCGTTGACATCGACCAACCCGCCGTTAAAGGACTGGATGGTGATGGCATTCCCGGCGTTGTTCGTAGCCGTCAGGTTGCCCATCGCGATGCTCTCGTCCGCCGTCAGGGTGATCGTGCCGGCCGTCGCGGTCACAGTGTAACCATCGCCGCTCGTGCCGTTGACCTTGATGCCGCCCTCGTCGCCGTCACCCGCCTGAGTGCCCGCGACCGTCGCCGCGGTCGCAGCGCGGATGACGATACTACCCGACGTGGAGGTGACCGCCGCGCCGTCATGGTTGAACAGCACGTCGTCATCAGCCGTAACGGTCAGCAGACCGCCGTCGGTGCTGATGATAGCATTGTTGATAGTGATGTCGCCCAGTTCGTTGTCCGCAACGCTGTTGGCGTCGATGACCAGCGTCCCGGCCGTGCCGGCTGAGATGTTGGCGTTCACCACGATGCCAGTGCGGTCATTGGTCAGACTGATGTTGCCCGCGACCGTGCTCGTGACGCCCGCATTGGTCAGGATGCCGCCGCCGGTCTGGTCAACGCTGATATATGCATTGGGCCCGCTCGTGGTCAGGCCGCTCAGGCTCGCCCCGGTCGCGGTCGCGTTGTCAAGGTCAATGGACTCGCCGCCCACCAACCCGGTCGTGTCGGCATCGATCACTGTGGCGACCGTCTCGATGGCGCGCGCCGCACCGATCCCTTCGACCGCATCCAGATTCAGCGCGTAACCGGTAAGGTCGGTCACCATGTCCGCTGTCGAATCGTCGATGGCGCCGGCGGCGTTCAGGGTGATCACGTCATCCATGGTGTCCACGGTGATCACGCCGATGGCGATGTCGGCAGCCGTGCCGTCCAGGTTGTTCACCGTCACATTGCCGTTAGCGGCGGCAACCGCGGTCAGGGTCAACGACTGCGGCCCGGACTGGTCAAAGATGACGTTGCCCGTACCCGTGGTCATGCTTGTGACCGTCACCGCGGCGTCCGCGGCATGGTCCAGGTTCACCGCGCCGTTGGTGGTGTCGGCGCTGATCGTCGTGGCGCTGGCCAGGTCCATCGCGGCCCCGGCCGTGCCGATCCCGGTCACGGCCTCCAGGTCGATCACGTCCGCGATCACGTCCGCAACCGCATCGTCCGTGTCCGCGGTAACCGTCGTGGTCTTCGCCGTCAGTTCGATCTCGCTGCCCGCGCCGTTGGAACGCACCGTGTCCACCAGGACCGAGGCGCCCTCGATGTCGATCTTGATCCCTGCGGAGTCCGCAATGACGGTCGTTCCGTCCGCCATGGTGAAGGCGCCCGCGCCGCTGTTGTCGCTGTCGGCCGTGATCGCGATTCCCGCACCCGTCGAGGTCACCGTGGTGGTCCCGGCCGTGTTCAGAAGCTGTACCGTACCCGCCGAGGTGACGCTGATGGCGCCGGCGGCGGCAAGGCCCAGACCGTCAATCGTCGTGTCCGTACCGGCCACCGTGGTAATCGTGCCGCCGGTCGTGATCCCGGTGCCGGCGTCGCCGTTCATGATCAGTGCCCGGCCAGCCGTGACAGAGATGTCGCCCATGGTCGAGGTCAGCATGGCATAGTTCCAACTCAGCGAGTCGCCCAGGAGCACATCTTCGCCGATCAGAGTCATGGCCCCGTTCAGCGTCTGCAGCGTCACGTTGCCCGGCTGCGCCAACAGCAGGTTTGCCGCGTTCGCATCCAGGCGCATCGTGCCGGCGGCAAGGGTAGTCCGCAGGTCGCCGACAACCGACATAACGCCGTTGGTCGTCTCGAGATCGAGGTTCCCGCCGACCGTGATCGCATTGACGGTAACCGCGTTGTCCTCCAGCACGTAGGCGTTGCCCGCGATCAGGACGCCCAAGTCCAGGATTGCCACGTCGGTGTCGAGTTGGTTGTTGACACCGGCCGCGCCCACCGAAGCCGCAATGCTGACCTTCAGCGTGTCCGCGCTGATGTCCGTGGTGCTGTCGTCGGTGTCCGTGATGGCGCCGACGGCGGACAGGTCAACCGTCGCGCCGGGGGCATCGATGTTGGCAACGCTGATGCCGCCGCTGCTGTCGATCAAGACTGCCGTGCCACTGCCGGCCGCCGCTTCGATATCCATGATAACAATGCTGCCGTCGTCTGTTGTCGTTAGTGTCACGTTGCCGCCGATGGCGTCGGCCACGTCGTCGCCGGCGCTGACCGAGGTGGCCGTCAACGTGGCCACCGCACCGGCGTTGGAAACCGTGATGTCGCCATCCACCGTGCTGGCCGTGAGGTTGAGCGTCTGGTTGCCGGTCTGGTCGAAGAGGATGTTCGAGCCGGTCGCACCCTCGGCGCCGGTCGTCGTCAGCGCCGCCGTCACGGCGGCGGTTGCGGTGTTGTCCAGATCAATGTCCGCCCCGACGCCGGTCACATTTGCGGTAATCGTCCGGCCACTGATGTCCAGGCTGATACCCGCCGTCGCGTCCAGGTTGATGGTCGCGGCCGTGACCTCGATGGTCGGAGCCGCATCAAGCGCATCGATCGCCCCGGCCATGGCCGTGAGCGTGACCGTACCGGTCCCGGCCTGAACGTCATCGACGACCAGCGTGCCGGTGAGTTCGGTCAGGTTGATGTTTCCGTCCGGGTTCACCGCCGGGTTGCCGGTGCTGTCCGCCGTCAGGCTGGTGCTCTCGATCTCAATCGGGTCGGCGGCACCGATGCCGCCGTTGGTCGCGGTCAGGTCCAGCGCCGCGCCGACGATGTCGGCACCCGCATCCGGCTGCGCCACCCCGACGGTGTACTCCTCGATCGACGTCGCACTCAGCGTGATGTTGTCGACCGTGCCGTCCGTGTCCGCACTTACCGACTCGACGTACATCACACCGGCGCTCGCCACGTTGATCAGGGCGTTGGCCTGATCGCCGAGGCGCGCGCCCGAGGCCAGCGTGGTGGCGCCCTCGTTGTTCGTGTCCGCACCCGTGGCCGCGCCGGTGATCGCGTTCACGGCCAGCACAGTTGTGCCGATGTTGAGCCCCGCCTCCAAGTCGATCGACCCGACGGTGGCCGTGTCGTTTGCGACCGTGTCGGAGTTCTGGATGGTCGCCGCACCGGTCGTGAAGGTCAGGTTCTCGATCTCGTCGTCCGCAATGACCTCGATCGAACCGCTCATCGCGGTCACCGCAGCACCGATACCGGCGTCCGCGCTGGCCGCGCCGGTCGTGACCGAGCCACCGCCGTAAACGCCGCCGGCCGCATGGATGGTGACCCCGGCCGACCCGGCTGAGACGCCCGGTTCCTGCGTCGCGGGCACGCCGTAGGCGACGTCGAAGGTGTTGTTGTCAATGGCGGTGGCCACGATGCCGGCTACGATGACATCTGCGTCATCGTTGTCGCCGGCGTCCGTCGTGGTCAGGGTCATGCTGTGGCCGCTGCCGCCCGGGACGATGGTCGTCCCGCCGGCAATGGTCAGCGTGGCATCGTGGGCCGTAACGTCGATATCGCCGTCGAAGGTCCCGGTCCCGTTCGCGAGCGTCAGACCGTCGTTGAGCACGCCGTCGTGTCCGTTGTAGGTGTAGTCGATGTTCGATGCCGTCCCGGTTGTCTCGAGCAGCGCCGACTGCGGGTTCGGCCCTGCGGCCGTTGTGCCGGTGGCGAAGATGTTGCCACTGGCGCCGGTCGTCTTCAACTCGACAGTCGGGGCCTGGATGTCGACCCGGGCCGTCTCGCCGATACCGGTCACTGCATCGAGGTCGGCCACCGTTCCCGCCGTCACCTCAATGCCCAGGTTGTCGGCACGCGCGTCGATCGCACCGGTCTTGGCCTGGAGTTCGGCCTCGGTCCCGGCCTGAATGTTCTCCAGGATCAGGTTTGCACCGCGGATGGTGACCGTGCTGACGTCCGACCGCACCGTGGTGCCCTCGGCCATGGTGAAGTCACCGCCTCCGAGGTTGTCGTCGTCCGCCGTGATGGACACCGTGCTGCCGGTCGACCGCACCACGGTGGCGTCATCATCGTCGCTGTCCAGGATCTCGACGTTGTTGCTGGCCGTGATGCTCAGGGCCCCGACCGCGGTCAGGCCCAGGCCGTCGATGTAGACGTTGACCGGGTCAACGGTCAGCATGCCGCCACTGAAAATCCTGCTGTTCGCACCCCCCGTCGTGCTGTTCACACGGAAGTCGTTCGCGGCAACGACCTCGACGGCGCCGACGCCGCCGTCGGTGCGGACCCAGCCGTCCGCGGCGCCATTGCCCAGCGTCACATTTCGGCCCGCGGTCACAGTCACCTTACCGTCAATGCCGGTGACCGTCGCGTCCGCCGCGTTGGCGATCAGGACATCGCGACCGGCCTGCAGGGTCACCGTGCCGGTGTTGGCTGTGCCGGTGGCGTCCGTAACCTCGACGTTCGCGTTCAGGATCAGGTCACTCGCAATGCCCTGCGCGTCCAGCAGGATCGCCCGGTCGTCGTCCACACTGACCAGGCCGCTGATCGTCATGGTGCCGCCTGCGGTGATCAAAAGGCTGCCCAGAATGTTCAGGTTCGCAGCAACGACATCAACCGCGTTGTCTTCGAGGATGAAGGTGTCGCCGTCGACGCCCTGGATGACCAACTGCGCGGCATCCGTGTCAAGTTGGTTGTTCGCGCCCGCGGCCCCGACGGCGGTCGCGTCGACAATCTCCACGCGCGCCGCGCTGATGTCGGTGGTCGAGTCGTCGGGGTCCGTGATAGCGCCATCGGCGTCCAAGCGCACGATCGCATCGGCGGCGATGGCGTCAATGTCCACCACCGTAATGCCGGCGGTGCTGGTCAGAAGGACCGCCAGGTTCGTGGCGTCGACACCGTCCGCATCGATGTTGGTGGCAATGATGTCGCCGGCCGTGGTCGTGATGCTGACCGTGCCGTCCGCGACGTCCGCGGTGGCGTTGCCCGCGTCCACATGGGTTGCCGTCACCGTCGCGTTGTTCTCCACCACGATCTTGCCGTCCAGCGTCGCGGCCGTCAGGGCGAGAGTCTGGCCGCCGGACTGCACGTACCGGATGTTGGCGCCGTCACCGACGCCGGCATCCTGGTCGTCGCCGGAGGTGGACAGGTCGGCGGTCACCGCGGCGGTCGCCGCAATCGCCAGGTCGATGTCCGCGTCGTCCCCCGTCACCGCCGCGACGAGGGTCGCGGCGATCACGTCGAGCGGATCGTTGACGCCGGAGTCGCCGATCCCGGTGAAGGCATTCAGCGTCAAGGTCGTTGCCGTCAAGACCTCGTTGCCGACGACGTTGTCTATCTCGCCGGTCAGCGCGGCCAGGCTCAGCGTGCCTGCCGTGAAGTTCGCGCCGACCAGGACATCGTTCCCGCCCGTGAGCGTGACCGTGTCGTTCGCTTCGTTGGTAACACCCACGATGTTCAGGTCGTTGGCCGCACCGGTCACCGTGACGGCCACGGTCTGCGCCGTGGCATTGGCAGTGTCGATCACACCTAGGTTCAGGGTCGTGTCACTGGTCACGTAGATGTCGCCGGCCGCGCCTGCGGCCGCGGTCGTCAGGGTCAGCACGCCGGTGTCGACCTGCATGGCGAGCGTGTTCCCGGCCGCGCCGATCGTGCCGCCGGAGGAGTTGATGTCCGCGCCGGCCGCGCCGGTGGCAATCAGCTCGCTGCCCGCGGCATCGGTAATGTTCCCGTCCGCGTCAATGTTAAGCTCGGCCGCGGTTATCTCGACCCCGGCCTGCAGCGACAGCGCGCCGTCCGAGTCGATGACCAGCGTGTCCAAGTCAAGATCGCTGTCCGCGGTCATGACGATGTCGGCATCCGCAGATGTGGTCAGAGTCACGGTGGTCGCATTCGCGTCCTGCGTGTTGATGACGCCCAGGTACAGATCCACCGCGCTGGTCACGTTGATGACGCCCGCCAAGCCCGCGGCGGTGCTGGTCAGCGTCACCACGCCCTGCGTGTTCTCATCACCGCCTGCGCCCACACCGCCGGCGACCCGAATGGCGGCCAACGTGCCGATGCCCGCGCCCTGCAGCGTGATGCCGCCGGCGTGCGTGTTGTCGCCCGCAATCTGGTCGTCCACGTTGCGCAGGTACGCACTGCCCGTGGCGAACCTGACGCCCTCGATGTTGCCAACGGCGGTAACCCAAACATCGCCTGCCGTGGCGGTCACATCGGCACCGATGCCGGCGTCCGCCCACGCGTTGCCGGTCGTGACCAAGCCCGCGCCCGTCACCGCGCCGCCGGAGTTGATCGTCACATCGGCGGCAAAGGCCGACTCACCGGCCAGTGCGAGGGTCCAGTTATCGTCGTCGGCCGTCTGGACCGTCCCGTCAACGATCACATTCACATTGGTCGCGTCGTTCCCCGCATTCGTGGCATCAACGGTGGTCAGTTCGACGGTACGCCCGAACCCACCCGCGGAGACCAGAGTCGCCACCGAGAGGTCGGCATCGTTCGCCGTCAGGTCGATGCTGCCGTCCACGGTCGTGACGGTGACGAAGTTGACCGTATCGACCACGCCGTCGAGACCGTCATAGACGTAGGTGATCGGGGCGTTGTCGCCCGTAGTTATCATGCTGACGTCCACAACCGCGCCGCCGGTCGGCAACCCGACCACGTTGATGGCGCCGTCGTCGCCGGTGTTGTTGAGGATGAGGGTCGCGGCGACGATCTCCAAGGCGTTGGCCGTGCCGATGCCATCCACCGCCGTGATGCTCACGGTATCGCCGGCCACGTCGACCGTGTCCAAACCGTCCTGGTCGGTCACTTCGCCGGCACTGGTCAGGGTGACGTCACCGACCCCGGCGGTCACCAACCCGACCGGCAGGTCACCGAGCACATCGTCGATCAGCAGATTCGAACCATCGGCGGCCGTGCTGGCATCCAACCTCACGGAGGCGTCGATGTCCAGCGCGCCGTTGGCACCCATACCGATGCCGCCGGTGGCCGCCGTCAGAGTGATGGTGGCGCCGATCACGTTGGCGACGCTGTCCGACAGTTGCGAATTGGTGATCGCCCCGCCTGTGGTCAGCGTCACGTCGCCGAGCGTGTTGACCTTCTGCACGGCGACATCGTCCTCGTCCCGGAACTGAATATCCGAAGCGACAACGGCCGCGCCCGCGGCGTCGAAGGTCTGCAGATCGATCGTGTTGACGTCATTGGTGCCATCCATCAGGGTGATGGTGCCAACCCCCAGCCCCGCCTTGGTCAGAACCGTGAGCAGATCGGCATCCATCGCGCCAGTCTGCGTCACCGCGCCGCCCGCGGTCAGACTCGCGTCACCGAGGGTGTTGATCCGGACGACGTCAACCGCGTCGAGGTCCACGTAGGTGATCATGGTCGCCAACGGATCGCCCACCGCGGCATTGCCTGCCGCATTCAAGGTCTGCAGGTTTACGGAGGTCACATTGCTGGTCGGCGTGTTCAGCGTGATCGCCGCGCCGCCCACCGCGCCGCTGCGTGTCGACACAACCAAGTCACTGGCGTCGATCGCGCCGGAGTCGGTGATCGCGCCGCCGGCCTGGAAAAGCACGTCGCCCAAAGTGTTGATGCGCACGATGTCGACCGCGTCGGTGTCCACGAAGGTAATCAGCGTCGCCAGCGGATCGCCCGCCGCCGCGTTGCCGGCCAGGTTCAGCGTTTGCAGGCTGACCGAGTTCGCGTCGTTGGCGGGCATGTCCAAGGCGATCGCGGCCCCGGCGTCTAAGGTCGTGGTCACTGCCAGCGCGTCGGCCGTGATGACCCCCACGCCGTCGTCGCCGATGGCGCCCACCGCAGCCAATGTCACATCACCGGTGCCGGCGTTGATGGTCCCCACCTTCAGGTCGTTCGCGGTGGCCGCGACGCCGTCATCGTCGACTTCACTGAGGCTGACGTTGCCGTTGGTGGCGCTGCTGTTGGCGGTGACCGTGCCGCTGGTGATGATCCGAATGGGCGCCAGACCGCCTATGTGACCCGTCTCGCCACCGGGGGTGCCGTCCAAGTCCTGGCCGGAGAGCAGGACCAGGTCGCCGCCATTGATGTCTTCGGTGTAGGTCAGGCCGCGCACCGCGGTGTTCGCCTCAATGCTGTCGTCGGCGGTCAGGGTGATGGTGTCACCCGTCGTGCTCCAGACCAGCCCGACCGACATGTCACCCGAGACCTCGGTCAGGTTGATGTCGTCGGCCGCGGTCGCGTTCACCGTGTCGATGCCGCTGTCAATCTCCAGAGCGCTTGTGGCAGTCTGCTGCGCGATGTACCCCTCCGTGGCGTACAGGTTGATCGTCTTGGCCTTGACCTCGGCGGCGGTGTCATCAACGCCATCGGCCTCGAAGATGCTGCCGTGCGTCGCGGTGAGCGTGGCCTCGCCGCCGGGACTGGTCACGTAGTCGTCGTAGGTCTGGCCAAGGAGGTTGTTCTCGTAGACCGTCACCAGCGCATCGGCGCTGTTGAAGACAATGTTCCGGTCCGCCGTGATCTCGACATTACCCGGAATGACGATGCCGACACCGATGTTCTTCAGGTCGACGACCGAGGTCACCACGTCGTTGAGGATGACGTCGAAGTCCTCGTTGTCGCCCAAGTCATTCGCTTTCAGCACCAGGGTGCCGCCGTCGCGGACGGTCACCGGACCGTCGACGACGAGGTTGCCGTTCTCGGTCTGAATGTCGATGTCCCCGGTGTTCTTCAGTTCAACGCTGAGGTCGAAGTGCACCGCGCGCTGAATGCTCAGGTCGCCGCCGGCGGCGACTTCGACGATCCGGATGTCGTCGGACACGTCGGCGTTGCCGGCTGGCGCGTTGAAGATGTCGATCGTGTTGACATTGGTCTCGATGGCGTCGCCCGAGTCCAGATCGCCGACGCCGGTGACCGCCTCAATGGTGAGCAGGTCGGCCAGCACGTCGACCGTCCCGGTCGCGTCCAGGGTCCCTGCGGTGTCATTCACATCGATAATGCCGCCGGCGCTGGTCAGGCGCACGTCGCCGCGCACGCCACCCACCTGGTCCCAGGCATCGACGAGGAGCAGCGGCAAATCGCCGGCAATATCGTCAACCCGGATGTTGGCCCCGTCGCCGGTCGTATCGAGCGACAACGCATCGACCGCGTCCACGTCCACGATCTCGGTTACGCCGATACCGCCGGCGGCCGCGGTGATGTCGATGACCGCACCGGTGACCTCGGCGGTCGCGTTGTTGGCCGCCGCGTCGATCGCACCGTTGTTGGTGAGGGTCACCACATCGTTGTCGGTATCCGTGCGCACCGTGCCCAGTGCGAGGGTCTGGCCGCCCGTCTGGTCGTAAGTGATGCTGCCGTCCGTGGTGGTCATGGTGCTGACGGTGACCGAGGCGTCGGCCACGTTGTCCAGATCGATGACGCCGGTGGTGGTGTCGGCACTGAGCCACTCGACGTTCTGCGCCTCGAGCGGGGTCGTGTCGCCAATGCCGGAGACCGCGTTGAGGTCCAGGGTCGAGGCGTCGATCAGGCCAGCGCCGTTGATGCTCCCGGCCGCGGTCATGGTCACGGTGTCGTCCTCGGCCGTGGTCTGACCGGTCAACACGATGTTGCCGGTGGTAAGGGTTCGCAGGGTGACGTCACCGAGACCGGCGGCCACGACGTTCCCGCCGCCAACGGTCAGATTCCCCGCCGTATTCGACAGGCTGATGTTGTCCTCGGTCGCAGCGGGCGTGCCGTCGGACGTGGTGCTGACCTGGGTGAAGGTGACGTTGCCGCCGCCACTCTGGTCAAAGGTGATGTTGCCGCCGCCAATGGTGCTCAGCGTCGTCACGGTCACGTCGCTGGCGAGCGTGTTGTCAATGTCGATGTTGCCGCCGGTAACCGTGACGTCGGCCGTAATCGTGGAACCGGCAAGCTCAAGCGACGTCGTGTTGCCGATGCCCGTGCGCGCATTCAGGTCGATGGTGGCCGCCGTCACGAGCCCGGCGCCGTTGATGGAACCGACTGAATTGATGACCACATCGTCGCCGGTGGCGGTCGTCGTGCCGGTCAGCACGACATTGCCGGTCACCAGCGTCTCGAGAAGAACATCGCCAAGGCCGTCAGACGTCAACGCGCCGGTAAGGGTGAGGTCACCGCCGGTGTTGCGCAAAGTCACGTCAGCCTCGCCCTCGAGCGGCGTCGCGTCGACGGTGGTCACGGTCCCGAACGTGACGCTGCCGCCGCCGCTCTGCTCGAAGATGATGTTGCCGCCGCCGGCCGTGGTCAGGGTGCTGACGGTCGCCGCAAGGGCCGTGAGGTTGTCGACGTCGACGTTGCCGCTGAACGTGTTGTCCGCGGTGATGTTCAGAGCCGCCAATTCGAGGGCCACGGTGTTTCCGATACCCGTCACCGCGTTGAGGTCCAGCGTGGTCGCGGTCAGAAGTTCTGGACCCGTGACGTTGGTGATCTCACCGGTCAACGCGCTGATCGTCAGCGACTGGGCCGTGAAGTCGGCATCGATGCGGACGTCCCGGCCGCCGGTCAGCGTAACGATGTCGTTCAGGGTGCTGACGTCGGCGATGGTCAGATCAGTCGCGCCGGTGGTGGTGATCGTAATCGTGCGCTGGTTGCCGTCAGCCTGAACCTGGCCCAGGTACAGATCGGCGTCGCTGGTGACCTGGATCTCACCCGTGTCGGACACGCTGCCGTCGGTCCTGGCGATGAACCAGCCAGGCCGGTTGGTGACGCCGCCCGAGGCGGCCCCGAACCGGACGTGAACCGGCAGACTGGCGGACCCGCTGTTGATGCTCTCCGCGGTGGTGATGACCATGTCGCCCGCACGGGTGGTGTCAAGGTTGGCGATATTCGTAGCCGTGGCTTGCCCGACGATGAGAGCCGGCGCCGCCGGCCCAAGGCTGCTGAGCCCCACATCGCCGACGCCGCTGGCGGTCAGGGTGATGGTGCCGGAGGTGGCGCTGTCGGCGAGTTCGCCCAGGCCGACGAAGTCGCTCGACAGGACCGCGTCGCCGGTGATCAGTTGACCGTAACCCAAAATACCAGTGACGGTCGTCAGAGTAATGTCTCCGGTCTCGGCGGCCGTGACGCCAACAGCGTCGGCGACCGTGGACGCGCCGGTCCGGACCACGTCATTGAGGTTGATGCGGCCGATCTCGGACGTGAGCGTAATGCTGCCGCTGGCCACGCCGGACGCGGTCTCGTCGCGGGTCCAGATCGCATCCGCGGCGGTCATACCGTCCGCAATCGTCATGTCGTTGCGCGAGGTCAGGAAGATGCCGCCGGGCGTGCCGTTGACCGACAGGATGGTGACGTTGTTGACGTCCCGGATATTGATCGAGCCGGCGTTCACCGGAGCGGGCGCCGCACCGACCGAAGCCGTCAGACGCTCGGCATCGATTTCCAGGTTGCCCGGCACCTGGGGCGAAACCGCAAACAACGTGTGCTCACCGCGGCCGATGTAGCCGCCGTCGACCAGGGTCACGTTGCTGACCGTCAGCGTCAGATCGCCACACTGGATCAGGGCGCCGGCATTCGGCGGGGCAACGGGCAGCACCGGCGGCGGCGGGGTGGGATTGGGAATCACGTTGGGCAACGCGATCTGAACCGAGTTCTGGGCAAATATGCCACGGGTGTCGCCGTGCACGTTGTCCCCCGAGATGTTCGTGCCGGCATTGATCTCGACCGTCCCTTCCGTCCGGACGAACCCGCTGTTGCCGGCGTTCGAGTAGAACACCACATCATCGTCGGCGTTCAGCGTAATCTTGCCGGTGCCGGACTGGATGAGTTGGCCAATGTAGATATCGCCGTCGTACTCACCCACCAGGACACCGCCCTGCGCCGTAATCGTGATGGTGTGGCTGCCGCTGGCAATGATGTTCTCGGTCACATTAACGTACCCGCCGCTGATCACGACATCGCCGTCCGTGACGGTGGGCGGCAGGTTGACGGTGCCGGCGTGAATCTCCGCCGGCCCAGTGATCTGGAGAATCCCGTCGATGGTGATGTCATTGGCGCCAAACCCGTACGGCAGCGGCGGCACGGGTTTCTCAATGTCATAAACGTTCAGGGCCGTAAGCAGGGTCACGTCGTTGGCGTGAATGTTGCCGCCATACCCGGCATCCATGGTCAGATTGAACGGGCCGGACAACGAATTGTGTTCCGTCGTGGTGCTGTGGAAGTAGATGTTGGCGCCGTTCGTGCCGGCGTTGAGTTCGTTGTTGGTGGTGTTGATCTTGACATGATTGCCGAGAACGACGTTCCGGGCGCCCTGGAAATTGACCTCGGCCGGGTCGGCAAGGAAGGTGGTCCCGGTCGTGTTGATGTTGCCGACCAGCGTGGTGACGCCGGTGCCGCTGACGGTCACGGCGCCCATCTCCGCACCGGGATTGAGCGGCGGGACCAGCGGCGCGCCATCGTCGTAGCCGATGCTGCCGAGGACAACGTCGCCGGTGCCGCCGACAACCGTCAGGTTGAAGTAGTCGCCGGCGTTGTTGCCGGCGCGGACGTCGCCGCCGCTCAAGTCGATGGCGCCGCCGCCCGTGCTGGTCAGGGTCACATCGGTGGTTAGGTCGACATTCGCGGCCTGGTCGAAGTCGATGCCTTCGTCCGCCGTGAGCAAGCCGGCAACGTTGGTCTGGCCGGCGTTGATCACGACCAGACGGTTGACCTGGATTGTGTCGCCGCCCAGGCTGTTCAACGTGACCGTTCCCGTATTGCCGTTCCCGCCGTCAACGCGCAGATCGAAGTCGCCGGCAATGTCACCACCGCTGAGGTCGATGTCGGTCACGCCGCCGCCGAGCATGACCACGTCGTGGCCCAGGTTCACGTCCGGCGCCAGCGACAGGTCAATCAGGTCGGTAACCGTAATGTTGCCGTACAGCGTCGTGGTGCCGACGGCCCCGACGCCCAAGTCCGCTTCGGTCGTGTCAACCCGGAGACTTCCCAGCGCAAAACGCGACCCGGCCGTGCCCAACTGCACATCGCCGGCACTCTGGGCCCCCGCGATATCGAGATCCACCAGCGTGTTCAGGGTCAGGTTCCGCCCCACGGCATCGCCGTCGATGGTGCCGGTGCGGCTGAACAGAATGTCACCGGCATTCCCGCCATTGGCGGAGTCGTCCGTGTCAACGGTCACATCGGCGAGAAGCACGACTTCGGGTGTGCCGGTGAAGTCGACATTGGCGCCGGCCGCCGCATCCGTGAAGATGTCGCCGCTCAGGGTCGCGTTGGCGGCCGTCACGGTCAGGCCGGCCAGACGGGTCACCCCCGCACCCGTCCCGGCGCCGCTGTTGAACGCGACCGTGCCGTCCGTGGCTTGCACGCCCAGGGTCTGTGACCCACTGATGGAGCCGGAGAACGTGACATCGCCGTCAATGGACCGCACCGTCACATTACCGTCGATCGTCAGCGCATCATTCACGCTGATGTTGTCTTCCGCCGTGAGGTTGCTGTTCAGTTGGATGGAATTCACCGCACCGCCGTTGCCGTCCAGCGTCAGGGCATCCGCCGCCGTGATGGGCGCGTTGATGTCCAGCGTCGTGGTACCCGTCAGATTGATGTCGCCAGCGCCGGTGGTCGTGATCGTGTTGTTCACTTGTGTCGTAATGGAATTAAGACTGATGTCGTCGATGCCAGTCACACCCTGGTTGACAATGACCTGGCCAGCAGCGGCCGTCATGCTGAAGCCGCCCTCCGTATTGTTCACGGCCGCGTCAATAACTACGTTGGCGGTGTTCGAGGTCAACGTCACGTCATCACCGACCAGGTTGCTGCCGGCGTTGATGGCGACATTCCCAGCGGTGGCCTGCAGGTCCACCGCACCCGTAGTGCTCTCAACCAACGCGGTGGTCGTCACGGTCCCGGCATCCGCGGTCACATTGCCCGCCGCCACAATCCCGTTGCCGCCGATCGTCAGTGTCGCCGGCGCCGTGGCCTGACCGACGTTCACCGCGCCGCCGCCGGCGATCTGGCCGTTCGCGGTCACCGCAATCGTGCCCACGCCGGCATTGCTCACACCCACCGCAATGTTGCCCGCGCCCAGCGTTTCGACCCGCGCCACATTCCCGCCCAGCGTCACGTTCCGCCCGCTCAAGCTCACCAGTCCGTCGACCGCCGAGATTGTCGCCGGCGCGGCCGCGCCGATAGTCAGGTTGCCGGTCGCGTCGTTGTCGGTGTTCGCCGTCAGCGTGATCACCTGCTGCCCGCGGGCCGTGATGTCCGCGTCGACGTCCACATTGTCGTCGGAAGTCAGGGTCGCACTCCCGGCCAGGGCCCCGTTGATGTCAACCAGAGCAGTGTCCCCAACGTGTGCCGTATCAGCGGTGATCAGCAGCGCCCCGCCTGCGGTCGCAGAGCCCGTGTTGGCGACCAGGACCCGCGCGTTGGAGGCGCCGCCACCGGTGACCGCGTCCGTGCCGTCGGCATCGAACGTGATGCCGGTCACGGAGGTCACGTCGCCGGCGATGCTGATCAGGGCCTCGCCTGCTGCGCTGCTGGCGGTCAGCCGGATTGCGTCGCCGGAGTTGATGGACCCGAGCGCGTCGACGAAGATCGTGTCGGACGCGTTCACCCCCACGGTGCCCGAGGTGTTGAACGTGCCGGCGAAGTTGGTCGTTGAACTGGAGGTGACGTTCAGGGCGCCGATGTCGCCGTTGTCCAGGTTCACCGTGCCGGTGCTCGCGGCCAGGGTCAGAGTGCGACCGCCGTCGAAGGCGGTACCGAGTTCCAGGTTGCCGCCGTTGCTGGTCATGGTCACGTCCGCGGCCAGGGTGGTCAGGAACGTATCGTCGAAGTTGATCGCGCCGCCCGCCGTGGTCAGGGTCGGACCGTTCAGCGTGGCGCTGGCGCCGTTGACGTCGAACGCCGTGCCGGCCGCCGCGCCGCCGGTGATGTTGTTCAGCGCAATGTTGCCGCGCGTCGCGTTCAGCACCACGCCGAAGCCGCCGGCCGCAATGGCGTTGGCCACGCGGATGTTGCCGTTCGTCGAGGTCACGGTGGTGGCGCCGACGTCACTGGTTACGCCGCCAAAGATCGTCACGTCGGTCGCCGCCAGCAGGGTCACGTCCGCCAGTTGTACGCTGTTGCCCGCCAAGGGGTTGCCCTGGATGCGAATCTGGTCCGCACTGGTCACGTTCATGTTGATATCGATCACGCCCGCGTCCGAGGTGAACTCATACCCGCCGGCCGTGTTGTTCATCGCCGTGGTGCTCACGTCGATCTCGGTGCCCGCGTCGACCAGCACGTCGTTGCCGATCACGTTCGCGGTCAGATTCACGTTGGTGCTCGCGGTCAGCGACACCTGCCCGGTGGCGATGGTCGTGCCGCTCACATTGATGCTGCCCGCCAGCGCTTCGGCCGTCAGGCTGTTCAGCACTTCGCCGCCGCCGGTGGCCGTGCCTAGGTTGATGTTGCCGCTCACGTTGGTGATCGACAGGTCATACGCGCCGTCCAGGAACCCGCCCGCCGCCGTGAACAGGATGTCGCCCGCACCGGTCGAGGTCATGCTCACGTCCCCGGACAGGTTCACGTCGCCCGAGTTGGCAAAGTCGATGAACCCGCCTGAGGTGATGTTGGCATTCAACACCGCCGTACCGGTCGCGTTCACGTCCACGCTGGCAACCGGCGTCTGGTCGCCGACCGTGCCCAGCTCGATGTCGTCGCCGGCCGTCAGCACCAGCGCGCTGGCCCCGTCCATGTCGCCGTTGGCGCTGAACAGGATGTCCTGCGCCGTCGCCGTCAGCGTCGTGGTGCCGGCGCTCAGGGTCACAAACTCCGTGCCCCGGAAGTCCATGGTCGTGGCCACCGTGATGCGGCCGTCCGCCAGGTCCATGGTGCGCGCATTCACCGTCAGGTTGTTCAACGTCTGCCCCTGGTCAACGCGCTCGGCAAACGTCACCGTCCCGGAAAGCGCATTGACCGTCAGAGTCCGGTCCGAACCGCCCGCGACATCCTCGCTCAGGCCCGCACTGACCCACACGTCGCCGTCGCGGCTGGTCACCACCGGACTGCCGTCCAGGAGCAGCGTGTCCACCTGGCCGGCCGTGCCAACCGTGATGTCGTTTTCGGCGGTCAGGTTGGAGTTCAGCGTCACCGCTGTCGCGTCCGCCGCGTTCAGGGCCGTCTGATTCAGCAGCGTGAGGCCGCCGGCCTCAGTCGTCGTGATCGGGCTGTTGATATCGATCACCGCCGCGTTCAGGGTGATCGTGTCCACCCCGGCCAAGGCGCCGCTGACCGTCACCGTCTCGCCCGCGGTGCTGTTGGCGCGCAAGGCAAACCCGCCGCGGCTGTTCGTGCTCGCCGCCGACACGGTCACGCTCGCGGCGTTCCCGTTGTCGGTATCCGTTGCGGTCGCGCTCACGTCGTTGCCGATCAGGTTGGCGCCGATATCGATGTCGCTGGCCACGCCTGCGGCGCTGTTGTCCGCCGTCAGCGCCACGCTCGAGCCGGTGCTCTCGATCACGCTGTTCACGTCGATCGAATCGTTCACGTCGATCGTGACCATGCCCGCCGCGCGGATGCCCAGGCCGCCGATCACCGCCGTGTCCGTCTGCGCGGCCGCGTCGTTGATGTCAATGTCCACCACGCCCTGGGTGTCGATCCGGCTCGCCGCGCCGGTCAGTTCGAACCGGTCGTACGCATTGATGTCCAGCAGCCCGCCGCCGGTCACCAGCACGCGCCCGGTCACCGCGCCGTTACCGATTACGACCTCGCCGCCGGCCGCCGTCGCGTTCAACTGCACCGTCCCGCTCTCCCCCGTTACCGTCGCGGATGCGGCGTTCGCAATGAGCAGATCGCCGTTTGCCGAGAGGGTGATGGTTCCGGAACCGTGTGTCTGCACATCGCCGTCGACGTTCAGATTCGCGGTTGAGGTGATGCCGATGTTGCCGTTGGCGTTAGCCACGGCACTGCTCAGCGTCAGGGCACCGGTGTTGTCCAGGGTGATGTCCGCGCCGACACCATGCGTGGCGAGGGTGGCGGTCGTAGCCCCGACATTGTCAATGTTGATAACGGCTGCACCCGCGCCCGTGGTTTCGGCAATCAGCGTGGCGGCAACGGTATCGATTTCAGTGCCCACGGTTCCGATTCCGTCAATCGCCGTGAGATCGACCGTGCCGGCGCCGGCGTCAAACTCCGCAGTTCCATCGGCGGCGCTGGCCAGGATCGACCCGGCGGCGGTGACCGTGATCGTGTCGCCGGTTGCGGTCACAGTGTCGACGGTCACGTTGCCGCTGCCCAGGGTGGCGATGGTGATATTCTGTGCCCCGCCGGCCGTAACCGTACCGGCAGAGAGATCGGCCCCGGTGCTGCTCAGCGCGATGGCGCCGTTCGTAGTGGTGACCGTGGTCAGCGACACGTTGCCGCCGCCGGTCTGCGCGAAGGTGATGTTGGCGTTGGCGCCCACGGTCGTCAGGCTGTTCACGGTCGCGGCGACCGCCCGGGTGTTGGTCAGGTTGATGCTCGCCGCACCCACCCCGGTGGTGTCGGCGTCGATGGTCGTGGCGGAGAGTTCGAGTTCCCGCGTCGCGCCGATGCCGCCAACCGCATCGAGATTGACCGCACCGGCCGTGATGTCGATGACGGAATCAACCTGGGCGTCATTGATGGTGGTGAAGGCATTGAGCGTGGCGGTCGCCGTGCCGGCATTGATGGCGCCGACCTCGATCGCAGCCGCGCTGCTGATCAGGTCCACATTGTCGTCACTGGTCTGCACGGCAGTGGCGATGATGTTTCCGAGGGTGGCTGTGACGGCAAGGGCGCCGCCCGTGGTCACGGACCCGAGCGTGATGCCATTGTCTTCGAGGATGTACGAGGCCCCGGTCACGCCGCTCATGTTCAGCGTGTCGACGTCCGTATCCAGCCAGTCGATGGCGGCAACGCCGCCGACGGTGGTCGCACCGGTGATGTTCAGCGTGGCCGCGGTGACGTCCGTGGTGCTGTCGACGGTGTCCGTGATCGCGCCGGCACTCTGCAGGGTCACGGTGTCGCCGGCCGCCAGCAGGTCGTCGATCGAGATGCCACCGCTGGTGGTGATCAGCGTGATGTTCCCGACCCCGCCGCCACTGGCCGCCGTCATGACGTTGGTCGCGGTGTGCGTGAGTGCGCCGCCAGCCTGGATCCAGATGCTGCCGGCAACCGTGTCGACCTCGGTCACGGTCAGCGTGTTGGTCTCATTCAGGTAGATGTCACCGCTGGCCGTGGAGTCAATATTAAGGTATGTCGCGACGGTCGTGTTGATGGCCAGGGCGGTGCTGTTCCCGATGCTGCCGCTCGCGGTGATCTCCAGTTCGTCGGCCGTGATCAGCGAGTTGTCGTCGGCGTCCGTCAGTGAACCGGCCTGGATCGACAGGTTCACATCCCCGGCAGCGCCCGCGTTGATGGTGCCGACTTCGGCATTGCCCGTGGTAACGGTGATGGCGATATCGTTCGCATTGGCATCCGTGCTGCTGACGACATCGGTGATCGTCGTGGTGCCGCTGGTTTCGATGGTGATGGCGCCGTCGTTCGTGTCAATATCGAGCAACTCTACACTGTTGCTTTCGTCAATACTGATATTGCCGATGCCGGTCACGCTCACATCAAGCTGGACAGCGCTGGTCTCAATATCGTTGGCAGCGCCGATCCCGGTCGCGGCGGTCAGGGTGACCAGTTGCCCACTGATGGCGGTGCCGTCAGCCGCGTCATCGACAATGCTGCCGGCCGGCGCCGAAATGGTGACGTTCCCGCTGGCGCCGACCGTGTTGACCGTGATGGCGTTGGCGCCCGCGTTGGTGATCGTGATGTTGCCGTCGGCGGCGTTCACGGCGGTCAGGGTGACCGCGTCGGTCTCGTTCAGCCAGATGCTGCCGGTCCCGGTCGAGTCGACATCGGTGTAGGCGTTCGCGATGGTGTTGATCGCGAAGTTGCCGGCGCCGCCGATCTCGTGCGCGGCCTGCAAGGTCAGGCCGTTGGTGGCCGTGACACTGGAGTCGTCGTCGCTGTCCAGGATGGAGCCGCCGATCGAGGTGATGCTGACCGCCACGCCCGTGAGCGTGTCCAGTTCCACATCGCGTGCACCCGTCAGATTGATGTTTCCGACCGCACCGGTGCTGACGTTGGCGATCTGCAGCTCATTCACGTCGCGGATGTTGATGTTGCGGCTGTTGGCGGCCGTTGCCACTGCCGTCAGAGATGTGGCATCGATGAAGAGCACATCGTCATTCGGTTGGGTGGCTGCCGCGCCCAAGCCGGTGCCATGGGTTCCTTCGCCGATGAAGGCAGCGCGCTGGGTGGGGCCGGCATCCGCGAACTTCAGACTCACGTCGCCACCAACAATCCTTGGGATGGGACTGAGGCCGTTGACCACGTAGATCCCGCGCAGTTGGTTGGCGCCGCCAGCGACGTTGTCGCCCGACTGGTTCGTGTTCGCCGTAATGTCAACCGTCCCGGCGGTGCGGACCTGCCCCGCGTCGTTGTAGAAGACCACATCGTCGTCCGCCCGCAACGTGATCGTGCCTGTCGACGACATAACCAGGTTGCCGATGAGGATGTCCGAGTCGTACTGATTGGTGGCACCCGCGCCGGTGGCGGTGATGGTGATGCTGTGGTTCCCGGTCACGACCACGCCCTCGTCGATGTCAATCGCGCCGCCCGTGATGACGACGTCGTCGTCGATGACCGTGTTGTCCAACGTCACGGTGCCGCCAGCGTAGATCTCGACCGGGCCCGGGATCGCAAACACGCCATAGGCGGTGACATCGTTGGCGCCGATGTTGTACGGCGGCGTGCCGTCGTAGCTCTCGATGTCAACGATGGTGAACCCGGTCAGTTCGACCACGTTGTCCAGCGTGATGTTGCCGTCGGTGCCGGCGTCCAGGGTCAGCGTGTGGCTGCCGTTGAGCAGGTTCATCGGGTCGGCAGGGAGCGCCCGGGCAAACGTGATGTCCGCACCCACGCCGGGGCCGGGTACACCCGCCCCACCAATCCCATCGTTGAGCTCGTTGTTGCTGGTGTTGATGCTGAGGTCGGCACCGATCACGACGTTTCTGGCGCCGGAGAAGTCAACCGCGGCAGGCAGTCCCGCCGCGCTCCGGGTGGCAATGTCACCGAGCAGCGTGGTGGTGCCGGTGCTGGTGACGGACAGTCCGCCCATGTTGGCGTCAAAGTTCCTAGGCGTGGGGGCATCCGCGAAGTTCGTCGGCGTCGGGTCGGTGAACCCGATGGCGCCCAGGAAGACATCGCCGGCACCGGCGTCGATGGTCAGGTCGAAGTAGTCGCCGGCATTGGCGTTGGCCTGCACATCGCCGCCGGTCACGTCGATGACGCCGGAAACGGTATTCTGCAGGGTCGTGTCAGCGGCGAGGAGCACGTGCGTGGCCAGGCTGAGGTCGATCCCGTCGTCGGCAGTGATGGTGTCGGCCATAGTGGTGGTGCCGGTCGAGGTCACGGTCAGGCGGTTGACGTCGATCACGTCAGCCGCGGCAAGCGCGTCGTTAAGTGTGACATTGCCGGCACCCGCGTTGATCGTGAGGTTGAAGTCACCTGCAAGGCTGCTCGCCTGTGCGGCGTCGCCGCCGTCCAGCGCGATGTCCGCACCCGCATCCCCCGCCGCGAGGATCACGTCGGCGTTGAGGTCAATTTCGGGTGCCGCGGACAGCGTCAGCGCGGTGTTCACGGTGATGTTGCCGTAGAGTTCGAGGGTCCCGTCGGTGCCGGTGCTGGTCGTGTCGACCGTGACCGTGCCGAGGGCGACATTGGCGCCGAGCGTGCCGAACTGGACAGCGCCGCCGCTGTCGCCGCCGCCGGTGGCGGTGCTGACGGTCAGGTTCTCAACCCCGGCCGTGGTGGCGTCGAGGTCACTGGCGCTGTCAAACGTAACACTGCCAGCCGCGGTGCCCGCGGTCGCAAACGTGTCGATGGTGATCGACTGGGCGAGGTTGACGTCGTACGAGCCGGTGAAGTCGACGTTGGCATTCTCGGTCGAGATATTGCCGTTCAGGGTCACGGTGCCGTCGCCGGCGTTGACGGTGATGGCGCCGGTCTCGGTGGTGTTGCCGATGACAGGCAGACTGACGTTGCCGGCGTCCAGACCATTGTCCGCGGTGGTGTCGATGCTCAGCCCCTCAGCGCCGACGCCGGAAGTCGCCGCGTTGATGGTGTCCTGCGCGGCTTCGGCGGACGCGAAGATGACGGCGCCGGCCGCGGTATTGCCGCCCGCGGCGTCGGTGTCGATGGTGACCACGGCCTCGCCCAGAACCACGGTGCCGTTGACGTTGAGCCCGGCGCCGCCGTCGAGGTAGATGTCGCCGTTCAGGTTGATCTGGCCGTCGGTGGTCGCGTCCGCCGTGATGACCAGGGCGCTGAGGTAGCTGTTGTTGCCCGCGTTGTTGTCGACCAGGTCGAGCGTGACCGCGCCGCCCGCCACCGCGCCGGCGTTGGTGTTGGCCGTGTCGATCGTCAGCGTGTACCCGGCCGCGTCGGCGTAGATGTTCGAATTGTTGAAGTTGACCGCGCCGCCGTCCACCAGGTCGTTGCCCTGCTCGGTATCGATGGTCAGCGTGTTCGAAACGATGATGTCGCCGTCGCCGGTCACGGTCATGGACGCCGCGCCAGCCGCGCCGTCGTCGTCGAGGCTGATGTTGTCGTTCAGCGTCACAGCCCCGGCCGTACCACCGCCGGGCGTAGTGTCGATCTGCAGGTTGTTGAGGTAAGACAGGCCGCCGGCCGCGTCGCCGAACTCGGCCAGAGAGACCGCGCCGCCGTTCCCGGCCGCGGTCGAGGTGTCGATCGTCAGGTCTATTCCCGCGATTTCGCCGGAGATGCGCCCGGTCAGGGTGAAGGAACCACCCGCGCCGTCGTCGCCCTGTTCGGTGTCAATGGTGCGTGTTCCCGGTGCCCCCATGCCAGCGAAGACATCGCCGCCGATCGCGACGTTGCCGTCGACGTAGATGTCGCCATTCAGCCTGACCCCGCCATCGATGCCACCGTTGCTGAGGTGCGCGTTGACCGTCAGGCCGCTCAGGAAGGAGGCGGTCGTTGCGTCATCGTCGATCAAGCCGAGCGAGACGATACCGGAGCGGTCGGTGGCGTCGACATCGCGCCCCATGGTGTTAATGGTGAGCGTGTAGCCGCCCGCGTCGGCGTAGATGTTCGAGGCCACGCCGGCTCCCGCATTGTAGAAGTTGACATTGCCACCCTGGGCGTCGCCGCCCTGCTCCGTGTCGATGGTGATCGAATCGGAAATGATGATATCGCCGTTGTCGAAGACGCGGAACGTCGCCCAGCTCCCCACACCGCCGAGGCCATTATCGTCCAGGTAGATGTCGCCGTTCAGGGTCAGTGCGGCGTTGGCGGCAAGAGGTTGCGCGCCCTGAGTGTGGATCGTCAGGTCATGGACGTAAGCACCGCCGAGATTGTTGAACGTACCCAGCGCGATCGCGCCGCCCGCGCCGTTCGGAACCAACGTGTTGATGCTCAGGTCGTAGCCCACGGCGGACGCCGAGACCGTGCCAGCCAATGTGACCGTACCCGCCGGTGTATTGAGGGCCTGGCGCGTGTCCAGGAGGACGTCGGTGTTTAGGATCACATCGCCGGACATGGTGATGGCGCCGTGGTCGGTCATCACGTTCCCGTTCAGCGTGATATCACCGTCGCCGGCGTCGGTAACGCCATCGGCGTCGACGACCAGGCTGGTGAGGAAGGAGCTGCCGCCGCCGTCGTTGACCAGGCCGATGGTGACGTCGCCACCGGCGGCCGCCGCGTTCTCGGTGACGATCTGGAGAGTGTAGCCGGCCGCATCCGCGTAGATGTTCGAGACACCAAAGTCGACCGCGCCGCCGGCGACCCCGGCCGTGTTGCCGTCCTCACTGTCGATCGCCAGGCTGTCGGAGACCACGACGTCGCCGCCGCCCGTAACGGTGAAACTCGCCGCGTCGGTGGTCCGGCCGTCCAACGAAATGTTGTTGTTCAGCATCAGCGTGCCGGTCGTGCCGCCGGCACCGGGCGTGGTGTTGATCAGGACGTCTTCCAGATACACGCCGCCCGCGTTGTTGACGGTCATCAGCGACACGGCGCCGCCGTTGCCAGTGGCAAAGCCAGTCGTCGTGTCAATCGTCAGGTCGGTCCCGGCTGCCGTGGCCGACAGAACCGTATTCGCGCCCTGGAAGTCGACCGGGCCACCGGCCTCGTCGGCGCCCTGCTCGGTCGAGATCGTCAGGGTATCGGCGATCCGGACATCGCCTTCCAGGATCACCCCGACGTTGTCCACCGCAACATTATCGTTCAGAGTGATCGCGCCTTGGGTATCCAAAGGGTCGCCGACCGAACTGCGGATCGTGAGCCCAGCCAGGTACTGGCCGCCGTCGTTGTTGACTGCGTTCAGATTGACGTTGCCACCATCGGTACCGTCGTTGCCCGCAGTCGCATCCGCGTTGCGCGTGTCGATCGTCAGCGTGTAGTTTGCCGCGTCAGCGCTCAGGGTCGAGGTCCCAAGGTTGACCGCACCAGCCGCTACCAGGTTAGTGTCGCCCACCTCCGTGTCGAGCGTCAGAGTAGTAGACACGATCACATCGCCCCCGCCGAAGACCGAGAAGTCGGCGCCGTTGCCGGCCGTTCCGTCCAGCGAAATGCTGTTGTTGAGAATGACGTTGCCGGCGGTCTCGCCCGTGCCGCCGGCCGTGGTGATCGAGAGGTCGCGGATGAAGGCCGTGCCGGCAACGTTGTCGAACTGCGAGAGTGACACCGTGCCGCCGTCGCCGTTAAGGTCCGTGGTCGCCGTATTGATCGTCAGGTCCGCACCGGCGATGCTCCCCGAAACCGTGCCGGCCAACGTCACATCCCCGGCACTGCCGTCGTTGCCCTGCTCGCTGTCGATCACACGCTCCCCCGCTGCACCCAACGCCACGATCACATCGCCGGTCAGGCTGACATCGCCATCGACCTCCACATCGCCGTAGAGGCTCACGTTGCCGAGGCCGGCCACGGCCCCGTTGCCCGTTACCGTCAACCCGCTCAGGAACGAGTTCCCGCCGGCATTGTCGTCCACAAGCCCGATGTCGACCGCCCCGCCGTTGTCCGCCCCGCCCGTGCTCGCGTCAATCGTCAACGTGTAGCCCGCCGCATCCGCGTAGATGTTCGACGGCGTGCCCGCGGTCTCGACCCAGTCAACGGCCCCGGCGTTGTCATCGTCGCCCGTCTCCGTGTCGATGGTGATGGTATTGGAAATGATAATGTCGCCGTCACCGTCGATCCGCATCGTGCCGCCGTCGGCGATAAACACATCCCCGTGCAGGGTCGTCGAGCCGTTCGTCGAACCATCGGTGTCAATGCTCAACGACACCAGACGCACTGAGGTGCCTGTCGCTCCCAGAGACACGTTCCCGCCCGCATCCGCGGCGTCGCTGGTATCCAGCGTCAACGCCGAGGCGCCGTCGATCGTCGAGGTGCTGCTGAACGTGACCGGACCGGCGCTCGTGCCGCCCACCGCCTGCTCCGTGTCGATCGTGAGCGGGGTGGCGGCCAGGGTCACCGCGCCGTCAACCGAGACACCCGTCGCACCGGAAGTCGAGATGTTGTCGTTGAGCGTGATGTTGCCGTTGGTGACGCCGCTGCTGTCCAAGGCCAGGCCGGCCAGGTACGAGCTTCCGCCGCCGTCGTCGACCAACGCTAGGTCGATGGCACCGCCGGTGCCGCCAGCCAGCGCGGTCGATGTGTCGATCGTGAGGGCAAGCCCGCCGGCGTTCGCGTAGACGTTGGACCCGCCCGCGCCGTCGAACAGGTCGACGGTACCGCCGTTGGCGTCGTCGCCCTGTTCGGTGTCGATGGTCAATGTGGCGCCAATCACGACATCGCCGTCGCCGACGACCGTCAAGTCGCCGGTATCGGCGCCACTGGCGTCGAGGCGGATGGTGCCGTTGAGGGTGACGGCGCCGGCGCCGGTGCCGGTCGTATCGATGGAGAGGTCGTTGAGATAGGCACTGCCGGTGTTCCCCAATGCCCCCAGGGCCACCGCGCCACCCGCCGTGGCCCCCGCACCGCGCGTATCGATCGCCAAATCGTACCCGGCGGCGGTCGCCGAAACGGTGCCGGCGAGGGTGACCGCACCGCCAGCGGTGGCGGCGCCGTCCTCGGTGTCGATCGTGACCGACGTGTCGAGAACGGTATTGCCGGTGAACGAGACCAAGCCGAGCGTGCCGCCGCTCTCGTCAACGTTGATGGTCGCATTGGTCAGCAGGATCGTACCATCTGTGACACCGTCCGCACTGACCGTCAACTGCCGGATGAAGCCGCCAGTCCCGTCATCGACGGAACCGAGAGTGACGTCGCCGGCGGTGGCCGTGGAGTCCGTGATGATCTGCACGTCGAACCCGGCCGCACTGCCGCGGAGCAGGGAACCGCCGATGTCCACCGGACCGCCATCGACGCCGGCGGTCTGGACGGTGTCGAGCACCAGCGGTGTGCCCGGCGTGGCGTCCGTGACGATCACGTCGCCGCCGCCGGTAACGGTGAAGCTGGCCGCATCGGTGAGACGGCCGTCCAGGGAGATGTTGTCGGTCATCGTCACGGTTCCAGCCGTGGTCCCGGCGGTGTTGATGAGCACATCCTCGACATACCGTGCGCCGGCGTTGCCGAACGCGGCGAGCGACACGTTGCCGCCCACGCCGCCGCCGGTCGACGTGTCAAGGGTCAGGTCGGCGCCGAATTGCGTTGCGGAGGTCGCACCGGAAATGGTGACCGTGCCGGCGGCGCTGTTGTTGCCGGACTCGGTGTCAATGGTGGTGAGGGCCTGGCTGATCCGGAGCTGGCCGCCAATGGCGACCGCACCGTCGGTGAAGATGTCGCCGTTCAGGGCGGTGATGCCGGCGACCGTGTCGGTGGTGACGGTCAGGCTGCCGAGTGCGACGGCGGCGCCGATGTCGTCGTTGAACGTGACCGTGGCGTCGCCGGCCTGGGTCGTCAGGGTCTCGACCCCGCCGCCGAAGGTGCCGTCGACTGTGCCGTTGACCGCGATCGTCGCGTCGGCGCCGTTGCCGCCTGCCCCGTCTTCGCCGCGGCTGGTGAATGTCAGGACGCCGGCTTGGGCAATGACCACGTCGGTATTGAGCGTGATCGCGCCGCCCGCGCCGCCCGCGCCAGCATTGAACTCGACACCGCCCGCGGCGGTCAGGTTCCCGGACAGGTAGGTGGTTCCAGGCGTCGTGATCGTGATCGTATTCGCAGCGCCGCCGTTCCAGTCAAGGGCAGCCGGATCGAAACCCGCACCGCCGGATGCGGTGATCGCACCGACCGAGATGTCGCCGGTGGCCGTCAGGGAAACGAGCCCGGCCTGCTGTCCGTCGCCACCGGCGGGGATGCCGTTACCGCCGGTGGTGGTGATCGCGCCGAGGACGTCGAGGTCGCCCGCACTTGCCGCCAGGTCGACGTCGCCGCCCGCCACGCCGTCGCCACCGCTGACATCGATGGCCCCGACGCGGATGCTGCTGCCGTCGACCGAGAAGTTGTAGCCGCCGGCGGCGGCGCCGACCGCGCCAGCCAACACCACGCTGCCCGTGGTTGAAGTGATGGCCGTGTCCACATCCAGGCGGGTCGCGGCGGTGAGCAGGCCGGCATCCCAGTCGCCCAGCGCAGTCTGAGCGCCGGAGTTGATTTCCAAACCGATGCCGCCGTCGTTGGCGCTGTTGGTATCCGCCGGGCCGAAGAAGACATTGCCGGTGGTGTTGTTAATGTTCGCGTCAAGGATGATGTGACCAGTGTTCGCGGTCAGGGTCACGCTGGCGCCCAGCACCTGCGCGCCGATCGTAAGGTCTTCGTCAGTCGTGACGTCCGCGGGATCGCTGTCCGACTCGAGGAAGACTTCACCGGCAATCGACTCGATGAGGCCGGCGGTGGTGAGGGCCCCGGGCGTGGACAGCCAAATGTCACCGGGCGCGCTCATGGCGGCGACCGTGATGCTGGCGCCGCTGATGCCGATGCCCTCGAAGCCGTAGATGTCCGTGTTGGTGTCCTGAACAAAGGCCCCGACGCCGCTGTTGTCGCTGTCGGCGCGCAGGGTGAGGAACCCGCCGCGCGAGTGGATGCGCTCGGTCGCGACCACGCCGTCGTCGAGGGTCAGGTCGTCGACGGCGTTGATGCGCACGTCGTCGTTGGCGATGATGCCGACGCCGGTGACGAGGACGTCACGGCCGGCTTCGATGAAGACGCCGCCGCCCACGGGCACGGCGACGGTGCCGATCCCGGTGCCGGCGGTGTTGCCGAAGGTGAGGTCCTGCCCGGCATCAATATTGACACTGCCGGTGCCGGGGAGCACGATCCTGGCATCGTTCGTGCCGTCGCCGAAAAGCACGTCCCGGACCGCGATCAGCGTGATGTCGCCGTTGTTGGCCGTCAGGACGGCGTTGGCGGTATTGGCGATATCCAGGTCCGAGTTGACACCGGTGGTGCGGAGGGTCAGATCGGACTCGCCGGTGACGGTCGTTGCCGCATCCACGGTCACACCGGTCGAACCGGTGATGGCGATGTCGCCGGCGGCCGTCATGGTGTTGTTCACGGCGACCGCGCCGCCGGTCGAGGTGAGCCGGGTTTGACCGGCGGGATTGGTCTGGGCCGCGGTCACGGTGATGGTGCCGCCGCCGGTGATATCGACCAGGCCCGCGCTCAAGTCCCCGCCGATGCCGATCGTGGTGACGGCATCCAGGTCGAGAATGGTCAGGGCGGTAGAGCCACCAATGTTGTCGTTCAGGGCGATCGAAGTCCCGGCCATGCCGCGCAGCACATGGGCGCCGTTCACGGCGTCCAAAGCAAGGGCAGTAGCCGCGTCCAGGGCGACATCATCGGTCAAGACAAGCGCCGACACATTGCTCAGGTTGATGCCGCCGGTGTCGGTCGTGATGTCGCCGCCGAGCGTCAGGGTTGCCGCCGTTGCGGTGAAGGCATTGATGGCCTCGGACGAGCCGATGTCACCATCGATACTGATGGCGCCGGTATCCACATTGAGCGTGAGCGTCTGGTTGCTGCCGGGCGCGTCGTCGTCAATGTCCCCGGTAATCGTGATACTGCCGTCGGTCCCCGCCGACAAACTCGCGATGGTGACGCTGGCGCCGAGTTCAGTGGTCCCGGTCAGCGTCACGGCCCCGCCCGCACCGGGCGCGCCGCCCGCGCCGGCGCTGGCGGTCATGGTCGCGCCGCCAAGAGTGAGTATTCCCGTAGCCGATGCCAATGCTATGGCGCCGCCCGCGCCACCGTTGCCGCCCCCGAACCCGGCGCCACCGGTTGTGACAATGTTATCCACCGCGACGTTGCCGGTCCCGACGATCTCGACGGCGCCACCCGCGCCGCCATTCGTAACTCCGGCGACGGCCGGACTGCCGCCTGCGGAGATCGCACCGACCGTGATGTCATCGGCCGAACTGATGGTCACGGCGCCGGCGTTTTCGCCGCCGCTGTTGTCGGTGTCCGTGCCGCCGGTTGTGGTAATGGCGCCGGCAGTGACGTCACCGGCGAGAGACGCCAGCGTGACCGGCCCGCCAACCGCGTCGACCGCGCCCACAGTGTTGATCGCACCAACGTTGATGCTTCCCGCGGTGAGGGTCAGGCCCGTGAGATCAGTCACGGCGCCGATGGCGCCGCTGGTCACGCTGCCATTGTCGGCGTTGACCGTCAACGCCTGGGCACCCTCGATCGTGGTGAACTGCACACTGCCCGCAGTGCTCGTAACCACGGACACGGCGGTCAGGTCGACCCGGTCCAGGAAGTCAATCAATCCGGCCGCGTTGACATTGGCGCCGAGGCTGATGTACTGTGCGTTTGCCGTGTCACTGTTGATCGTGACGGTGGTCCCGGCGGTGATCGGGGCGGTGATGACGACCGCATCAATGGACGTAAGTGAAACGAAACCATCGGCCGTTACCGGGCCGGAAACTGTAATGTCCTCCACTCCGGACTCCGCACTCGTGGTCAGGGTAATGTCACCCCCGGCATGGAGGGAGCCAGTCACCGTGATGGCGCCCTCTTTGGGCGCCCCGCCCATGGCGATGTCACCGGCGACCACAAAATCACCGTTGAACTGAACCGCGTTGGTGCCGAAGTCCTGAAGCGTAAGTCCCCCGATGTTCGCATCCTGAAGCCGGATACCGCCGCCGCCGTTGCTGGCGTTGAGCGTGAGCACACCCGTGCCAGTCAGGTCACCCAGGTTGATCGCCACGGCCGCGGACGTAGCGTTGATGGTCAAGGGGGTGGCAATGGTCGTCTCATTGACGCCCGTCGTATTGATGACCGCCACAGTGATATTGCCGTTCAGTGCGGCCGTGTCAGCGGTGATCGTTAGGGTGTCAATGGGGTCGCCAGCCTGGCCGACGGTGGTGAGGGTGACGTTGCCGGCGGGGGCGCTCAATGTGATGCTATCGTCCACTGTGGCGGCAGTGCTGTAGATGTCACCAGCCACAGAAAGATCGCCCGCCGTGGCGGTGATGGTTGGCAGTGCCGTGGCATCACCGTTCAGTCGCACCGCGCCGTTGATGACCACGTCCCCAGTCGCCGTCAAACTGGAAGCGGCGCCCTGAAGCACGACCGCCGTAACCGGGCTCAGGAACATGTCGCCGTCCGCGGTGATTACCGCGTCGGACGGGGTGGTCGTGCCGACGGTAATCGCGGCGGAGCTCGTCACTAGCAGGTCGCCAACGGTGATGTTGTTGTTCAGCGCGACGTTGCCATTGTCGGACGTGAGGGAGAGGTAAGACAGGGGGATGTTGGCGCCGATGACGTCGGTGGCGATCGAGTCGGCGCTGACCGTCAGCGAGCCGGGGCCGTCCACCGCGCCGCCGGTGAGCGTCACCGCGCCGCCGGAACTGGTCAGGGACGTGGCAGAGAGCACGTCGACATTGGTTGCCAAGGCCAGGTTGATGGCGCCGGAGGTGTTGATGTCGCCCGCGAGGCCGGTCCGGCCGGTGGAGGTCACGGTCAGGGAGGTGAGCGGGGTGGTCCGGCCCATGTTGCCGAGGAAGGTGTTGCCCGTGCCGTTGGTGACGGCCACGACCACGCCGCCGTCGATGTCGCCACCGTTGAGGTAGACATCGCCGTTGTTGGCGGTCGCATCGAACGTGACCGATGCGGTCAGGGCGATGTCCGGGGCCGCACTGAAGTCGATCAGGTCGTCGGCGGTGATGTTGTTGTTCAGGGTCACACTGTTGTTGGCCTTGACGATGATCGAATTGACGTCCACGACCTGGAGGGTCACGTTGCCGGCGCCCGTGTCGATGACCAGATTCTGGTCGCCAGTGATGTTCTCGTCGGTGGTGATGATGCTTTGGCCGTTCGTCGTGATGCTCGCGGCGGCGCCCAGGTCAATGGTGTTGCCCGCCGGCAGGTTCGAGAAGTCCAGGTTCGCCGCGACGTGGATGTCGCCGTAGAGCGTCGCGTTGGCGGCACTGGTCAGGACCAGTTGCAGGACGTCCACGTTGTCGAGGACCAGGTTGCCGGCGGTACCGGCGCGGAGCGTCAAGGCGTAGGGCTGTCCCGAAACGGAACTGGTCGTTCCCAGACTGATGTTGGCACCAGCCGGGGTCGTCCCGGCGCCGGTCGAATCCAGCGTGACATCACCCGTCATTTCGATCAGAGGCACGGCGCTGAGATTGATGCCGGTCCCCGCGTTCACGGTGATGTTGTTCTCCAGAATCGCCTTCTCCGCGGTGACGGTCAATCCGGTCGGATAGAAGCCCGCACCGCCCGCGCCGATCGTCTGCAGGCTGACCGTGCCGTTGGCTGCGGACAGGCCGAGCGTGAAGGCGCCGCTGATGTCGCCGCCGAGCAGGATGTCACCAGTGTCGGAGGTGAACGTGGTGTTGGCCCCGAGCGTGGTGGCAGCGGTGAGCATGGTGGCGTCGATCGAGCCGAGTGCCTGGATCGCTGTGACCTGGGTTCCACCGCTGGCGTCGAGAACCAGGCCCAGGTCAGCGCGGCCGAACACGAGGTGTCCGTCCTTCTGGTTAAAGACACCGCTGACCTCCAGACCATCGGGCGCGGCGGCGGCGGTATCGGTGATGATGATCTGTCGGAGGTTGGCGACAAGGGTCACGGTCACGCCATAGATATCCCACGCGACCGTCAAGTCTTCGCCGACGCCGCCGTCCCGGTCGTTGTCGGACTCGAGGAACACCTCGCCGGCCCTGGATTCAATGTCGCCCGTGATGTTCAGAGCACCCGCCGAGGTGACGTGAATGTCGCCATCGCTGATGATGGGCCCCGTGCCGGCCACGCCGCCGGCGGGATTGTTGATGTTCACGCCGAGGTAGCCGTAAGTGGTACCTTCGTTCGCCGTATACGCGCCAGTGGTGCGGACCACCAGGTGGCCGCTGTTGGAGAACATGCCGTAGTTCGCCTCGGGGGCCAGGATGTCGTCCATCGTCAACCCGCCCGTGGTGATAACCTGAATCGTGTCCTCGGCGACCAGGCCCTCGTCCGCGATCGTGACGAGCCCGACGGCATCGATATCGAGGCGGCCCCCGGCGTCGATGACCGTGCCGCCGTTCTGGGCCGTGTTCGCCATGTTGACGACGCCGCCCGAGAAGATCTCGATATCGCCAATACCCGTGGTCGTCAGATCGGCATCTATGGCGGCCGCCCCCAGCGTGACGCCGCCGGCACCAGCATAGATGGCGATGTCGCCGTTGACGGCCCCCAAACCGGCTGCGCCGCCGGTGCCGATATTGACCGTGGCGCCGCCAATGGTCAGGTTGTTGTCGCCGACCACGTCAATGTCGACGTTGGTGGCGAATGTCCCGCCGGCATTGAACGTGGAATCCCCGCCGCTGTTGCTCTGAACAGCGGTGACGGTGATGTTGTTTGAGGCCTGGACGTCGAGTTCGAGGTCGACGTTCAGGTCGCCGTTGACCGTGACGTTGTCGGCGTTGATGAACAGGGCCGTGAGCGGGGTGGTGTTGCCCATGATGCCGGTGGTGACGTCGCCGGTGGCGTCGACGTTGAGGATGTGACCGCCGTTGACCGTATCCGCAACACCGCCAAAGTTGACGTCGCCGAACGTGGTCACTTCGTTCCCGGTGGCGCGAATGCTGATATCGTCGGCCAGAACGATGATGTCGGCGCCACTCAGGTTGATGCCGCCGTCGGCCGTGATCAGGTCGCCCCGGAGTGTGGTTGTGCCGCCGTTGGTGATGGTCAGGCTGTTAGTATTGGTGGCATCGACAGACAGGGCGGCGGTGCCAACGTTGATGGCGAACGTCTGCGCGCCCGCGACGTCGCCGTTGATGGTGACCGGGTCGTTCGATGTGGTGATGGTGACCGCGCCGGTGTCGAGACTGACGGCGCCGTTCAGCGTCGTAGTGCCGTTGGTGATTACCGCGCCGCCGAGTTCAATCGTGTTTGCCGTCACGGACAGCGCGGTGGGCGCGACGCCGGCGCCGACTGTGGTCACGAAGTCGACCTTGCCAGCAAGCGCTTCGGCGACCAGGTTCTGACCACCGCTGACATCGGCGCCAAAGGAAACGTTGCCGGCATCGCTGATCACCGCCGAGGCACCGGTGTCGAGAGTAACGGCAGCGGCAAAAGTGACATTGCCTGCGGCCCCGACGGTGACCCCGGAGAGGGTAGCCGCGTTGTTCACCGCCACGCTCCCGCCGTGCACGGCACCGTTGATGTCAATCGTGGTTCCGGCAAGCGTGACGGCACCGGTGGCGTCAATCGAGCCGATTCCAGCCGCCCCGCTGTCGACCGTGAGCGCGCCGGCAGTGGCCGTCAACGCGAGGGTGCCGGTAGCCAGCGCCCCATCGACATTGACGGACGTCCCTTGAGCGGTCAGGGCGCTGGCGCTGACGTCGCGCAGACCGATCGCATTGGTGTCCACCAGGGTCACGTTGTTGGCGGCGATGACGCTCACGGTGCTGAAGTTGTTGGTAGCCGTATCCAGCGTGATGTCGTTGCCGACGGCAGAAAGCGTGGTCGCGCCAGTCACCACCAGCGCAGTGCCGGCGTTGTCGGTGATCGCACCGCCGGCGGTGATGTTGAGGGCGCCGCTGATGGTGCCGCCGACGTTGGAGACCGCACCCGCGGAATTGAGCACGACGTTACCGGTCGAGTAGACCAGATTGCCGGAAATACTCCCCGCGTCCTCGACGATCAGGTGTTTGAGCGAGGTCCCGCCCAAAGTACCGTTGAACGTCACCGTGCCGGTACCGGCATCAATGGTCAGTCCCTGGCTTCCGGCGCCGGTGGCGTTGACCGCCGCAAAGGTGACGTTGTCGTTGCTGGTCGTAACCTTGACATCCTGCGCCAGCGTCGTAGTGCCGACCAGATTGAAGGTGAGCGCATTGTCCACGGTGATATCGCCATAGAGAGTGTTGGATGTTGCTGCCGAGAGGGTCAGGTTCTCCACATCGACGTCGTCGAGCGTGATGACGCCGCCACCGGGTGCATTCAGGGTGAGTTGGCGGTTGCCACTGATGGTGGTGTTGTCGGTACTGCCGAGGTTGATGGCGCTGTTGTTGTTGGCCGTCAGGGTGACGTCGTTGGTCAACTGGACCTCTGAAACCGCCGACATGTTGATGCCGGTGCCGCTGTTGGAGGCGTCGGTGACGGTGATGGAGCCGTCGAGATAGGCGGTGTTGTCGGTGGTCAGGGTGACGCTGTTGATGTTCCCGGTGGCGAAACCGACGCTGCCGAGATAGATGTCGCCGTGCACCGCACTGATGGCGAGGGCCGCGTCCGAGCCCGTGCCGTCGAATGTGCCGCCGTTGAGTCGGACGTCACCCGCACTGGAAGTAATGTTGAACGCCTGGCCGTCGGCGTTGACGGTAACGTTGATGTCGGTCGCATCGGCGAAATTGATGTCGCCGATGGCAGCGATCGTAACGGCGCCGCTACGGTTGTCAGCGATGGTCGTTGTGCCATCGGCGATCACCGTGATGGCCTGCAGCGGGGTGCCCGCGCCTATGGTACCGAGACTGACAGTACCGCCGGGGCCGGCATTGACGAGCAGTTCGTATTGGCCGTCGAGGTCGTCGCTGACCATGCTGATACTGCCGGTATCGGAGAGGATGGCGACGTTGTTCTCCAGGTCGATATCCAGGCGATTGGCAATGCCGCTGGTCAAGGTGATGCTGCCGTTCGCGATGAGATTGCCGTTCAGGGTCATAGGCGTAGCGCCGACGGCCGCCGCATCCGCGTCGGCGTTGGTGGTAATGGAGATCGTACTGGTGGCGGACTCGACGGCGCCGACGGTGATGTCGTCACCGGTCATGATGATGTCGGTGCCGGCGAGGATGGTGCTGCCGTTGGCCACCAGCAGGTCGTGGCTATCCGTCATGACCGCGCCGGCCCCGACATTGTCGTCGTCGCGCTGGGCGGTGGAACGCGAGTCGGCATACAGCCAGACGTGACCGTCGGCGACGAGGTTGCCGCCGATGTTGATATCACCCTCAGCCACCACCTGAAGGTCCCCGGTCACCGAGACGTTGCCGCCGAGGGTGGCGAACCCGCTGCCGCCCCACACCGCGTTCTCCCCGCTGCTGTCCGCGTAGACCGTGAGATTGCCACCCGCGTCAACATTGCGGCTGATGGTTACGTTCGAGCCATCGACAAGGACGTTACCCCTCGCGGCAATGTTGCCGTCGAGGGTTACCGTCGAGTAGGCATCGATGTCTATGTTCGGACCCGCCGCCGAGAGCGCCGTCATCGTACCGTTAGCGGTCACGGTGCTGCCGGTGGAGTCTATCTTGATTCCCTCCGTCGCGTGGGCCACGGAAGCGGCCTCGGCCTGGAGGCTGCCGGTGGAAATCGCGCCGGTGGCATCGATGTTGATGCCTTCGCGCGCGGTCACGTTACTGACAGCAATGCCGCCGCTCACGGCCGCCAGGATGACCTGGTCGCCAAAGATCGAACCGCTGCCGGTGATGCTGTAGCCGCTGTACGTCTTGATGGTCGTGTCGCCCTCGGCCATGATGTCGCCGCTGATCGCGATATTGCCGAACATCGGCACGCCCCAGTAGTCGACATTGTTCAAGTCGAGACTGACATCGCCGCCGGCATTGATGGTGCCGGCAATGGTCACGGCATCGCCGCCGCCAGTGGCTTCGATGATGCGGATGTTGTCGTCCTGCAGGGCCTTGAGACCAATGATGAGGTCGCCATTGGTGTGGATCGAGCCCAGCGCGCCGAGAGTGAACGAGCCCGTGGTGGTGGCGGCAACACCGGTTTCGAGGTTGAGCAGGCCGCCCTGGGACACCGAACCGTTAATGACCAGGCCCTGGCTGGCGTCCCAGTTGTTGTCCAGTCCGGCGGTGATCGTGGAACCAGCGCCGATGGTAATGACACCGTTGGCGTCGTCGCCGGTGAAGTCGGCGACCAGGTTGACGTCGGTGGCCGCGGAGATGCTGTTGTTCAAGCCGATCCTGATATAAAGGTCGGCGTCAAAAGTCAGACTGCCCGAGCCGTCAATACCGGCGGCGATGATGACATTGTCAGAGGTTTCAATTGCACCGTCGGTGTTGGTGATGATGATGTTACCCAAGGCCGACAAGCTGGTTCCGGGCGGGCCGAAAGCCACTTCATCGCCACCGACGAAGTAGGGGACGCCACCGGAAGATACCGTGATGATGATGTCGTCGCTGGAAATCGCCGTGTAGGTGCCAGTCGTGGCGCCGGCGCCGGCGGCCTCGTTGTTCACGCCGAACTCGTCCTGAGTACCGGCAGCGATATTGACGCCATCGGCGAAGGAATAGGAGCTGCTGATGATGATGTTACCGCCGGTGGACGGGGCCAGTGTCGTGATGGTCGTATTCGTGGGATCGCCCACCGGGAAGGTGATGTTCGTGTTGGCGTGCAGGTTGAAGCCGGCCGGGCCGTGCCAGGTGTCGCCCGCGTCGTTCCGGTTCACGGTACCGTCGCTCGTGAAATAGATGTCAAAGCCGCCCGCGGTACCCAGGGTGATATTGTTTCCGGTCATCGTGATAGCACCGGGAATCGCGCCCTCAGACAGAATGGAGATGTCGGCCCCGCTGCCGTAGGTTCCTGCCGCGTCTTCGGTGACGATCACGTTGCCGGCGCCGTCGGACCCGTCGTCGTTCTCATTATTCCCCGGGGGAGGGGCGGTCACGGTGTTGTCGCCCGCGATGTTCGCCGGGGCGGGCCAGCTCGTCAAGTCCCCCAGTCTCGTCAGATCGGCATCAGCGCTGAAGACGATATTGCCGTCGCCCGAGACATTGGCATAGACTTCGACGTTGTTGGTGGCCAGCAGGGCGATGCTGACAGGGTCAGCGCCGAGCCCGCCCGGAGGCAGAGTGGAGTTCGAAACCGAGCCGTTGGCCTTGAGGCCGGTCGCCGAGACCGACACGCCGTCCCCTGCTTGGTCGATGTAGATGTTGTAGGCGGCCATCAGGATGCCACCGTCGTCCTGGTTCTCGTCATCGGCGATGATGGTGCCGGTGCGGAAGTAGATATTGCCGAGCGCGCCGCCAGTCTGGTTCTGAGCGTTGGCGCGCATGATGATGTCGCGGTCGGCGAGCAGGGAGGGGGTGGTGACGCCGCCGCCGATGATGATGTCGTCCATGGCCCGCATGATGATGTCGCCGCCGGCGTCGATGCCGCGGCCGCCGATATCGATGTTAGTGTCAGCAACGATGTAGACCGTGTCCTTGGTATCCTGGGCCTGGCCGCCGACCGGGTCGCCGATCTCGGCGGTGCCGGTCTGGGTGTACCCGCCGCCCAAGCCGTCGAGGTCCTGGACGATCAGATAAATGTCGTCGGCCTGCAACCCGGTGAACCCGTCGGTGTACAACCGGCCGGCGGTGTGATTGAGCGCAATGGGCGTGGCCAGTACTTGGGCGTGGCTGAACCCGGCCGCGACGTCTTCGCCGATCCAGATGTCGCCGTTGGCCTGCATGTTGACGTCGATTTCCCAGGTGCCGCCGGTGTCGCCGGCGTCGGTGGAGATGACCACGTCACCGCCGTCGGCGTCAAAGGATTCGCCGACAGTCGGGTTAATGTTGCCCGTGCCGGTTTCCTGCAGCAGGATACCAATGTCGCCGCCCGCGGTGCTGAGGTTGCCCGTAGTGCCGATGCTCTGGACCACGATGTCGCCGTTGCCGGTGGTCCTGGCCCAGAAACTGTCGATATAGGTCGCGCTGCCGACATCGCCGTCAATCGTGATGTTGCCGTCGACCGTGGTCATGACCAGTTCATCCTGCCCGCTGGACGGATACCCTACGGTGGGCGAGCCGACGTTGTAGTTGTTCACGGTGCCGGCGATATGGATGTAGGAACTCGCGCCGCCGGGGGTGAGCGTGGTGTTGCCGAGGAGGTACACGTTGGCGAAGTCCATGTCTTCATCGGCGTTCGTGGTAATGGTTCCGCCGAGCCACGTCGTGCCGGCCGTGGACACCACGCCGAGCGGGAAGGAATGAACGTCATCACTGGCGTTACCGAGCGTCACGCCGCCGGTGTTGAGGAAGGTGGTGGCCGTGGTGACCGTAACGTTCTCATTGAATACGACCCGGGTAGGGGTGGCGAATGTGGTGATTGTATTCACGTTGACATCGCCGCCGGTGTCGCCGATAATGGTGGGATCACCAAAGGCGATGACGCCGGGGCCAACGGCGGTGCCGGTCTGCAGTGTAAGCACGCCGATCGTCTCGGTACCGCCGACGTCGCCGTAGATGACCGATATGTCCGGCGTGGTGGCGCCGTTGCCAACGCCAGTGATCAAGGTCAGGTTCTGCAACAGTCCGCCGGCTGCACCGTCGACGGTCCCGGTGATGACAATCTTGCCGGGCGAGGCGTCGCCGGTGCTCAGAGCGAGGGTGCCGGTCGCCTCACTGATGATGACATTGTCCTGGATGGTGATGTCGTTGCCGGTGGTGGTGATCCCGGCCGTGGGGTTGGTAGCGAACGTGGTGGTCGTGGCGCTGTTCAGGGTGATCGACGCGTTGCCGTTGCCCTGGATCAGGTCCTCAACCGTGATCACGCTGGCTCCTGCGGGCGACCGGATAGTGGTCGGATCGTTGAACGTGATCGCCGTGATATCGACGTTTCCCGAGCTGGCGGCCGCACCGATGGTGATCGTGTCCCAGGTGGATCCGGGGCCACTGAAGCGGCCGACTTCTGCGACGTCCAGGTTGAACGCCCCGACCGCAGCGTTGCCGATGCCGATCCCCGACGCCAGGGTGATCGGCTGCAGAAGCAGGTCGCCGATACCGGTGAAACTGCCTCCAGCAATATCAATGGCATCCGTACTGATCGTCGCGGTGTCGATGACAGAGTCGGGCACGGAAATCGTTCCGGTCGATGTGAACGTCGGCGTAGTGATGATCAGGTTCGAGGGGGACGCTCCGACCCCTGAGATGGTCAGACCGCCGGCGATATTGGCCGAAACTGAGGTGACGATATTGATGGCGTTGCCGGTATCGGACGCGGTGATGGAGCCGCCGGGCTGCGCAAAGGTATCAATGTTAACGCCGGAGGCATCGAACGTGCCGGTGGTGATGATGCTGTTCAGGGAGACGGCGCCGGTGATGCCCGTCACGGTGACGTTGTCGATGCCGGCGTTGATGTCGCTGCCGAGGGAAGTGGTCAGGTTCAGTCCGCTAATGGTGATGTTGCCGCTATTCGCGCCATTGGAGTTCAGGCCGCCGGAACCGGTGATGAACACACTGCCGACCCCCGCTGTTGCATCCAGGACGATGGGGTCGTTGTTGGTGACGATGTCGCCGTCGATGGTAATGTCGCCGCTGTTCACCGTGACGTACACCCCGGTACCGGGGCCGGTCGTGGTGATGACCTGACCGACGGCCAGCGTGAAGTTGTTGGCTGCGCCGCTGTTGGCGTCGAGGGTGCCGAGGTTGAGGTCATCGTTGATGGTGATGTTGCCCGTAATGGCATCCAGATTGAGTGTTCCGTTGCCGAGGTTGAGGACGCCGCTCGTGGTGTAGTCGGTGCCGGTGGCGCTGATAGTGGCGGCATAGATTGCGCCCTGGAGGTCGACGACGGCGCCGGTAGTCGTGAGTACGTTGACAGGATTGCCGACGGTGCCGATAGTGCCGGTTACGGTGACATTGCCGGCAGCACCCGCATTCAGTGTAAGCGAGGTCGCCCCGGGCGTGTCCGTGACATTGCCGGTGATGAGGATGTCTTCGCCGGCCACGCCGCCGCTGGTGATGGTCGTGGTGCCACCGTTCATCAGCAGGTCGACGTTGCCGGTCATGGTGACGTCGATGCCGCCGGTATATGTCGTGTTGTTCAGACGGATGGTGGTGCCGGTAATGGCGAGGTTGTCCTGCGCGGTCACGTTGTGGTTGAGCGTGGCGGTGCCACCGGCGACGTCGAGGGTGACGTCATTGCCGCCGGCGGGGTTGAGGGCGGCGTTGGCGGAGAGGGTCAACGTCGTATCGGCGTGCAGGGTGATGTTCCCGGTGACGGTGTTGAGGTCAGCGGTGGAGATGGTGTTGGCGGCACCCACGGTATCGAGGATGAGTGTGGTCGGGGCCTCCGCGTCATACATGGTGAAGTTGTTGACGTTGGTGAGGGTGACGGCCGGATCGATGCGCAGCGACCCGCCGCCCGCGGCGTTCATATCGACGTGGAGCTGGAGGTCGCCGCCGCCGGTGTTGATGGTCGAGGCAACGCCGGTTGCGATGGAGATGCTGTCGCCGTAAAGGACGATGTTCTGGATGCCTGCGGAAGAGTTGAGAGTCGCCCCGCCTGCGGCACCGATGGTCAGGTCGCCAGTCCCATTCGTTTCGCTATCGGCATGAAGAGTGATGACGCCGGCGGTCGCGGTGAGCGTGGCGTTGTCGACGCTGATGTTGCCGTCGGCGTTGATGGTCATGGTGGTGGCGGCGGTGAGATTCCTGTCAATATCGACAAACCCGGTAATGTCGTTGCCGCCGCCGATGACGAAGGTGCCGCCGCTGGTGAGGGTCCCGGCCCCGGCGGACATGGTCACGTTCACCGGGTTGTCGATGGTGATGTTGCCGGTGCCGGTGGACATGGCGGTGCTGCCGCCGAGAGTCACGTTCCCGGCATTGTTATTGTTGGCGTCGGCGTTGATGTCGATCCCGCCCGCGCCGGTCGTCTGCAGCGTTGAGGCGAACCCGGCGTTGCCGGCGGTCACATTCTCACCGGTGAGCGTGATATCGGCGCCAACGGCGCGGACACTGGCTACGGCGGTGCCGCCGATGGTCAGGTCGCCAACGCCGTCCGCAGTCCCGGAGTTGGCAACAAGCGAGAGTGCCGTGGCCGCACCGGTCGTCTGGACCGTGGCATCGACCGTGATGCTGTCGATGGCCTTGATATCGATGGCTCCGCTGGTAATGACGTTGCTGTTGATATCGACAGTGGTCGGCGGCGTATCGATGGTGACACCGCCGGACCCGACGGTCAGCGCGCCGCTGATGGTGACCGTACCGCCGGTGGCATTGATATCGAATGCGCCGGTGCCCTGCGGCGTCCCGACGCCGCCCTGGCCGAGGGTGACGGTCTGACTAGTGGTCACGTCGCGGCTGCCCACATTGAGAGTGAGGTTAAGGTTGTCCGCAAAGATGCTGGCGTTGTTGATGAACTGGACGCCAGGGTTCGTGGCCTGCGAGACTAACGTGAGGGTGCCGGTAATGTTGGCGGTGTTCACCGCCGTGACGTTGTCGACCGTGATCGTCGAGTTGGTGGCGTCACCGATGGTCAGTCCTGTGGCCGTGATATTCTGCAGTTCGGCGCCGCTGATCGTGAGGCCGCCGGCGGTCGCTCCCACGCCGATCGTGCCACCATCGGAGACGAGGATGGTCGTAGCGCCAGCGCCGCTGTTGATGAAACCGGTCAAGGTCATATCGTTCGCGGTCAGGGTGATACTCTGGCCGGCGGTGCTGACGGTGGCCCCGCCCGCGACGGTGAGGGTGCCGACGCCATTGGGACCGTTATCATCGGCACTGAGCGATATGGTGCCGGTGCCGTCCGCCGTGACGTTGGCGTTTACATCGATGTTGTTGCCGGCCTGGAGGACCAAACTGACATTGATGTCTCCCGTCGCGGTAGCGAGGACGAAGTTGTTCGTTACCGTTATGTCGTTGGTTGCCTGGAAGGTGATGGTCTGGCCTGCATTGACGCCCAGAAGGACTCCCCCGAGACCATCCACCTCGAACGTTGAGTTGAGACCCGCGTCATCCAGAAAGGCTTCCGTAACATCGCCCGCGGGAACGAATCCGGTGACGTTCGCGTCAGGGCCAGCGGTGGTAAACGTGATATTCAGCGGGTCGAACAACACGTCGCCAGTGCGGATCGTGCCGCTATCCACGTTCAGCGCTTGACCGGACACTTCCACAAACCCATCGTCAGTCCCGCCGGTCGTATCGATCACGGCGCCCTGGTACATGACGGTGCCCTCGGCCATCTCACCGTTGGGCCCAGGCGGGTTAATGCGCACTTCACCACCCCCCCTGGCCTCGATCAAACTGCCGGGCATCAACACGGTCCTGCCGACTGACCTGACAAACACCGCACCGCCGTCGCCATTCTCCCCGGCGTTGGCAAGGATGGCGCCGACATTGCCGACACGGTCGCCCGCGATGGAAACCACACCGCCGGTGGTGGCGCCGGAGGCGTCGACGGTGCCGCGGACGACGGCGTCGCCTTGCGCGGCAAGGTTGACCTGGCCGCCCTGGCCTTGCGTGCCGACGGCGGTGATGTTGCCGTCCTGGTCGACTTGGAACCCGGTCATGCTGACCTGGCCGCCGGTCGCGCCGCGCGCGTCTATAGTACCTACATTGCGGACTCCGCCGCCCTGCGCGGCGAGATTGACGGCGCCGCCCTGCCCGGCGGTGCCGGTCGCAATGATGGTGCCGTTCTGGTCGACCTGGAACCCGCTCATGTTGACCTGGCTGCCGGCGATGTCGGCGGCGTTGATGACGCCGTCGTTCTTGACGTTGCCGAGGTAGCCGGAGATATCGACGGTGAGCTTGCCGTTCGCGAGGTAGCCGAAGTCGACGATGGAACCGGCGGCCATGGCGACGTTCGGCGCGTTGATGGTGCCGCGGTTCTCGACGTTCTTGGCGATCAGGGCCACGGCGGCGGCATTGATGCTGCCGGCGTTGATAACCCCGGCTTGGCTGTCGCCCTCGAAGTGGAGCTTGCCGGCGAGGAAGTCGCTGTCGGAAATACCGAGCGTGGAGGCGATCAGGCGCGCGACGTCGACAACCGCGCCTTCACCGAAGTAGACACCGTTCGGGTTGACGAGGTAGAAGATGCCGTTGGCCTGCAGCATGCCGAGGATCTGGGTCGGATCGCCGCCGACGACGCGGCTGAGCATGGCGGCATTGGCCGACGGCTGGTTCACAAACACGCCGTAGCCCGCGCCAATGTTGAACGACTCCCAGTTGACGATCGCCTGCTGGCTCGCCTGCTGGATGTTCATGGCGTTGCCAACGGCGTTGAAGTCAACCTGGCCGTTGACGACGTTGGCGCCGGTCGGCAGCGGTGGCCCGGCAAAACTGTACGTGGGAAGGAAGAACATATTGAAGCTGACGTACACCGACATGGCTTTCAGGAGCAAGCCGTGGCGTCTGCGCAGGGGGAGTCGCATAGTGTGGTTCTTTCTGCTGCCGTGCGTGGATCGATCCGAGTCGGCCGTCAGACGGCGGAGCAATGTCGCGATTTTGCCCGTCATGGTTGGCTCTCCTCGCTCAGAAACCTGGGGGGCTCAGGCTGCAGGAGGGTAGGCTGTAGGCAAACAGATCCAAGGCATAAGCTCGCGGGTTCCAGATCGGGTTGCGAGACGGCCCAACAGCCGTCTCGTTCAACCGTTCCAAAGTTCGCGAGATCATGCATCGTGTCTTGCCTACAGTCTACAGCCTATCCACCTACAGCCTATCCGATTACTTCATGAGGACAACACGACCACGCTGCCGACCCGGTTCGCGGGCGGCAGAAACGGCTGAGTTGTCCTGCTTTTCTCGGGTCGTCAGCCCTACCTGTCACGCCATCACCCGAACGGGTGACAACGCACGGGGCGTACCGTGTCTATCGAATATGAAACGCACCTTAGGCGCGTGCATATGTAACTATCGAACGTCGGCGGCCACTGTTTCGGCGCCAGTGGCTCGGCGCGTCCCGCGCCGAGGCGGGATACGCCGGCCGGTCCCCGGCCGAGGGCCTCGGGCCGGGACGGCCCCGAGCACTCTGCTGCGGTCCCGGAGGTCCCGCGCCACTGGTCCCGCGCCACTGCCCCACACTAGAACAACAACTTCAGCGACAGATGCGCGCGGCCGGAGTGGGACGACTCCTCGGTCTCGGTGAACGGGAATCCCATGTCCAGCTTGATCTGGGTGAACTCCGTGCACGCGAATCGGAATCCGAAGCCGCCGCTGTTCATGTCCACGTACCTGTCGCTGCCGGCCATGTCGCCGTTGCGCTGGACGCGTCCGGCGTCCACGAACAGGACAAACTGCAGGCCGTGGTACTTCCAGTTCCCAATGCCCTGGTTCATCTCATCCGGCGACCGAACGAGGCCGGGAATGAAATTGCCCCAGAGCGGGAGACGCAGTTCAAGTGACCCGATAACACCGGACTCGCCCTGGACTTCGCTTTCGGCATAGCCCCGGACGCTGTTGACTCCGCCCATGGGCATTTGCACCGCACCGATGAGGTTGTCGCTGCTGTACTGGCTGTCCAATCGCAGGAAGAGCGTACTCCGGCCCAGCCAACTCCCCGGCGTCGGCGCCAGCTTCTGGAACCGCGCGAACTGCAGTTTGTCGACGGTGAACGTGGCGTCGGAGTCGGCGCGGCTCTCGGTAAAGTCGTCCTGACTGGAGCTGCCGAAGCGCCCGGAGGAGTTGAACATCTTCGAGTACGACGCGAAATTGCGGCCCATGAACCGGTCGAACTCGCGGTCGGAGTAGCCCAGGGAGAACTTGAACAGGCTCAAGTCGATCTTGGTATCCTGGTAGTCGAGAGTGGCCAGATCGACAGCCGACTGGGTCTCCTGATAGGTCCAGCCCACGGTGGCGTCAACATCGTACGTCTTGGTGCGGTGGAGGACGCGGCCGAGACTAAGCCCGCCGAAGTAGCCGCGCCCGCTCACGTCCAGTTCCGGCGCAACGTCCTTGATGTCCGACTCGGAATAGCCGCCGAACAGGCCGATGTTGTTCACGTCCCAGAACGGCAGGGTGTAGCTGCCCGACATGACGTTGACTTCATCGGTCGCCTGCGGGTTGGTGAGCCAGCCGAGGGTGAGTGCGTCGTCGTGCTTGGTGAGGTTGAGGTGCTGCAGGGTGGTGCGCAGACGCCACTCGCCGGTCTCGGGCTTGGTCGCCGTGTTGGTCAGTTCAACCGCGCCGTGGATCGGCATCGTGTCCTTAACCATGAGGTCGGCATCGATGACCGTGCGTCCGTCGCGCACGACCGTCTTCAGCTTAGTGTCGACCTTCAGGTCCGGGCGGCTGGTCAGGTCGAACAGGTCGCGGTGGATGCGCGCGTAGTCGAACCGGTCATTGTCGCGGTGGCTGATGGCGCGGATAAGCTGCTGCGCACTGTAGTAGCGATTGCCGGCCACGGTGACACTGCCCAGCGGGCCGCAGTCGATCTGCGCGAGGAAGATGCCGTGCGCCCAGACCTGGGGCGGAAAACGGACCTTGGCAAACACGTACCCGTCCTGCTGCAGCGCCTGCGTGAGCTTGACGCGGAACTCGTTGATCTCCGTCAGGGTGACCGGGTTGAACGTGATGTGGTCCGCCCACTTCTTCCACGCATCGAGGGGCTCAACCATTTCCTTGTCGCCGCTGAGCATGGTGCCAAAGAACTGCAGCTTCTGCTCCGCCTCGGGCTGCGCGGGCGCTCCGGTGGCGCCGGGGACTTGAATCTTTTCGCCGCCCAGGAGCGTCACCGGTTCGCGGGGAGGCGGCGCCGGCGCCCACTGAACCGCGTCGCTCCTGGCCGCGTCGGGCGCAGCCGCCGGTGCGGCGGACGCGGCGGACGCGGCAAGCGCCTCAGCCGGGGCCGTCGCTGCGGGCGCCGAAACCGCCGGCCCGGGAGTTGACGTTTCCACCACAACGGGTTTCGTTCGCAGGCCGGCGACCTCTTGTTCCAGCGCCCGCGCCTGGGACCGGGAAGCCTCGAGCGCCTTCTCGGTCTCGCGCAGGGCTTGCTCCATCCGAGCTTTCATCTGGTCCATCTGCGCCTGGAAGTCCGCCATCTGCTTCTGGGCCGCCGTCACGACCGCATCGGCGGCCGGTGCGACAGGGACTGCGGCCGTCGACGGCGTGGACTGAGCCGCGGCCTGCCCCTGCCCTGCCTTGGCAGCCGGAACAGCGGTCTCCAGGAGCGCGTCGGCGTTGGCGCGAAGCCGCTCCGCCTCGGGTTTCACGGCCCGGATCCGGGCCTCGGCTTCACGGAGACGCACCTCGTTGACGGGGATCTCGGCCTCAAGCTGGGTGCGCAGTGCGGCAACGGACGCTTCCACCAGCGGGTCCATGGTCCGGCCGGGCGTCTTGGCAGCCGCGTCCTTGGCAGCGGCATACTGCGTCTGCAGGTTCTGCAACCGCGCCCGTGCCGCGGCCAGGGCTTTGACGCAGTCCGCACGCTGCGTTTCGGCGTCGGCAAGCGTCTGCGCCGCGGCGTCCGCGGCTTGCAGGGCGGCCTGCAGTTCCGGGTTGGGCTTTGTGCCCGAAGCCGAAGCGAGCAGGGAGAGGAAACAGAGACCGGCAACCAGAACCAAGCCGATCCGGGTGGGGGTCGCCATGACGGAACGCGTCGCAGTAGTCACGCGGCAGGTCCTCCGATCGCTTTCCAAAGTACATGAACTCGTGGCGTCCGATGAAGCCACGCCCCATTTCCCTTTGGGCACCGAAAAGCCTGAGCGGAAATCTTGCCTTGGCGTTTTTGGGTGTGCGCGTCTCCACACGCCAGCACCCACGCGCGCGACATGAAGATACGAATGCCTTCTTGCCGACGGGCAACCAAAGCAACGTACGGCGAAGCCCTTCTTTCTACAGTACCACCTGACAAGGTACACCACGCCACCGTTTCCACCACCCCATCAAGAAGAAATCGGTAATGCGTCAGTTGCGGGTGGAGATAAGGTCGAAGTTTGATCTGGGCTGACGCCTAAAGTGGTCGGAGCGGCTCGCTCCGGCGGTTGCGGGACCGAGCCGGTCCCGCCACTTTGGCCATCTACCGCCCAACCGTCCACACGCGACTCCCATGT
>Ga0156531_1209_pt1 | contig 53472 bp, 55 predicted proteins | sample RifOxyB3_FD_111926 | JGI IMG/M metagenome (GOLD analysis project Ga0156531, IMG submission 111926) | Lentisphaerae bacterium RIFOXYB12_FULL_65_16 | reverse complement strand
ACAGCTCGATGAACTCACGGAAGAACGCGCGGATCAGCGTCTTGAACGCCTGGTCGTGATCGATGGTCATGGTCGATTCTGTGCTCCCTCTGCGGCCAAGTTCGGGTTCCACTGCCCAATGTAGCGCGGCGGCCCGGCAGGGGCAACGCGGTTGGTGATGCCCAGGGCCTGCAGGCGTCTCGTGGCCTCGGGCAGTCCGTCCCTGGCTTTCCAGTGGAAGACAAGGCACCTCTCGACAAGTTGCGTGATGCGTTCGCGTTCCACGGTGTCGCCTCCCTGACTTTCAGGTTCACACGCCACTCACCGACCTGCCTGTTCCTCATGTCAGTGCCGACAGGGCGGCTCGGCAAAGGACTCCCAGACTCGGGGCAGGGCCTTCTTGTTCGTGCCGAATCCTACGGCCATCCGCCACCCGCGGCAATCCATCTCCCGGACGTCACCCCAAGCCCCGGGTGCCTGAGAGAGAGCACCGGCGTTCCCTGCATTTCCACCCGAAAAACACCCCAAAGCACCTGTCGTTTGTTACCGCCGAAGGTCGCTGGACCGCTTTAGGTTAGCCGGAGCGCGCCTGCTTCCGGCGTCAATTACAAATGCCAAGGCCTGCCACTCCCATGACCCCGCTCCCCGCGAGGCCGGGAGTCAAGCCCCGTGAGAGACCCTCGATATGCGGTTCAGCCGACCGAACCGGTCGGGGTTGAACTCACCCGGCGCGGGTGGTACGATATGCGGCACGTGAAGCCCAAGGATCGGCCATATGAAGTTTGTCTGTCATCGTTCAGCCCTGCGCGGGCAGGTTGAGATACCCGGGTCGAAGTCGCACACGATCCGGGCGGTGTGCATTGGCGCGCTGGCCGCGGGCGAGAGCGTCATCCATGCGCCGCTGGTTTCGGGCGACGCATTGTCCGCCGTGCAGGCGGCGACCGGGCTGGGCGCGGCGGTCGACATGCAGCCGGGCGTGTGGCGCATCCGCGGCTGCGGTAACCGCCCGCGGGCGGCGCGGGCTGAGATCGACGTCGGCAACTCGGGCACGACGCTTTATATCGCGCTTGGCATGGCCTCGCTGCTGCGCGACGGCCAAGTGGTCCTGACCGGCGACGCGCAGATTCAGCGGCGGCCTGCGGGGCCTTTGGCCAAGTCGCTTTGCGATCTGGGCGGAGAGGTTGTGTCGCAGCGCGGCAACGGCTGCGCCCCGTACGCGGTGCGCGGCGGTCTGCGCGGCGGCGAAACGGCCATCGCGGCGCCGACCAGTCAGTACGTCACCAGCCTGCTACTGAACTGTCCGCTGGCGACCGGCGACTCGACGGTGAACATCCTGCTGCTCAACGAGCGGCCGTACGTGCAGATGACCCTGGACTGGCTGGCAGGGCAGGGCGTCCGGGTCGAGCACGACAATATGATGCGCTTCCGTATTCCGGGGAACCAGGGCTATCGCGCCTTCGAGAAACGCATTCCTGCGGACTTCTCGTCGGCCACGTTCTTCCTCGGCGCCGGCGCGCTGGGCGGCAACGCGGTGACCAGTCTCGGGCTGGACATGGCCGACTCGCAGGCGGACAAGGCCGTGGTGCGATACTTGGAAGCCATGGGCGCGGGCGTCACGGTCGAGCCCGGCCGCATTATGGTGCAGGCCCGGCCGCTGCACGGCGTGGAAATCGATATGAACGAGACGCCGGACGCGCTTCCCGTCATGGCGGTCATGGGCTGTTTTGCGCGCGGCGAGACGCGGTTGCGCAACGTCGAGCACGCCCGGATCAAGGAGACGGACCGCATTGCCGTGATGTGCTGCGAACTCCGCAAGCTGGGTGCGGACATCGCGGAACTTCCGGACGGCCTGGTGATTCGCGAGAGCGCCCTGCGCGGCGCCGCGGTGGAGGGGCACGACGACCACCGCGTGGTCATGGCCCTGGCCCTGGCCGGACTCCACGTCGACGGCACAACCACGGTCGCCACCGCAGAAGCCGCAGCCGTCACGTTCCCGGACTTCGCCGACAAAATGCACCAACTCGGCGCCAACCTCGCCGCGGTCAACGAATAACCTCACCGCGGTCCCTACCCATAAGCGCCCTGGAGCGAGCGTTGGTGGCTCTGCCCCCAAACCCCCGCCGGGGAATCATTGACTCCCCGGACCCCACATCGCGAATTGCATTCAGGGAGGCGGTTACCCGCCACCCTGAATGCAATTCGCCATTGGGAGGTCTGGAGGGTCAAGATCCTCCAGCGGGTTTGGGCAGAGCCCAACGAGTCGCTCGCTCCAGGGCGCCTATGGGTAGGCGAGCAGGGGTGAGATGGCGGTCAGGAACTCGTGGCCTTCGGCGGCCATGGCGGCGGCGGTGGTGTCCACGTCGAGCGTGGCCAGGCGTTCTGCGGGCCAGGCGCCTTGGTCGAGCCAGTGCGGCAGGCCGGGCAGGACGTGGAATTCGGCCGGGTGCAGCCGGGCCAGTTCGTGGAGAATGGCGAACATGGTCCGGATCGGCTCGACCAGTTCCGGTGCTGCGATAATCAGGTGCACTCCGGCGCAGATCTCCCCCGCGAACTTGTTGAACCCGGGCTTGAAATAGACCTCGCGGAACACCAGGCCGGGCAGGTGCCGCGCGTCGAGCGCGGCGGCGAGGCGATCGCCTTTCACGAACGGTGCGCCGAAGTACTCGAACGGCTTGCACGTGCCGCGCCCTTCCGAGACGTTTGTGGCCTGGATGATGCCGGTCATCGCGTAGGCGTACGCCGAGTCGAGCGTCGGAATGTTCGGTGAAGGCGGGATCCACGGCAGCCCGGTCTCCGGCCACGGCATACTCCGACGCCAGCCAACCACCGGGACGACCGTGAGTTCGACGTCCAGGCGGCGTTGCGTCTTGAGCCACAGCGCCAGTTCGCCGAGCGTGAACGGCAATAGCAGGGGCAGGGGTTCGGGAAAGAACTGCGGCGCCAGCGGCCCCGAGCAGCCGAGGTGTGCCAGCGGCGACGGGCGGTCGAGAACGATGAGGGCCTTTCCGAGCCGGGCGCAGGCGAACAGGGTGTCGGCCAGGGCGAGCTGGTAGGTGTAGGCGCGGTGTGAGACGTCCTGCGCGTGAAAGACCACCGCGTCGACGCCGCTCAGGAACTCGTCCGGCAGGGTGTGCTCCTTGCGCCCGTAGTAGCTGAACACGGGCCGGCCGGTACGCGAGTCGGTGTAGGAGTCGAACAGGACCCCGTCCTGGAGTTCGCCGCGCAGGCCGTGTTCGAGGGCGAGGAACCCGCGGACATCGGCGTGCTGCGCCACCCAGTCCGAGAAGGCGCCGACACCGGTCAGCCAGCCGGCGGGTGTCGTGACGACTCCGATGGCGCGGCCGCGGATGAACCGGTTCAGAGCGTTGAGATCGAACGAAATGGGCATGTCACCCTCACGGTTTGGACTGCCATCCGTGAACTTCCCGTCCCGCGATCCGCACGGGCAAGTCCGGAATGCGCACCCAGTGGCTCGGCGCGTTCCGCGCCGAAGCGGAGTGCTCGGGCCGGTCCCCGGCCCAGGGCCTCGGTTCGGGACGAACCGTCGCACCCTGCCACGGTCCCGGAGGTCCCGCGCCACTGTGGCCACTGCCATGCGTCGCGCTACGTCGGTCGGGGGACCCCGCGCTGTGTCGCCGCCGCGCGCATTTTTGCGATCAGGCGCGGGGTGACGCTGAGCTGGCGGATGCCGGCGTCCATCAGCGCTTCGAGGTGGGCCGGGTTTCCTGCTGCCTCGCCGCAGATCGAGATGGGCCTTCCCTTGGCATGGGCGGCGGCGGCGACCCGCCCCAGGACTTCCCAGAACACCGGGTTGGCCGCCGTGTAGTCGTGTGCCACCAGTTCATTGTCGCGGTCCACGGCGAACAGGTACTGGATCAGGTCGTTGCTGCCGATACTGCCGAACTCCGCGATCTCGAACAACCGCTCCGCTTCCAGGCAGGCGGCCGGGACTTCGAACATCAGGCCGTGGCGCATGTTCTGGCCGGAGATGTCGGACGTGGCTTCGGCAAAGGCGGCGCGCAGTTTCCGGAACTGTTCGACTCCGGTGATCATTGGATACATGACGTGCAGTTCGGCGGTCTGCGAGGCGCGGGCCAGGGCGCGGGCCTGGGTTCGCAACAGGTCGGGATTGCCGAGCAGGAGGCGGGCCCCGCGGAAGCCCAGGCAGGGGTTGCTCTCGTGCGGGATGTCGAGGAACTGCAGAGCCTTGTCGCCGCCGACGTCGAGCAGCCGGATGTAGACCGGGTGCCCGCGCATGGCCGTGGCCACCTGCGTGTACAGGTCGGTCTGTTCGTCCTCGGTCAGGACCCGGCCTGCGGCCATGAACTCAAACTCGGTACGGTACAGCCCGATCCCCTCTGCCTGCATCTCCCGGGCGATGGCGACATCCCCGGCACGGCTGATGCTCGCCATGACGCGCAGTCCGGCCACGGGCGCCGCCGCGCGGGCCCCGGACGTCGTGCGGCCGCGATCGCCGACGAGCCGCCGTACCGTCTCCTCACTCGGCCGGATGATCACCTCCCCTGTATCGCCGTTGACAACCACTTCCGTGCCGCACGAGATCAGGCTGTGGATGTGCGGCACACCGCTGACCGCCGGGATCTCCAGCGCCCGGGCCAGAATCGCCGCGTGCGAGTTGATACCGCCGTGTTCGGTCACAAACCCGATGGTGTGCTCGGGGTCGAGCGACAGCGTCAAACTCGGCGTCAGTTCCTCGGCCACGACGATCCGGCTGTGCCCGCGCTGGCAGTGCGATTCCGGGCCGCACTGCAGTGAGGGGCGCATGTTTCCCAGCACGTCCAGGAGTCGGCGCCGCACCTCGCCGATGTCCGAGGCGCGGTCCTTGATGTAGTCGTCGTCCACCTGCTGAAGCTGGCCCTCGTAGAAGTCCAGAACGGAGGTGATCGCAGTCTCCGCATTGCAGCCCCGCTCCCGGATGGCTCGCAGCACCTCGGCGCCGAGGGATGCGTCTTCGAGGATCATTCTTTGCGCGACGAAGATTTCCGCTTCCGCCTGCCCGATCCGCTGCGCCACGTCGGCCCGGACGCGTTCGAGCCGCTCGGACACCAGTTTCAGAGCTCGCGCCACCCGCGCGCATTCGCGGTCGACACCGTCTCCCGCGACCTTGTAGGCCGGCAGGTTACTGTGTCGGTTCTCGTTAAACAGGCAGACACGTCCGACGCTGATGCCGCCACTGAGCGCCAGACCGCGGAAAACAGTTTCGGTGTTGATCGGAGTCATGCTCTCCTCAAAGAGTGCCTGCAACGCACTTTACGGAATGAGGTTTCAGGTGTCAGCGCCCCCCAGGCCGCAGACGGCCCGGTCATCCCGGGGTGAAACTGGCCACGACGCTTCCGGAGCCCGCGAGGACGCGGGCTCTCCAAAGTCAGCCCCCCGTGCCAGTCCCTGGAGCGCCCGCGTCCTCGCGGGCTCCCGGGTTCCTTCAGTTTCATGGGAGTAGTGCGCAACGGATTCAGTCCCACACGTTTACTCGACCGGTTCAATAAACGGACCAGGATCTGTCACCTTCGGACAGTACCGCGGGCGGCCCCCCGCCCGCTTTTCGTTACGCACGTATCACAAGGCTCGTCTGTCGGGCGTGGGGTCGCCCGCAGTACTGTCCTTGCGGATGGTTTGACACGTTCGACCGCGTTTCAGTTGCGCCGGAGGTAGCCGAGTTCGGGTGGCAACGGCGTGTTGTTGCCGAAGCGATCTTCGCAGTAGCCATGTTCGGCCAGGATTCCCAGGTCCTTCAGGACTCGCTCGTCGCCGACAAACGTGACCTTCATGTCCGCCTCAATGTCGATCTTGCCCCGCATCAGGAGCTGGCAGATTTCGTGTGCTACGACCTCGCCGGCCGACTCGTCCGGACGCGGCCTCAGTTCCTCCAGCGGCAACGGTTGTGTGTAGATCACGATCCTGCCCAGCGCCGCGAGGTCCAGCACGGTGCGTCGCACCAGGGGGACCAACTCCTCCATGGTCGTAGCGGCGCCGTCGAGCGGCATCCGCCCGATTTCCTCGGCCAGTTGGCGGCGCTTCTCGGCGTTGATCTGCTCGTTGGCCCGGAAGAGGTCCAGCGTGTTGCCCGCATCGTAGGTCTGGTCTCCGAGGCGCATGGTGACGTCGCTGCCGTAGTGGTGCACGATCTTGGCGACCAGCGTCGAGGGGCGCACGTGGAAGCCGCGGTAGCGCGGCACGGGGACCTCGAGCTCCGACACGGTCGCGTAGCGTCTCAGCATGCTGTGGCACAGACCCCGGGCGCTGTCCAGGTAGCGGCAGGTGTAGCCGACGCAGTACTCGATCAGCAATGCCAGCACGACTTTGTCGTCAACCGGGCTTGCGCCCTTGCCGACACCGTTGGTGGTGCGCAGAACCATGTGGCGTTCGTAGAAGTGCGCCAGCAGCGTGGCGGCCGCCATCAGGTGAAAGACGACGCTGATGTGCCCGCGCAGTGCCCGCAGGTCGACATCCGTCTCCTCCGTGTCGCTGTCGGAGATGTACGTGTCGTAGAGCGACTGCAGGCTGTGGAATTTGTACTCAATCTGGCGCAGCGACTCCTCGCTTACGGTCTCGGGAATCAGGCTGGCGTAGTCCGCCGGCGCGACGCGCGACGCGGCGGCGAGGAATCTGCTCTCGGCGGCCAGTTCGAGGAAGGACGTGGCCAGGCGCACGACGCGGTCCGTGGCCGGCGTCTCGTGACACGTCTTCCGGTCCCGGGCCAGGGCGCCGCGCGGCAGCGATTCGGTCAACGCAGCCGAGTCCGCGATGCTGGCGTCGGGCAAGGTCAGATCGAGCCGTTGCGCTTCTGCGTTCAGGTGTCGTGCGACGCCCTGCAGGACGCCGCCGATCCTGTCGATCGCCGCCGCCGTGTCCTGGACCAGATCGCCGCCCACGGGCAGCAGTCGGTAACGGGGCTCGGAGTGGTGCAGGTGCAGCAGTTCGTACCCGGCGTGGGAGAAGTTCTTGATCGCCGCGACCATCCGCCGGAGCATGAACCACTGTGAGCTGTTCCGGGCGCCGTAGCTGTCCAGCAGCTCCTCGACTCGCGTCGATTCCGCCAGCAGGCTCGCCAGCAGGGGGCGGGCGATGGGGGGCAACTGTTCCGGCTCAAACAGGCGGCTCACGCGCAGCAGCGGCTGCAACCGCGGCGAGACGATGTCGCCGAACTCGCGGTCCGAAATGCACGCGAGTTCGCGGCTGGCGGTTTCCGCTTCGTCTCGTGTCGTCTTGACCATGCCGTCGCTTCTCCGGGTCGCGGTCTCAGGCGCGCGTTGCGGGCTCCGCAACGGCAGACCGTTCGTCGCCAGGCCCGCGCTCAGCCGCCCGCCCGGATCCGTACGCGCGTTTCCGTTACGGTGATGATCGCGCCGGCCTGCAGATCGGCGGCATAGCGGCCCAGATTAGCCGCGCAGACGTCCGTTTGTCGCGTGGCGGAGATAATCACCAGCCGAATGATCCCGCAATGGGGCAACCCACGAACAATCGCCAACTCGCCGAAATCCTTGTCCAGCGTCACCAAGACGCGTCCCTGGTCGTGCGCCTCGGCAAGGATTTCCTCGTCGCCTGGGTCCTCCGCCCAGTCACCGGACCACACGACATCATGGCCCGCCGCCGTCATGCCACGTTTGGCCCCACCCCAGACACAGGTGCCCAGCAAGAGTCTCACACCGTGGCTTCCTGGATGAGCGGTTCAACGCGCTCGTGCTTGACCAGCCGATGGGCGTAGGCAATGCAGGCCAGTACGTCTTCGCGCTCCAGCCACGCGCAGCCATCAAGAATGGTTTCAATGGTGTCCCCGCAGGCCAGCATTCCCAACACATGCTCAACGGCCAGACGTCGTCCGCGGATGATCGGCTTGCCGCCGAAAATGCGGGGGTTGACCGTGATTCGGTCCAGCAGATCCGCTTCGGTTGGCATGTTTGCTCTCCCTCGGGGCGCGCCGCTGGTGCGCGGAAACGCCGCCCTGAGTTGCTCGGCCGTCGGAACCCGGCGGCGTAACTCCGTTGACTATACCGTGATCTTCCATCGCTCGCAACCTGCCTGCCACTGCGCGCGTAATGCGTCAGTGGCGGGTGGAGATAGGGTCGAAGGTTGACCGGGGCTGGCGTCTAAAGTGGTCGGAGCGGCTCGCTCCGACACCCGCGGGACCGAGCCGGTCCCGCCACTTTGGGCAGCCACCCCCAACCCTCCGCCCGCGACTGACGCATTACCTGCACTGCGCGCGACAGGACACGGTGGTGGGACCGGAGAGGTCTTCTGTCCCATGGCCGTCTGCCGTCAGGCCGCGGCATGCAACTACGGCTTCCGTGCGGTCACGTACATGCTGGTCACGTAGTCGCTGAGCTTGGCGCGTTTCGGCAGGGCTTTGAGGATGGTGCGGTAGAGCGGGTCGTTCCACTCGGTCATGGAATCGATGTAGTCGGGCTTGAGGGTCACCTGGAGCTCGGCCAACCCGGCGGCTCGTGCCATGGCCACGGTGTCCTTGACCAGCACGGCGCCGGCGACACAGCCCACGAGGGCCGCGACGGACTCCTGCACCAACTTGGGCAGGCGCTTCCGCAGCGCCAGGTCGGAGACCGCGACGCGGCCACCGGGCTTCAGGACGCGCGCCAGGTCGCGCCAGACCTGCGGCTTGTCGGGCGACAGATTGATGACGCAATTCGAGATGATCGCGTCAACGCTGTTGTCCGCCACCGGCAGGTACTCGATCTCGCCGAGCCGGAACTCGACGTTGGCCAGGCCCGTGGCGCGCCGGAACTGTTCCGCGTTGCGCCGCGCCTTGGTGATCATCTCGGGGGTCATGTCGACGCCGATAGCGCGGCCCTTCTTCCCGACCTGCCGCGCCGCGACAAACACGTCGAAGCCGCCGCCGCTGCCCAGGTCGAGCACCACTTCGCCCGGCCGCAACGCGGCGATGGCCGCGGGATTGCCGCACGACAACCCCATGTTCGCGCCCTCCGGCAGCACCGCCAGCTCCGCCTCCGAGTAGCCGAGCCGCTGCGCGAGCTGTTCCGGGTTGTCCGTCCCGCAGCAGGACCCCGCCGCACCCGACTTGGCGGGCTTGGCGGCGATCTTTGCATACCCGGCGCGAACCTTCTCGCGCACACTGTCCTTGTCGACCGTCTTCTTGCTGCAGCAGTTGCACATGGTCATTCTCCAATTGTGATCGTACTGGCGCTCACGTGGCGGATGGGGGCTTGTCGAACCAGTGCTGGGTCCGCAGGCAGATGCGCACCAGCCACAGCATCACCGGGACTTCGATCAGCACGCCGACCACCGTGGCCAGGGCGGCGCCGGAAGAGAGCCCGAAGAGCATGGTCGCCGTGGCGATGGCCACCTCGAAATGGTTCGAGGCGCCGATCATGGCTGCCGGGGCCGCGTCGCGGTAGGGCAGCTTCAGCAGCTTGGCCCACCAGTACCCGAGCCAGAAGATGAACATGGTCTGAATGAACAGCGGAATGGCGATCCAGAGAATGGTCAACGGGTTGCTGATGATCGTCTCGCCCTTGAAGCTGAATAGAAGAACCAGCGTGGTCAGCAGCGCGATGATGGTGATCGGCGTCAACACGTGCAGAAACTTCTCCGTGAACCACGTCTCGCCCTTGGCCGCGATGATCCATTTGCGGGACAGGTACCCGGTGACGAGCGGCAACGCAACGTAGATGGCAATGGACAGCAGCAGCGCCTGCCAGGGCACGGGCAGCCGGCCCACGCCCAGCAGGAACCCACCCAGTACGCCATAGAGCACAAGCATGGACAGGGAGTTGATCGCTACCATGATCAGGGTCAGGCCGTCATTGCCGCGCGCCAGATACCCCCAGACCAGGACCATGGCGGTGCAGGGCGCAATCCCGAGCAGGATGCAGCCCGCGAAGTAGCTGCGCCAGAGCGGCACTTGCAGCATCTTGACCCCGTCGTGCAGCACGACCGTGCCCGCCCCGTGCTGCGCGCCCAGGGCGAGGTCGAGCCCGAAGGGCATCTTCACCAGGTCCGTCGCCTCGGCGCCGATAAACCCCCGGAACAGAACGCCCAGGAACAGCAACGCGATGGCGTACATGGTGAAGGGCTTGATCGCCCAGTTCACAAACAACGTCAGCCAGACCGGCGTGCCGCTCTTGCCCGCCTTCACGACCGACGCGAAGTCGATCTTCACCATGATGGGGTACATCATGAAGAACAGACAGATGGCGATGGGGATGGACACCACTGGCGCACCGTTCACGTAGACGGCCATGCCGTCCAGCTTTGCCGCCAGTCCGGGCGCGACCTTGCCCAGCACGATGCCGCCCACAATGCAGAGTCCCACCCAAACCGTCAGGTACCGCTCGAACACATTCGTCAGTTTCCGCTCGTTAACGGGGTTCACTTCGTGACTCACGGTCAGGCTCCTTTCCCTCTTGCTGCAACGGCTTTCCTCACTCTGTCCATGAGGGCACTGAGTTTCTGCTTCTGCCCCCGTTCTTCCTCGCTCCTAGGCTCTGTTTCCGGATGCGTGACGCGCCAGGTCAACTTGCCGCTCAGGGGCGGCTCCGGAAACGCTCCGGGGTCGCAAAGCATGTAATTCCTGAACGGCGTCGGCTGCTCCTGATAGCAGGCTTGGACGGCCTGTCGTACGACAGCGGGCGAGCCCTCATTGATGAGGTCCACGACCTGCACCTGTTTCCGGAATCGTTCGACGAATTCCGGCGGGATATTGAACAGGTAGGGGGTCGGCGCCTTGGCCCCGATGATGCGCTTCTTCCCATCGAGACCGTTCTTCTCAAGGGAAAGTATGGCGTCGCCCACGAGATGTCCCGGCGTCTCCGGACCACAAAGCAACAGGTAACGGATGTTGGGATTGGAGACGATGTTGCAGATGATCTTCTCGATGCCAATGCTCTCGGTTTGGAGCGTGCCGGACAGGGCCGCGCCGCTTTCGACGCCGACGCGGACGAGGTTCTCGATATCGGGCGGGGTCTTCTCCCTTTCCCACTTGAGGATGACGCACACAGCGACCGGCGAGTAGTCGTTTCCCCGCAGGTAACAGCCTTCCTCCGGCGGATAGCCGACCGCTGGGTCCTTCTTGATCATCTCAGGCATCTAGCTCCTCCGGCATCCTTTCTATGAACGCCTTGATCTCGTCCCGCACGCGGCGGTAGTGTGCCAGTGCCGCCTCTTCCGTCTGCGCGTTCAGCGCCAACCGTGGCGGGTCGTCAAAACCCACATGTCTGACTTTGGTCTTGCCCGAGAAAAGGGGACACGACTCATGCGCGTGACCGCAGACGGTGATGACGTAGTCGAACTCGACGTCCTTCAATGTGTCCACGTGCTTCGACGTCTGCTGCGAAATATCGACCCCGGCCTCGGCCATGACCCGCACCGCACGCGGGTTCAGTCCGTGCGTCTCGATCCCGGCGGAGTACGCCTCGAGCGCGTCGGCTTTCAGTGCCCGCGCCCAGCCCTCGGCCATCTGGCTGCGACACGAATTGCCGGTGCACAGGAACAGGACTTTGACTGTCTTCACCGCGGTTCAACCTTTCTTGGAGTTGCCTGCTTCGTCGTCGGGTTCATGGCACGGCCCTCTCCCCCTTCGCCCAGAGCAGCAGCGTCGAGCTGAACACGACCGTCACGCACCCGGCTTCCTGGAAGATCACCGCGATGATGGGCGTCATCAACCCCACGACGCTCAGGGCCAGGCCGATCACGTTGTAGATCATGGAGAAGAAGATGTTCAGCTTGATGCGACGCATCACCTTCGCCGACATCCACATGAAATCGGCGACGCCGGAGATGTTGTCGTTCATCAGCGTGACGTCGGCCGTTTCAATGGCCACGTCCGTGCCGGCGGCGCCCATGGCGATACCGACATCGGCCAGGGCCAGGGCCGGCGCGTCGTTGATGCCGTCGCCGATCATCCCGACCACCTGGCCCTGCGCCTGGCACTTCCTGACAAACTCCTGCTTCTGCTCGGGAAGCAGTTCGGCCTGGTAATCATCCACCCCAATCGCCTTGGCCACCGCGGCGGCAACTTTGGGGTGATCGCCCGTCAGCATGGTAATCTGCTTGACGCCCATCGCCTTGAGCGCGCGAATGGCGCCGGGTATCTCCGGGCGGACCTCATCGGCAATCGCCAACACCCCCACCGCCTCACCGTCGCGCGCCACCAGCACGGCTGTACGCCCCAATTCGGACTGCGTGGCGACGGCGCCCTCGATCTCGGGGGTGATCCTCAACCCGGCGTCGTGCAGAAACGCCGGCTTGCCGACGCGGATCGTCGCGCCCTGCCAGGTGGCCTCCACCCCCATGCCGGTGGCGGTGGTGAACTTCTCCGGCTCCGGGATGGAGATGCCCTTTTCCTTGCCGGCCGCCAGGATGCAGCGGGCCAGGGGGTGTTCGGAGTACTTCTCGGCAATGCACGCCAGCCGGAGAACGTCATCGGGGGTGCAGCCGTTGAGGCCGACGACATCCGCCAGCTTCGGCCTGCCGAACGTGAAGGTCCCGGTCTTGTCCACGAGCAGGTGATCAATCTTGTGCCCGAGTTCGAGGAAAATTCCGCCCTTGACCAACACCGCCCGCCGCGCCAGGTTCGAGACGCCGGCGGTCACCGCGGTCGGCGTGGCGATGGCAAAGGCGCAGGGACATGCCACCAGCAGCACCGAGACGGCCGCCTTGATGTCGCCGGTAACGAAGAAGGCCAGGATGGCGAGCGCAATGACCGTGGGCAGGAACCACGTCGTGAAACGGTCGGCCAGGTTCTGGATCGGGGCGCGCGTGCCTTGGGCTTCCTGCACGAGGTGCACGATCCGGGCTAGGGTGGTGCCTTCCCCGACCTTCTCGGTTTTGATTTCGAGACGCCCGGATTCGTTGAGCGTGCCGCTGAAGACGGCGCTGCCAACGGCCTTCTCCACCGGCATGGATTCGCCCGTGATCGGCGCCTGGTTGACGCTGCTCGCCCCGGCGACCACCACGCCGTCCACCGCGATGCGCTCCCCCGGACGGACCACGACACGGTCGCCTGCCTGCAGATCGGCAACCGCGACGGTGACCTCCTGGCCGTCGCGGCGAACCGTCGCGGTCTTGGGCGTGAAGTCGAGCAGGTCGCGAATGCTTCGGCGCGTCTTGTCCATGGTGTAGGTCTCGAGCGCGCCTGCGACCGCCATGATGAAGACAATGATGGCCGCCGGGCGGAACTCGCCGATCGCCAGTGTGGCGATCAGGGCAACGACCACGAAAACATTCACCGTGATCCTGCGGCTGAAGAGATCCTTGAAGCCAGCGATGAACCGCTGGAATCCGCCGAACAGCGTGGCGATGAGGGCCAGCCCCGCGTTGACGAACAGAGGCCCTACGTGCCAGTGGGCAAGCGCCCAGCTCGCCAGCGTCAATACGGCCACCAGCACGGGAACGATCGACAGGACCATCAATTCGCGGCGATCCGATACGTCGGGTTCAGGATCCCTTGCCATTTGCCCAGACTCTCCTTCTGCCCGGCCAGCTCCACTGGATGGCTCGCGGTTACGCGCACGTCATCCGGCCCTCGGCCCTCGTACCCCGACTATCGCCCGACCTGTGCGGGTAAATCCTGAGAGAGACGAAGCCCCGCCATAGACGCCAGGCTACGCCCGTTCGTAGTGGGCTCGCAGCGCGCGGCAACGAAGTGGAGCGCCAAGAGCCCATCCGGCCCGTTGCGGGTACATGCCACGGGGATGGTGTCTTGCCCGGCGGTCCACCGCCGGGACTGCGACACCACTACGAGCGGCGCCGTTCGCGATGCCTGTCCGGGTCACGGCGTCTCCCCGCAAGACTGGATTTGCCCGCACAGGTCGCCATCGCCTATTGCCCCTGGTTTTTCCGACCGGATTCCTGCCCGCCTGGCTTCGGTCCCGCACCGGCCTTGGCAGCCTGCGGCTTGGCGGGTCCGCAGCAGTTTCCGCCGGCACCGCAACAGCCGCCAGTCTTCGTCATGGAATCCCAGACGGCCGCCAGAATGCCCTTCTTTTTCACGCTTTCCGTTTTCGCTTCGCTCATGTCGCATCTCCTTGTCAGAACGTTGCCAACAGGTACAAGCCTGCCCCAATCAGGACCACGCCCGCGACGGCCCGGATCGCGGCGTCCGCTTTCCCGGCCTTGATCGACGCCTTGCCGAACGAAACGCCGAACAGGATGGCGGCGAGCGGCAGGCTGAACCCCACGGCAAACGCTGCCATCAGCACCATGCCCCATAGGGTGCGGCCCTGCAGGATTGCCGCGCCGAGCACGATGAATATCCCTGGATTGCACGGCAGCGAACACGCCGCCACGCCGCCGCCGAGGAACAACCCGCCAAGGGCGGCGCCGATCCCGCTGCGGGCCCCGGTCGGTTGCCCCGACGAAGGCCGCCGCGCGAGTGCGGGCATGGGCACCAGCTTCAAGGTCGCCACTCCCACGAGCACCGCCACGATGCCGGCGAACAGCTTCCAGTAGCGGCCGAGAAATGCCTGCGCCGCCTGGCCGATCAGTCCGGCGACGAATCCCAGAATGACCAGGGCCAGCGTGGTGCCGAGCAGAAACCAGGCGGCCGATGCAAACGTCGCCCGCCGATCCGTCGTCTCGCGCGTTCCCGAGTAGGCCACGAGCATGCCCATGGCCGGCAGCGTGCAACAGGCGCTGGCCACCGCGCTGACCAACCCCAGCGCGAACGCGAGCGGCAAGGCGACGACGCCTGAGCTTCCTTCCTGCAATGCCTGTGTGATCGTCTGTAGCATACCGTCGCCCCTTTACTTGCAGCCGGACGGGCCGCAGCCGCCACTTGCCGGGCCGCAACCGTCCGCACTCGAAGCGGCGACGAAGCCCTGGATGAGCTTTGTTTCCGTGATCTCGCCTTCCACCGCTTTCATGCCGCGGCCCTTGACCAGCGCCAGAACACCCGGCACCGACATCTGTGCCGCGATCTGTTCGTAGTCGCGCGAACCCGTCTTCAGGGTGAACAGGCCGACCTTCTTGCCCTGCGCCTCAATCGTCCGCGCCGCGCCCTGCATCTGAGCCGCGGGCGGCTTGCCGGCATCCGGGGTCTTTCCCGGCAGGAACACAAAGACCGCGGTGGTGTCGGCGGCAAGTTTGTTCAGGTCGGCGAAGCCACTGATTTCCTTGCCGACAACCGTATCCGATTCCGAGGCCTTGGGCGCGCCGTCCGTTGGTGCGGCGGGAACGCTCGCCGCGGCGGGGACCGTCGGCGCCACAGCGGACACTGCCGTCGCTGGTGCGTCCTTCGCGGCAGATAGGGAAGGGACGGTTTCCGGCGCCGCCTGAGTCTCCAGCTTGGGTGCCGCCGCCGCCGTCGCATCCTTCTGTGCCGATGCGGGCGGGGCAGCGTCCGGCGCGGACGTGTCACCGGCGCTCTGTGGCGCCGCAAACGCGGCTGTGGCCGGCGGAGTCGATGCACCGTTGCTCTTCATCACGGCCCGCGCCGCGAGCGCCGCAGCGGCCAGCAGGATGATCGACCCCAGCACCCACCGCGTTCGCCCCGACGCCCCGGCCGCGTGGCAGCAACACCCGGGCTCGCAGGCTGACGCCTGCTGCTTCAGCGCGTCCATGTTGTTCGTCGGTTTCTGGTCGTTGTTCGTCGAGCTCATGACTTCGTTTCTCCTCGTTGGGGTCTGGGGGGGTTCCGTACAGCCGGCGGGCGCCGGGACTGCGCCCGAGACGCCCAGGCGGTCGGGCGGGATCCTGCCTTCCTTGTCTGCTTTCGTCGGGCTGCACCCGCAGCCTTGCTTGTCGGTACAACACTCGCTTTTCATTCCGAGCGCCGTCTGCATGATGCCCGTCGCGCAGCCCACGCCGACCTGGACCGTGAGCGCTTTCACCGGGCAGTTCCGCGCGCAGGCGCCGCACTCGATGCAGGCGTCGCGGTCCACCACTTGGGCCTTCCGGTCCGCCACGCGGAAGACCCCGTGCGGACAGACCTCGGTGCAGACCCCGCAGCCGATGCAGGTGTCCTGGTCCAGGCTCAGTGTCACCACGTCCTTGAGGTATCTCATCTTACGCTTCTCTTGCCTATTGCCGGTCTCGCCGTTGCGACTTACCCGCCGAGCAGTCGTGCGACCACGAACAAACCTACGCCCACAGCCAATGCCGCGATCTGGCAGGGCATCGCCAGGCGCATTTCCCGTCGCACGCCGGATTCCGAGGTGAACGTCGTTGCACCGGTGAACTGCAGTCCCAGGAATGAGGCCATTGTCACCATGATGAAGCACCACGCGGCCGCGTCGCGCACGGCCCAGCCGTTGAGACCGGCGGCAAACAGCCCCCAGATGAGCACACCGGCCGCCGCGCCCTTGACCGCAAACGCTCGCCCCGGGAGCCACGGCAGCAGCGCGGGCACCGCGATCGCCGCCCCGACATAGCACGCCGCGGCCAGCAGCACCGTACGCGGGGCCAACTCCAGCGCCTGTCGAACGTCATACCCGCCGACTCGCGACACCCCGCCGGCGACCAACAGCGCCAGGAGAAGCCAGCCCAGCCAGCGCCACCAGCAGACCAGTTCCACCGGCACGAGCACCAGCCGGTCCCACAACCCGAATTGCACCCGTCGCATCTCAGCCGTGGCCGCCATGCCGTTCCGCACGAAGGCAGGAATGTCCGCGGCGCGGACGGGACCGTACACGACGCTGAACCCCGACCGCTCACGCACCTCGTGCGCAGCAACGCCCGAAGCGCCGAGTTGCGGGACAATGAGGCGCCGATGAGTCACCACCCGTGCCAGGCCGACCGTCTCCACCCGGCGCACGAGTTCATCGGTGCCGAACGTCCCCTTGCCCGCCGCACACCACACATTGATACCGTCCGTGTCGAGCACCAGGATCCACCCGTCAATGCCCGCGAGGCTGCCTCGCAGGTGGTCGAACGACAGCTTGTAGTTGGCCGAGACAAACACCTGCGACGTCTCGTTCGGCTGCCCCGCCGCGTACAGCCCCGGCTCGACACGATAGTCCATGCGCCCGACGGCACAGCGCACTCTCACTGCGCCCAGGTGGTCTTGCCACGTGAGTTGTGTGACCACCCGCGGCACGTTGCCCAGCGGCGTCGCCACCACGCCCTGCAACCACGGTTGTCCTTCAGTCGCCGTCATTTGCAGCAGGGCCCCTTGCGCTGCCGGTCGTGCTTGTGGACGATCCTCTGCACCTGCTTCGCATCGGTGCGGACGGCGGCGTCCGTCGCCAGCGAGGTCAACACCCAGTCCAACGCCATCCTGACCGGGTCTGACGCCTTTGTGTCCGCCAGGCGGTAGTGCATCCAGCGCCCTTCCTTGCGCGCATCGACCAGTCCGGCTTGATGCAGGATGGTCATGTGCTTCGAGACGGTGGACTGCGCCAGTCCGAGCAAGTCGACAATCTCGCAGACGCAGAGCTCCCGGTCGCGCAGGGCGCACAGAACGCGCAACCGTGTCCCGTCCGCCAACGCCTTGGCCAGGTAAACGAATTCGCGCATGCGAAACCTCCCGTGCAGTCCGGGTCCGGGTTGTGACGCAGTGACCGAATGACGCCGTGACTCAGTGACGGTCACCCCACGACACCCTCTTGCCGCGTCATATCCGCCGCGACGGCGGTGACGCGGCTCCATCCGTCGGTACAACTATAGATCGCCATACAACGATATAATAACCTTCCTGTGCGGTGGCTGCAAGTGCAAACGCCGGCGATCCTTGTCGAGAGGCCGTACGCCCTCGGGAGTAATGCGTCAGCTATGGGTGCAAACCTGGACCGTTCGCGGCCACGCGAACACCTGGCCGCGAGGACGCGGCCGCTCCACCGGACAGGAATTCCACCCGCGACTCCCATGTTACTCGCGGGCTGCTCTGCGCCGCCGCCCGGCTCGTCCGGGCGGGGCGACGATTGGGGGAAAAGGGGCGGGCCGTCCGCCCTCTTTCCCCCAATCGTCGCCCCGCGGGCGCAAGACCCGCGGCGGCGCGAACCGGCGCGAGTAACATCAACCTATAACCGGCCGGTCCGCCGGCCGGGGGGCGCTGACGTATTACCCCCGGGAGTCCGCCATCGTTGGTGGTCACACAGGATATGTGCTACCTTATTATGTGGAAACAGGAGACGCGACGATGAAGAACGTGACGCTGGCCATCGATGAGGAATTGATTGAGCGAGGACGCACGTATGCCCGGGAACACCAGACCTCCCTGAACGCGCTGCTCCGCGACCTGCTGCAGCGGGCTGTTAGCGAGGAGCGTGAATCATGGTTGTCTGAATGCTTCACGAAGATGGACCGCGCCAAGGGCCACTCGCGGGGCAAGCGTTGGACGCGAGAGGACCTGTACAATGGCTAAGGCCTTCCTCGACACCAACGTCCTCGCCTATGCGTCGGATCAGGACTCGCCCGCCAAGCGCAAGGCAGCGCGCGCACTGATCCTCGACCTCAGCCGCGAGATTCCCCCTTGCATCTCGACACAGATCGTCCAGGAGTTCTATGTCACGGCGACCCGAAAGCTGGGCATCGAGCCGCTCCACGCCAAGGACATCATCCACTCGTTCCGGCATTTCGAGATTGTCACCATCACCGTGGACGACATCAGCCGCGCCATCGACGGCAACATCCTGTGGCAAGTGTCCTTCTGGGACGCCCTGGTGATTGCCGCGGCCCAGAAGGCCCGGTGCGAGTTGCTCTACAGCGAAGACCTATCGGACGGGCGAGTCATCGACGGCCTGGAAATCCGCAACCCGTTCAAGGGCCTGTGAGACGCACCTGTTGTCCAGAACTCACCGCCCCGAGCATGACAGCCGGACAACCTGAACTCCCACGCCGTATGGCGAAATGCGGCTCGCGATCCAAGGCGGGACGGTGTGCCGGAACCGGCTCGCGATACGCTCGCGCTCCAGGGCGGGACGGTGTCACTCGGCCGTGATACGCATACTGATGTCTTTGGGCAACGCCACGCCGGCGGCCACCTGCATGGCCTTGAACGTCGCGACCGGCACCACGCACGCGGCGCAGCAGCCCTTGAGCGCTTCGCGCGCCGTGGTCAGCACCACGCCGTCGCTGCCGGCGCCGAGTTCGGCATAGCCGTCCACCGGACCTTTGGCGGTCAGTGCCTCACCGAACCGACGGGCCTTCTCGCAGCCGCTGGCGATCTTGAACGTGACATTCTGAGTGTCCTCACTCTCGGCCTGGATACGGGTCTGGAACCCGCAGATCCCGGCGTCGACCTCGACTTCTGCATTCATATGGTTCTCCTCTGAGCCACGTCAGCCGTGGCCGTCTATGGCGATGGACAACACCAGCTTCGCCAGACTCAGGTCGTAGCAGTCCCGGTAGCGCGCACAGGCCACGCACCGGTCCCACTGCTCGCGGTCAACCGTAATCGAGCGGCCGGCGGGCCCGATGCCCTTGCTCTGCACCAAGACCTGAACGGCCTTGCCCCGTAACGGCTGGTCGTACTCAAGCTGCTCGATATCGGGGAAGATGCCCCCGCAGCAGGGCGGCGCATCTGATGTGATTGCCCGTCCCTCACTTGTCATCGGACTGTGTAGACCATGCCGTCACCCGTCCTGGGGCGGGAACGTCCTGGCGATGAGACCGGCCCGACGCACCCCTTCATGGGGCTGCCGGCGCGGCGCCGGCCGCGTCCGGAGCGGGCCCAAACATCAGGCGCCAGACGGCGCCGAATGCCGTCGCCAGGCTGTCGAGGGACGAATACACAACAGGAATCACCACCATGGTCAGGAACGTGCCCACCGTCAGGCCGGTCGCCGCCACGATGCCGAGCGGGCTCATCCGCTCCAGGCCGACGGCCATTTCGAGCACCAGCGGCATCAACCCCACCACGGTCGAGACCGTGGTCATCAGGATCGGCCGGATCCGCAACTGGACCGATTGGAGAATGGCTTCGTCCTTGGTCATGCCCTTCTTGCGGGCCTCGATGATGAAATCCAGCAGCAGGATGCTGTTGTTGACGATGGTGCCGCCGAGCAGGATCAGGCCCATCATGGCCGGTTTGCACATGGGCTTGTCGAACAGCAGCAACCCCCAGAAGCCGCCCGCTACGGCCAGCGGGATGGCGGCCATGATGGTGAAGGGGTGGAGGAAAGACTTGAACATGGCCACCAGCAGGATGAACAGCAGCGCGATGCCGATGAGCAGGGCGCGGCCCATCTCCTCCTGCCCGAGTTGCATGTCCACCGCGGTGCCGGCCAACTCGATGGAGTAGCCGGCGGGCACGGCGATGCCGGCCAGTTTCTTCCTGACCATGCCCGTCACATGGCCGATGGTGTAGCCACGGTTGCCGGCGGTGATGTCGATGGTCGGCAGGAGGTCCTCGCGGGTGATGAACGGCTGACTCCGGTGCGGTTCGATGGTGGCTACGGCCCGCAGCGGCACCTGCCCCAGGTGGGTGTCGAGGTACACGTCCTTGAGCTGTGCCGGATACTCGATGTCCTTGCCGCGATGCCGAACGGTCACGGGGATATCGAGATAACCGCGCAGGCGCATCGGCGTGGCGGTCACGCCCTTCACCGCCGTGCGCAATTCCTGGGCGACCCGCGGCGGGGGGATCTGGTACAGCTCGGCCAGGTCAGGATCGATATGGATGCGGCAATCGCGTTTGTCGATCGTCCAGCTCCGGCGCACGTCGACCAGACCCGGGGTGCCGTCCAGCGCCTGCAGCGTGCGCGCGGCCAAGTCGTCCAGCATCCGCGGTTCCGGGCCGCTGATAATGATGTCCAGGGGTGCCCGCGTGGTGGACACCGGCGTGGCGCCGTACTCGCTGATGCGGAAACTGCGGATACCCGCGATCCCGCGCAGCCGCGCGCGCCACTGGTCCTGGATTTCCCATATATCCTGCTCGCGCCGGGTGCGGTCCACCAACAGGATGCGGACTTTGCCGGTCTGTGCCGTGGCCCCGCCACCGCCGAAACTGATTTGCCCCGGCTCCGAACCGACGGTCGAGGAGACCGCCAGAACGCCCGGCTGCTCGTAGATGACCCGCTCGATCTCGGCGAGCACTGTCTCCACCTGGGCCGGGGGGACATCGGCCGGCGTCTCGAACTCCAGATTGACGATGCCCGTGTCCATGAGCGGCATCAGTTCGCCGCCGATCAGCGGTTTCACTTTTTTCATCGTGACGACGAGGAATGCCGCCGCCAGCAGCAGCACCAGCCAGCGCCGCACCAGCGCGCCGCGCAGCAGGCGCAACAGCCCCTTGCCGAGCCAACCGACGCTCCGATCCGTGAACGTGAACAGGCGCTCGACAAGGTTGCGCTTGTGCTCGCCGTGCGACAGCAGCCGCGACGCCATCAACGGCACCACCGAGAGCGCCGCCAGCAGCGAGGCAATCAGGGTGGCGGAGATGACCAGGTTGAGTGGCCGCATGGTCTGCTGGGTGTAGCCGCCGGCGAACATGACCGGGACCAGGACGACCACCGTGGTCAGCATGCCGGCGGTCGCGGCCAGAGCGACCTCGCGTGCCCCCAGGCTGGCCGCGCGGGTCGCGTTTTTGCCGGGGTCATCGTGGTAGTGCCGGTAGATGTTCTCCAGCACGACGATGGAGGCGTCCACCACCATGCCCACCGAGATGATCAGGCCGGTCAGCGTCACCATGTTCAGCGTGTAGGGGCTGAACCAGAGCACCACCAGGCTGGCCAGAAACGCCAGCGGAATGCTCACCGACACGATGAGCGCGGCGCGCATATCCGCCAGGATCAGGAAGATCACGGCCACCGTCAGAATGATAGCCTGCACGAGCGAACTGCGCATGCCGTGAACGTTCAGATCGATGATGGGTTGCTGGTCGTCGGTGATGGCGAAGGCGATGTCCGGGTACTCCGCCTGAAGGCGGGGCAGAAGCGCCTTTACGTTCCGGATGGCTTCGACGGTCGGGCCGCGCTCGGGGCGCAGCACGTTGATGGCGATGGCCGGCTTGCCATTGCCATGGTAGACGCTGCGCTGCTCCGCCTCGCCCAGAACCACGTCGGCAACATCCCGCAGGCGCAGAGCGCCACGCTCGCCGTAGCGGATCGGCAGACGCCGGATCTGGTCGAGGTTCTCGAACTCCCCAGCCACCTTCACGAGGTACTCGCGCTGGGGCGAGTAGACTGTACCCGCCGGGGCCGAGACGTTGTGCCGTGCCAGGGCGGCCACCACATCGGCCAGGCTCAGACCGTTGGCTGCCAGCCGCAGACGATCCACCCGCACGGTGATTTCCGGCTGGTGCCCCCCAAACACATCCACGTCGGCGACACCATCCACATTGAGCAAGGCGTCCTCGATCTGGTTCTCGGCCAACAGTCGAATCTGGGCCAGGTCCTTGACGCTGCCGGGTTGCGGGGTCAGGGCGAGCGTGAGTAACGGCCGGGTGGCATCCGAGATGCGGTAGATGCGCGGCTCCATGATCGCCGCGGGCAGGGCCGCCCGGATGCGGCTGACCGCGTTTTGCACGTCGACGACAGCTTCACCCAAAGGCTTGGCGTAGCCGAACTCGGCGTTGATCGAAGATACCTCGTCGCGGCTGGTGCTGGTGATGCGTTTGAGGCCGCCGAGGCTGTTCAACTCCTTCTCGATGACCTGCGTGACCTTGTCGGCCAGGTCGTCCGCATCGGCGCCGGGCCAGACGGTCACCACAACCACCTGTGGCGGCGCACTGTCCGGGAACAGGTCCGTGGGCGTACGGAAAAAGGCGAAGAACCCCAGCGCCGTCACCAGCAGGCAGGTGGCAATCACGGTATAGGGCGAGCGCATGGAGAAGTCCGGTAGGTTCATTGCCGGGCCTCCACGGCCATGCTATCGGACAGGCGCGCCCAACCCAGAAACGAACTGATCACGACCTGCTCGCCCGCGGCAACCCCCTCCACGCCGGCCAGTTCACACGCCGTGCCCAGGAGGGTCACAGGCCGGACCTGAAGTCGGCCGTCCCGAACCACGAACACGCGCGGCGTGCCCTCGGGGCTCTCGACGATGGCCGTGACCGGAACCAGGGTAACGTTCTCGCGGCGACGAAACACGACCGCGGCATTCACGTAAGCGCCCAGCGTGAGCCCCTCGGTGGCCGGGCCGGTCAGCAGGGCTTCCGCCCGTACCATCCGCGCCCGGTTCAGCGCTGGATACAGCCGCGATACGGCAGCCTGCCGCACCTTGTCCCCGACCGTGAAGCTGACCGGCAATCCGGCGGCGAACGCGGGCAGGTCGCCCTGTGGCACATCGAAGGCCAGCTTGAGGGTACTGCGGTCTTCGACAACCAGGAGCGTCTTGCCCGGACTGGCCAGGTCGCCGGCATCGACCGCCTTGACGGTGACCACACCGGCGAACGGACTGGCGATGGTGCAGTACGTCAGCGTCGTCCGCAGCTCATCGGTTTTCCGCTGCAGCGCCTCGACCTGTTGTTCGAGGGCGCGCGACTTCTGCTCAGCCGACGTCAGCTTGCCGCGGGCTTCGTTGGTCCTCTCGGCGGTCGCCTCGGCCTGGGCGGGCGGGATCGTGCCGCCAACCGCAAGCTTGCGGTCGCGCTCGCTCTCGCGTTGCCAGTAAGCGAGCGATTCCTTCAGCGACGTCACGCTGGCCTGGTTGGCTGCCAGGTCGGCCTTGGCCTGCTGGGTCTGGGCTTCCATGGTGGCCACCCCATCGCGGAACTGCCGGTCGTCCAGCGTGACCAGGACGTCACCCGCCTGCACGGTTTCGCCCTCCTGGCGGTGGACCTTCTCCACGGTGGCGGTGATGCGCGCCGAGACGTTCGCAATCTGCAGCGGCTCGATCACCGACAGGTAGTCATGCCCCTCGTCCAGGTTGCCGGTGGTGGCCGCGGCCGTGTCTACCGGGGTCGCACGCAGTTCGAACTTCGGCGACTTGGCGAGGGCCTGCCGCTTGCGCTGCACCAGGAAGCGCCCACCGGCCACGAGCGCCGCCACGACCAGAACCAGCACTACCCAACGGATCGCTTTTCCGAGCATCAGAGGTTATCTCCTTCCAGCAGGCCCAGACGTACCAGCGCCGTGGACGGCTCGCCCCACGCCCGCCCTCTGTGGATTTACCCGCACTGGTCGTTCTTCGCGGCTCGCACGGGCCGCGGCGATGGCAACACAGAACTCACCGCCCGGAGCACGGAATCCGGGCAACTTGAACTCCCGCGCCTTAGTGCCTTGATTCCCGGGAACGGTGGTGAAAAACAACATGTGTCTCGGTAGATACTCCGCCCTCGCCGGTGGGAGAGGGACGGGGTGAGGGCGGCGGCGATTCGCTTGGGTTGCGGGCGAAGCGCCGCCTTAGGATGAAATCCGGCTCGCGGTACGCTCGCGCTCCAGAAGCACCACGATCCCGCGTGCGGGCGGTCAGGTTGTCCGTTGCGGTGAGTTCTGGCGGCAATGGGCGGGAATGGGCTCATGGTTGCTCACCTGTTGCCAGCTTCAGTTGGGCCGTGGCGACACTGAGGTCGGCCAGGGCCCGGTAGTAGGTGGTCTGCGCCTCGAGCAGGGCCGACTGCGCATCCAGGACGTCCACGATTGCGCCTCTGCCCAGTTCGTACTTCTCGCGCTCGATGCGCAGGCTCTCCGCGGCCTGTTCGGTCGCCTTCTGCGTCGCCGCGATCCGTTGCCGCGACGAGACAATGCTCAGGATCGCCGTCTCGACGTCGAGCCGCACCTGCAACTCGAGCTTGCGCAGCCGTTCCCGGGCGGCAGCCAGCTTCGCCTGCTGCTCGCGGACTCTGGCCCTGATCCGGCCGCCCTCGAACAGCGGCAGGTCCGCCACCAGCCCGACGCGGCCGACGTCATCGGCCCGGTCCGTGCCCGCGGGCCGGTCGGTCGGGTCGGCGGCCCAGCGCCCGCCATACGCGCCCTGGAGCGCCACCGTCGGCCATGCCGCGGCCCGCGCCGCGTCCACGGCCTTGGCCTGGGCCTCCAGCACCGCCCGGGCCGCCAGGTAGTCGTCGCGTTGCGCCATGGCCTTGCTCATCTCCACGTCTACGGAAGACTCCTGCATCGTCTCCAGCGCCGCCAGTTCGCCGGCAACATCGAGGTGCGATTCGCGGGCGCCGCCGCCCAGCAGGTTCGCCAGGACCCGGGTCTGTATGGCCAGAACATTCGTCTCCCGCACCGTGCGCTGGGCCAGGTCCGCCAGCCGGACCTCGGTGCGCAGGCGGTCCACTTGGGCGGCCCTCCGCGCGGCGATCAGGTCGTCCACCCGCTTGAGGTGCTCATCCAGCGCCTGGCGGGAGGCATCGAGGGATTCAATCAGCCGCCGTTGCACCAGGATGCCGTAGAACACGCTCGAAACATTGAACACCAATTCGTCGCGCGTATGAGCCAACCGATGTTCTGCCGCCAGCCGCAGCAGTTCGGCCGCCTTGACCTCGCTGGCGAGCCGGCCGCCGGTGAACAACGGCAGGCTCACAACCAGGTCGCCGGAGAAGATGTCCCGGCTGAACACGCCGGGTTCCCCGTTTTCCCTGGCCGCAAGCAACCGTTGCCCGTCCAGGTAGTTGTTGTACCCGCCGACGGCGTGCAGGCTCGGCAGCCGCTGTCCGGCGGCGATGTCGCGCTGGGCAACGGCGGCCCCCAAGTCGTGCGCCGTGGCGGCCAGCTCGGGGTTGCCGGCCAGGGCAAGGCCGATGGCTTTGTCCAAGGTCAGTGGCCCTGGAGTCGGCTCAGCGACGGCCGTTCGGATTGCGGCCGCGGCAGGCGGCAGGCCAGCCGACATCCCGGCGTAGGGGTCTGTCGGGGTCGGCAGGACGCAGCCGCCAAGCAGCAGTGGCACGGCAAGAATCGCAAGGAAGACAGCTCTCGGCATGGCCACCTTTCAAAGAACAGGAAGAACAGGGAAGCTGTTCTTCGCCTTTCATCTTCGACCTGTGCAGGCAAATCCAGCTTTGCGGGAAAACGCCCGCCCGCGGACGGGCATCGGGAACGGCGCCGCTCGTAGTGGTGTCGCAGTCCCGGCGGAGAAGTCCGCCGGGCAAGACACCATTCCACGCCACGCCGCCGCAACACACCGCATGGGCTCTTGGCGCGCCACTTCGTTCCGTCCCGCTTGCCAAGCGGGAAGCCTACTACGAACGGGCGTATCTTGGCACCCCCACGTCGCCACTTCCATCTGAAGACTTACCCGCACAGGTCGTTCATCTTTCGTCTTTCGATGCGAAGAGGCGCGCGAGCCGGTCCGTGACCTCATCGATCTCCGCCTCGGTGGTCGTCCGGCCCAGACTGAAGCGCACGGCGCCCAGGCCGACCTCGGGCGGCACATTCATCGCGTGCAGCACCGGTGACAGACTCGGCCGCCCGTCGTGGCAAGCGGACCCGGTTGACGCCGCAACGCCGTCCAGCGCGGCGAGCACATCGGCACCCATGCATTCGCGGAAGGATACATTGAGCGTGTTCGGCAGCCGGAGGTCCGGATGGCCGTTCAGGACAACCCGTTCGCCAAGCGCGGTGCGGAGCCGCTCCCAGAGCCGGTCTCTGAGCTGCCGGACCGAGGGCATTCCGAGCCACGGTTCGGCGATCCGGCATGCCGCGCCCAGCCCGACATCCAACATGACATTCTCAGTCCCGGCCCGGCGTCCCGACTCGTGCCCGGCGCCATGGATGAGCGGCTCGATGGGCGTGCCCTTCCGCACGTAGAGCGCGCCGACGCCTTTCGGCGCATACAGTTTGTGCCCGGCGACGGTGAGCAGGTCCACGCCGAGGTCGTCCACACGCGTCTCGATCTTGCCGACGGACTGCGCTGCGTCGGTGTGAAAGATGATCCCCCGGGCGCGGGCGATGCGCGAAATCTCACGGATCGGCTGAATCGTTCCCACCTCGTTGTTCGCGTGCATCACCGTGACCAGAATCGTCCGGTCAGTGATGGCGCGCCGCACGTCGTCCGGGTCAACGAGGCCGTGTCGGTCCACCGTGACGTGAGTGACCCGCGCGCCGAGTCGCTCCAGAAAGCGGCAGGGATTGAGCACGGCGGGATGTTCGATCTGCGTGCTTACGATGTGCGCGTCCGGGCGTGGATTGGCGAAGAAGACACCCTTGATGGCATGGTTGTTCGATTCGCTTCCCCCGCTCGTGAAGACGACTTCCGACGGGTCGCACCCCAGGAGTCCCGCCACCTCCGCCCGAGCGCGTTCCACGGCGTCCTTTGCGGGTGCACCAGCCCAGTGGCGGCTGGAGGGATTGCCGAAGTGATCCGCCAAGTATGGCCGCATGGCCTCGGCGACTTCCGGCGCGATCGGCGTACTGGCGTTGAAATCGAGGTAGATGGGGCTCATGAGATGCGCACCTCGTCGCCCTGCTCGACGCTGTAGAGCGCCAGCCGGAGCACGTTGAAGACGGTCTCGGGCCCCGTCCGCGTGATGACCATGCCAAGCTTCATCGTCTTCCTCCTGTCCGGGCGCCCGCCATGGTCACACACGGGTGATCCCTGGCATCGCCATGGCATTTCTTCACCTGCCCTCCCTTGTCCGCCCACGGCGGGAAGCGGAAGGGGCAGCGCGGCGCGCTGCCCCCCGAGGACCTCCTCACTTCGCGGTTTTCGCCTTCTTCGCGTTTCTCTTCGTCTTGGGCTCACTTGGACGCTTGGGCGCAGGCACACAACCGCACCCGCACTTTCTCGCTTCTTTGCACATGGGCTTTCATCTCCTTTCGCGTCTTTGTCACCTCTGCCTCCAGGCAGCGGCATATGCACCCGTCCGCGAAATTCCGGGGAAGCAGATACTCCTGCCCTTCCCTGATTGCTCTATGGATAATCTCGCAGTGCAGCCGGGCGCGGGCGTCGTGCAGACGTTTGCGAAGTGTCCCGCCCTTGATTCCGAGTATGGCCGCGGCGGCCCTGGGAGAAAGCTCCTCATCGAAGCACAGCAGCGCCGCTGCTCTCAAGCGTTCGGGCAGTTTCTCGATCATCGCAGCGACGTCCAGCGTGTCTTGATCCTGCTCCGTCGCGGGGCCCATGGCGGGCGAGTCCGGCGCCGATCGGTCCACCAGCGGCGGGCTGTCGGCCTCCTCATGGCGGTGGGACCGAAACCAAAGCGCGCAGTGGCGCAACGCGATCGCGCGGAGCCAGGCACCGAATCGGTTCCTATCCTTCAATTGCACGAGCTTCCGGTAGGCGGCCACGAAGGAATCCTGGGCAATCTCGTCGGCCGCGGCACGGTTTCGGACACGGTGCAGCGCCAAGGCGTAGATGGCGGTCTGATAGCGGCCAATTAGCACGCGGAAGGCCTCATGGTCGCCCGCAAGCGTTTGCTCAATGAGTCGTTTCTCATCACCCATTCCCGTGACTCTCCTGGTCTCTCGTTCGTCACCGCACCCGGATTCCCGACTTGACATCCCGGCCATTCTCACCTTTCCAGGACCGGCCCCCCCTCGCCGTAGTCCTGGCCCATGGATGTCGCTACCTATATAGATGCGGCGGCCCCCCGTTTCGTTACGTCGATCGGCCGCAAGAGAGAGCCGTCGTTGTCGGGAAGCGGTGCCGGTCACAGCCGCACGCCTTGGCCGGAGCAGGCGTCCGGGTGCGCCGCGACGACGGTTGCCTCGTCCAGGTTGAGCCGCCCTTGCAGCATCTCCTGGATCAGTATGTACTACTGTCCGCAAACTTCTTGTTTTTCTGGCAAGACTTCTCTCTCGTCCGACCTTGATACTTGGACGTTGAACGTTGAGCGTTGGATGTTCGAGCGGCCTGGGCAAGTGTCACTGACTCCACCACTTGGTTGCGGCCCAGGCCGTGCTGGGGTATCCGTGGCACTTCACTTGGCTGCCTCCGGTGGCTGGGTAGTGGCGTGACAACTGCCACGCTTGCCGTGCCCGGGGCAGGCGCTTCCCGAGTGCCGGCCGCAGTCGGCGATCTTGGCACAGGCGCCATTGCCGTCCGCATCCTTGAAGTCTTTGCTGTCGCCGCGGTTCGCACCACGACACAGGACCGCATCGGTTTGACAGGCACCTGTCCGGTGTGCGGTGGCGCAGCTACCCGAGTGCCGCACGCAGTCCTTTGCCGCATCGTAGCGCCCGTCGCCATCCTGGTCCTTGGCGGCCGGGCAGTTCTTGCACCCGGCGTTGCAGTCGGATGGGCCGGGCCGGCAACCGGCAGCCTGAGGGCATGCCGCCGCCGTGACGTGGCACTGGCCAGGCGCAACAGCCGCTGGGGCCGGCGGGTTTTCGTTCTCGGCGGCAGCCAAGGCCAGCCACGACGCGCCCCCCACCGTCATTACCCCCGCGACCATGAGCAATGCTTTCTTCATGCGTGCTTCTCCTTACCCTGTTTCAAGGGCACTGACGGCGTCCCGGTCCCATTGCTCCGTCAGCACCAAGAATCCTGCCTGGTGTTCCCAACATCGGGCCGTGGCCCGCACAGTCGTTCCGTTGCCGCAGGAGATCGAACAACGCCCGACACTGCTCCGGCGTGAGAATCTCCTTTTCCCGAAGGATGTACTTGATGACCAGTTCCTGCACGCGCCGTTGTCCGGCCAGTATCTCCTCCTGTTTGGCCGCGATCGTCTCGGTGTCCGGCTTGGGCGCGGCCAGAAGCTCCAGCAACTCGAGGCGCGCCTGCGCGACCTCCTGACACACGGTCCGCGATTCCTGGCGGAATGCCGTTACGACCGGCTCGATGCGCCGCCATTGCTCCTCGCTGGCGCCCAGCCGCCGGTGCAGAGGGCATCCCACCTCGGCCTGACCGCAGGAACCGCTGACCGCGCACGTTGACCGCCAGCAACGAGCGCCCCAGAACCCGGCAACCGCAACGTTCAGTGTCACCGACAGCACGATCAGCAGTGGCGCGAGCTTCTTCCACATCGTTACCGTCCCTCCCCGTTCCGCCCGGCGAGCAGGGCCACGTAGCCATCGGCCAGCGAGCCGTCAGGCGCGTCACCGAAGTAGTCCATGTGATACGCCGCCACGGCATCGGCCAGCGCCACGGCCTGAGTGTCCTGAGCCTGGCGGGTGGCGGGCCGTGCCGTCCAGCCGGTGGCCAGCCCCGCCGTCAGGCCGGCGACGAGCATGGCCGCCGCCGCCGCACGCATCGGCGCCGGTGTCATACGCCACCAGTGGAGCGGGTCCCAGTCACCGGCCACCACGGGCTTACCCCGGCTTCTCGCCGCGGCCATCACGCGCGTGGCAAAGCCCTGCGGCGCCGGCGGTTCCTGGCTCTGGCCAAGCGCGGCCGCGATGGGGTCCAGCGCGGTGAGGCTGGCCAGACAGGCCGGACACTCACGCAGATGAGCCTGCAAGGCGCTGCGCACGTCCGGCGGCAGTTCGCCCCGGACGTAGGCGCTCAAGCTCGGTTGTGCGGTTCGACAGTCCATCGTGCCGTCCTTTCACCTGCTTAAACGAACGACATGCGAATATCCCCCTCAGCCCCCCGCTATTTCTCGCGAAGAAGCTCCAGGCGGGGCGCCAGGGCGGCGCGGGCGCGGGCCAGCAGGCGTTCCACCGCTTTCGGACTGCGCCCCATCGCAGCCGCCATCTCAACGCCGCTGAGCCCTTCGAAGTAGCGCAGCACGATGGCCAGACGGTGGTCGGCGGGCAAGGAATCCAGGGCTGTTTGGATGAGCCGGTCGCGGTCACGCGCGCCGGCGTGTTCCTCCGGCGTCGGCGCAGCGGCGGCGGGGTCGGGAAGGGACTCGGCGAGAACAGGCCGTTTCTTGCGGTGGCGGTCGAGACACAGGCGCGTCACCACCTGGTACAGGTAGGTACGAAAGGCGGCCGTCGGGGTGTAGCGCGGCGCGGCATCGAGTATTCTCAGGAACGCCTGCTGGGCAATGTCCTCCGCCTCGGCGGCATCGCCGGTGAAGCGATAGGCCACGCGCCACGCCTCGGTCTGGCGCCGCGGAACCAGTTGCTCGAACGCGGCCAGGTCGCCGTCGCGGACATTCAGCATCAACTCTTCATCGCTGGGCGTCGGCATGGCGAGTTCGCGCACGTTGAATTCGAAGCTGCCGGTCTTCATTCGCCTTGCCCCTGCCCTATACGATCCACTTGCGCCGGACGTTGCGCAGGCTGATGGCGAACAGCGCGGCGCAGAAGCAGAGGTTCTCGAAACCGTTCAGTTCCGGGTAGAGATTGCTCTCGTCGGGCACGATGCCCATCAGGTGCTGCGCGGCCTTGGGATTCTTCGAGCAGTCGGTGCCCGCGATGCAGATACTCCCTGCATCGGGCCGCGCCAGGTCGGTGAGCAGGTTGATGGTCGTGGTCTTGCCCGCGCCGTTGGGCCCGAGGAAACCGAACAGCTCGCCCGCGGCCACATTAACATCGACGCCCGCGACGGCCTGCACCGCGCCGAAGCGCTTGGCCAACCCGTGCACCTGGATGATCGGTTGCGACCCGGTCTGCTCCGGCTGTCCCGCGCTGCCCGCGTTCGCGCGCACGTTCACGTCTTGGCCGGTTTCGTGCACGGATGCTCCTTCACATCGCCGTGGCACTTGCGGACTTGCTTGGGCGAGCAGTCCGCGGGCTTGCCGTTCAACTCCGCCGGCTTCTGGCAGCCCTGCGTCTTCGGCTTGCAGCAATCGCACATGGTCGGTCTCCTTCTGCTTCGGTGTCCGTTGCGGTGCCGGCCCCGTGAACCGGGGCCAGCAGCTTGCCTATCCGCTCCCGCCACGCGGCGAGAGCCGGCTCGTTCAGCCGGTAGTGCACGTAGTAGCCGCGCTTCTCGTCGAGCACCAGTCCGGCATCGCGCAGGATGCGCAGGTGCTGCGACACCGCGCCTTGCGTCACGCCCAGCCGCGCCGCCAGGGCATTGACGCACAGCGACCGGCCCTTGAGCAGTGCGATCAGCCGCACGCGGGTGCCCACGGACAAGACCTTCAGCGCGCGCGCCAGTTTGTCGGCATCGTCTTTCATATTAGTCACCGCGAATATACTAATACGAAATGCGGCGCTGTCAAATCGCGCCGCGAACCGGGCTGTGGCGCGCCAGGGTCACTTGATCCCGATCTTGAGCAGTTCTTTCTGGAAATCCGCGAACTCGACGAAGCCGGTGCGCCGGAACACTTCGGCCCCGTCCGCGGCATAGAAGACCAGCAGCGGAATCGAGTGGACCTTGTAGCGCATCGTCATGACCTGCTCCTGACGCGCATTGACGGAAACGACATTGAGGCGCTCGCCGTACTCGGCCTGGGCCTGGTCGACGACCGGCCCCATCTTGTCCGGCCCGCAGCAACTCGAGGAGCTGAACACGGCCACCGTGGGCTTGCCGCTGGCGCGGGCGCGCTCGATGGGGTTGTCGCTGGCAGTGGCGCCCTGCGCTTCGACCCACTTGGCCGACACCTCGACCGCGGCGTCCTGGACCAGTTTGCTGACATGCTGGTCCACCGCTTCTTCCTGTTTCTGTTCGCGGAGGAGTTCCTCGACATACGTCTTGACGTCAGCCAGACCTTTGCCGCAGAACATGTCCTTGTTGGCGGCGTAGAAGGCAGCCACCTCCGGCTCCGCGACCTGAACCGACGTGGCGACGGCCTGGAGCCGCTCCTGGACCAGTTCACTCTCGCTGCGGCTGGCAACATCCTTGCCCGCCTTGGCCGCTGTGGACTTCGCGTCCCGGGCCAGAAAGCCCTTGGCGGCAAGCTGCTCCAGCACAAAGAACGCGTTGGCACGAAGTTGTTCCGCGACACCGTACGGGGCCTTGCCGATCTCGGCCTCGATGTCGGCCTCGGTCACGGCGAGGTCGCCCGACCTGAGCATGACACCCTGCGGCAGCTCGGCAAGACGGGCCGTTGCCAGCGGCCCCGACGACAGGCGCGGGTAGGCAGCCTGGACCGTGCGCAGGCCCGCCGCGCTGTTCGCCGCGGCGGCAGCCCCGTCGGCTGCCGTGACCCACGACGCACCGGCCAGAATGACGGCCGCGAGACAGACGCGTCGGACGATACACTGTGCCTGCATGTTCAGTTTCCTTTTTCCGTTGCCGGCGCCGCGGCTTTGGCGTCCGTAAACGCGATCCCGAAATCTTTCCACTTGGCCAGAATGTCGTCCTTGGCGAAGAACCCCTCGTGCCGGAAGAGTTCCTTGCCGGTTGCGTCGTAGAAGATTTGCGTTGGGATCATCTTGACGCCGTACTTCTGTCCGGCCGCCGGGTCCTTCCACACGTCGATGAACTCGACGTCGAACCGGCCGGCGTACTCCTTCTTGAGTTCGTCGAGGATAGGCGACATCATCTTGCAGGGGATGCACTTGCCCGCGCCCAGGTCGAGGAGGCGCGGGATGGGGGCCGGCTTCGCCACATCGGTCACGATCACCGTTGCCGCGGTGGCGGGCGCCGGAGCCGCCACCTGGGCCTGCGCCGGGGGCTGTGCCTGGCCGGGAGCCGACGCGGCTTTCCCCTTCTCCTCAGCGCGTCCAGCGACGGCCAGGACCACCACACACGCAACCGCGAGACCGGATCGGGATGTGAAAGAACCTCTCGTCATCGTGTGTCTCCTTTGATATTCTGCCGGGGCACGCCCCTGGAGCGCGAGCCGCCCACGTACCATGCGCGTCCCTGGAGCGCGAGCGTACCGCGAGCCCACTGTCTCTTCGCCGCCCGCCTTACCACGCCATCAACGACAGTCCGTACACATGCGTCAGGCTCAGGTAGATGCCGGCGGCGATGAATAACACGCCGGTTGCGACGCGCACCCAGCGCTCGATCTGCGTCAGCTTGTTGAATGCCTTCCCGACATACCCGGACGCGAACGCGATCAGGAATGCGAAGACCACCACGGGCAGGGCCGTGCCGAGGCCAAACACGCCCGGCAGCAGGAATCGCGAACTGTGCGTTGCGGACAGCGGAATGAGCGCGCCGAAATACAGCCCGGCCGAGACCGGGCAGAACGACAGTGCGAACAGGAACCCGAGCACGCCGGCCCACCACGCCCCGCCCTTGGCCGCGCGTTCCTGGACGCCGCTCCCGGCCAGGTTCATGGACAGCCCCGCGCCGATCATGCCGAGCAGGATCAGCCCAACGACGATCAGCAGCGGTCCCAACGCCAGATTCAGGTACCGCTGCAGGAACCGGGCCAGTTCGCCGCTGGCGAGCAGTCCGGCCAGGAGCAGCCCGGCAAGCGCCACATACGCTACGGTACGCCCGAGCACGTACAGCAGCCCCGACAGCGCGACCTGCCGCGGCTGGCCGACCTTGCGGCCGATGAACGATATCGCCGCGATATTGGTGGCCAGCGGACAGGGGCTGATCGAGGTCAGTATCCCCAGCCACAACGCCGAACCGATGACGAACCAAGTCATGGGTGTCTGTTCCTTACGTATCTCTCACCTAACCCTGGAGCGCGAGCGTACCGCGAGCCCGCCCCACGCCACACTGCCTCACCCTGGAGCGCGAGCGTACCGCGAGCCCTCCGTCAGCCCGCACAATCACAGAATCCACGGCAACTCATTCATCTTCCCCTGATACGGCCAATCTTCCGACCGCTCCACCAGGCCCTTGCGCACCGGGTTCGCGGCGACGTATTCCAGTTTGCGAACATAGTGCTCCTGCGACCGCATCTGCGTATCCCAGCAATCGGGTATCCATTGACCGTACAAGGCCGACACGGCCTGACTGACAAGCCGTTTCCAGTACCTGCCCCACACTTTGACCGCCGGGGGCGCCGAACAACCGGGCGCACAGAACAGGTGCAGATGGTCGGGCATGATCATGTAGTAGCCGACCAGCCATTTCCGCGCCCCGTCCCACGCGGTACGCAGAGCCCCGTGCACCATCGGGTTCGCGAGCAGTTCGCGCCGGTCCGCGGTGCAGACCGTCACGGGCACGATCACGGGCACGTTGTGGCGCCGCACCGGCGGCGGATGCGCCGGGTGGTGACGGGGCGGGATGTGCGGTCGGTCTGGTTGTGGTTCAGCCATCGTTTCTGCTCGCGATACGCTCGCGCTCCACTGCGTTGGTCGGTTGCTCGCGATACGCTCGCGCTCCACTGCGTTGGTCGGTTGCTCGCGATACGCTCGCGCTCCAATCGTTGTCCGGAGGGCTCGCGGTACGCTCGCGCTCCAGGTCACTCGAGGTATTTTCGGATTGCGCTGGCGATGTAATCGTTGAACTCGGCCGGCTTTTCGAACAGGGTCCACACGTTGTCCAGACGCTGGAACTCGACATCCTTGCCGTCGCGCTCCCTGGCGACCACCACACAGCTTGAGGTGACGTCGTAACGCTTGGCCAGGTCCTCGCGCACCTGGAAATCCGCCTCGCGCCACTCGATGCGGCCGGCGGCCACCGCCTCGGCGAAGTCCGTCTCAACGACGTCCTTAGCCATCGCTTCAATGCTGTTGCAGGTCACGCAGCGGAAGGTCGTGTGCAGGTAGTAGACGATGACCTTGTCCTGGCCGGGCGCGGCGACAGCAGCGCCGCCGCTGGGTTCAGGCGCCGGTGCCGCGGGGGCGGCCTGGCGCCTGCCGACCTCTTTGCCGACGCCGAAACCGAGCGTGAAAATGGCGAACGCCAGAAGGATGCGTGTGGCCCAGGTCTTGGTCATGGTCGTGATTCTCCGTGCGGTGTGTCGGGTGTCGAGGGTCGAAGGCGAACCCGACATCGATCATCGTTGTTCGACCGTGGTCACGCCGGTTGCTCGCGGTACGCTCGCGCTCCAGGATGTGCGGACGTCAGTCAGCAGGCCAGTTTCGCGGCACCGGCGGCGGCGGCCTTGGCGATGCTCGCCGCGTCAACCGGCGTGCTGCCTTTGGCCATGCCCAGGTCGGCAAGCTGCACGTGCTCGTACTTCCTGAACCCGGCCTGCTCGAGACAGTTCTTCGCACACGCCAGCGGACAGCCGTCGATGGCCAGGATCTTCGCTGCCGACTTCGTGGTGGCCATGATTCCGGAGACACGGCCGCCGACGCCCGCCAGGCAGTACATTTTCCCGACCCCGTCCTTCGCCAACTTGCGGGCCGTCTGGTCGGCTATGGCACCAACATCCGCGGAACCGGAGCACGCGAAGATCAACTTCGGGGCCGCACCGCATGCACACGATGGCTTGTCACTCATGGGAAGACTCCTTTGTTGGGCATTCTGTTGCCGCGCCGGGATTCGCTGACTCAGTGACCCCGTGACTCAGTGACGCAGTGGTACTCGGAACTCGCTCCCGTCGCTTCCACTCGTCACGCCAGGAACGCCTTGATCTCGTCGGGCCCCGGCACTTTGCCGACAACCTTGACCTGGCCGTCGACGGCCAGCGCGGGCGTCATCATGACGCCGAACGCCATGATCTTGTTGATGTCCGTCACCTTTTCGATGGTGTACTCGATGCCCAGCGCCTTGGCCGCGGCCTCGGCGTTCTCCGCCAGCTTCTTGCACTTGGGGCAGCCGGTACCGAGAATCTGCAGTTTCTTCATGAATTGGTCCTTTCCGTTCCGGAGCTCGCGATACGCTCGCGCTCCACGACCTCTGCGGATGGCTCGCGATACTCTCGCGCTCCAGCGGCGGCGGTCGTCATCCCCAGACTGCGCCGAACACCATGCCCGTGACCGTGGCCATCACGATCACCAGTGAGACGAACACGACCATCTTCTGCGTGCCCATGATACTGCGGATCACGAGCATGTTCGGCAGGGACAATGCCGGCCCGGCCAGGAGCAGGGCCAAGGCCGGCCCCTTGCCCATGCCCGAGCCGATCAGGCCTTGCAGGATCGGCACCTCGGTCAGGGTCGCGAAGTACATGAACGCGCCGAACACACTGGCGAACAGATTCGTCCAGAGCGACCACAGGCTGCGGATTGCGGGCTCCGCGCTCGCGCCCGCCAGCCCCGTGATGGACAGGAACGTGTCCGGCGTGGCGCCGACGAGCATTTCGACGTAGCGGCTGGGGATCATGCCTTCGTGCCCAACGCGTCCGAGCAGGAACCCCGCGATCACGACACCGATGAACAGCAACGGCAGAATCTGCTTCGCGAATGTCCACGTAGCCGAGAACCACTCGCCCGCCTCGCCCTTGTCCGCGCTGGTGATCGCCGACAGTCCCACCACTCCGGCGGCGAACGGGAGCATGACCATCAGTCCGTGCATGGGCAAGGCGAGGGCCAGGATGGCGACCGGGACCGCCGCGAGGGCCAGCTTCCACCACGCGATGCCGAACCAGAACGCCAGCACCAGCGCCAGCGCCACGGCAAAGCCGCTGGTGATCAGCCACTTGGCCTGCCACAGCGTCGTCCAGGTGCCGGGCGTCGGCGTCCGCGACTGGATCAGCGCGGCGTGGACGTCCAGCTCCCGGCCCAGCTCCGCACCCGCGATAACCTTCAGCGAGTAGGAGGCGTCGGGCGCGGCAAGATCCTCCGGGGCACGCACCACGGCCGCCTCGAACTGCCGACCGTCCGACAGCTTGAACGCAAAGTCGTTCGGCGCGCCCCAGTTCGCGAACACCAGGACGCCGACCATGACCGCGAAGAACACCGCGTTCTGCCACAGCGGCCGTTTGACCTCCGGCTCGGGCATGGCCATCGCGGCGTCCGCTTTGGCGAGCTCTTCCTTCCGGTAGATCAGGTGCATGATCAGGCCGATGATGACGCTGAATCCGATGGCGCCAACCGCCCGGGCCACGCCCAGTTCCATGCCGAGGATGCGCGCGGTCAGGATGATCGCCAGTATGTTGATGGCCGGCCCGGAGTAGAGGAAGGCGCAGGCCGGTCCCAGCCCCGCGCCCATCCGGTAGATGCCGGCAAACAGTGGCAGCACGGTGCAGGAGCACACGGCCAGGATCGTGCCCGACACCGAGGCCACACCGTAAGCCAGCACTTTGTTCGCCTTCGGCCCGAGATACTTCATCACCGCGGCCTGGCTGACAAACACGCCGATTGCACCGGCGATGAAGAACGCCGGCACCAGACACAGCAGCACGTGCTCCCGCGCGTACCACTTGATCAGGTGGAACGCTTCGAGCACCGCACCGTCGAACCGCGCCCCGCCGACGGGCAGCCAGAAGAACACCAGAAACACCGCCACGATGGCGGCCAGCGTCTTCCATTCCTGCTTCCAGTCCATTCCGTCATTCCTCTATTCGTGAGTGCGTGATTGCGGACTCACATGGTTGGAGAAAAAAAAGCAACCTGTGCAATAAGGGCGGCTTGGCGACCCCACCGGCCTTGTGCCGGTGGTGAAGCAGGTCCAACGGCTAGCCGATCCGCCTAACTACCCCCTCTTCTCCGTGCGGACCGCGGCCGCGGTCCGCACGGAGAAGAGGGAGACGCGGGCGGGCGGCGGTCCATTTTAGCCAACCAACATCTTTCACCACCGGCGCAAGGCCGGTGGGGTCGGGTTATTGCACAGGTCGAAAAAACGAGCCCTCCCGTCACCTCTGGCGCCGCAGCGTCGCGGCCTCGGACTCGACCTTGGCGTGCAGCACATCCGCCACACACGATACGAACTTCAGAACGCAGGGCGTGCGCAGCGTGTACAGCATGCGCAGACCGTCCTTGCGCACCTCAACCACCCCCGCCTTCAGCATGACCGACAGATGCCGCGAAACATTGGACCTCTGCGCCCCGATACGGCTGGCAATGTCGCAGACGCACACCTCGCCATCCTTGAGCAGGTCCAGAATGGCCAAGCGGATCGGGTGCGCCATGGCCTGCAGCACCTCGGCCTTCAGTTCGTAGAGTTTCCAGTCCTGTTTGTCCATACCGCCCGCCGTCGTGTGGCTTGTCTGGCTACTCCGTTACTATATACTCACATAGTAACGAAGGCAAGGCGTCGTGCAGCGGGGGCAGGAGTATGCCTGGCGCGCGAGCGTACCGCGAGCAACACGCGGCGAGTTCACCGGTGAGCCGCGGCGGCCGCGGCGGCGATGATCTTGGACCAGCGCTTGTCGAGCATGAAAGGCCAGTCGGCGGGGTACTGGCGGATGGACTGCTCGAAATAGCGGACCCACTCCTGGGTGCCGCTGATCAGGTCCTTGGCAATGTAGGGTTCGGCGACGCTGCCGATGATGCGGCCGTTTTCGAGCCGGATGTAGCCGGGCACGATGGGGACTTGGCGCTTGAGGCTGAAGCGCGCGGGCCAGGCGCCCAGCATCACATCCTGGCCGAAGATCTTGACCCGGACCGTGTCGTACTTCTCGTCGGTGTCCTGGCCCTTGAAGTAGGCGACGCGGTCCGTCAGGGCGAGCACGAACTTGCCATCCTTGAGGGCGCCGAGGATGGTGCGGGCCACGGTGGCGGGTGCGGTGCGGCGCACGAAGAGCAGGTCGGTCCCGAAGTGGCCGAAGTACTCTTCCTGGTAGCGGCCTCGGGTCTCGGAGGAGGATTCGCGCACCAGCAGGAGCATGTTGAAGTTCCGCCGCAGCCCGGGGGCGGAGACGAGTGAGGCCGCGCAGTGCGGCAGCACGACGATGCAGGCCCCGTACGTCTTCTGCACCTCGGCGAAGGTGGCGACAGCGTGTTCGTCGAGCGAGAGCAGGTCGGCGACGGCGCCCGTCTTGTCGTGCAGGATCCGGCCGAAGGTGGAGAGGGCGAACGACAGGCCATCCATCATGCCGGAAAAGACCTGTCGCGGGTCGGTTCGACCGGCGACTCGGCAGATGTCGCGCGCCGTGCGGCGGCCATGGCTGCCGGGGACGTAGTAGTAGGCCTTGCCTAAGACGGCGACGCTGCCGAACACCGCCCGCTGCAGGCCCGGCGTCCCATGGCGGTAGATCCAGTCCAGCGGGTTGGAGATACTGTCCTTGACGATTCGGAATCGAAGTCGCATACGATTCGGTCTCCGGGCCTCAGCTTTCAGCTTTCATCCCTCAGCCCTCCGACTTTGGCCCGAGTCGCCGGTGCATGGCTTGGGCACGTGCCGCCACCTGCTGCCAGAACCGCGCTTCGCCGCCGAGGCGGTCCCGCCAGTGCTCCGCGCCGCGGTAGGCGCGGATGAACCGCAGCCGGTCTCGGCGCGTCAGGGGCAGATCGAGGGCGGAGAAGTAAAGCGCCGCCAGATCCTTGATGACCCAGCGTTGCCGCCGTGGCGCGTAGTTTCGAACGCGGTGCAAATCGGCCAGGAACAGGCTGAGGCGGTCACGGTCCAGGGCGGAGCTCTCCCAGCTCAGGTCGAGCAGGATGTGGCAGAGGTACAGGTCGCGATGCACCAGCCCGGCCTGGTGCAGGCGCCGCGCCAGGGACGCGATCTTGCAGATAAGGGCGTGCTTGCTCCGGATGCGGTCCGGCGTCAGCGGCGGCTTGAAATACAGCGGGCAGAAGGCGTCGAGCTTGTCCACGTGTTCGAGGGCATCGGTCATCACGAACGAGCGGCGCCGGGCCGGGTTGCTGCCTTCGCGTCCCCAGGCGGCCAGGTGCGGCACCGGAATACCCAGCCCCGGCAGGTCCTGCAGTGCCCGGACTTCTGCGCTCGCGTCCACGGCCGGCCAGCGGAACTGGAGCAGGTTCTTGAAGATTTCACGCCAGCCCACGCCGGAGTGGCGCTTGACGAAGAACCGTCTCCCGCCCACCTCGACCTCGACCGTGCAGCGCGTGCCGTCCGGGTTGGCCTTCCAGGTCTTTCCCGAAAGCGACATGAACTGATCGAAGCTCAGCGCGCCGAGGACTTCCCGCAGGTCTTCACGTAGGACGATCATGCGCACCTACCCGCCCGATTGCGCAACGCGCGGGTTTCGAGAATGTCCGCCGCCCGGCCCTCGCGGCCGTAGAGGTCGGGGCGTCTGGCGTACTCGCACCCGTTCCGCGACCACCTGGCCCGGTCCGCCGGCGATTGCAGCATTTCGGCGAAGGTGCGGTTGAGTGCGTTCTGGTCGAACGGCGAGGTCAGCACTCGGCCCGCGTCCGCCGTCAGGACGTGCGGCGCGTAGCCGCAGACGTCGGTCACCAGCACCGGCAGGCCCATGACGACGGACTCAAGGATGACCGTGCCGGTGTTCTCGACGCGCGCCGGATGGATGAGGATATCCGCGGCCGCGCAGAGCCGCGCCACATCGGTGCGTCCGCCGGCCAACCGCACCCGTTCGCGGACCCCCAGTCGATCGATGAGTTTTTCGAAATCCCGCGGTGAGTCCTCGCCGACCACCAGGAGGTGCGTTCGCGGCGCCAGGTCTGGCGGCAGTGCGGCCAAGGCCAGCAGGGCGCGATCCAGGCCTTTGGTTTTGAATCGGCTTCCGACCAGGAGCGCGACAAGGGCCTCGTCGGGCATGGCGAACTCGGCCCGGACATCCACGCGCGCGGTCGGGTACTTGTCGCGCTGGAATGTTTCGCGAGCGACGTTGGGCGGCAGGAGGTGGAACCGTTCGTCGGGCGTGCCGTAGATGCGCTGGTATTCATCCTTCTGGCGTGCGGCCACGATGAACACCTCGGTGTTGGCCGCGGGATCGAGCATGGCGCGCTCCCACGCGAGACGTGCCCGATACTTGCGTTGCAGGCGATAGAGGAAACCACGGTCTTCGTGGCGCACGACAAAACACGGGTCGCCACTGTAGAAAAAGTCAGCCCCGGGCATGCGGTTGAAGCCGACCACGCAGTCCACGCGGTGCTCCGCCAGGCGCCGGTTTACGCACTCGAGGAGCTGCGTCTCGCCACCCACATTGGAGAGGGCCGTGAGCGGATGGACCGTGATCTGAAGCCCGTCGGGGCGTTCACCGTCCCAGCGGCTGGTGTGGACCTGCACGGTGTGGCCGCGCCGGGCGCACTCGCGGCCGATCATGGCGCAGTTGCGTTGCAGACCGCCGTACGGAAAGTAGCGGAATAGAAGAAAAAGGAACTCCATGGCACCATCAGGGCTCGAACCGTCTCAGACTCCGTGCGCGTCGACCCCGAATCCCAGGGCCGCGCGCGGGGTTATGATACCGCCCGGGGCCGCGGAAATCAACGTTTGCCACGGCTTTTGCGGCGATGCGTCAGCGCCCCCCGGCCGGCGGACCGGCCGGGGGCCGCTGACGCATTACCCGCCGCCAACTGCCACGTTTGCTTTTGCGGTGCTGGTGACTACATTCATTCACCCGTTTTCGGTCATATCAAGTCTGCGCACAGATCGTTGTTAAGGAAGGAATTCGAACATGTCAGGCAAAGCGGATATCGGGCTGGTCGGTCTGGCGGTCATGGGCGAGAACCTAGTTCTGAACATGGAGAGCAAGGGCTTTACGGTTGCCTGCTACAACCGGACCACGAGCAAGGTGGACGAGTTTGTGAACGGCCGCGCCAAGGGCAAGAAGATCATCGGTTGCCACAGCCCCGAGGAGTTGGCCGCCAACCTGGCCAAGCCGCGCAAGGCCATGATCATGGTGCAAGCCGGCGGCGCGGTTGACGCGGTGATCGAGCAGCTCCTGGGCGTGTTCGAACCGGGCGACATCATCATCGACGGCGGCAACTCGCACTTCCCGGACACGATGCGGCGCGCCCAACTGGTCGAGGGCAAGGGCCTGCTGTACATCGGCACGGGCGTGTCCGGCGGCGAAGAGGGCGCGCTTCTCGGCCCGGCCATCATGCCTGGCGGTTCGCCGGCCGCCTGGCCGCACGTGAAGCCCATCTTCCAGGCCATCTGCGCCAAGACCGCCGAGGGCGATCCCTGCTGCGACTGGGTGGGCGAGAACGGCGCCGGCCACTTCGTCAAGATGGTTCACAACGGCATCGAATACGGCGACATGCAGATGATCTGCGAGACGTACCAGATGATGAAATACGGCCTCGGCATGTCGAACGAAGAGATGCACAAGGTCTTCACGGAGTGGAACGACGCCGAACTGAACTCGTACCTGATCGAAATCTCGCGCGACATTCTCGGGTACAAGGACGAACAGGGCAACGCGGTGGTGGACCTGATCCTCGACACCGCCGGCCAGAAGGGCACGGGCAAGTGGACCGTGCTGGCCGCGCTCGACGCGGGCCAGCCGCTGACGCTGATCTCCGAGGCGGTGTTCGCACGGTGCCTGTCGGCCATCAAGGACGAACGCGTCGCGGCGTCCACGGTGCTAAAGGGGCCGAAGGGCGCGTACCGTGGCGACAAGGCGAAGATGGTCAACGACCTGCGCAAGGCGCTGTACGCGGCGAAGATCGTCTCCTACGCGCAGGGCTACCAGCTCATGCGCGCCGCGGCGAAAGAGTACAAGTGGAACCTGAACTACGGCGGCATCGCGCTGATATGGCGCGGCGGCTGCATCATCCGTTCGGCGTTCCTCGGCAAGATCAAGGCCGCCTTCGTCAAGAATCCGGGCTTGAACAACTTGTTGCTCGACCCGTTCTTCAAGAAGGCGACCGGCCAGGCGCAGACGTCGTGGCGCCGCGTCGTGGCGACCGCGGTGCGCCTCGGCATTCCGATGCCGTCCATCAGTTCGGCACTGGCCTACTACGACGGCTACCGCTGCGCGCGGTTGCCCGCCAATCTGTTGCAGGCCCAGCGCGACTACTTCGGCGCTCACACCTACGAGCGCGTCGACCAACCGCGCGGCCAGTTCTTCCACACCAACTGGACCGGCCGCGGCGGCACCACCACCGCCTCGACCTACACGCGGTAAGCGGTACGGCCGCGATCATGACGGACGGACGAGGGCAGCCCCGGGCGACCCGGGGCCGCCTTCTCGCTTACGGGGCTCAGGCGCGTCACAGGGCACGGTAGCCTGGCCGTCCGGCAAAGCACAACCCCGGACCGCGTGAACGCGGAACTGCAAGCCTGGCGCTTCCCAAGGTTCGTAGTGCCGCCTTCAGGGCGTGTCGATTTAACCACCTCAGATGCGCAACCACGCCCAACGTGGCCGGACCGGCTCGGTCCGGCATGCGGGAGCGAGCCGCTCCCGCCACTCTGGAAGGCCTGCTGCCGCGCTGAATCGACACGCCCTGAAGGTGGTCCGGGCGCGGCGCGTCGAGGTTCGCCCTGAGATGGCTGGGCGGCCAGCCACCCGGAGGCGCGCCACCGCATCGTCCGTCTCCCCTTGCGTTCGGCACACAATGGGCATAATGTCCCTTGGCGCAACCAGAGGCGATTACCGTGGCTTTGGCGCCTGACAAGGAACCCCTGCGAGACGACTCATGGGCGACGACAAGCTCCCGAACGAAGTTCCCGCCTCGCCTGAGCGGAAGCGTGCGGCCGCGGCCGGCGGCAAGAACTTCCGCGTTGACCTGCTGCAAGTGGAGCGGCACGTGGTCGAGCGGGTCGAAGCAATACTGCAGCCGATCGGTGAGGCGCGCCAGACGGACATGTTTCCGGCCTTTGCGCTGGTGGCAGCGGCCAGCCTGGTCGCCTGCCCGTTGCTGTTCCTGATCTTCTGGCTGGTGTTCGGCCTGAGCTGGTGGGCGGCGTTCTTGTGGGCCGTCCTGATTCTGCTCGGGGCCTGGGGGGCCATGGTCGTGTTGAGCTGCCTCCGCGACCCCAGCCGCGCGGCGGACCTGGCGGCGTGCGAATTTGCCGACAGCTTTCCGGCCAGCGCCCCGGCCAGTGCCATGGCGGTCAACGTCATCTCGGCCAAGATGCAGATCATGGTCGAAGACGCCTACGAGGCAATCCGCCGCAGTGCCGACCCAGCCACCATCCGGACGCCCATGCCGGAGTACAACGCCTCGGAATACCTGTTGTGGAAGACACTGGCGGAGAAAGGCGTCATTGATGCCGACACCGCCGCGAGCACAACGGCGGTTTTCGAGGAAGGCTGTCGCCGGTGGGGCGAATTCTGCCACAAGAAGTACAAGCGCCTCGGCGTGTTCCGAGACCCGTCGGCGCCAACCGGTGCGGGCAAGGGCGGCGTAGCCGCACTCTACAAGTGCCGCGGCTGCGGCGCCGACGCCTCGCAGCACGCCTCGACCAGCACAGTCTCGCTGGAGGGCGGGGAAGCCCCGTTCGGGCGCTGTGAGAAGTGCAAGACCCTGTGGTGCGGGAAGTGCGCCAAGCAGGGGTTTGCCCTGACCTGCCCGGACTGCGGCGGCAACCTCTCGACCAAACTGTAGGGCCCGCTATGTGTTGATCGGTGCGGGCCAAGTCAGCCTCGCAGAAGGGCGGTCTGCCCGACCAGGTTCCGGTCCAGCGCAGTGGCTCGGCGCGTCCCGCGCTGAAGCGGGGTACGCCGGCCGGTCCCCGGCCGAGGGCCTCGGGCCGGGACGGCCCGGAGCACCCTACCGCGGTCCCGGAGGTCCCGCGCCACTGCCACTCTGCGCATTGTCCGCCGCGGCGGACTACTACGAACGGGCGTATCCCGGCGTACGCTGCACATCCTTGTGCTGGAGCCCCCGAGTTCACGTCGCGCGCTCTCGACGGCCTCCCCGTCTCGCCTGGCACATGGCGATGGCCGCATTTTCCGCCAGCCGCCGCATCCAACGCCGGCGCACCGCCCTCTACCGCTTGCGCACGGCGAAGCCGAACCGGCCGAGGCGTTTCCCGAGCAGGTAGTAGTGGCCGTGGGCAAAGGCGATCAACCGCGCTTTCTCAACGGCCAGCCGGCCGCCTTCGCCGACCAGGTCCTTGGCCACGTGTACAGCCATGATCTCGGCCAGGAACAGGTCGTGTGAGCCCAGTGTCCGGACGTCACGGACGCGGCACTCGATGTTGATCGGGCATTCGGCCACCAGGGGTGCGCCCACGCGCTGCGCCGGCACGGGCGTCAGGCCGGTCCGCGCAAACTTGTCCGTGTCGCGGCCGGACCAGACGCCGCACTGATCGACGGCCCGCAACTGGGCCTGCGACGGAATGTTGACCACGAACTCGCGGTTGCGGCGGATCAGTCCGTGCGAGAACCGCGCCGGCATGATGGCGACCGAGAGCATGGGCGGGGTACTGCACACCGTCCCCGCCCAGGCCACCGTGATGAGGTTCGGCCGCCCGCCCGGCTCGCCCTGACAGGACAGCATCACTGCCGGGACGGGCATCAGCATGGTACCCGGTTTCCAGACGGTTTTGCTCACCGCCGGCGCCGGCGGTGGACCGCGGCGGCGGTCTTCGTGTCGATCGTGATCTGGCGACGGGTGCCGGTCGCCGTGGCGGGTGGGGTGTCGGTCGGGTCTGCCGGGTTTTGGTTTCATTTTCAAGGTCGACTCCTTACTTTCCCCAGATCGCGTTCCGCAATCCTCGTCGTGATCGCGTCTCGATGACCTGCAACGTGGCGAACACGGGGTCGAGAATCGATGGCGATCACGATTGCGACAGCGATGACCTGTCTGTCATTCCCCTGTCGAGTTTGACACTACCCCGCGTCGCGCTCGGAACTTGGCGCGCACTCGGCGCTGGCTGTTGGTTCACGGGCCGGTCCGGCCGCATCGTGCAGCCAGTCGAGGTTTTTCCGTACCCGGGCGGCGGTGGCCGGGTTCACAAACCGCACTTCAGGTTCAAGGACCAAGCCCGTCTGGCGCTGCACGCGCCGGAGCGCCTCGAGCACCAGTTCGACGAAGTCCTGTTCCGTGCCCTGGCTGTCGTGCATGAGGAAGTTCGCGTGTTTGCGGCTGACGCCGCAGCCGCCTACTCGCAGGCCTTTGCAGCCGCTGCTGTCCAGCAGGCGGCCGGCCGCCTGGCCCGGGGGATTGCGGAATACGCACCCGACGCTGTGTCCGCGGGGTTGGCTCTCGCGCCGGCGCCGTCCCGTCTCCTCGAGTCGCGCCACGGCGTCGGTCGCGTCGCCGTCCGGGAACGTCAGCGTCACGTCGGCCAGAATCACGTCGCCAGGAATGTCCGTGCCGCGATAACGCCAGTCGATTTCATCGCCTGCCTGCCCCCACGGTTCGCCCGAGGTGCGGAGTCCGCAAACCCGGGCGACGAAATCGCCGATATTGGCGTCGTGGGCGCCGGCGTTCATGGTGATGGCGCCGCCGACCGTGCCGGGGATCCAGGCCAGGCCCGCCGCGACCGCGGGCAGATGCCCCGCGCGCAGCACCCCGCGGATGAGCCGGGCCAGCGGCACACCCGCGCCGCAGCGCACCTCAGCGCCGCGGCGCCGTGTGCGGACAAACTCGCCCTGGCGCAACTGGACGAAGAGGCAGGGCAGTTCGTCGTCCGTGCCCACCAGGTTGCTGCCGCCGCCCAGGACCTGGACGGACAGCCCGAGCGTTCGCGCCCGGGCCAGGAGCGCAACCAGTTGTTCGGTCGACTCCGGCCTGGCCACCAACGGACGGCCCGAGCCCAGCCGCAGCGTCGTCAACTCCGACCAGGTCTGGTCGCGGCCGATGCGGAGTCCGCCCACCGCCGTGGCCAGATCGTGGCGCCACCGTTCCAGCAGTCCGTCGACCACGCAGTTCCGCAGCAGCGGCACGAGCTGGCTGACATCGCCCGCGCCGATGACGGCCGCGAGTTCATTCCCCGGCCGGCCGGCGATCTCCGCGGCCAGTTCCGCGGCCAGTTCCGCGAGCGGCCCGTCGTGGTAGCGTGACGGGACGCCTCGCACCGCGGTGGCAATGGTGCGTGGATCTGCCAGGCTGAGGTCATCGAGCCAGGCGGCGAACGGCGCGGTGACGACCGCCTCGTCCGTCGTGCTCAGCGCGTCGGCGAACTCGGCGGCGTAGCGCTTGACGCGCTCGACCCGGTGCGCCTGGAACACGGCCAGCAGCCGGTGCTTTGGGTAACCGCCGCGGAGCGCGCTGAGACTGGCGCGCAGTTCCGTGGGGTGATGCGCGTAGTCCTCGACGATGACGATCCGGCCGTCAGGCGAGCGGAACCGTTCGCTGAGGCGCCGCGACACGCCGCAGAACGACCGCAGGCTGACGGCCGCCTGCGCCGGGGCGACACCCAGTTGCATCGCCGCTTCCAGCGCCAGCGTGGCGTTCATGAGGTTGTGCGCGCCCGGCACGGCCAGCTCCATTCCTGCCGGCCAGTCGGCGAGCGCGAGGAAACGCGCGGCGGGATGGTGGCTGAACAGTCGCCGTGGCGTCGGGTGGTCCCAGGTGATCAGGCGTTGTGCGGCGTCCGCAAAATCGACAAAGCAGCGCTCGAGCGCCTCAATGCCGCCGAGGCTCCAGCAGTGATCGTCCTCCACGTTCGTGACGATGGCGTGCGAGCTGCGCACCAGTGACTGTGTGCCGTCGCTTTCGTCGACTTCCGTGACCAGCACGACGCCGGACCCGGCCCGGGCCGGGCGCGGCCACGCAGGCACATCACCGCCGATCAGATAGCCGGGCTGACGCCCCGCGTCGAGCAGGATGTGGGCGAGCATCGCCGCGGTCGTGGTCTTGCCGTGCGAGCCGCCGACCGCCACGACGTTGTCGAAGCAGGTCGCGACGTGGGCCAGGAATTCGCCGCGCCGCATTTCCGGAATACCGAGTTCGCGCGCCCGGATCCGCTCCGGGTTCTCCTCGCGCACGGCGCTGGAGTACACGAGCAGTTCTGCGCCGTCGACACAGTCGGCCGCATGCCCGGCCTGGACGCGGGCGCCGCGCGCCGCGAGACAGTCCAGCGCCTCGCTGGCCTTGGCATCCGTCCCGGAGACGGTCAGCCCCCAGTCCAGGCAGATGTGGGCCAGCCCGGACATGCCCACCCCGCCAATACCCGTGAAATGCACCCGCCGCCACGGCAGGCGGGACTGGGATGACGCGGCGCGACCGGGGGGCTTTTGGGAATCCATTCTGTTTATCTCGGTCTGGCGGGCCGCCCCGCGGGGTGGATCGCCCGGGTACAGACGGCTCTGGCTCTAGGCGGCATCCGCGCGCGTTCGGGTGGAGTCCATGTACAGCGTATCGGGGCAGATGTCTTGCTCATGCGGCCAGGCAACGGAGCCGAGAAACACGTGGACCTGGTTGAAGTACTGGACATCCTTCAGCTCCTGGAAGACCCCCACGTCCAGCAGTCGAGAGCAATCGAAAACACCCACCTCGCCGTTCGTGAACTCGAGGTGGAGTCTGTATGCCGGTAGCGGGCGTACGGATTTGACGCGCGGATTCATGGTGCCGGTTCCTACTTCAACGGATCGATCTTGTACGGTTGCTGTCCACTCACAGCAAGCTCCCAGTCCGCCACCAGTTCGTCTCTGTGAATCTCGACCCACGCCAATACAAGCCGCAGTTTCGGAGGCGGCAGGCTGCCTTCCAGCAGGTCTCCCTCGGGGATCCCGATGACGGCCTCATGCTCCTGGTACCGGACGTGAATGTGTGCGCGCCGGTGCCGCTGCTCGTCCTTGTAGTACATCGAGACGATGATGCCATAGAACATGCTGACTACGGGCATGGCACACTCCTGGGTGGACTCTGTCACTCTGTCGTACAATAGGGGCAAAGAAGATCGATGGCAAGGCTGATGCATCCTGCCGCCAGAAAACATGTGGCTTGCCACACCCTGGCCGCGGTGTATCGTTCCGAACGTCGCTGAAGGCGGCATCCTCAAACCATCTGTGGGGCGACCATGGAACTGAGCGGGGTCATTTCCGAGCCGGCCGACGTCATCCGCGAGACGGTCCGCGAACTGCGCACACTGTCGGACCTGAGCGTCGCGCGGCTGGAGGCGGATTTCTTCCTGAAACGTGGTGTCGAGCGATCGCTGCAGATCTGCGTCGAGGCGGTGATCGACATCGCGCACCGGCTCGTGTCACTGCTGGGCGAACCACCGTGTGCCTCCGCAGGCACGGCGCTGGACACGATCGCGGCACGCGGGATCATTGCAGACGCTGGAAAGTACAGGAAGATGATCCAGTTCCGAAACCTGGTCGTGCACCGCTACGACGCCGTTGACAACGCGATCCTGGTGGACATTGTGCGCAACCATCTGGGCGATCTGGACAGTTTTATTGCGGAGGTCGCCCATGCGAACCTTGGATCTTGACCGGCTCGCCGCCTGTCTGTCCGAGCGCGAGGACATCGCGTTCGCCGTCGTGTTCGGCTCGGCGAAGGACGGGACGGTTGGCCCCGAAAGCGACTTGGACCTTGGCGTCTGTTTTCGCAGCCAGCCCGACACGGAAGAGCTGCTCGAGTTCATGGCTGAGGTCGCCGCCGTCCTGCAGTTCGACTCCATCGATGTCGTCGACCTGGCCAAGGCCGACCCCATCCTGGGTTTTGAAGCCATCTCCGGCCGGTTCCTGTGTCGGAATGACCGAGCCCGGACCGCGGAGCTCTGCTCCCTGATCAGCCGCGAGTACGAAGACGCCATAGCGCAACTTCACCGCGTCGCGTAGAGGCGGCTTGCCGCGACCCGGGCAACACGTCAGCGCCCCTTGGGCGGCAAGCCGCCCAGTCATGTCGAGGTGAGGCTGCGGTGTCCCGGTCTGAGTCCCGCCCTTCAGGCGGAAGTGGAGGCGAGCTTCAGCGAGTCGATCCCGGCCGCTCGCTGAAGCGTCGCTGCGGCTTCCGCCTGAAGGGCGGGACTCAGGCGGTGGCACGTGCATGGGAGTGGACCGAGTTTCATAGGAGCCTGCTCCGGGGCCCGCGGCTAGCAGGTAAGTGGTGGCTGGGAGTGTCGCCACACGGCATAGGTGCGTTGGCCCAGCTCCCTCCGGCGCGAACGCCTCAGTTCTGCCGCCTACAGGTTCGCAAGCCAACAGCCACGCGTCACGGGTCAACTTCCTCATTCCACAGTTTGCGGACGAGGGACTTCCGCGCCTCTGGCGAGAGACTCATGAAGCGTTGCCAAGTCGCCCTTGGCACGTGTCCATCGTGGTGTATCTGGTTGTCTCCGTACGAGGTGAGCTTTGCACCGCATCTCGGGCAAAGTGGGAAGTGGGTTGTGTACGGACGTCCATCGAGCGGATCCGCGCACCTGATGGCCACGCAGTGAAACACCTGCAGTTTCGGGCTCGGTTTCTTGCGACCCAAGCCAAACTCGTTCTCACATATGCCAGCGATGATCGACCACGCATCCTCGGCAATGACTTCGGCATAGGCGAAGTCCTTCCCGTTGTCGGTCTGGAAGATCATTTCCCCGTATGCGAAGTCACTAAGGAGCGGGACACCAACGTTATTGGCGCAAGTAGTGCAGGTATTGGTGAAGAATCTGACGCTTCGTCCTCTCGTTTGCGCTCCCATGTTGGTTCTCCGGCCAACCGCCTGGCGGACGGCTTCGCCTCCGGAACCGGCAGAGCGCGGCACAGGTCCATGCCTCCGCGCCACCGCTCAGGCATCCCGACGGCCGGTGGCCACCTCACTGCGCTCTGCCGGTTCCGGAGGCGTACACCGAGGGGTTCCAAGGGGAGTCAATGACGCCCCTTGGCCGGGGGCGCGGGGGTGGGAAACCCCCGCTCTTCCCGTTCCCGCCTCAGTTCGTTTCGGCGACGAAGCGTCGCAGGTTTTTGTGGCCGTGTTCGATGCCGAGCAGCACGTCTTCCATGCCTTCGAACTCGATCGAGAGCACGCCGTTGAAGCCGGCGCGCTTGAGTTTGCGCAGGCACTGCGTGATCGGCACATCGCCGTGGCCAATGATCGCGCCGCGCAGGAAGTTGCCGGCGCGGCTGACGAACCAGCCGTCGCCCGGGAAGGGCGCCGTGCCCGGCTTGACATGGAAGTCTTTAGCGTGCGTGTGGAAGCAGTACGGCAGCAGGCGTCCGACCGCCTGGCCCGGGTCCTCGTCGGCGCAGAGGAAGTTCCCCATATCGATGAGCGCGCCGAAGTTCGGGTGCGCCACCGCGCAGATCAGCTTCTCGACGCGTTCGCTGTCCTGGCAGAAGTACCCGTGGTTCTCGACCATCGTTTTGATGCCCATGCCTTCCGCGACCTCGGTCACCGCGCGGCAGCCCTTGGCGAGTGTCGCCACCGCGTCATCGAAGCTCTTGCCGCCCTTGTGATCGGCCGGGAACCCGCCCGTCGCGTCGTGGCGCATGCCCGGCACGCCGAGGATCTTCGCGATCTTCAGTTCGCCCTCGAGCCGCTTCGCTTCCGCCTTCCAGTCGCCGCCCGAGCCCTTCAGGAAGTCTGCACCGATCGTGTAGTTGGCGATCGGGATCCCGACCTTGTCGCATTCGTCCTTGAGTTGCTTGGCAAAGTCTTCGAGTTTCTGGCCTTCGGGCACGGCGATGGTCGAGAACTCGATCACGTCAAAGCCCATCTGCTTGGCCTTGGCCGCGACCTCGATCTGCTTCATCTGCCCATTGCGCACCAACCGACTGTAGCTGTAGGAACTCACACCGATCTGCATGGCCGGGGTCCTTTCGGGTTCAGGGGTTCAGGAGTTCAACCGTTCAGAGGTTCAAGGGTTTCGGGGTTTGGGGTTCAAGAGGGGGCGCGGGGCGAGCTGAGAAGGTTGATAGGCTGAAGGGAGGCCAATATCTTCCTGCCGATCGGCAAACCTAAAGCCTAACATCCTACGCTTTTCCCGCGACTGACGCTCGGGAAAAGAGGCGCGCTGCGCAGTCGCGGTCCGGGTTGTGACGTAGTGACTCCATGACGCAGTGACTCAGTGACCCCGCGACACCCGACACTCGACACCCGTTGCGACAAACATGTTGTCGCAGAGGTAGCCGCCAAGGGTGGCTAAACACCTATGCCGCGCCATCACCGCGCAAATTTCTGCACTTTGACGAAGCGGCCGGTGCCGCCCGACTTGGCGATGGCGTCGCAGAGCGCCAGGGCGTTGCGGCCCATTTCCCCGGACGTGGGCGACGGCGCGACGCCGTGGATGGCGTCCGCGAACGCGGCAAAACTGTCTTTGATTCCCGGCTTCTGCTCCGGGAACGTGACCTCCGACTTGCCGTCCACGATGCGTGTCAGTTCGATGGGTTTCTCGGTGGCGCCCTGGCGAATGCGGCCCTGGCTGCCGTAGATCTCGAGGACCCCGGCCCCGGACGGCATGGTCCAGCTCAGTTCCAGGATACCCGTGGCGCCGTTGCGGAACCGGAACAGCGCCGAGACGTTGTCCGGAACATCGATGCCCTGGGTGCGCGTGTCGACCAGGGCCGCGATCTTTTCGACCTCGCCGCCCATGACCCACTCCATCATGTCGGCCATGTGGATGCCGATGTCGAGGACCAGCCCGCCCTGGGACGCCTTGGACACGAACCAGGTGGCGCCTGGCGACCAGCCCTTGTCCGGGGTGTTGCCGCCGGCGCGGATGCAGCGGATGTGGAACGGCTCGCCAATGGCGCCGGACTTGATCAGTTCGCCAATGGTTACGTAGAGGCCGCTGTAGCGTACGCTCTGGTTGATTTGCAGGACCTTCTTTGCCTTGCGCGCGGCGCGGATCATGGTGGTGGCCTCGGGCAAGGTCGCGGCCATCGGCTTCTCGCACAGCACGTGCAACCCGGCGGCAAACGCGGCCAGGCTCATGTCCTTGTGCAGGAAGTTCGGAGTGCAGATGGCCACCGCATCCAGCCCCGATTTGAGCATTTCGGCGTAGTCCGAGAACAACGCCGGTTGGATTTTGTGCTCCTTGCAGACTTCGTCCATGCGGCCACGGTCGCTGTCGCACAGCGCGGCGATTTCGACCCCGGGCACCTTCAGGAACCCGGGTACGTGACTCACGCGCGAAATCTTGCCACACCCAGCAACGCCCAATCGCAACTTGTCCGACATCGGTACTTCTCCTCCTGTGTATTTCCCGCGCCGTCCTGCCATGGACTGCGCCCATGAAGAGGCAAAGATAGCGGGACTCCGGGCGAGGTCAACCTGTGCTGGAGCGTGGCATCATCGCATCACGCCGGTGGCCGAGGCCGTCCGGGGTTCACCTTCTGGCGTAATGCGTCAGTGGCGGGTGGAGATAGGGTCGAAGGTTGACCGGGGCTGGCGTGACGACGGGGAATAGGTTGTCACAGGTCGACGTGCTTGAATCTGACCCGACGCAGGTATTGACAAGGTC
>Ga0156531_1094_pt2 | contig 55517 bp, 38 predicted proteins | sample RifOxyB3_FD_111926 | JGI IMG/M metagenome (GOLD analysis project Ga0156531, IMG submission 111926) | Lentisphaerae bacterium RIFOXYB12_FULL_65_16 | reverse complement strand
GGGAGCGGCTCGCTCCCGCGGGTGTCGGAGCGAGCCGCTCCGACCACTTTAGGCGCCAGCCCCGGCCAACCTTCGACCCTATCTCCACCCGCGGCTGACGCAACACCCCCCGCTTCGGTTGCGCCGTTGACACTGCGGCCCCAGCATCCTATCTTTCCCGGTAGTTTCGCCCAGGCTCGAAGTGCACAGAGGATTGATGAACAGTTTGCCTGACAACGCGGCCCTGCCGCTCCAGCCCTTGCCGTACCACGACGCGATGGTGGCGTACCTGCGGACGTACGAGGACGATCTCTGGACCTGGTTCTCGTCGGCCAAGGTGCGGACGGAGCAGGCGGACGCGGTGCGGCTGGACCTCTTGAAGAACGCCTACCGGATGGGGCGTGACACGCAGCCGGACCTGTACGCGGCCGCGGATGCGGCGGCGGCCGCTCTCGGCCTGTCCGTCCCGGCAACCGTGTACCAGCTCCAGGGCGGACTGGGCATGAATGCCTCGCTGGCCTACATTCCCGGTGAGATCCACGTCGTGCTGCAAGGGCCAGTGCTGGCGACCCTGAATGCCGTCGAACTCCGATCACTGCTCGGACACGAGTTTGCGCACTTCCTGTTCTACGAGTATCGCGACCGCCAGTTCCACACGGCCGCCGAAGTCCTGGCCGCCATGACTCGCGACCGCAAGGCGGAACCGCCGCATGCGGAGTCCGCGCGGCTTTACCAGCTCTACACCGAGGTGTTCTGCGACCGCGGCGCGCTGCGGGTCGGCGGCGACCTGGCCGCGGCCGTGGCCATGCAGGTCAAAATCGAAACCGGCCTGCGTGAGGTCAGCGCGACGGATTATCTGCGCCAGGCGGACGAGATCTTTCGGTTGGAGAAGCCCAGAACGGAGGAACTGACGCACCCGGAGAGCTTCATCCGGGCCCGGGCGCTGCAGCTCTGGAGCGCACAGGGCGACGCGGCGGCGGCGGAGATCGCACGCATGCTCGAGGGCCCGCCGTCCTTGGAGAGCCTGGATCTGCTCGGCAAGATGCGTGTCTCCGACCTGACCCGGCGCGTGATCGGCGGTCTACTGGCGCACACGTGGCTGCGGACGGATTCGACGCTGGCGCACGCCCGGCGGTTCTTTGACGACTTCACGCCCGCCGCCGCGGCTGAGCCCGTACCGGCGCTGGCGGCGGAAATCCAGGGCATGGAGAAGAGCCTGAAAGAATACTTCTGCTACGTGCTGTTGGACTTCGCCACCGTCGACCGCAGCCTTGAGGACGCGCCGTTGGCCGCGGCGCTGGAGTTCAGTCGCAAACTTGGTCTTGGGGAACTGTTCGGGCCGATCGCCACCAAGGAGCTCGGGTTGAAGAAGAAGCAGTTCGAGAAGCTGTCGGCGTCCGCCGCGGAACTCCTGGAGAAGGCGGCAACCGTATGACGTTCGTTCTCTGCCAGGCTATGACAACGACAATCGCGTCCGTCCGCGTGCATGCACTGGTTGGCGGAGTCGTTCGCCGATCAGTGGTTCTGTGCCCGCACGTAGGTTCGCAACACGGCGTTGATGCGTGTTTGGTACGCGCCGTCTATATACCAAGTTCCTGATCATCGCCGCCGTGGTGCGTCAGTCAAGGGTGCAGGGTTGGCGGGTGGTTTTCCAAAGTGGCGGGACCGGCTCGGTCCCGCGGGTGTCGGAGCGAGCCCTTCGACAAGCTCAGGATCCACGACCGCTCCGACCACTCTAGACGCCAGCCCCGGTCAACCTTCGAACTCATCTCCACCCGCGACTGACGCGACACTCGCCGCCAACGGTTCGTTGCGGACGGCGAGACCGGGCGACCGAGGGGAGTCGAAACCACCCGGAATGCCGCCGCCACGTGCGGCCGATGCGTTTGCGAACGCCTGCAGGGACGGTATTTTCCCCAGCAACGGCTCGCGGCCGGCGTCCGTTCGCAGTGGGCTCGCGGTGCGCGGAACGGTAGTGGCGCGCCAAGAGCCCATGCTGGGTGCGGAGGCGTGTCGGTGCGGCGCGGGGGATGGTGTCTTGCCCGGCGGGTCGGCCGCCGGGTCTGCGACACCACTACGAGCGCGGGGTGTGGCCGTTCGTAGTGGGCTCGCAGTGCGCAGAACGAAGTGGCGCGCCAAGAGCCCATCCGGTACGTGTGGCGACGGAGCAGGAGGCCATAGGCAGTTCATGACGGCTTTCCTGGAATACCTGACGCAGCGGTTCGCGGCCGGCGGGTTCACCACCGAGGACGCGCTGACCGGCTTTCTGCCGTTGCTGCGCCAGGTGGTCGAGGCGCACGCGGCCGGCCTGGTCGCGCCCCTGAACGGCCTGGCGGCACTGCGGGTTGAGAATGCCTGCATCTGGTTCGAGAACGCCGCGCGCCAGCCGCCGCAGAGCAGCGCGGCCAGGGTCCGCGAACTGGATCCGAAGCCGACCGGCGCGATCGAAGTCCTGTCCGAGCAGCGCCGCACCACCGACGTGACCGAGGGCAGCGAGAAGGTGATCGATCTTCACCTCGGGCGTCGCGACGAACCGTTGACGCGGCCGGTCTATCTCCCGGGCTACGTCTGCTGGGAACACCTGGTTGGGCACCACGATCCGCCGGCCGATGTCTTCTGCCTCGGGATGATCCTGGGCAGCATGAGTTGCGGGTTGGATTTCAACGACCCTGAGCAGTTGCAGACCTTTGTTGCCCACCGTGACAACCTGTTCCGTCTGAACCCGCGGCTGCACCCGGTTCTGGCCAAGGCGGTGGTGTGCATGACGGAGCTGAGCCGCTACCGTCGCCCGCCCGACCTGCGTACCGTCCTGCACTCGCTGGAGAACTACCGCGACCAGGCCGTGGACCTGGACTGCGACCTGGCCAGCCGCGCCGGTGCCGGCCCGGCGCCGAACCGGCGCCCGGCCGTGCTCGCGCGGCTCCAGGAACGGCTTTTCGAAATCTCGCAGCGTAACCGCCTGCTGCATTTCAAGCCGACCTTGAGCTCGATCAACCTCACCCACGCCTCGGTGCCGCTGTCGCTGGATGTCGGGCGCGTCCGCCCCGAGCAGATCCTGACTTGGGGGGGACCGTTCAAGGCGGACGTGGTCGGCGGCCGTGACGTGCTGCTGAACCGGTACCTGAACTTCACCGAGGTGCCCTATCTCTCCGGCTCGCTGGACCACATCCGCGCCGAAGCGCAGCGCGACCAGGCCGAATTCGGGTTCCAGCAGCTCCGGCTGGCGCTCTGCTTCCTGCGTTGGGCGGACGTAAAGTCCGACCCGCCCGTGCTCTACAACTCGCCGCTGGTGCTGTTGCCCGTGCGTCTGCTGAAGAAGAAGGGCGTGCGCGACAGCTTCTGGTTGCAGCCGCTCGAGGACGAGGCGGAAGTCAACCCGGGCGTGCGCTACCTGTTCAAGCAGCTCTACGGCATCGAGTTGCCAGAGACGCTGGAACTGACGACCGACGCGCTGGACGCGTTCCACCAGCTCCTGACCCGCCGCGTCCAGGCGAGCGAACCGGGCATCGCGGTGACCAAGGTCGACCGGCCGCGGATTGACGTGGTGCACGACCTGGCCCGGCGCCGCCTCGACGCGTACAACCGCCAGGCGTGCCTGGCCGGCTGCGGTGTCCGCAACTTCCTGGACCTGGACTACAGTTACGACGCGGACAACTTTCACCCGCTCGGCCTGCGCCTGTTCGCGGCGCGCATCCGCCGCACCGATGTGCTGCTCAAGGAGATTCTGCAGGAGACCCCGGCGCCGCCCCAGTACTTCCAGCCGGAGACCGCCCCGGCCGCGCAGCAGAAGGAGAAGCGGTTCTACAGTCTGCGCCAGGGCGGCGACAACCCGTACGCCTGGGAGTTCGACCTCTGCAGCGTCACGCTCGGCAACTTCAAGTACCGCAAAATGTCGTTGGTCCGTGACTACGCCGAATTGCTGGAAAGCGAGCCGGAGAACGCGGCGTTCGACACCGTGTTCTCGCTGGCGCCGCGTCCGGTCGGCGCGGGGCGCCCAGCCGCGCCGGCGCCCGAGGACCGCTACCACGTCGTGTCCTGCGACCCGACGCAGGCCGCGGCCATCGGCATGGCCCGGGTGGGGCTCAGCTACATCATCCAGGGCCCGCCCGGCACCGGCAAGTCGCAGACGATCACCAACCTGATCGCGGACTACATGGTGCGCGGCCAGCGCGTGCTGTTCGTCTGCGAGAAGCGCGCCGCCATCGATGTGGTTTTTCACCGCCTCGAACAGCGCGGTCTGGGCGACCTGTGCTGCCTGGTGCACGACTCGCAGGCCGACAAGAAGGACGTCATCGCTGACCTGAAGCGCACCTACGAGGTGTTCCTGGCCGAAGACCAGGCGCCGCGCACCGCCTGGCAGCGGCGGCGTCAGCGCCTGCTCAGGCTCATCCGGCAGGAACTGACACCGCTGGCGCAGTACCACGCGGCCATGACGGTTCCGGTTCCGAGCGCCGGCGTGCCCCTGCGCGCGCTGCTCGACCGCGCCCTGGCCCTGCGCGACGAGCGCCCGGAACTGTCGCCGTTGCTGCGCGAGCGCCTGCCGCCTTACGAACAGTGGGCCACAAACCGGGAGCGCATCGGCCGCTTTCGCGATGTGCTGTACGATATCCAGCGCGACGGCGTGCTCGCCGGACACCCGCTGCGGCATCTGGCCGTGACGGTCACCCGCGCCGAACGCCCCCTGGAACTGCTGCTGACCAACCTGGATGCGGCCGGAACGCTTCTGCAACGCCTGCGTGCGGTCTTCGCAGCAACTGGTGTGCCCGCCGAGCTGTGGGCGACGCCGGCTCAGGCGATGCGGTTGGCGGAGTTCGCCGCGCGGTTGGCGCCGGTGGCGGACTGGAACCTGCTCGCGGCGCTGGACCCGGCGTCGGAGACGGCGCGCCTTTTCCGTGCGAAGTCCGCGGCGCAACGCCATTCGGTGGAGGCGTTGCGGAAGGCGCAAGAGTTGACCCGGAACTGGACGTTCCGGCTGCCGCGCGAGGAGGTTGCGATCGCGCTGCTGCAGGCACGGCAGATGGAAGGCGCTCTGATCTCGCTTCTGAAGCCGGCCTGGTGGCGGTTGCGGAAAGTGCTCAACCAGTCCTACAACTTCAGTGCGCACGCGGTGAAGCCGTCGTGGTCGTACGTGCTGGACGCGCTGGAGAAGGAGTATGCGGCGGCGGCGGTGATCGCGCACTCGGAAACCGCGTTTCAGCAGGAGTTCGGGTTCGGCGCGCCGGTGGCCACAGTCTCTGCCGCGATCGACGGGTTGCTTCAGGAGTTGCCGGGGCTCGCGGCCGAGGTGCGTGAGTTCCACGCCTGCCTGATGTCGGCCGGCGTCGGCGCCGGAGCGCGGGTGAAGGCCGTGGCCGCGGCGGGCGAGTCCGTGCGCCAGTTGCACGCCGCGCTGGCGGCGATTCTGGACCGGCCCGAGGAAAAGACGCTCGACGGCCTGGCCACGGCGCTCGGCGATCTGAGGAACGCCTCGGACCAGTTGCCGGAGTTCCTGCAGTGCCTGACCGAATTGGCGGCGCTGTCCGAGCCGCTGGCGCGCGCGTTCCGGGAGTTGCCGCTGAACCCGGTGCAACTCGAGGCGGCCATTGCAGACCGCACCCTGACAGACCTGTTCCGGACCGACCGGCGGCTCAACCGTTTCACCGGCGGCGTGCGTCGGAACCACCTGCATTTCCTCGACGCCTGCTGTCGCCGTTGGGAGGACATTAACGCGGCCGTGGTGCGCGAAACGGTGCGCCGGACATTCCTCGATCACGTGCGTCTCAGCGCCGCGCCGGCATCGGGCCTGCCGCCGGAGCAGCGCGAGTTCAAGCGCGCGTACGTGAAGGGCCGCAAGGAACTCGAGCACGAGTTTGGCAAGACCATGCGCTTCAAGTCGATCCGCGACCTGTTTTCCGGCGACGCGGGCACGGTGCTGCGCGATCTCAAGCCGGTGTGGCTGATGAGTCCGTTGAGTGTTTCGGACACGGTGCCGCTGACCTCCGGCAAGTTTGACGTGGTGATCTTCGACGAGGCCAGTCAGATCCCGCTCGAAGAGGCGGTCCCGGCCATCTTCCGCGCCGCCCAGGCCATCGTGGTCGGCGACGAAATGCAGCTCCCGCCCACGAATTTCTTTTCCGCCAAGCGCGACGGTGACAACGAGGCGCTGTGGGCCGGCGACGAGGATGGGGAGGGCACGGAGTACGATCTGAGCGCCAACAGCTTCCTCAGCCACGCGGCGCGGAACATGCCGGCGCAGATGCTCGGCTGGCACTACCGCAGCCGCAGTGAATCGCTCATCAGCTTCTCGAACTGGGCGTTCTACCAGGGTCGGCTGCTGACCGTGCCCGAGGAGGAATTGGCGGGCAGCGAGCGCGATGCGCTCGTCGCGGCGGCGCCCGAGGACGGTCAGACCAACGCGGCCAAGCTGCTGAACCGGCCGGTCAGCTTCCACTTCATGCCCAAGGCGCTCTACCTCAACCGTCGCAACCGAATGGAGGCGGACTACATCGCGCACCTGGTCCGTGCCCTGCTCAGCAACGCCGAGCAGCGGCCGACGCTTGGCGTTGTGGCTTTCTCCGAGGCGCAGCAGGACGAGATCGAATCGGCTCTGGACCGTCTGGCGTGCACCGATGCGGAGTTCGCGGCGCGCCTCGAGGCGGAGTACGAGCGCGAGGAGAACGGTCAGTTTACCGGGTTGCTGGTCAAGAACCTGGAGAACATCCAAGGCGACGAGCGCGACATCATTATTCTCAGCGTCTGCTACGGTCACGGCCCTGACGGGCGTATCCTGATGAACTTCGGCCCGATCAATCAGAGCGGCGGTGAGAAGCGGCTGAACGTGGCGTTCTCGCGCGCCAAGCACCACATGGCGGTGATCAGTTCCATGCAGGCGGGCGACATCCGCAACGACTACAACGACGGCGCCAACTGCCTCAAGAGTTACCTGCGCTATGCCGCCTGCGTCAGCACGGGCGACACGGAGGGTGCGCGCCGGGTCCTGCGCGACCTCGCGGCGGGCCGGGACGAGTTGGCGGAGAGTGTGCGTGCCGCTGCGGAACAGAGTGTGGCGACCACTCAACTGGCCGAGGCGTTGCGTCGGCGCGGCTACACGGTGGATCTCGGCGTGGGCATGTCCGATTTCCGCTGTGACCTGGCGGTGCGGCGCGAGGGCGACAGCGTCTACCGGCTCGGCATTCTGGTCGACACGCAGGAGTACTACCGGCAGACCGACATCATCGAGCGCGACCTGATGAAGCCGCGCCTGCTCGAGGCGTTTGGCTGGCGGATCACCAGCGTGCTGACCAAGGACTGGTACGAGGACGGGCCGGCGGTGCTCGAACGCCTCGAACCGCTGCTGAACCTTGCCCCGAACACCGGCACACCCGCCGCCGCCGCGCCGCCGCCACCGGTGGCGGACCTCGATGCCATGCTGGAGCGCGAGGACTTGGACGACCCCGCACCCGCGTCGGCGCCGCCTGCCGACGGACCGGTTGCCTCCGCCGCCGAGGATGTCGATGATCCTGATGACATCGATGATCCCGACGATCCCGAGGTCACCTCGCCGGCGCCAGACGCCGGGCGCTCGAGACGGCTCACGATGCCGCTCTCCGGTCAGCCCGATCCCGCGGACGGCGAATCGCTGTACCTTGAGTGCACGACGGGCAGGGCGAGCAAGTTCTGGGAGATCCGACGTGACGGTGCGAGCACGACTGTCCGCTACGGCCGCATCGGCACGACCGGCCAGAGTCGGCAGGCGGCGTTTCACAGCGACGCTGCTGCTGCGGCCCAAGTCAGCAGACTCATCCGCGAGAAACTTGGCAAGGGCTACCGGCAGGTGGTCACGTGGCCGACCGGTGAGTCGGGCGAGGGACGAGTGTCGGGCGTCGAGCGGTAGTGGCACGGAGCACGGAGCACGGAGCAAGATGTCCTGTGTGTCCGTCGCGCGCGGTAAACCGGTCGGCATCGCGGCAGGCCATGGCCATCCTCAGGCGTCTGTGGAGTGCGGCGGCAGATGGCGAGTGAGCGCCCGCCGCCGCCGCTTTGGCTGAGACGTATGGCCCGCGCGACACGCTCAAGCCAAAGCGGTGTCGCGCCTGCCTTCAGCAAGCTTGCCAGCGCGCTCCATATCGGAACGTTGCCGACACGCTTAGCAGCATTGGGCGGACCGGTGACGCCCACGTACCGAGTTCGGGTGTCGCACGTGTGTCAAGGCCCCTTGACATGCAGCGGGAATGACAGTATCATTTGCCTCGGGAATGGTGGCGACCGAATGGTTTTGCACGCGGAAAGGTTCCGGGCGGACGTGCAAGGTGTCTCTCGGCCATACGCGGGATCAGGTCGGAAGCAAGGGGGTACGATGAGGACGACCTGCCTGATCCGACCGTCCCGTCTGCTTCCGTGTCTGCTGCTTACCGTCCTGGCGCTGATGTCGTACTTGGCTCCGGCCGCTGAGGCGCCGCCCAGAAAGATCCTCATCCTGTATTCGTACCACCCGGGGCACCCCTGGACCGGCAAGGTCAGGGCGGCGATTCAGGACACACTCCGCGACTCGGACGTGCCGGTTGAGGTGTTCTCCGAGTACATGGATGTGCGGCGGGCCGGCAATCCGGATCACCTGGAGAACCTGTATCGCTGCTACAAGTCCAAGTACGATTTGGTCGCGCCGGACCTGGTGCTTGCCTGCGACGACGAGGCCCTGACGCTCTTGGCTGAACACCGGCAGGAGTTCCTGCCCAATGTACCCTTGGTCTACTCGGGGCTGCACGCGCCGCCCGTCTCCGTGCCGGGCGCCGTGAATGTCTTGCAGGAAATAGAGTACCTGGCGACACTGGAACTGGCACTGCGACTGCGCCCGCGGACGCACCGGATCGTGGTGGTTGTTGATGGCACGCCGACGGCCTTGACCCACGAGGCGGAGTTGCTCAAGCTCGCGCCGGCACTGGAGACTCGCGCTGAGATCGAGATTCTGTCCCTGGCCCGGTACCCGATGGCGGAAGTGCGGCAGCAACTGGCCGCCCTGCACCAGGACAGTGTGGTGCTGGTGCTTGGGCACAACCGGGATAGGGACGGCCAGACGTTTACCTTTCCCGATGCCATGCGTCTGTTGCGCTCGGCATGCCCAGTCCCGATGTACAGCGTGACCGATTCGCGCCTGGGGCTCGGCATCGTCGGCGGCAAGCTGGTGAGCGGGTATTCCCAAGGGTGTGCGGCGGCGAACACGGCGTTGCGTCTGCTGCGCGGCGAGCACCTGACGGATGAAGCCGCCCGGGTTCACGTCGAGAACCGGTATATGTTTGACTACACGGAACTGCAGCATTTCAGTATTCCGCTCTCCGCCCTGCCGCCCGACAGCGAGGTGATCAACCAGCCGCCGACGTCTTATCCTGTGCACCTCCACGACGTCCTGATCGTCCTCAACGTGGTGCTCGCGCTTTGCGTCATCATCGGCTTGCTCCTGCGCCTGAATCTGCAACGGAAGCGTGCCGACGCGGCACTGCGTGCCAAGACCGACGAACTGAACCGCTTTTTCGACACCAATCTCGACCTGCTGTGCATCGCGAACACCGATGGCCAGTTCCTCCGGCTCAGCCGGCAGTGGGAGAACACGCTGGGGCATCCGCTGAGGGAACTGCTCGCCTATCGGTTCCTGGACTTCGTGCATCCGGATGACGTGGAGAGTACGCTCCGCGCCGTGGCTGACCTTTCGGCCCAGAAGGCCGTCGTGGATTTCGTCAACCGCTACCGGCACCAGGACGGCTCCTACCGCTGGCTCGAGTGGCGGTCGTTGCCGGTCGGGAACCTCATCTACGCTGCCGCGCGCGACATCACGGAACGCAAGAATGCGGAGGAGGCGTTGCACCGAAGCGAGGAGCATCTACAGGCGCTGTTCCAGAACATGGCCGAGGGTGTGGCGCTGCACGAGCTGCTCGTGGACGCATCGGGGCGCCCGACCAACTATCGGATTATCGCCATCAACCCGCAGTACGAGCGAATTCTGGGTCTGCGGTCCGAGACCGTGGTCGGCCATCTGGGCACTGATGTCTACGGGACCGCGGAGCCGCCGTACCTGGCGGAGGTCGGCCGCGTTGCGCTGTCCGGTCGCGCGGAACGGCTCGACGCGCCGTTCGCGCCTATGGGCAAGCACTTTGACATCTCTATTGCGCCTTGGGGTGAGAAGGGCTTTGCGACGATCTTCACGGATATCACCGATCGGAAACGCGCTGAAGTCGCGCTGCGTGAGCGCGAGGAACGGTACCGCGCCACGCTGGCATCCATGACCGACCTGGTGTTCGTCCTGGACCGGGCCGGACGGATCACCGACTGCCATGCGCCGAGATTGTCTGACCTGTACGTGCCGCCGGCGACGTTTCTCGGCAAGCCGTTCGCCGACGTCCTGCCGCCAAGCGTGGCCGACCTACTGGCCAAGGCGACCGATGCGGTCCGGGCCGGATCGCCGGTTCAGACGGTGGACTACGAGTTGGAGCTCAAGGGGCGACGCACCTGGTGGAGCGCCAATTTCAGCGCCCGCTGGGACGGCGCCGGACAGTACGACGGCGCGACCATTGTGGCGCGCGAGGTCACCGAACGCAAGCTCATGGAGGACCACCTCCGCCAGACCGAGAAGATGACCGCCATCGGCCAGCTCGCCGGCGGTATTGCGCACGACTTCAACAACCAACTCACCGGCATTCTCGGCTACGCGGACATGCTCGCAGAAGTCTGTGCGGACGACGAGCTGAAGCGGTTTGCGAAGAACATCGCGGTCTCGGCGCGGCGCGCCGCGGACTTGACGCAGCAACTCCTGGCGTTCGGCCGCAAGGGCAAGTACCTGTCCGTGCCCGTGGACATTCATCGCCTTCTGGCCGAGGTCGTGGCGATCCTGGACCGTTCGATCGACAAGCGCATTCGGATCAGCCGCGTCCTCCGGGCCGATCGACCGGTGACCTTGGGCGACCCGACGCAACTCCAGAACGCGCTGCTGAATCTGGCCCTGAACGCGCGCGATGCCATGCCGCAAGGCGGCGATCTGACGTTTGAGACCGATGTGGTGACGCTCGGGAACGCAGACTGCCAGGGCAGCCCGCACGATGTCGTGCCCGGCGAGTACCTGCGCGTCCGTATCGCAGACACTGGCTGTGGCATGAGTGATGAGGTCAAGAAACACCTGTTCGAGCCGTTCTTCACCACCAAGCAGCCCGGTCGCGGCACTGGGATGGGGCTGGCGAGCGTCTACGGCGCGGTCCGCAATCACCGTGGCGCCATCAGCGTGGACAGCGCGTTGGGGCGCGGCACGACGTTCAGCATCCTTCTGCCGCTCGCGCCGGAGGCGCCGGACGCGGCGGATATGGTTGAGTTCAGCCCCGCGGCAGCGTCGGTCCGGGCCACTGGACGGGTGCTGCTCGTGGACGACGAAGCGTCGGTCCGGGACGTGGCTGGAGATATGCTGCGGGGCCTGGGCTACCACGTTGTGACCTGCGTGGACGGGCAGGAAGCGGTCAAGTACTACCGTCAGAACTGGCAGCAGATAGACCTGGTGATCCTGGACATGGTCATGCCCGTCATGGGCGGTCGCGACGCCTTCCTGGCCATGCGCCGGATCAACCCGGGCATTCGTGCCATCCTCTCCTCGGGCTACAGTCTGGACGGCGAAGCCCAGGCCATCCTGGACGAGGGCGTCCTGGTCTTCGTGGGCAAGCCCTACCGCCAGTCGGAGCTGGGCCGAAAGGTGGCGGATGCGATGACCCCGAAGCAGGGAGATGCCGGCCCTGCCGCGACGCCTGCGCATGCGGAGCAACGTGGATGAAACTCGTTTTCTGGTTGTTTATTCTCGGTTGTGCCTGGGGCGGAGTCGCCCTGTGCGACGACGCCAGCCCGGAACTGTCGACCGTCACCTTTGTTCCCCAGTGGATTCCCCAGGCGCAGTTCGCCGGGTACTATGTCGCGGCGGAGCGCGGGTTGTATGAACACGAGGGCCTGCGGGTGCAAATCGTGAAGGGCGGACCGGAGTCACCGCCCTCGGTCCTGCTGGCCGAAGGCAAAGCGCAGTTTGGGACCTTCTTCCTTTCGGATGCCATCCGGCGGCGAGCCAAGGGCGTGAGGCTGGTCAACATTGCGCAGGTCGTGCAACGGTCCGCTCTGGTCCTTATCGCCCGCAAGAGCAGCGGCATCAATGTTCCGCAGGACCTTCAGGGGAAGCGGGTGAGTCTGTGGGGCGGCGAATTCGAAGTGCAGCCTAAGGCGTTCTTCAGCAAGTATCAGTTGCAGGTGTGCACGGTGCCGCAGGGCACGACCGTGAACCTGTTCCTCCGCGGCGGCGTCGACGCCGCGTCCGGCATGTGGTACAATGAGTACCACCTGGTGCTCAATGCCGGCCTGGACCTGGACGAACTGACGGTTTTCTTCCTTGCCGATCACGGACTGAACTTCCCCGAAGACGGGATCTACTGCCAGGAGGAGACTCTGCGGCGCCAACCGGACGCCTGCGCCGCGTTTGTCCGTGCGTCACTGGCGGGGTGGGAGTATGCGTTTCAGCATCCGGAAGAGGCGTTGACGATCGTCATGAAGCGGGCCGATGAAGCCGCAACCGGCACCAACCTCAGCCATCAGCGCTGGATGCTGTCGCGCATGCAGGACATCATTGTGCCTGGCGGCGGGGCCTGCCCGAGCGGCGCGCTGCGAGAGGAGGACTACCAGCGCGTGGCCGAAGAACTCCGCCGAAACGACCTGATCGATCAAGTCCCGGCATTCACCGATTTCTATAGGGCTCAACTGCGCCATGATTAAGGACCTCCGCCTGGCGGTCAAGCTCGTGCTTTTCATCCTGTCGGCCGCGGCCGTGATCTTCGGCTCCGCCTTCGGGTACAATTACTACTGCTCGCGCCGGACGGTGCTGAAGAATGTTGAAACGCAGGCGCACTACCTCACTCTGGCGATGGCCTACCACATCGAGTCCGAGTTGCGTGCGGTCGAGCAGGTTCCCACCGGCCTGGCCGGCATCCTGGAGCGCGGCACGCCGTCAACCGACGAGATCAATGACCTGCTGAAGGACGCGGTGGCGCGCAACCCGCAACTGTTCGGCTGTGCCGTCGCGTGTGAACCGGGTGTTTTCACCTCCGCCGTTCCGCGGTATGCGCACTACGCCTACCGGGACAAGCAGCAGCAGGTGGCCACGACGGATCTGCTTTACGAGTACGCCACCAAGGATTGGTACCAGATCCCGCGCGAAATGCGGCAGCCGGTGTGGAGTGAACCCTATTACGACGACGGCGGTGGCGACATTCTGATGTGCACGTACTCGGTGCCGTTCTTCCACAACGTCGACGGCAGGCGGGAGGTCGCCGGTGTCGTGACCGCCGACATCTCCCTGACCTGGCTGCAACGGACCGTCGCCGAGGTGCGCGTGTACGAGACGGGGTATGCGTTTCTGATCTCGCAGTGCGGCGTGATCGTGACCCATCCTCGACGCGAGTTCATCATGCGCGAGAGCGTCTTCAGCATCGCCGAGTCCGCTGGCGACCCGCAGTTGCGCGAGATCGGCCGGCAGATGATCAACGGCGCGCAGGGGTTCCTCTGTTTCCGCGATTTCCTCACGGAACAGAAGGCGTGGCTTTACTTCGCGCCGCTGCCGGCCATCAAGTGGTCTCTGGGGGTGAAATTCAGCGAGGACGAGTTGTTCGCGGATGTGCGCCGGCTGAACCGCCAGGTGCTGCTGATCGGCGTCCTCGGGTTCTCCGTGCTGGCGCTGGTCATTGCCTTCTTCTCGGAGACGATCACCCGCCCGCTCCGGTTCCTGGCGCGCACCACCCGGGAGATCGCCAAAGGCAACCTGGACGTGGACATTCCGACCACGGGCGCCGGGGACGAGATCGGGCAACTCTCGACCTCGTTCCGGGGCATGCAGGAGGCGCTCAAGGAGTACATCTCGAACCTGGCGCAGGCAACCGCGGCCCGGGAACGCGTCGAGAGCGAACTGAAAATCGCGCACACCATCCAGATGAGCTTCTTGCCGAAGAAGTTCCCGCCCTTCCCGGAAAAGAGCGAGTTCGAGATCTATGCCACCCTGGAACCCGCCAAGGAGGTCGGCGGCGACCTGTATGACTTCTTCCTGCTGGACGAAGACCACCTCTTTTTCACCGTGGGCGACGTTTCCGGCAAAGGCGTGCCCGCGGCCCTGTTCATGGCCGTCACGAAGACCCTGATGAAAGGGGTGGCCGAATCCAGGCTGTCCCCGGCCGGCGTCCTTGCCAAGGTCAACCAGGAGTTGGCCGTGGACAACGACAGCATGATGTTTACGACCGTGTTCTGCGGTCTGCTGAACTACCGCACCGGGTTGCTCCAGTTCTCCAACGCCGGACACAATCCGCCGCTGATCATGCGACCGAATGGGGTGGAGTGGCTGACCTTGCCGCCGGGGGTGGTTCTGGGAGTGGACACCGGGGCCGAGTACCGTACGGCCGAGATGCAACTGCGCCCTGGCGACGTCCTGCTCGTGTATACGGACGGGATCACTGAAGCGACTAACGCCGCCAGCCAGCTCTACTCCGATGCGGCGCTGCTGCAGACCGCGACCGGGCTGTTGCCCGTGCTCTCGCCCGAGAAACTGGTCGCGGCGATCATGACCGTCGTGAAGCGTTTCGAGGAAAACGTGCCGGCGGCGGACGACAAGACCGTGCTGGCCCTGCGCTTCCTGGGCCCGCCGGGAACCTGAGCGGACCTGACGCGGGTCTTGCCGACCGCACGCCGCGACACTTCCGACCTGTGCGGGCAGACCCAGCCGCGCGTGAACAAGCAGGGGTCGCGGCGCCGCTCGTAGTGGTGTCGCAAGCCCGGGGGGTGTCCGCCGGGCAAGACACCATACCCGCGCCAGACTGTCGCAACGTGCCGGATGGGCTCTTGGCGCTCCACTTCGTTCCGCGCACTGCGAGCCCACTACCAACCGGCGTATCCTGGCGTCCATGGCGGGGCCTCTTCCCTCACAGGACTTACCCGCACTGGTCGGACACCTCTTCGTGGCGGGCCCTGCTAATCGCTCAACCCGAACCAGCCGGCCAGGGCGAAAAAAACCAGGGTTGCGCTGAGCACGGCAACAGTCAGCGGGCGGTTGCGATAGGGCTTGCCGACGAGCGTGGACCTGCCGTTCAGGTACAGCAGTGCGAAGGCGAGGCACGGCATGAACGCGGCGCCGAGCACGGCGTAGTACTTCTGTACCTCGCGGAAACTGAACTGCAGCGCCAGCATCGGCACCAGGGCGAGGCCGTAGAGGTACCAGCGGTAGCAGCGCGAGGTGGTTGCCAGCCGCGCCGCACGCGCCGCGGGCGAGTCCTTGAGCGCCATGCTGCAGAAGTCGCAGAACACGTACGGAACGCTCTGCCACACGCCGAGCAGACTGCTGAAGACCGCGCCCCAGGCCCCGAGCAGGAACGCCCACTTGCCCACCGGCCCGAGCGGTCCGGCCAGGCAGTCCGCCAGCGCCACGACCAACCCGGCGCCTTTCCCGGTGACCACGATCCGGCTGCCGATGATGACCATGCATATCCCGAACAGCGCCGTGCCCGCGTAGGCGACGGCCAGGTCGATGCGGCAGGTGCGCAGGTGTTCCGGGCCGTTGCGGCCGCTCTCCCGGATCCAGTAGCCATAGCACAGAATGGTGAGCGTGCCGCCGACACCCCCGATCAGTGCCACGGTCCAGCCCAGGCCGCCCGAGTCCATCTGCGGAATCCGCGGCAGCGTGAGCCCAGCCAGGACCGCCGACCAGTCCGGCTTGAGCAGGACGGTGGTGGTCAGCACGGTGACGAACATGATGCCGATGCACACGTCCATGACCCTCTCGAACAGCTTGAACCCGCCGGCCCGGACCAGGACGACGCCGAGAATGCTCTGGATGATGCCGAACACGATCATGCCGTGTCGCGGGTCGTCGAACACCGGGATCATGGCGTGGACCGTGACGCCACAGGCGCTGATCAGGGCCGCGCCCACAAAGAAGCTCCACGGCAGCAGATACAGCGGGAAGAGGATGCGGAATGGCAGGCCCAGGTGCTTGACGCAGCCTTCGAGAAAGGTCGAGCCAGTCGCGAGCTGCCAGCGGGCCAGGCCTTCGTTGAGCACGAATTTCAGCCCCGCACCGGCGACCACGGCCCAGAGCACCGCCACGCCCAGCTTGTTGCCGGTGAAGCTCGCGGTGGCCAGGTCCCCGGCCCCGACGCCCGTGGCGGCCACGAGAATGCCCGGCCCGAGCAGGGCGAGCAGCGCCAGGGGTGTCTTGGGCGTTGTCATAGCTGTTCGAGTCCCTTGCGACAGGCCATCCATGGGGAATGCGTCAGCCGCTGCCGGGCGGCGACCGCCCGGTCATCCGGAATGGATCTCTTGTCCCTCCGCGCCGGCACGGTCCTTGCGGGCCCAACTCCGCCGCCGCGCGGACTGTCGGGGCGACCTACAGGAAGAGGCGGTAGGAGACGTTGAAGACGGCGGCCAACTTGCATGCCGTGGCTTTGCCGATGGGACGTTTGCCCGCGGCCATGGCGGAGATATGCGGTTGCGGAATGCCAGTCCTCTCCGAGAGTTCCACTTGCGTGATGCCGTCGCGGGCCAGCAGGCCGGCCAGGGTGACGCCGGGCAGTGCCGCGTCCGTGTACTCGGGGAAGGCGGCGCGCCAGGGCACGGTCTGTTCTTCTGCCGCCGGGGCCTCGACGAAACCAAGGGGTTCGAGACGCCGCACGGCTTCCGTGCGACGCGACGGGGGGCCGATGAACGACAACCGGACAGTGCGGGGTCTAGTACGGTGCTTTTCCATGAGTGCCGGCATAGGTCACCTCCACGAGACGGATTTCACGGTCCCTGACAGCCCACACGGCAACGTAGGTCGGCTTGCCCTTCTTCAGATGGCAATGGTGTCGGGCGTGCGGTAACGCGCTGTAGTTTGGCCAGTTCCCGCGCACAGGGCCGGCCTCCTCAATCTCCCGGACCAGCGCCACCAGCGCCTGGCGTACCGGCTCTGGCAAATCCCGGACCTGCTTCAGCGCCCTGGTCCGTATGGTGACCGTCCACTTCATGACCCACAGTATACCTGTTTTTGGTATATGGCAAGCGTCAGCGGTCCAGATTCGGTGATGCGTCAGTCGTGGGTGCAGATTAACGGTGACTTGCCAAAGTGGCGGGACCGGCTCGGTCCCGCGGGTGTCGGAGCGAGCCGCTCCGACCACTTTGGGCGCCAGCCCCGGTCAACCTTCAACTCTATCTCCACCCGTGACTGACGCTTCACCAGATTCGGTTCCACTGCGGGAGGTTGCCGACCCGCGGTCATCCGCTCGGGAGGTTGCCGAGTCGGGGCTTGGCGCAATCGTGAGACTGATTTGCCACGCGGAGATGTCGGAGACCTGGACGGCGCGCGCAGTATCGATCTCCTGGAGCGCCCGCGTCCTCGCGGGCCGGCTTGGGGCTGGCTTGGTGTTGCACTGGGCAATGCGACAGACCCTCAACTCTGGAAGTGACGTCGGTAGAACGACGTATCCTGAAGCCGGCAAACTTCCCAGGCAGCGGGGAACATGAAAGTCAGGTTGCCCTCGACAAAGGTCTGACTCATGCCTGGACACCCCCGTTCTGCGTGTCCAGATAGCGCTGGCTCTGTTCGAGCTCGGCGTCCAGGGCCGTGATGGGCTCGACTTCCTCGGCGGCGGAGAACTTCGTCGGCGTCTCGTCCAGGCCAACATCGGTCGTGCTCTTGGTCGAGAAGCTGAATTCGAAATCCCTGTCGTCCTTGCCGACGAACTGAACCCCGACCTCGGTCCGCCGCACGCCCACCCCGCGCCGGCTGAGGCGTCCCAGGGACTCGGGGCGGTAGAGGCGCTGCAGTTTGCCGCCAAGCTCCTTCTGCAGCGTCGCACGGTCGGGGCGGCCCTGGCCCTTCTCGCGCAGCGCCATTTCGCGACTCCAACGGGCGGCGCCGTACGCCATCTTCAGCAGATGGCTCTTCCCAGTGCCATTGCTGCCAATGACGACGTTGATCCCGTCGCAGAAGTTGAAAATCTCATCCGCAAAAACGGTGAAATTGCGCAGACTCAAGCCCGATATCATGGCGACTCCTCGCTGTCAGCCCATGGTCCGCACGCAAACAGCCGTGCCCCATCAAAGGATAAACCGCGTTGTCTCTGTTGGCCAGCGGACCGGGCGAATGTCACACCATGTGCCGCATGTCGGTCTGGGGGCGGCAGTGCAACGCATGTGCCGCGGGACACACCACCACCCGGGACGATGCCGAATCTGTTTTCTCCATCCGGGGCAGCTCTGGCCGTCACCCGTTGGCAGTAGTTCGGGTCGTTGCTCGTCTTCATCTGGTTGATGAGATCCCGCACGGCCAAGGCGTGATCCTGAGTGGCGCAGAACACCAGCGTCTTTTCGTTCTGGTTGATCTGCTCCATGAAGAGCTTAACGCGGTGGGCTTCCCGTTCCTTGATCTCGATGATCCTGTTGAAGTCGGTTTCCGTGTAGCGCTTCCCGGCTTCAATCTCGCCTTCGATCAACTTGTCGTCGGGCGTGTAGACGTACTCATCCAGCGTCGTGGAAATCTGCTTCACTTTGAACGGCGTGAGGAAACCGTCATTGATGCCTTCCTTGAGCGAGTAGATGTAGACCGGGTCGCCGAAGTAAGCGTAGGTGTCGATGTTGTCCTTGCGCTTCGGCGTGGCGGTCATGCCCATCTGCACGGCGGGAGCGAAGTAGTCCAAGATGTCGCGCCAGTTGCTCTCATCGTTTGCGCCGCCGCGATGGCACTCGTCAATGACGATGAAATCGAAGAAATCCGGTGGGTATTCGCCGAAATAGGGCGATGGCTTACCGTCCTTGGGTGGACCGCTCATGAATGTCTGGAAGATCGTGAAGAACAGACTGCCGTTCTTCGGCACCTTGCCCTTCTTGCGAATGTCCGCCGGGTCGATCCGCACCATGGCGTCTTCGGGGAAGGCAGAGAAGGCGTTGTAGGCCTGGTTGGCGAGAATGTTCCTGTCAGCGAGGAAAAGGATGCGCGGGCGGCGGGAAGGTTGGCGGCTCAAGTTCCAGCGGCTATGGAACAGTTTCCACGCAATCTGAAAGGCGATGAAGGTCTTGCCCGTACCGGTGGCGAGCGTGAGCAGGATACGTTGTCGTTCTTCCGCGATGGCCTCCATCACCCGCTCGACGGCGATGTCCTGGTAGTAGCGGCTGGGGTGGGAAGCGTGCATTTCGCCGTTCGGTTTTACGTGCGAGGATTCGAGCACTTCGTTGTTTTCTATCGACAACGTGCCGAGCCTGATCCCCCGGTGGGTCTGTTTGAACCGTTGACGGCGATGAAGTGGAAAGAGCTCCTCATGAGCTCCTCATCGAATGCGCGGGATACTGTTGTGTCCGTCTGCTGCAGCCACCTGCGAGGAGTAATGCAGGAAGGTGCTTGGGCTGGTTGGTTGGTGAGGATGTGCGGTCTTGTCCCGGATCGCCATGAAGAGTGCCGAGAAGTCCAGGGAGCGATTGAGTCAGTGGCGGTGAGGCAGTGGGCAGAATGGTCTTGCGGGAAGCCGGGAAGTACTGTATGGTGAGGGCAGTGGACGTGACCGGGAAGTCAGTCAGGTTCTGAGGCGGGCCAGACGCGTGGCCGTGTTCGGGCGGAAGGGCGGTGTCGGCGTGATCGGGAGAGGCAGCATCGACGGTGGTGCCCGGCGGATCGGGTGGCATAATCGGTAGGTGGTATTATCGGTACCAGAAACGCCATTTAACGTGGTAATATCACAAAGAGTAGCACCAAACATGTTAAGGAGCAGCGTCTTACACAAGTACGACCCCGCTCCACGGGAGTTCGGTCAGGTGAAGCGGAACTTCACCGGTGTGACGTTTTGGGCCAGGGGATACTACGTATCGACGGCTGGCCGGGAGGAGAAGGTGGTCCAGGACTACATCCGGCGGCAGGAGGAACAGGACCGCCGGCTGGACCAGCAACTGAAGCTGCCGGACATGGAATGATCCGGCAGCCCCGCCGCCTTCAGGCGGCAACAGTGCAATGAATCGCCGCTTTGAGCGGCCCAAGCGAAGCGTCTAACATATCACCGGCTCAGCCGGTGGTACGTGATTTAGAGAGATCAGGAGAACACAATTATGAAATCAACTATTCGGCAAATGGTCGTTGTGGCGTTGAGTGCGCTCTGTCTTGATGTTGCCAACAACGAAGCTCTGGGCGAGGACTATGAGGCTGAAATCAGCAGAGTGGCTACAGAACTTGTGGCGTTAACAAGTAATGCAGGGCTGAAGAAGGTCGCCGTCCTGGACTTTATGGATCTACATGGAAACCCGAGCGATATGGGAACATTTGTTGCCGAGCAGGTGTCGGTTGGAATGGTAATGCAGAAGCGTTCTTTCGCTATCATGGATCGATCCAATTTGAATAAGATTATGGAAGAACACAAACTTACCATGACGGGGCTTATCGCTCCGGAGAACGCAAAACAGCTTGGGAAATTTGCCAATGTAGATGCTCTCATCATTGGTAACATCACGCCAGTGAATGATTCATTCATCGTGGGGGTCAAAGTCATCGCGACTGAAACATCCGAAATTATGGGTGCCACCAAAGCCAAGTTCAACCAGAAGACTCTGGGAGAACCCTCTACAAGCAGCACGAAGAACCCGAAAACTCCGCCCGGAACGCTCCCCTCCAATACCTACAACGGTCTCGTGAATCATTTCGATTCGTTCGACGCAACGCTAACAACAATGCAGCGACTCCAACCCGACGTTGACGACAATCCTCGCGCACTCATAACGTTTGTAGTCCACAACAAGAGTCAGGAATCCATTATTGTGGGATTGGATAATCGGGGCAAAATTGGGATCACCGACAACAATGGCAATGTTTACGGCGAACGCCGATATGATACAGAATGGCTGTCCACGGCTGATGCCACGGTCGCTCCTGGGGCAGAGACAAGTTGTTCCATTAGGACTTTGGCTCCTGGTCCCCGAATCGCGGGTGATTTGTTTACAATCCGAGTTCCTTTAGTGGTCGGAAATGGTCGAGGCTCACTCCGCTCCATAAGCGTGAGCTTTTCTGACGTTCCTGCAAAGCCATGGGATAATGGAGACGCGAGAAATCTAAGACCCAGAAATGATAAATCTCCCGTGCACGTAACACCGGCCCCGAGCGCGCGTTCGTTGATGAACATGATTCCTTGACCTTAAGGAAATAGTGTGCGCGGTTCTGCAGGTGATCCGCGGTCGTTGGCACAGCAAATCATAAGGAGACACTATGAAGGTAATCGGATTCAGTGCAGGCAGTGTAGGGCGCGAGGGCAACGTCGAACGGTTTTAACCATAGGAATAGCAGGCGTTTTTACATAAGGATCGCCGAAATGCTAAAGATAAGATGGGACGGGCGGCACACCGCGACTGCCATCGCCACGGCGCTTGTCTTCTGCTCCGGATGTATGTTCATGGACGAATCTCAATGGACAACCGTCAGCGGTTCAGTGCGCTCACAGTATGGGAACCATCCAGCGCTTACGAATTTGAAAGAGGATGGTACGTTCATGGGGGGCAAGACGTATTCCGTTGCCGTAACCATAGACAACTGCACGGTAGATAGCGCATATGCCAGACTATATGCTCATGTACGGAAAGCAGAAAATGACCCCGCGTGGAAAGATTTGTTCCGCATTACTGGCTCTCATGTCGGCGAAGATGAGGGTACCATTGAGGGTTTTCAGAAGTCATCTCCTTCATCAACCTCCCGGGGGACGCGCTGCCAGTATGAGATGCGTCGCGCCGGCAGTGGTGTCGTCCTCAGCATTACAATCACAATGTCTCCAGGTCTCTTCGCGCGCACTGACGATGTCATTCGTGACTTCGCAGAGACCATTGACGCGGTTTCAGCCGGGCAGGTGCAAGTAGCTGCCACCCCCTCGACAGGACTTCCTCCACCGCCGTCGACCACACTGGCAGCATTGCCACCGGGAAGCGCAGCATTAGACATAGATACGGAGTTAGAGAAAATGATTGGCAAGTTTGCCGGCGCTCTACGTGGCAGCAAGATCGCCAAAGTGGCCGTGCTTGACGTCCTTGACCTACATGGCAACAAGAGTGAACTTGGCCGTAGCCTGGAGGAAAAGCTCCAGATCACATTAGTGGAGCAGAAGATCAAGGTTATTGACCGCAACAACATTGACGCGATATTGAATGAGCAGAAGATGTCGCGGGCTGGCTTGTGCAATCCGGAAGATGCCAAGAAGTTTGGACAGATTTCCGGCACAGATGCGCTAATATTGGGTACGATTACCTTGCGTGATGACAAGTTTTTCCTGACGCTGAAGGCCATTTCCACAGAAACCGCAGACGTCGTAGCGGGTGAGAAGTGTGTATTTAGCAACTCTGCCGAGCTAGAGAAGATGTCGGATACGGTAGTAAAGTGATTGTCGTAGGTATTGGAGGTCTCCATGAAGAGAGTCCCCCTGTTATTCACTGTCCTCCTCTATGCCTCGATGCTAGCGGGCATGTCCGATGCGGCTTACGCGAAGGCCGTGGACGAGGAAATTCCAACCCTGGCCGAAAAGATCAGCCAGCAACTTGCTGTGGCTGAGGGAAAGAAAATCAAAATTACCATCATGGATGTGCTTAATCTTCAGGGACAACAGAACGAACTAGGGAGAAGCCTCGCTGAACTACTGTCCGTCGAATTTGTCATGGCAGGCAAGGTGGCGGTTGTAGATCGGGCAAACATTGACAGGATTATGGCTGAAAACAAGTTTGCGAGAACCTTGGCGAACCCGGATGACGTCAAGAAACTTGGCAAAATTGCCGGGCTGGATGCTATCGCCATTGGAACGGTGAACTGTGGCGATACGTCAGGTGAGCTCATCCTGAAGATCATTTCCATTGAGACAGCTGAGTTGCTCGCGGCGGGGCGCTGCAAATTTGACATGACGCCAGATTTGATGAAGCAGTTCAGCACATCCATTGCCGGTGATGCCGCTGTCGCTACCGGCGGAGGCAACGTGGGGAGTGCAACCCCAAGCAGCCAGATTATAAAGAAGATGTTTGGCAATTTGGAGGTCGTGCTGAAAACGGTCAACACCGGTTCGGCAACGATGAGTGACGGGCAAAAGTTACTCGGACTCAGTTGCTCGTTTGAGTTATTCAATAGAGACTTGAAAAGGACAATCGTCATTGCAGCCAACGGGACGATGAAAGACGATTCGTATGGGATTAAATTAGTCAGTTATCGAGCGGACATTCGCGATTCTAATGGTGTCAACTGGTGGATTCCAAAGGGTTATCTGACGGGAATGTCTTCTGTATTATGTTTCGAATGTCTAGGCGATCCGAACACAGGCCATGGATTTGTCGCACAAAACAATCCGAGCGCAGTCGCAGACTACGTTAGAAATGGAAGACGTAGTGAATTTGGGAATGCTCGCCAATCAGCGATTATTGGCGCGGGAAGATATTGGACGGGATCCTTCTCAGCTATTCCTTCGGGGAAAAGCATTCGAGTAAGAGTAGATTTTCTCCCGATCGACGGACGAGGGAATCGTCAAGAGAATGCAACACAAAAACCACAGTCTTTCCAGTTTGACATGGAACTGGTGATTGGTTCAGTCATGAATGGGGAAACTCCGGAAAAGGCTAGAGATTTACGGCTTGAAAATCTGACCTTTGAAAGGGGAAGAAGTAATCCCTGAGTCTGTCGGCATTATTCTGCGGGCCGAGCGGTTCACTCGCCTGCAGTCGCGGCGTCACCAAGATCTGATTGGGGACCGTTGTGGTTTTCCGAACTACCGCATAGATTTCTGCATGAAGGGGGTCATCTATGGATAAAGAGACGTGGGTGGGTGGGGTGGGAGTATTTGCTTCCTGCTACATCAAGCGTTGGCTGGAGGGGCACTATGATACGCTCATGGATCTCCCTGCCGTGGCCAAACTACGGGCGGCAAGTCCCGGCACGAAGTATGCCATTGAAGCTATTCTTTATGCACTGACTGCGTATGCCGAGCAAAGACTGTCCGACAGGTCACCGTTGGGGTTGGTGGTCAAGGCAGTCTTGATGGATGCCGCGCCTGAAATCAGCAGCCGCCTGCTGAAGGATGCCCGTGAGGATTTGAGCGGTGCTGCCACGATTGATGTTGCTACCGCCGCCGCTCATCAATTACCGCCGCCTCCAGTCATCGCCAAGTTGCTGGCATTAGAAGATACTGCCCTCCTCGGCATTCTGACTTCACTTGAGGAGATGGATGATGTTGCACGCGAGAAATTCAAAAACTTTGCGGCCGATGCGAGCGCGGATGAACTAAAGCGCTTCGGGACACTGCCTCCAGATAAGCGGATGTCGTTGCTTAGCCTACAACCGGCTACCGGCGGTGGCGGGAAAGGCGGTGGGGGTTGGTGGGGGGCATTCAAGTCATTTGCCGGCGATTTCTGGCATGTGTTCAAGGCGTGGAGCGCCAAGACATATGATTTCAGCCTGAGCGTGCTCATGCGATACTTGGCGGCACTGCTGTGGGTGTTGAAGGTGAGTGCTGTCTTGTGGGGTGTGGCGCTTGTCGCCTGCACAACGGCTGCGATCAGTGGGCGGTGGACGCTGTTTGGTGTTTTGATCGGGCTGTTGTTTGGATGTGGTGGGTTGGTTCTGGCTGGCCGTGCGTTACAGCAGAGTTGGTTGACCGTTGCCGGGATAATCGGAAGTGCAGTGATGGCGACACTGGCCTTCCTGGCGGGCGCCAATTATGCGGATTCAGTGTTCGCCGTGGCCATTTTTTTCCTCGTGGGTATGCCCACGTTGGCGATTGTGGCCATGCTTCTGCCCATCACGTCCTCCGCTGAAATATTCCGCAAGCTGTTCCCGGAAGGGTATCGGACGCTTGTACGGGCATTCCAGATGCTGGCGAGTGCATTTTGTGGGCTCCTGTTCTTCTCCGTATTGCTGCTTCTGTTCCCACCGCATAACCCGGTGGCGTTCTTGTTCATTGTGCCGGCAGTCACTGCCCTCGCGCTTGGGGTTGGCGTAGGCGTAGTGCGGATTAATCCAGAGGTATTCTTGCGCACGCCGGTAATCTTGGGGTTGATGGCGGTATTTGTTGTTACGCTCGGAGTGATGAGCATGCCCAATCTCCGGAGTAAGATTAGTCTAATGACCAAGACAATTGACTTGAGAATGGTGGATGATCCTAGGCCGGTGACGTTCACTTCGTCCAGGGATATTGATTTTGTTGCCACCAAGGACGGGGAAGTCAGAATCTGGTACGCGGAAACACGTGGTGGTGGGTACGAGCTTTTCCGGTGCGAAGGGGTTGGGCCATATTACGCCAAGGACGGACGGGCGTTGCGAAAAGCGGATAGTGATGCCATCCGCGAGAAGATTTCCACCTGGGTTGATCAGACGACGGCCGAACAAACGCGGGTGCAACAGCAAAAAGAAGCCAAACAATTGGCACAACAAAGAGCTGACCAAGAACGGTCTGCGGCCCAACAGAAGGCCGAGCAGGAACGGCTTGCTATCGAGGCGGAGGCCAGGCGTGTTCAGGCGGAGAAAGATCGGCTGGCCAGTTATATCGCGGTTGCGTCTGTGCCGACCAAGTTAGATTTTGTCGTGTGTGCACAAACTTCCGACAGGGCGGAGTTGACTGAATTTTCTTCCGCCTGGGTTGAGCAGTTGAAAAAGCGTGGCAAGACGGCAACTGACTCCATCTTCTCTGCCGCATTTGTGAAAACCGGAGCCATGGAAACTTGTATGCGGGGACAAGGCGGCACCGACGTCAAGGCTTTGCAGCTGTCTGCCATCGGCGACAAACTGCTATTTGCCAAGTGTGAAAGCGCTACGCATGAACTCAGCACAACCATTGCCGACCTCCACAGTTCCGCTGTGAAAATGAGTTTTGCCGTCGTCAATGCCGTGGACGGACGACTGGTTGAGTCATTTCAGCTTTCCGCAACGGGGCCTGGCTTTAGTGAGGGTAATGCGAAGTCCGCAGCGTTCGGACGTATCATCGATCAACTGGACAAACGCGGGTATTGAATCGCTGGCTAACTGCAATTCGCCAAGCAGCACAACGCGAGTGCATACCATGAACCCGACCCCTCATGATCTCATGGTTGAGTTGCTGCAACGCATCCGGAACGGCACATATGACGTTTGCCGCATGGAGTTGACCAAGTATAATGACCGGCAAACAGCCCGGCCTGATCCGTGGGTGGCATTGAAAAGGGAATTGGCGGACGATCCCGGTAAACCAGTCGCTGATGCGAGTCGCAAGGCGGACGGGTTCGGGCCTTTTCTTCTCAAGACGGCTGGAACGCGCATGCTCGACAGTCTTGCGCAGAGTGGACAGCAAAGAGACTTGGCCGCTCTATGTGCAAAATTGGAGGCAATCCTGGACGAGGCCAGAATGGCTGGTATGCTCTTTGCCGTAAACGCGGGCAATGCGGGTATGCCGTGGGGTGGCGTGGACTTCCTTCATCCACAACAAGCAGGATGCCTGACGGTTCGACTTGGCGCCCTGGCGCTTGGTGCCGAGGACTTGAAGGCCGAGTTGCCCGACCTCGACTCGAGTTTGCCGGTCCCGGCAATGCTGCCTTTTGATGATGGGCGAGCTCTGTTCGTCATTGGTCCTGACGCCATGCGGAAAATGGCTATCGACTCGCTCCACTGTGTTGCTCTCAGACTTCTTCTCGCGGTTCCGCCTGGTCTGTTGCGCGTTAGCGTGTTGGACCCGCTGGGTTTCAGTCTGGGGCAACCCCCATGGTCGCACTGGCCGGAAGCCGTGTGTACCGACCCACAGAAGATTGAAGATCGGGTTTCAGGTGTTTTCGCGCAGATGGAACGTCTTGCTGTGGAGAAACTGCAGGGGCACGCGACTCTTTCGGCATTCAATGCGTGGGCGACGCCTCATGGCGAGCCTACCATCCCCTATCATGTCTTGATTGTGCATGATTGCCCGAGCGCACTCTCCCCGACCGCAGCGCAGAAGCTGCATGGCATTGCCCGAAATGGAGGGCGATACGGCATTGTTGCGTTGATCCACTGGGGAGAGAGCATTGACGGATATGCGCAGTCGAAACTGAATGCGATGGCGGCCGGTAGCGTTGTTGTTGTGCCAGATACATCTGGCCAGTTTCAATGGAAGGAAGAGGCTTTCGCCGACTGTCGTTTGGAGTTGGATGCACTACCACCGCCGGATGTTATGCGACGAATTGTGCTGCCTGTCGTTGAGGCGTGGCAGGCCCAGTCTGCAAAGACGGTGAACTTTGAAGAAGCCCTCAAGGACATTGGTCAGGGGGGGGCTTGGAAGGAATCCTCTGCCACGGGTGTCCGTGCCCCATTGGGTGTTGCGGAAACAGGGAAGTTGGTGCACTTAGAGTTTGGTGAGGGCAAAGGGACTCACGGTTTGATCATTGGAGGGACCGGTTCTGGCAAGTCGAGTCTGATGCACGTGATCATCACGGCCTTGGCAGAAACCTATTCGCCCGATGAACTGCAACTATACTTGATTGACCTCAAGGGCGGTGTTGAGTTTAAGCGGTATGCAACAAGCCGCCTGCCGCATGTTGCCGTAGTGGCAATTGATTGCGAACGCGAGTTTGCTGTGAGCGCACTTGAGGCCCTGTGTGCGGAGATGCGACGGCGTATGGAACTGTACCGAGCAAGCACTGCGGATATCACCAGCATTGCCATGTACCGCAAGGCCGGAGGCTCTTTGCCGCGCATTCTCCTGGTGATGGACGAATTCCAGAAGTTGTTTGCCGAGGGCGATGATATCGCCGAACGGGCTAAGAGCGCACTGGATGGCCTCTTGAAGGAGGGACGTGGATTCGGGATACATGGTCTCTTGGGCACTCAATCGTTAAAGGGGGTAACGCTACGCGGGGGGTCTTTGGAGCAGATCGCTGTGCGCGTTGTGTTGCAATGCAGTGCTGAGGATTCCCGCGACGCGCTGGCACAGGATAACGCCGCAGCCAAGACTTTGCCCAGGTATCACGGCATCTACAACGATCAACAGGGCCAGAAGAGCGCAAACATCCAATTCAAGGCGGCTTACCTGCCGCCTGAAGAGAACGGGATTCGGCTTTCCGCTCTTGCCACGCGGAGTTCAGACATCAAACGGCATGCGGTCGTGTTCGAGGGGAACGCCAAACCGGCCATTGGTACATGTCTCCCCTATGCCGAGATGACTGCCCGCGGGAGGTGGCTGGAACGAGGGGCCGCGTCGCGCCTCTGGTTGGGTGAACCGGTCTCGATTCAGCCATCCGTGGAAGTGTTGCTCGAATCGCAACGTGGCAGGAGTCTCCTGACCATCATGCAGAATCCGGACGAAGGAATCAGTATGCTCCTCAACTCTCTTCTCGCGCTCTTTGTTCAGCACAAACCGGGGAATGGCAGTTTCACAATTCTGAATCTACTGAAGGCGACGCACCAAATGCGGGATTGGCCAGAGAAGATCTGCCCGATGTTTGACCATCAGATTGAGGTTTTTAACCCGGAAGGCGTTGGTAGCATGCTGTCGGCGTTGGTGGATGAACTGAAGTCCCGGATGCAATCGCCTGCGCTATGCGTACCGCACTTCGCCGTTGTGATCGGCTTGCAGTATGCGCGTGAATTGAGGGCGAAGGAGACGTATGGAGAGCCGGACATCAACTCGCCGGCCGGGGCACTGCTATACTTGCTCAAGGAAGGGCCCGAACATGGCTTGCACATCCTGGCGTGGTGCGACATGTTGTCCAATGTAACCAGATGCGGGCGGGGCTTGTTGGATGAATTCGGAGTTCGTGTGGCAGGGAAGATGGAGCAATCCGATTCGATGAACGTCTTTGGGTCTCCGGTGGGGGCACGCTTGCGATGCGCGAATCGGGCAGTTTTGTTTGATGATGCTTCCCCAGGAGTGGTGCAAGTGTTCCGGCCATACGACTTGCCCGCTTTTTCAGATTTTGAATCGTTAAGCGTACGACTGCGCGAAGGGAGATGACCGAAATGGAGAGGAATCAGGCTTCCGTCGATCCGGATGCAATTGATGAAGCGGCCAAAACGTTGGAGGGCTTCATGCTGAGGGTTCGGGATTTTGACAACAGACTCAATAGTCAACTCAACCAACTTGGGAGTACGTTTCAAGATGATGCCTATGATCGGTTTTGCGCATCGTTCCAAACAACGCGCAAATTGACTGCGAAGTTCGCGGATGAGACTGCTGCTGTCCTTCCAAGACTGCGGGATGATGCAAAGAGAATTAGGGCCGCTCAACACCTCAAACCATTGATATAGGAGAAAATAGTGAAAACTGTATTCAACCCGGTTGAGGCGATCCGTTTTGCCACATGGCTTAAAGAGGAAAGCGGAGTCGTTATGGATGACCTTCGCAATACGACGAAGATCATGACCGAACTGCGGGCCAACTGGAACGACCCCAAGTATGACGAGTATCTGCGAGCGTTCGATGGAAGTACGAAGTCTTTCGCGGAATTCAAGCAGCATGTGGAAGCATATATCTCATATCTCCGCAAGAAGGCGGACATCGTGACGGAGTTCCTGGGTTAGCCGTCTTGGGAGTAGCACTTCATGAACGACGAGGGTGCCGGCGCGTATGCGCAATCAGAGGACGCCATTGAGCAATTTGCGGATTCGCTTGGCAGTTTCGCCGTATCCCTGACGGCGGAACTGGCGACGATTCACCGGGATGGCGCTAACGCGGTTGAACGCACTAAGGTGCGGCGAGATTACTTCGCTGCCCGAGTTGAAGAGTTGGAGGCGACACTAGTTGACAAGGATGGGGCTGACTCCTTGGCCGTGCAAGTTGCTGAGATTGAGGCCGCACGCGCGGAACTTGAACCTGTGGCGGATATCTTCATGGTTGCTCAGGATCGGTTCGCGCGGATGACCCAGACGATTTCCCGCCTCCGTCCTCTGTCAGAAGGCCATATCCCGATGGCCCGCAAGTTTCTCATGGACAAGGTCAATTTGCTGCGTTCCTATCAGGCTGTTCGACTCGACCTTGATGGTACTACAGATCCACCTTCCCAAATAGCACGAGGAGACGCCAAGAGCTCAGGGCGTGGCCTAAGTTCTTGGGCGGACATCACGCAAGTGGCTTTGCCGGGTGGGTTCGTGTGGGTGCGCCTAAATGAGATCGCCTTGAAGGACGAATTGAAGAATGTCCGGGATGCTGGCGATTTCAGTAAGGTGGCATATGACGAGATGAAAATTGGCGCGCAGCACTTCATTGAGCATGTGCTCCCGTTTGTTCACAAAGACAAATCTGTGGCGACATCCGAGTACTTCGCGGAATTGGATCGCAAGGCCGGTGTGTCCTATGCCGATGGAACTCAGCGCGTGTTTGAAGCGTTTTTGGGGCGCTGGTCTCCCATCTATCTTTGCCGGGGGCCAGAGGGTGGCCAGTACACAGTGACCAATGGGCGACACCGGATTAAAGTGGCGTCTGACCTTGGTTGGTTAGCCGTTCCGGCGCAGGTGAAGGATGTCAGTAACCATGCAAGACGCTGCTGAATCTGTTCGGATGTTGGAGACCCAGTGGGACCATTTGGCGGCAGAATGGGTTTCTCTCAGTGCTGGATGGCGTGACAAAGCCGCCAACACCTTCCACCAGACTTATTGGGTGGATTTTAGCGCCTCAATGATTGCCTCGCTGTCGGACCTCCGGGAGAGTGTCAAAGAACTTGAGCGTCTTGCCGGTGATGCCGAGACAAACATGCATTGATCATTCTGCTTCCAACTAAACGCCGCAGCCAAGGCGGGAACGCTGGGCCGTGGCAGTTGGCGGGACCTCGCGTTGGGATACGTGAAGGAGTTCAACATGGATGAGAGCGGCGGCGTGAGTTTGTGCCGGAGTGGGCGGCTGTTCGTCCTACGACCCCATGGATGACAAGAAGCGCATATATGACAAAGAAGGCAACGTCGTGGGCTATGTGGACAAAGACGATGATTGAGTACAGCGAGTACCGGATGTCATGTGCCGCGGACCCGATACATAATCATGGTTGACCTATCAATAACATTCGCGCCGGGGCTTGAGGAGAAGGCCAGGGCTCTGATCGCGGAGATGGAAGCGTGTTCTTCCATTGATGCAATCCCTATTCCCGGCACTCCCGGCATGGTGGTGGTCAGGTATGGGTCGAGTGCATATGAAGAGCGCATACGAAAGAAGGTCATATTACTGCCAGTTAAGAGTGCCGGTGGCGTTTTCTGCATAGCGACGCGTTAGCTGAGATGATGCTGATGCGCCTTAGGGAGTCACGAGACAGTGGGATACAACTTTCTTATTACGGCGGGCCAAGTGCAAGTCGGCCATGAGGTCTTGCTTTTGTCGGACCTGGCTCGATTAGCTATGCAATTGGAGCTACCTTGGTATCCTGTAAACGCAATGGTGAGCGGCGAAATGGTAGAGCTAGAGCTTTGCCGAGATCTCACTCCGGAGTCGTCGCGCTTCCCGAACGACCAACCCATTCGCCGCGAATGGCTGCCCATAGAAACAACAGAGGAAGGGGAGTCGGCACGATTTCTCACGGTGTATAAGAGCCAGTTCCAATGCGAAATCCTTCAAGGGATTACGATCTCCCACCCATACCAATCGTGGGATATTCACTGGAACGTTACCCACGCACGAACACTTGCCCAGTACAGCTGCCGTGGTGGAAATCCGTGTGAGGCTGATGAGTGCGGCAGACTCCCGACGCGAGTATATACCATCTCAGAAATTGCTGAGTTCATGAATCAGCCAGCCACCGTCAAGGCGTGTGGCTCCTACGAGTCTCGCGTAGATCTCCACGTACCTTGGACAAGAAGCGATGTCGTGGCCGCTGTTGATGCTCTGCGAATCGTTGAGAAGCATGCCAACGGCCTCGCAGTTCAGGATGATTACCATGTATGGGAGAGAGGCATTGACAACTGGCGGAACCTCACGTCGGGATACGTGAAGAAGTTCAAGATGGAGGCCGTTTGGCCTGACGCGACAACTCTCTTGGATCCAGACCCGGATGGTGGTAGTCGAAAGTGACTGGGGATAGATATACCTATAACGCGATTCGGAAGGAAGACTGCGTGCACCTTGACTCAGCCAAAGACTTATACCAGTCCATCAAACAGACACGGTGGACGTCCCTCAAAGACGACTTGGTGAGATCCGCAGTTCGATACGCGCGTCTCCGAACCGACTGGGCTCTTGCCACACCCGACCAACGTTTGGAAATGGACAGGGAGAGAAGTCGTGCCCACACTGCCTTCATCGACTGCTGTAACATCTTGAGCCGAAACATGGGTAAGGCCGGCGAAGACAACTCCTGGCGGATGAAGCTCGGTGACGACAGGAAGGACCTGGGGGATTTCGCGTGTTACCTGCACTGCCTTCTCGGTATACTATCGAGATAACCCATGCCCCACTAACCAGTTACACCACCATCTCGCACCAATAATGTACTTGAATTAGGTCCCGGGGGGCCCACCATCAGGACGTTGTGTCCACCGGCAGCAGCGACCTCCAAGGCGCGTTTCGCCTGCTTTTGTCCCTTGACCGAGGCGAAGTCGACACCGGCGGCGGACGCGGCGGTGAACTCCGCCTCATGAACCCGGGCCAGCGGTGCGCTCAGACCACACAGAACGGCTGCCGCTTCTGCGAGTGTCGAGACGACATAGGGGCAGTAAGGCTTTCTGACTTCCTCCAGTTGCCGAAGCAGGCCGAGTTCTGCGCGGTTGTGGAGCGGCGCGATCAGGACTGCGTTGTCAGGCATGCGCCGGGCGACCGCCAACGCGCCGGCGCATCCGCGGAGCGCGCCGTCAAAGCCCAGCTCCGCCAATCGCGAAGACGTCCGCATCGTGCGAGCTCTGGATCTGGTCTGTCTTCTCAAGCACCGCAAGCGCCATGGCCAAGTCGAGGGTTGTGCCCTCTTTCGGAACGTCGCCTGGCGCCAGGTTCACAGTCACCGCGGCGTCCGGCCACTCGAACCCGGAAGCCTCGAAAGCATGGATGAGGCGTTCCCTTGCCTCCTGTACGGCGGCTTGGCCGAGCCCCACAACCCGGAACGCGTTCCCGGCGCGGAGGCCAATCTGGACATCGACCAAGACCGCGGAGAGTCCCCTGACTGTCGCACCCTTGATCATCTTCTTCCCATCGTCCTGTTCTGCGTCTGGCTGACTGGTTCGGCGAACACGAAGCGAGCCCCGCGTCACAGCCACTTGCGTTCGAGGCTCGTACAATAGGTTCAAGGCAAGTGCTTGGCAAGGATTCAGCGGGGGCCGGGGCGAGCCTGCAATGCACTGAACCGGATCAACGGACAGGCGCCTTCGCTGCGATGCACCCTGGCGCCTCAATTCAGCGTGCCGCGGTTGTAGAGGCAGACTTCGGTGACCCACATGATGTGCGGGCGGCTGGCGGGGCCGCCGGTGTCGAGTTGGTGAAGGCGCACTTTCTCGGTGACGCTGCTCGGCCAGGTGTGCTTGGAGACCGTGCTCAGCGGGTTGTCGCGCACTTGCGCCACAGTTTTCCAGGCGTTGCCCTCCCAGATGTCGACGTCGTAGTTGCGCGACGAGAAGACGTGATTGTTGTCGATGCACCAGTAGAGCCAGACCTGCGAGATGGGCGTGGGCTTGGGCAGGCGGATCTCGAGCCAGTGTCCGTCCTTGTCGGCGCGGTCGGCCGACGCCCAGGCCTTGCGGGTCCAGTGCAGGGCGCTGGTCTCCCAGACGCCGTCGATGGCGGTCTCCGGCTGGTACTCCGAGTAGCTGCTGTCGGCGGCCACGGTTGCGCCCAGGCTCAGCAGTGCCACGTCGCCGTCCGGCGGCATGGGCAGGCTGCGGAACTCGGAGGCGGCTTCGGCCACGAGCTTGCCCTGGGCCGTGTGCACGCCGAACTTCAGGCCCACGACCTCCGTCTTGCTCTCCGTGGCCGCGACGCGGAACTGGGCGATCGTCTGGTCCGGGGCGAGTTCCACTTGTGTCGGCTCGATCACGGCGCCGGCACCCGCCGCCTTGACCAGCAGCGGGCACGGTTCCGTCAGGCGTTGGACGATCACTCTGTACAGGAATGCCTTTCCGGCTGGGTCGGCGGTGCGTTCGACCCGCGCCGTGGCGACGGGCGAGAAGAAGACGTTGGCGGCGCGCACGACAGTCACCGGCTCGGCGCCTGCGACCGGGACCCGCAGCGCGGTCCGCACCTGGCCGGCGCCGGGCAGGTCGCGCTGCACAACAACCGGCTGCGCGCCTGGCGTCAGCGTTCCCGGCAGCTCGGGCTTGGCCAGGCGCAGGATGTTCCGGTCCGGAAATGCCCAACTCCCGAGCAGGGTCGCGCCGGTCTGGGCCGGGTTGAACTGCGCCGCGAGACTCGCCGGCTGCGAGGCCGGAACCACTCTCGCCCCGGCAAGTTCGAGCGTCGCGCCGCCCGTGAACAGCAGCCATTCGGCGACGGTGCGTTCGGCGTCGAGAAGCTCAAGGGCCTGGCTCGTCTTTTCGAGGCCGTCGGGTTCCTGTGCGACCTTCGTTCTCTCTGTCTGCACACGCGCCAGCACGGCGCCGATCCCGGCGTCGCCCTCGGGCTTCAGGCCGCGCAAGTCCTTGGCGATGGCCTTGAGGCGGTCGGTGTTCTCCGACTTGCCGCGCACGATGGCGGCGTTCTCGCAGTGCCGCGCGGCGCGTTCGAGCTGCCACTGCCGCGCGTTCGCCGCCGAGGAGACTCGCAGGATCGTCAGCACGGCCGCGCCATCAGCGACCTCGATCTCGATGCCTTGCGGCGTGACCTGCGCCGGGACGGGCGACAACTGGACCGCGTCCATGACCACAGGCGCGTCGATGCCGCGGAAGAGGTCCGGGTGCACGACCAACTTGCCTCTGCGCGGCGTCTCGGGCGCGCGAACGGTCAGGTACACGGGCTCGCCGCCGCCGAACCGTTCTGCGTGGACTCCGTCAACGAGCGGTTCCGGTTCCCAGCCGGCCTGCGACATTTCGACGAGTGCGGGGTAGTAGGAGTGGCAGACGTCGCCGAAGCTGGCGTAGCCTTCGCGGACGAGGCGGCCCGTCGAGGGGAAATGTCCCCACTGTGCACTGGCCAACACGAACTCCTCGGCGGTCGCGCGGTCGTCGAGTTTGTGGAGGTTGACGAAGTTCATGGGCAGCACCGGCTTCTGGTACCCGCCGAACCGGTGGTAGCCCATCAGGGCGTGGTCTTGGAAGATGCTGCTCTCGATGCCGATGATGTCCAGCGCGGTGTAGCTGGTCCAGGCGTCTGTGGACGGGCCCTGGTTGCCGAGGATGGTCCGGCCTTGGGCGCGGTAACGGTCCTGGATGCAGCGCAGCCACTTGAACATCTGGAACCGTCCGTGCTGAGCGACGCGGAAGGTTGTCGGTTCGTAAGTCAGCGGGTGGCTGACGAAGCGGAAATGGTCCGGCCGGTGACTGAGGTACCAGCAGGTCCAGGCGCCGGAGCCGTCGATGTAGCAGCCGTCGATGCCGGAGTTGCCTTTGAAGAGCGTGTCGAAGAAATTCAGGCCGCGGCTGGCCGGGGTGGGCCGGGCGTCCGGGTTGCGCAGGTCGGGGTCGACGTTGCAGATGAAGCGCAGCAGGCTGAGCGGTGTGGGTGGCGGTTCGTCCGAGCCCCAGTTGTCGGTGATGAGCACGCGGTAGTGGTCCTTCTCGTCGGTCAGCGCGTTGTCGCGCACGAACACAATGTCCTTGCGCACGCCCATGCTCTCGAATTCGCCGTTCTCCAGCAGGTTCGTCTCCGGCTTGCCCTGGCGGCAGATCGTGATGTCGTCGAACCAGGCCGTGCCGGTGCGGTTCCGGAACATGGCGTAGACGCGCAGTTCGACCAGCGGCTGGCGCGGCTGAATGATCCACTCGGCCTTCTCCCAGTCGTGCGTGCCGGGCTTGAACACCGCGCACTGGCCGAACTGGTAGCTGCCGTCGGCGAGCAGGCAGTCGATGTAGATCGAGTAGTCGCCAGGCGCAGGACCGGCCGCGACGTTCTCCGCCTTGCTCCAGGCGGTCACGACGACCGGGGTCTTGATCGGTTCGTCCAGCATCAGGGACTGGAACGCGTTGCGGCTGAGATCGGGCCGGTCCGCAACGGCGCGGAAGGCGTACTTGCCGCCGTGCCTGACTTGCTCATCGAGCGCGCCGCCGGTCATGCGCCAGGCCGCCGGCGCGATCTTCGTCTCCAGATCGGACATCTGCCGAATGGCGTCGTCGTAGTCTTTCGGCAGGCCGGGCCCGGCGAGTTCGATGGTTTCCGAGCCGGTCTCGTTGTACGGGAACATGCCCATGTTCCGGTCGTGGTCCTCCTCGATACTGCCCTGGCCCTCGTGGAAGGCGAAGTGCTGCGGGTCCGGGATGTTCTTCGTCTCGTTGGCGAAGAACCAGCCGCCGTGACGTTTCTCGACGCGCTCGAACCGGGCCGGGAAGAGCCGGTAGTACTCGGCCAGCGCGGAACGGAAATGCCACTTCGGAGTCGTGGCGCAGATCACGATCGAGAACGGGGCCTTCATCTGGAACGCGGGCGCAGCCTGGTTGCTGAACCCAAGCGGCAGGCGCATGACCACAGCCTTTTCGGCGGGCAGGCCGCGGAATTCGAACACGTACGGTGCATCCGCCGGCATGGCCAGGGTCAGTTGATCCTGACCATCGGCGAGCGTGCGCAGCGGCGCAATGGGCAGTTTGTTCACGAACTTGGCGGCGAGGAGCAGCGGCTCGGTCGTGCCGTCGCCGGTGGCCAGCGCGACACCCTCGACGCGCAGGACCAGGTCTGCGACGGCGTCGTTGGTGCCGTTGACCGTGACCACACCGTTCAGCCACAGCGCGCCGTTCTTCGCTTCGAGCTGCGCCTGCAGTGCGAACTGCGCAGCGTCGGCGGGTTTCTGTGTGCGTGGGTCGAGCAGTTCAAGGCGTGCGGTCACGCCGGGCAGGGCTTTCCCGGCCACCTCGACGGCGTTGATCGCTTGTCCTTCCCACGCGGCACGGAGGCCGTTGCCGGCGTCGATCGATACGGCGTACGCGGATACGGCGGCCAGTGCACTGGCGAGGGCGAGCGAGGCGGCGAGTCTTCGCATGCGGTTGTCCCCTTCTGCTTGGAAGCGTCTCACCGACGAACGGGTCAGAGCCCCCGCTCAGGGAGTCTCAACGTACACCCGAGTGCGGCCCAAGCCAAGACGTTGTCGATGACTCGCGGCAATGCGTCAGCGCCTCCCGGGCGGCAGACCGCCCGATCATACCAAGGTGAAACTGGCCACGACGCTTCCAGAGCCCGCGAGGACGCGGGCGCTCCAAAGTCAGCCACCCCGTGCCAGTCCCTGGAGCGCCCGCGTCCTCGCGGGCTCCCGGGCCCCTTTAGTTTCACGGGAATTGGGTATGGCAACGCACGGGATGTGTGTCGACGGCCCGATCGTCACCGATTGCGGTCGATAGCAGTCGATCGCGGTCGATTGCAGTCGACCAATTGACCGCGGCCGGGGGGGCGCACGCACCCAAGTGGCCTCCCCGCTTCTCTGTGATTGACGCCACCGGTACAGCGGCGTTGACTGCAGAATCGGCGGCTCCCGTGCCTCAGCCCGTCTTCAGTTTGGCGTCCACGGGTTGGGTGTCGGGGGCGGCGCGCCGACATCCAGGGTCCAGTTCGAGTAGCTGCGCATGGGCAGCCACTGGCTGTGGCCGTCACAGAAGATGAAGTTGGCGCCGTTCGTGTGGCGCTGCGGGGCGGGCGGGATGGCGTTGTCGGTCTGGTCCACACTCCAATCGGTGAGGTAGTAGGGGTTGCCGTTGAGCAGGTAGCCGGCGTCGGCCACCAGGATGCAGGTTGTGACCTTGGTGATCTTCTTGGTGTTGTAGTAGCTCAGGGCGCGGGACATGCCGTAGCCCTGGTTTTGCGTGGCGTTGTTCCAGCCGGGCCAGCCGCGCTTCGGGTCCGCGGGGCAGGTGTGAATCTCGACATTGCCGACGTAGGTCTGGGTCAGGTACATCCAGGTGTGGTAGGCCACGCCGGGCGTGTGCCACATGGCCGCCGGGGGCAGCCGGTCCTCGTAGTCGTCAGGGTACTGCAGGATGCCCATGGCGACCTGCTTCAGGTTCGCCGTGCAGTTCGACTGGTGCGCCTTGTCCTTCGCATTGCGCAGTGCGGGCAGCAGCATGGACGCGAGAATGGCGATGATCGCAATCACGACCAGCAACTCGATCAAGGTGAAACGGCACGGTCGGCACATTTGCCTGTACTCCTTCTTAACTGCACCTTATTCACTGCTTGTGGTGGTATATGTGCCCGCCTCGGTTCGTGGGTGTGCGGTTCTGTCCCGCCGGTGGCCTATGTTCGCGCCATTGCTGCATTCGTATTCCGGTGCATGGCGTCGACCGACCTCTGGCACTAACCTCACTGCGGCTTTCCCCCGAGCGGAGTCAAGACAGCCTTAATGTATTCCTATTCGGGTCTCCCGGCAAGGCGGAGAAGGTTGCCGACGGTAATGCGTCAGCGCCTCCCGGGCGGCGTACCGCCCGGTCATACCAAGGTGAAACTGGCCACGACGCTTCCGGAGCCCGCGAGGACGCGGGCGCTCCAAAGTCAACCCCCGTGCCAGTCCCTGGAGCGCCCGCGTCCTCGCGGGCTCCGGGCTCCTTCAGTTTCATGGGAGTGGCGGGTGGAGATAGGGTCGAAGGTTGACCGGGGCTGGCGTCTAAAGTGGTCGGAGCGGTCGTGGATCCTGAGCTTGTCGAAGGGCTCGCTCCGACACCCGCGGGACCGAGCCGGTCCCGCCACTTTGGCGAGCCCCCCCCCAGCCCAGCACCCGCGACTGACGCACTACCGGCCGGAAGCCATGATGCGTCGCGGGAGGAACCGCACGGGACGCGCCCCCAGCGGCTGCCGATCGCGATCGACGGCGAACGATCGCCGTCGACAGCGTTCGGTGGTGTTTGGGAATTCGGAATCGGGCGACCCGCGAGGTATCAGTCCCTGGTGTGGTGTATGCCGGCCGCGGCCACCCACTTGACGGCGCCGTTCCGGCCTCCACCTATCGGCTGGCACATCACGACGAGGTCGGCAACCGGTTCACCCGTTGGTTGGTGCTGATTGTGCAGCGGCGGGCTCTGGGGTCTCGGGGGCGCGGTGGGCGCGGTGGGCGTCGGTCCAGCTTCGCAGGGCGTCCTTGGTTTGCAGCCCCAGTCGCGTCTCGACCACCTTGCCGTCGCGGAACAGGACCAGGTTGGGGATGCTGCGCACTTGGTAGCGATCGGCCAGGCTCGCGTTTTGGTCGACATTCACCTTGATGACCTTCACCGCGCCCGAAGACTCTGTGGCGAACTCCTCCAGGATCGGGGCCAGGCTGCGGCACGGTCCGCACCAGTCGGCGTAGAAATCGACCAGCACCAAGCCCTTGTACTCCAAGACCTCCTTCCGGAACGCGTCTTCTCCGTTGAGGTGCAGCACCGGGCTGGCAGGATCGCCCGGGCGTGGCGACGTAGCGCGGTTCGACGGGGGCGTGGCCGCGGTAACCTGTGCGGTGTTGAACAGGGCCGCGGCGCCGAACAAGGCCGCTAGGATGCCGCCGATCAGGGCGCCTCGCCCGGGGTTAGCAGTCAGCGGGCACTGACCGGAACTGCACTTGCCGACGTAACCCATGAAGCCGCCTATGGCGACTCCGACCAAGACCATCAGGCCAAACCGCATGAGGTACATGTTGGTTTCCCTTCTTCGTCCCGTCCGTTCTACTCGTCATCCCGCAGTTGTTTAACCGACCCGGCTCATCTGTTAAGCTCTACTCTATTCGACCACGCTGCGGCGAGGAAGTTCCGCGGAGCCGGCGGCATCTGACGGATACGACAGAGTTGGCGGATCGGACGGATCAGACGCACACCACTGCTCACGCGCTGGGTCGGCTACGGTTTCCCGTTCGGGGGCGAGCCCGTCGCGTCGAGGACCTCCCGGCCCTGGCGCAGGACGGTGACGTGGTCGCTGTTCTGCCAGTGGATTTCGTATGACGCGGCGCCGGGCGGTGTGACGGTGACCGTGAGTTGCGCGCCGTCTGCCGTGCACTGGACTTCCGGCGGAACCGGTGCCATCGGGCCGGTTGACGGCTGCAGCACGGCGGCGAACCGGGCCGTTCGGCCTCGGCGCGAGACGATGACCAGCGGCACGCGGTCGGTGACTGAGGCGCCGACGCCATCACCCACGGCCACGCGCGTTCCCGGTGCGGGTGCCATGGCGAGGAACAAGGCTGCCTTGCCGCCCTCGAAGCTGACGTTGATCGGGGCGTCGGTCATGCCTTCGAGCGCGTTCTGGATGTGCTGGCTGCCGGCGAGCGAGCGCAGGTCGGCCTTCACGGTTGCTGCGGTGCAGGTCGCGCGCTGGCCGCGGTTGTGGTAGAGCCAGTCGAAGCGGCAGTCCCGGTCCGCTTCGAGGTCGTCGACGACCAGGAGCCATTCGGGGGTCTGGACCAGCAGGCGGTCATGACGTACGCCGGGATAGGCGTCGCGGCACGTGGTGGCCACGGTGGTGCAGTCCGGCGTCTTGCCGAACAGCAGCAGCTTTCCCGCCGCATTGGCCTGGGACTGGCCATCGATCAGCACGGTGTTGTGCGAGACGGTGGCCTTGTACCACTCGCGGTGAACGGGCAGGCGGTAGGCTTGGCTCTGGGCACGGCCCGGGTCGACACCGAGTTCCTGGCCGAACCCGAAGAAGACGAAGCTCAGCTTGTCGAGGTGCGCGTGGTAGCCGCCGGCAGGGCCGAAGGTGACCGCGGTGACGAGAGCCGCCGGACCGGGCGTGCGCAGGATCGCGTGGCCTGCCGCGGGAAAGAGCATGCTCTCCAGCGCCGGCCGCGCGGCGGTCGCGGTGGTGTCGCGGCCGTGCAGGACGCTGTCCCAGGTAGGTTGCGGAGTCAGCAGGGAGAGCAGCACGGGGGCCTGGTAAGCGGCGTATGCCGGTTCGAGCAGGTCCGGGCGTCCGCCGGCCGTGGTGCCGGTGTCGTCGCCGAACCGTGGCAGTTCGCCGTTCGGCATGGTGTAGTAAACGGGCAGGAGGAACATCTTCTTCAGGCTCGGGTGCGGCCAGAAGTCGGCGCCTGTGCGGCGCGCGGCTTCGACCAGCGTGACCAGTGCCTGCAGGGCGTAGAAGTGATAGCCCCAGCTTTGCTCGTACCACATGCCGTCGGGCGTGATGGAGTTGCCGAGCTGAAACAGCAGTCCGTTGCCGGCCGATTTGAGCGAGCGCTCGCGTACGTTCTCGAGCCAGGAGACGGTCCGGTCGATCACCGAGTCGTTGCCGCCGTACACCGCTTTCTGCATCCATTCCTGCTGGTCGACGACCGCGCCGCCGATGAACATGGCCGCGTTGTGCCAGGACTGCCAGTTGACCACGCCGGCCTTGTACTTGTCGATGTTGCGGAGCATGGGCAGGATCAGGCCGTCGCGGACACGTGTGTGGTCCTCCGGCTTGAGTCCCGGCCAGTCGTGGATCAGGTCGTAGGCGGGACCGATCTCGCGCGACAGGGCCACCGCCTCGCTCAGGGTCTGCTCGAAGAGTCGGCCGCCGGAGACCCAGGCCCAGAGCGGGTTGGTGCGCGTGTTGGCGTGGTACGGGTACTGCAGGTAGCGTTCGGCGTAACCGAGCAGGATGCGGGAGGCGAACTCCGCATACGCCGTGTTGCCGGTGACAGCATAGGCCCAGGCGGCATCGTGCATGCTCCGCAGCAGTTGATTGTGCTTGGCGGTGAACCGCACGTCGTCGTACGGTGGGCCGGAGTAGACCTTGCCGCAGAGTGGGCACTTGTGGTGTGTCTCGTCGACCGTCTGCAGGGCCGTCTGGCACGTGTCGCACTGATACCACTGATTGTGCTGGCCGCCGCGCGGCGGGAAGGACAGCGGTTGCGGCAGCGCGGCGTCGACGTGCTTGATCCGCGCGACGACGATGTCGTGTTCGGGGCCCTGGCCCTGCCAGGCCGTGCGGAGCCGTTCCAGTTCGGCCGGGGTGCAGGCGACGAGTGGATGGCCGTCGCGGGCGGGCAGGTGGACCGCGGGTGGTGTCCATGGCTTGTCTTCGGCCGCGGCGACGCCGAGGCAGACGAGGAGAAGCAGCCCTGCGTGGAGACCCCGGCATGGCATCGTCATGTGCCTTCCTATGTCTGCCCCCGCCGCACTCTCTGGAAGCGCCGACCTGCGGTACGCCAGGCGTGTCCTGTCGCTGGCTGGTGTGCGTTGAACCAGAGACGGTGAGTCTACCATACCGGCGGCAGCGCGGTTCGCAAGGACGGCATTGTCGCTGTTGGTCGTGCGTCCGCGCCTCCCGGGCGGAATACCGCCCGATCATGTGCGGACGTTACTCGCTGGCGTCGGAGCGTTCTGGCAAAGTGGCGGGAGCGGCTCGCTCTCGCGGGTGCCGGAGCGAGCCGCTCCGGCCACTTTAGCGCAGCCCGCGAGTAACATGGGAGTCACGGGTGGAACGACGGCGTGTCCGCCCGTGCGTGAGACCCCCGTGGCCTTGCGCCACGGGTGAATCGGGTTCGCCGGCCAAACGTGCGCGCCCCCCCCTCTTCTCTCATCCGCCGGCGGCGGACGGGGGATGAGAGAAGAGGGGGGCAAGGTGGCGGTGTTGTAGCCAATGAACCCGTTCACCTGCCACGCAAGGTGGCAGGGGTCTATGCTTCACCCTTTGCTGACGCGTTACCGCTGTTGACGTCGGCGGCTCGGCGCGGTAGGTTCAACGGAACTGGGTTGCCGTGCCGTGCCAGGTGGCGCGGTCTTGGGGCCTGGGGCAACAAAGGAGAGCGACGCACACCATGAGCAGAGCATGCTGGATTTCGTCCGTGGTCCTGTGTCTTGCCGCGGGGGCGGCGACGGCGAAGGGCGCGGAGACCGGGCCGCTGCCTCCGGAAGGCGCAACCTCGGTCTCGGCCAAGGTTGGGAATGTCGAGGTGCGGTTTGACCGCCGCAAAGCCTGGAACCTGAACCGGATCGATTTCAAGGGTGTGCGGTTGGGCATTGACTTGCCCGGCGCGCACTACGGCACGGTGTTCAAGTTCCCCGGGGTCGGTTTTATCGGCAGTGGCCACACGGAGAACGAGACCGAGGCGGTCGAACAGGTGCAGTTCGTCGCGGACGGGCAGCAGGTGCCGGTCGAGAAGGATGCGGAGTTTACAGCCGGCGCATTCAAGATGATGCGCGTGTCGCGGGTGCGGGACTTCGCCGTGGAGAACACCGTGGAGGTGAAAGATGACCGGGTCCGCGAACAGGTGACCGTACGCACCGACAAGGAGGTTCCCCTCGATCTGGTCTATCACTTCATGCATCCGTGGACGGTGACGGCGACCGAGTATCTCGCCGGGGGTGAGGGCAAGCCGGAGGTCGGCGGCGTGTTTGCGGACACGAAGGATTTCCACGTGAAGCAGGACTTGGACTGGGTCGCGGAATACGACGCGCCGAGCGGCAAGGGCTTGGTGTCGCGACTGCTGCGCAAGCCGGAAATCGGCGGTGCGACTATCCTGTTGTGGGACGTCCCCAAGACATACCGGAAGTTCTACCTCCGCTGTTTTACGGCGAAGACGGTGCCAGCCGGGTTCGCGGGCACGTACGAGATGGTCACCGGTTTCTTCGAGGCCGAACCGGCGACATGGAAGGATGTGGCGCGGACGCTGGCAGTGGACCTGGCGGCGAAGACGGAGTAGCACGGAGCACGGAGCAGGGAGCAGGGAGCTGGGAGCGCGGAGGAGGAATACGGGAAGGGAAGGGCAAGAGCACAGGGGGGGGAGGTTTCGAGTGTGTAACTACTCAGGTAGGGAGGGTTCAGGGGTCGGGGTTCAGGCCATTCAGGAGGGGAAACTCATCCCTCCGCTCGAAAATCCAGTTTCAATGGACCTCCGGTGTCTGAAACTTACCTGAACCCTGACCCCCGAACCCTGGTACCTGAGTCGTTACTCGGGTGTCAGGTTTCAGGTGTCAGGGGCAGGTGTGAGGCGCGGGGTCAAGAACGTGTGTGGGTCTGTGAGTATGTGGGTGTGCGAGTGGGGAGGGGGGCGAGGGGCGAAAAATGTCTGAGTGTTCAGTGTTCGGTATTCAGGGGATCCCCCCCGCTCGACACCCGACACCCGTCCCACACATCATGGCGTCAGAACCGGCGGTCGACAACCCAGCACAGGTGGAAAACGGAAACCCGGACTTGGCATTGACAGCGGAATCCGAGACAAGAATTGGCTTGTGGCTGACGGTCGGCGCGGTGGCCTTCGTGCTGCTGGTGCTGGGGTTGCTGCATGCCTGGACCACGCAACCGGACGGCAGTCTCTCCAACGACGCGCCGTATCACATTGCCATGGCGGACCTGTTCGGGCAGGCAGCGCTGGGCAGAACTTTCCCGTGGACGCAACGCTCGATCTGGCGTGACCATTTCTACGACAAGGAACTGGGGTTTCACTTCCTGTTGATGGTCGTGCGGCGCTGGGCCGGCTTGTTCGGGTACCGCGGCGATGCGCCGCCATTCCTGTTGGAGGACTTTTCCCTCATTGCGGCCTGGCTCGCGGTGTTCCTCTGGGCGCTGTGGCGCGTCGGCATTCGGCAGCCGTACGTGTTTGTGCCGCTGGCGGTTCTCGCCGTGCCGCTGTTCACGTACCGGCTCAACCTGATTCGGCCACACGTGCTGTCCAGTGCTCTGATGGTCGCCACCGCGGTATTGCTGTGTCCGGCGCGGCGGGGCGAGCCGTCGCTGTTCCGGACCCGGTTCATGCCGTTCTTCGCGCTCGGCATTCTGTTTGCCTACTGTTACTCCAACCCGCACTTCGTGCTGGTGCCGACGGTTCTCTACGCGGTGGTTTTCGTTCGGGCGCAGGGGCGCTCGGCACTGTTGCCTGCAGTGGGAGCGTTGGCGGGGGTCTTGGCCGGCTTCGTCGTGCATCCGCAGTTCCCCAACACGTTTATCATCTGGAAGATCCAGTGTGTCGACGTGGTGTGGCAAGCGCTCACCGGGGCCGTGTCGGACCTGACGACGGCGGTCGAGGTCGGGCGCCCGACGCGGCGCATGCTGGCGGAGAACGGCATTCTGTTCCTGATGGCGGCTATTGGTGCCGGTTCGGCAGTGTGGGAGTGGCGCCGCGGGACGTTGTCCGAGGCCGGGCGGTTGTTCGCGCTGCTGGCGGTACTGACCGCCTGCGGCGTGGTGCTGTCGCAGCGCGTCATAGAGTACGCCGTGCCGTTCACCGTGATGGCGGTCGCCCTGGCTTATGACGCACGCTTCGGTACGCGGGGAACGGTGTTCCATGCGCGGGCCTTCGTGGCCGTGATCCTCGTGTGCCTGGCGCTCTTGCCGCTGCAGCGCCGGTACTTCAGCGAGGAACCCCATGTGCCCATGCCGCGTCAGTTCGCAGAGTGGTGCCGGGTTAGGTTGCCCCCGGGGACCTGCATCGCCAACCTGTTCTGGGACGATTTCCCGAGGCTGTTCTTCACCGCGCCGGAGTACCGCTACACCTACGCCATGGACCCCATGTTCGGCTATGCCGCCGACCCCGTGAACTATCCGCGCCTCGAGGCGATGTGCGCCGGGAAGATCGACTTCCCGCCCGGCCCGGAGTTGCAGCGCCTCCTCGGGGCACGTCTGGTGTACGTCTCACCCGGTTGTGCCTCGACGGCACGGCGGATGGCAGCGGCGCGATACGCGCTGCCGTACCAGGGGTTGGACGGCTGGTGCTTCGATCTGGAAGCACCGCCGGTGGATCATAGCGTTGGCCGGCGGTGAGGCGTGAGGGGGAGGTCTCAGGTTTCGGGTTTCAGGTGTCAGGGAGCGGCGAGGGGCGTGAGGAAACCATGTGTGTGGGTGTGTGAGGGGAGGGGGCGTCAGTGGGCGGTTGGGCGCGGCGGTCATTTCTCTTTCTCGGCTGGGGCCTTTTTCCGCGCCTTGATGCCCTGGTAGTTTTCGGGGAAGACGGGGACGTAGTCCTGAAGGTTCTTCTGCAGGCCGTTGATCTGCTCTTTGAAGTGGACGAAGTGGTTGTTCATGTTGATCAGGCGGCAGGCCAGGATCTGTGCCACACTGACGGCGGCTTCGGGGTTCTTCTTCAGGAATTCCAGAAACTCTTCGACGACGTAGAAGGAGCTGCGTTCGACGGTGACGACGTCCGCCACCGGGTCGGTGTGCAGCAGCGCGGAGATCTCCCCGAAGATGGTGCCCGGTGAGTCCACCGCGGTGATCTGATGCCCGCCCACCATCATGCTGACCTTGCCGGAGATGAGCACGTAGACGTTCTTGGTGCGCTGTCCGGTCTTGATGATGACCGTGCCGGGGTCGAAAGAGACTTCCTTCAATCCGAGGTTCTCGAGGATCTGGATGTTCATGGCGCTCGTTCCCCAGAACTGCGTTGAAATGCGACCGACTACGGGCTGCCGTGTCCGCACGGACGGCAACGGAATTTACGGTCATCGGCTATTATACTGTTGACGCGCAACATATCAATACTTATTATACATGGAAAGGCATGCCGTGCCGTTCCCCGGCTGGCGGTCCAAATGTTAGGGAAGGCGGACTATGGCTACGACAACCAAGTTTCATGACATACTGAAAGCGGGTGTTGATGCTCAGGCGTCGGACTGGCACATCCGCGAAGGCGTGCCGGCGATCCTGCGCGTGCACGGTGAGTTGAACGAGATCGCCGAGTTTGTGCCGCCGCACGATTTTCTCGAGGCGGCCGTGAAGGAGATCTGCCGGCCCAAGGAACTGGCCAAGTACGACGAGCATGGGGATGCGGACTTCGCGCACGCCGAGGAGGGTGTCGGGCGGTTCCGTGTCAACCTGCACCGTCAGCGCGGCATGATGGCGTTGACGTTCCGGCACATCAAGGCGAAACTGCCGAACTTCAACGATCTCGGCCTGCCAGAGGTGATCCAGAAGATTGCCACCGACGAGCGAGGCATCATCCTGGTGACGGGCACGACCGGGTCGGGCAAGTCCACGACCCTGGCGGCCATGCTCGAGTACATGAACAGCAATTTCGGCCGGCACATCATTACGGTCGAAGATCCGATCGAGTATCACTACGAGGACAAGTACTGCGTGTTCGAGCAGCGCGAAGTCGGGCCGGACACCTCGTCGTTTGACTCGGCGCTCATCCACGCGCTGCGGCAGGACCCGGACGTGATCGTGGTCGGTGAAATGCGGAACCGTGACAGTTTCGACACCGCGTTGACCGCGGCGGACACCGGGCACATGGTCATGTCCACGCTGCACACCTCGAACGCGCCGCAATCGATCCAGCGTATCCTCGACTTCTATGAAGAGGGGGAGCGCAAGCAGGTGCGCTTGTCGCTGGCGTCGTGTCTGCACGCGATCATTTCGCAGCGCCTGGTGCCGAAGGTGGGTGGCGGCCGGGCGCCGGCGCTGGAGATCATGATCAACACGCCGGTCGTGCGGAAGCTTCTGGAGGAAGACAAACTGGACAAGTTGTCCGGCGCGATCGAGGCTGGCGCGAACGACGGCATGATGTCCTTCAACCAGTGCCTTCTGAAGCTGGTTAACGACAGTGTGATCACCGAGGAGACGGCGCTGGACAACGCGACGAATCCCGAGCAGCTCCAGATGAATCTGAAGGGGATTTTCCTCACCACCGGCAGCGCCATTCTGGGGTAAACAACCTGAACCGTTACACAGGCGTGACATGCTATACCATCTTGCCCCTATCCTCACGGACATCTGGGGGCCGTTCCGACTCTTCGGGTCCTATCTGGTTCTGATCGGCATCGGCGCCGCACTGGCATCCCTGTTGACGGGACTCATTCTGCCGCGGGTCTGGCATCTGCTCCCGCAGGACCGCGGCAAAGTCCACGTGCAGAAGGGGGAAGTCTCGAAGGGCAAACCGACGGGGGCGGGCTTCGTCTTCGTGCTGCTGCTGCTGCCGGTCTTGTTTCTTGTCTTGCCCTTCTCGGCGAAGTATTGGAGCATTGCTGGGTGTCTTTTGCTGGCCATGCTGGCGGGGTACGGCGATGATGCCAGCGAGAAGCCGTGGGGCGAACTGCTGAAGGGGACACTGGACTTGCTGGTGGCGCTGGCGACCAGTGTGTTCATGTGTGAGGGCCGGGAGATTGTTGTCTGGTTGCCGCTGGTGAAAGGGGACTTTACGGTGTCGCCCTGGCTCTACGTGCCGTGTGCCACTGCCCTGCTGTGGGTCGCCATCAATACGACGAATTGTTCGGACGGGGTGGACGGGCTGGCTGGCGTCCTGACCCTGCTGTCGCTGTTCTACCTGGGCGGGTTCCTGTACATCGTCATCGGACACCGGGAGATGGCCGCCTACCTGCTCGTGCCGCACAACATGGAGGGTGCGAAATGGGCTGTGCTGATCATCTCGGCATCGGGTGCGATGGCCGGCTATCTGTGGCACAATGCCGAACCGAGCCGGGTGCTGATGGGGGATGCCGGGTCGCGGTTCCTCGGGCTCCTGGTCGGGGTCGCCGTGCTGGCGTCTGGCAACCCGGCGCTGATTCTGGTGGTGGCGCCAGTGGTGCTGGTCAACGGCGGCACGGGGTTGGTGAAGCTCGCTCTGTTGCGTGGTTTCAAGTTGATGGGGATGGACACCCGCACGCCGCAGAAACTGAAGGAGGATGCGCAGCAAGCCGGTGGCGACACGCCGCCGCCGAAGCAGTTTATTCTGGTCCGGCTCATGCATCGGGTGCGATTCCCGCTGCACGACCACTGCCGCAAGGAACTCCGGTGGAGCAATCCGCAGGTGCTGCTGCGGTTCGTCCTGCTGCAGGCGTTCTTGACGCCGCTGTTGCTGGGGTTGCTGGTGAAAGTACGCTGACGGGTGGCCGCGTGCGGGCTGGCGCAGTTGGCCGGTCTCGCTGAAAAGGAGGGTGTGGACATGTACAGGCGTTGGCTCGTGGGGCTGTGCTGTGGAATGATGTTGACCGCCTGGAACTGGGGCTTGGCCGCCGAGGGCGGCAAAGCCGCCGGGCACGGCGCCGGCAAGGGCAAGCCCGCGGTTGAGAAGAAGGCGGCCGAACCGGAGGAGGTGGCGAAGGACAAGGAGGAGGAGGCTGCGCCCGCGGAAAAGGAAGCGGCGCCCGCGGAGAAGGAGGCCGTTGCCGAGGAGAAGAAGCCGGCGGCAAAGGAGAAAGCCCCCGCCAAGGCGGTGATCAAGGCGCCGGCCGACGATGCCGGCGCAGAGGAGAAGCCAGTGCGGACGAAGGAGGAGTTCGCGCTCGATCTCGACGCGGATGCTCAGGCGCTTGCCGAGCAGGTGTGCCCCAAGCTCGTGCAGATGCGCGAGCAGTTCGACTATGTCATGGCGCAGTACGTGGAATCGCGGCGAAACCTGGGGTTCTCCAGCCGGAAACGCGCCGAAAGGACGGAGTCGAAACAGCGGGCAGAGATCCAGAAGATGCGCCTGGACATGGAGAAGGAGGCGGAGCGCTGTGCTGCCCCATTCGAGAAGGCGCGCAAGACGATGAAGCAGAGAGAGGCCGGCCTGACGGAGAAGATCGACAAAGCCATGGAGAAGAACCAGAGCGCGGACAAACTCTTGGCGGACATCAAGAAGATACAAGATGCGATCGGCAAGAGCGAGAAGGCCGCGGACCTGGTCCAGGACATTGGCAAACCGAAGCTCAACATGCAGAGATGGGACAACGTGGTCCTCTACGAGCGCATCAAGCCGGGCGAGGTCGAGGAGTCCTATCTGCTTACCATCATCAAGAAATTCCCCGAACTGACCCAGACCCGCCTCGATATCGACAATTACCTTGCGGAAATTGCGGCGCTGAAGGAGAAGGGTGACGGAGGGGCCAAGCTTGAGAAATTCGAGAAGGGGTTGGAGGAGACGGCGGCGCGGTTGAAGGAACTCTACGAGAAGACCGACGAAGGCATCCGGAAGGATGCCGAAATGGCAAAGGCCGAGATTGCGAAGCTCGAACCCAAGGCGGAGCAGATGCGCGGCAAGCCGCAGGGCGCGAAGGCCGAACAGGAGATTGCCAGGCTCAACACCGCTGCCGAAGGTCTGGATGCGAGCCTGGGCATGTTGAAGAGGTTTGTATCTCTCGAAGCCAAGGATGCAAAGAAGCCGGCCGCCGCTCCGGCCAAGCCGAAGAAGACCGAAGAGGTCGCGGCCAAGGAGAAGAAGCCTGAAGCCGCGGCGGCGGACGAGAAGGACGCCAAAGAGGAGAAAGCGGCCGACAAGGAGAAGAACGTCGAGGGCGCAGCAGAGGAGAAGAAAGCCGAGGCGGACAAGGAAGCCGAGGCCGACAAGCCTGCAGACAAGAAGAAGGATGGGGCGGCCGCCGAGGAAGAAGAGAAGCCGAAGGCGAAGAAGGGCGCCGCTGCCAAGGCCGAGAAAGAAGAGTAGTCCAGACCTATGCTGACGGTGGACCACCTCTTCTACCGGGGTTCAGTGTTCGGGTGGAGCATTGAGCCGTACGGAGACGCGTTTCGCCAGATTTCTCCGCCGCACCCTGAACCCTGAGCCCTGAACCCTGAACCCTCGAATCGCAACACGGAGACAAACGTCGCACATGGCAACCCTGGCAAAGAAACTCGGCGAGACCTTGGCGTTGACCGCGCCGGAGAAGCGCGAACTGCTCGAAGCGGCGTTGCAGCGACTGGGCCGCCCTCTGCGCAAAGTCCTGATCCTGCCGCCGGACTTCACGCGGTTCAACTCGAACGCCGGCGAACTGACGGCCATTCTTTACGACATGCTAAGTCCGCAGGCGCAAGTGGACATCATGCCGGCGCTCGGCACGCACTTTGCCATGGCCGAGGGCGAGATCCGCAAGATGTTCGGGCCGAACATTCCTCTGCAGCAGTTCAAGGTTCACGACTGGCGCAACGGCGTCGAGCACATGGGTGACATCTCCGGCGAACGGCTCAAGGAGTGGTCCGAAGGCAAGGTGAACTACAGCGTGCGCGTCGAGATCGACCGCATTCTGCGCCAGAACTACGATCTGATCCTGTCCGTGGGGCAGATTGTGCCGCACGAAGTGGTCGGCATGGCCAACTACACCAAGAACATCCTCGTGGGCGTGGGCGGCCAGGACACCATCAACAAGTCTCACTTCCTCGGCGCTGTCTACAATATGGAACGGATCATGGGCCGCATCGACACGCCGGTGCGCAGGTTGTTCAATTACGGCGTCGAAGCGTTCCTCGGCGACTTGCCCATTCTCTACGTCCTGACCGTGATGTCCAAGGACAAGGCGAGCGGGAAAATGGCCATGCGCGGCCTCCTGGTCGGCGATGATATGGCCACGTTTGCAGAGGGCGCGCGCCTGAGCCAGAAGGTGAATCTCGACCTCATGGACAGGCCGCTGTCGAAGGTGGTCGTGTACCTCGACCCGCACGAGTTCAAGAGCACCTGGCTCGGGAACAAGGCGGTGTACCGCACGCGCATGGCCATTGCGGACAAGGGTGAGTTGGTCGTACTGGCGCCCGGACTGCGCGAGTTCGGCGAAGACCCTGAGATTGACCGGCTGATCCGCAAGTACGGCTATTACGGTACGCCCGCCACTCTCGGAGCCGTGCGCGATAACGCCGACCTGCAGGCGAACCTCAGTGCAGCCGCACACCTGATCCACGGCTCGAGCGAGGGACGGTTCCGCATCACCTACTGCCCCGGTCCGGGCCTGAGCCGCGACGCCATCCGCGGCGTCGGCTTCAACGACGGCGACCTGGCGCAGATGACCGCCCGCTACAATCCGGACAAGCTCAAGGACGGCCTGAACCGCCTCCCTGACGGCGAGGAGATCTTCTACATCAGCAACCCCGCCCTCGGCCTCTGGGCCCTGAAGAAGAACTTCGCCGGCGGGTGAGCGGCAGCGTCGTTGGAAGTCACCCCCCAAACCGGACGCGTGCCAGCAACAGGTCGCCGATGTACTGGATGCGGTTGTACGGCGAATCGCCCCGGGCAGCATCCACGAAGAACGGCATGCCTTTGGCATACCCCGGGACGACCCGCTGCAGCCACTCGCCGGTCACGACCCACGCCTCGTCCGCGCTGACGTTCAGCGTGCAGAAGTTGCCCATGCGCGCGCCGCGCCCGGGGATGAGCACCCGCTCGGTAGCGCGCCGGACGCACAGACGCTCCGGGTCCACCTCGGCCATGAACAGCGGTGCGCGGTGGCGCACGACGCCGTCGCTGAGGTCGCTGCGGCGCGTGTAGACCAGGAACAGAGTCTCGCCTTGAACCAGCCAGTGCTGCTGCGTGTTGTAGCTGCCCAGTTCCGTGCCGTCATCGAACGTCCAGGGGCGCGGCGTCGCGAAATGCAGGCCGTCTGCGGACTCCGCAACATAGCCGCGGATGTCGTTGCGCAGGGTCAGCAGGAAGCGGCCGTTGTGCCGCACCAGTGACGGTTCGTGATAGCCGCGGACTTCGTTGCATTCCAGCACGTTCCCGAGCTCGACGGCCCGCAGCGTCTCGCCGTCCCAGGCCAGGCGCAGGACGGCCGCGCGACCGCGTTCGTCGTCGCCGCCCGACAGTGTGACCGGGCAGAGGATGTTGCCCTCGTCGGGTTCGACGCGCTGGCAGACGTCCGACGTGTACAGGTTCACCTGTCCGGCGTCTGCGAGCAACCCCTGCCAGGCCACGCGCTGCCAGGGTACGAAGTCCTCGCGCTGCGGCTCCCACCGCGAGTAGATCAGGTCGGCCCGCAGCGTCATGCCTTTGGCGCGTGGCGCCCAGATCGCGTGCGTTTCGCCCTTCACGCCCGGCGTGGGCAGCACGTCGAGAGTGTGACAGGTTCGGCCGATCATCAGCAGTGTGTCACTGGCGTGGTGGTAGAACGGCGCCAGCCAGGGCTTCTCGAAAACGTCATTCTCCAGGGGGGTCACCTGCAGAGCCTGAGACTCTGCAGGGTTGCTCCATGTCCGTCCGGCGTTCCGGGTCCAGGTGTAGTGGTGCGGGCCCATGTCATTCCCGACGAGTTGACTCACGGTCGCAATGACTCCCGCCGCGGCGCCGTTGCGACCCGGCGGCACGAGCGCCACGGTCGGCTCAAACCAGCACTCGTTGCGCCCCCGCCCGTGGAAGATCGTCTCGACTTCAACCGTGTAGGCTGTGGACATGTGTTGCTCCAATGTCGTTCCTGACGGCGACGCTCGGACCTCTGCGGAAAGCGTAATGCACAGGCGTCTGACGTGCAAGCCACTCAGCGCATGGCGCTGATCACGGCTTCTGCTGACGTCACTGTCCGGCCGTCCGGGGGCGTGAGTTCCATGCGGAATCTGAACGAAACCGCGGGATCCGCGACCGGGACCGAGAACTCGAACGGATACTCGGCATCCTCCTGTTTCTGCCACTCGCCGCCGATGCTGTAATGCAGGACCACGGTTTTGGCGTCCTTGGGCATGGCGGTGCACCAGGCGTAGGCGTTCCACGGGCCAGGGTCGAGCTGGATCACCGCGGCCCGCGCGTCGATCTTCTCCTGGATGTTCACCCGCGCCTCCGCCGGATCCGGCCCGGGAGTGGGTTCGGGCGGTTGGATGTGGCCCGGAACGTTCGCACGGATTCCGTCCAGGACCAGGACACCCAAGCCGCGGCCGGGGATCTCGACGCGGGCTGTGCCTTGTTTCATTGGAACGACGTGTTCCGTACCGTCGCCGTGCAGGAAGCGGACGCTCGGCGCGGTCGCAACGGTCTCCCCCAACGTGGCCGCAGAGAAAGACACCCCGACATCTTCCGCACCATCGCTTTCGTTCATCACGACGAGGAGGAAGGCGTCGGCGGTGTGCGCCGGGAGGAAGTTGACGGCCGGGTTGTCGAGGGTCACCAAGCCGCGGCGCAACCAGAGCCAGGCCCTGTCGCGATTGTAAACCGTGCCGGGGGCATGTCCGAAGATTCGGCTGTCGAACCAGGCATACCCCATCTGGCGCTGGAACGGGAACGCAATGCGGCCGCCGGAACGGGCTTCGGCTTCGGACACGAGGTAGTCGATGTTCCACGCCAGGTGCGGCAGGATGTGGTGGAAATAGAGACACCCGACATCCGGGCCTTTGATGGGGTAGTCCGGATTCATTGGCATGTCCGTGAATCCGACGACGTAATACCCCGGGTAGTTCGCCCAGCGCCCGAGCGTGGCGTTGCGCGCATACATCTCAAACGTTGCGTCGCCGGTGTGCGCGGCCAGGCGCAGGAAGCGCGGCGCCCAGGCGGCCTGGTAGATCATCCGCCCGTCTGAATCGTGAGCGTTGTACGTGCACGGTTGCTCGAACCCGAGCCCGACGTTCGAAGCCAGCCAGGCCGGCGCCGTGTGTTCCGGGGTGTCGCCGGGGCGGCGCGGAAAGCCGAGGCGATACTCCTCCGGGCCTTTCCACCACTTGTGTTTCGGTACGCAGCCGGCGTACTGTCCGCCCGGATGAAGCACGGTTGTCCCGTCCGGCACGATGGGCTGACTCCAGACTCCGGTCATCATCTGGTGCGCGCCGAAGACCGCGGCGTCGAGGAACCGCCGTTCGCCGCTCGCCTCGTACAGGTAGAGAAGCCCCTCCCAGTCCGGAACAAAGGAGAGATTGAAGAACGGCATCGGCGACAGCTCGCTCTTGGGCGGAATGCGGATCTTCGTCTCGACGTACTTGTCCGCCAGGTCGCACGCCTGTTTGAGGGCGTCCGGATCGCCGGTGAGCCGGTACAGAGCGAGCCACTCCTCGAACTCTTCCGTGTGACTGTAGCCGGCGCTCACGCGAACGCCCGTGTCCGGGATGGCAATGGCGCGAAATGCGGGGGTACGGTGGTGCACGGCTTCCCAACAGCCGCCAAACGTGGTCGTGCCGTACAACTTCACCGGCCCGTCCATGGTGCTGGCCGGGTAGCCGCCCGTGTCGTCAGGTATGGGCGAGAAATGTGCCCCGGACCGCGACAACATGAATTCCAAGGTCGGCAGCGTTCGGCGCCGGAGCATTTCCGGATCGCCGGTCAGGCGGTACAGGGACACGGTCGTCAGCGGCGAGGCCTGGGTGACGCCGTTCTTGGTTTCGATCTGGTAGAACCCCTTGCCGCGCTCCCACCACCCGCCGTGCTCGTCGTCCAGTACCAGGTCGATCATGTTCAAGACCGCATCGGTCAACGAAACGCCGACCTGTTTGCGGTAATCGCGCAGGTTGAACACCTGGTCGGCAACGGTCCGGAATCCCGAGTACCAGTCGCCCGGTTGGACTAGGACACGGAAGGTGAAATGCAGCGTCGCGCCGGCCGCGGCGACGGATTGCGGTGTGCCCAGAACCGGACCGTAGACTGCCGGTTGCACCAGGCCTTCCCCATCCCGGATCATCAATCCGAATCGCGCGTTGTCCCGGCCCGGCCACTCGAACGGGACCTCTGCTGGATCCCCGGCCAGGGTCCAGGCCACCGTCCCCGCGGTCCCCGTCGCCTGCGCCAGGGACAACGGCGTGGGCGTGAACACGTTCAGCAGCGTGTACGGACGCGAGGGGACCCGGTTGCGATGCCACATCATGGGCAGAAGCAGTTCCTGCACATCGGCCAGCGGTTTACGGAAGAACAACCGGTACCCGAGGCTGTAGTTCCCGTCCGCGACCGGGGTGAACGCGAGCTGGACGCGCACGTTCCGATCGCCGGGCCGCAACTCCCAGACCGCCGCGAGCGTGCCGGCAGGGCAGGGGTGGAACTCCAAA
>Ga0156531_1045_pt1 | contig 55596 bp, 37 predicted proteins | sample RifOxyB3_FD_111926 | JGI IMG/M metagenome (GOLD analysis project Ga0156531, IMG submission 111926) | Lentisphaerae bacterium RIFOXYB12_FULL_65_16 | reverse complement strand
GGCGGCCTGTCCTCAGGCCGTCCCCCCCCCGGCGTGGGGACACGCCGGGGGTACTCACCGCACGCGACAGTCACGAATCTTGAAACAGCCCTGCATCACATCGACAGAACCTTGTGGTTTGAAGCAAGAAGGGGTAATGTAGAGTGTCATGTACCGAGGCTGCGAGTTACTCAGCGAGATCACCGACGTCGAGATTATTGCAGTCGGGAACAGGATTCGTGATCTCCGGCGCCTGCGACGGACTACGGCGACGGCCGCTGGCGGAAGATGAAGGGCAAGGCGACAGTGCGTTTGCCCGATGGCACCGTTGCAAAGGCCGAATTGCGACGAGCGTCGGCGGCAAGGAACTTAAGATCAAACGGCTCTTATCCTGACCATGAAACGCGATACAGCACAATACGTTGTCTGTGTTCGGAATGAGGACTACACCGCGTCGCTCGAGTTGAGGAAGATCTACACGGTGATTCCGGATTCGGATGCAGAGGCGCACGGGATGATTCGTTTGGTCGATGAGTCGGGGGAAGACTACCTCTACCCTCGAGATCTGTTTCTCCCGATCGATGTTCCGCAGACCATCTCTCGCGCCTTCGCGATGGCGTGCTGAGCGGTAGTGGAACGCCACGGTATTCCCGACGACCTCGTGTCTCTTGGGCGGCAGAACTCGTGTGCCGCGGGGATGCACTCCAGAGCGCTCGGCGTCTGTAACCTTTCTTCGCCGGCACGAGTAACAGGCTACGGCGATGCTCTCCGTCAAGCTCAAAGGCCGAGGTGTCATGATGCCGGCATGGGTGTGGTTGCTGTTTGTTGTCCTCTGGGGTGCGGGCATCCCGGTGCGGGCAACCGACTGGGTGCGCGAGCAGAACGATGTCAGCATCCCCATGCGTGACGGCAAGGCGCTGGCGGCGCGGGTGTTGCTGCCGCCGCAGTCGGGCCGCTACCCGTGCGTGCTGGTGCAGACGCCGTACAACAAAGACCGTGCCGGGCGCGAGGTGGGCGACATCGCGCAGGTCGCCGATGCGGCGCGCGGCAGCGCCGACACCTGGCGGCGCTTCGACCGCGACCACTACGCCTACGTGTTCGTCGACTGGCGCGGGTTCTACGCCAGTAAGGACGCGATGGCGGGCGTGAAACGGCTCACCTGGCGCCGCGGCCAGGACGGCTACGACTGCGTCGAGTGGTGTGCGGCTCAGTCCTGGTGCGACGGCAAGGTCGGGACCTGGGGCGGGTCGGCTCTGGGCAAGCAGCAGTTCGACACGGCCGCCGAGCAGCCGCCGCACTTGGTCTGCTGCGTGCCGCTGATCGCCTACATGGGCCAGCGCTACGAAGCCTACTACGAAGGCGGCGTGATGCTCGAAGCGCACGTCAAGGCCTTGGACCGGCTCGGGTTCGGCGTCAGCCGCATGGTCGCCAGCACGCCGTTGCCGGGTGCGCTGATATGGACGATCGCGCGCAACCGCTCGTACACGCCGGAGAAGATCACCGTCCCGTGCCTGATGATCAGCGGCTGGTGGGACAACTACCCGGCGGACGTCATCGAGATGTTCAATGACGTTGTCGCTCGCGGCGGAGACGAGGCGCGCGCGCAGTCGAAACTGATTATGGGTCCGTGGGCGCACACGGCCGTGGACCTGCCGCGGCAGGGCGACCTGGTGTTCGACAACGCCAGCGCCTACTCGGCGAAGATCACGATGCAGTTCTTCGACTACTTCCTGCGCGGGAAGACGGACAGCGGCTGGGCGAAGGTGGCGCGTGTCAATGCGTACCAGTGTGGCGACGAGACGTGGGTCGGCGGCGAGGCGTGGGCCAAGCTTGAGGGAAAGCCGCAGACGCTGCAGTTGTTCGGCGACGGCAGCATTCGCGCAGCGGTTGCGGACTCCGCACCGGCCCGGACGCCGCCGACCCGCACCTACACGTACGACCCGCACGATGCGTCGCCGACTATTGGCGGCCAGAACCTGCCGCCGCTCACGCACGGCCCCAAGGACGTCGCGTCCATCGAGAAGCGCAAGGATGTGCTGGTCTACCGGACCGAGGCGCTCAAGGCGCCGCTGCGTCTGCGCGGGGATGCGGAACTCGCCCTGACCCTCTCCTGCGACCGCACGGATTGCGACCTGCACGTGCGGTTGTGCGACACGCTCGCGGACGGCCGGAGTTTCCTGGTCAGCGAAACCATTCAGCGCGCCCAACTCCGCGACGGCAAGACGGTCCAGCCGCTTGAGCCCGGCAAGCCGTACACGCTGACCTTGCGTTTCGCGCCGCACGCCTACACGTGGCTGCCTGGACACAGGCTGGAACTGATCGTCACTTCCGGCAACTCGCCCCGTTACGAGCGGAATCCGCACACCGGCGCCGACCATTGGGATGAAGCCGCGGCGCAACCGGTCACGGTCACCATTCAGCACACGGCCGACTCGCCCGCTGTTCTGCGCCTGCCTGTGGCGCCATGAGCGGCGAGGTTAGTCCCTTGGTCGCAGTCTCTCGGAACCCAACGGCCGAGCCCCGTCGTGGTGGGCTCAGGTGATGCGTCAGCGCCCCCGGGCAGCGTACCGCCCGGTCATACCGAGGTGAAACTGGCCACGACGCTTCCGGAGCCCGCGAGGACGCGGGCGCTCCAAAGTCAGCCCCCCGTGCCAGTCCCTGGAGCGCCCGCGTCCTCGCGGGCTCTGGACTCCTTCAGTTTCATGGGGAGTGAAGGTGGGCGCCGGGCCTCCTGATCCGGCGCGATGGGGTGACGCGACCGAACCAGGCCAGGCCGGGAGACCTGGCATCCACCTCGGACTGACGCAGCACGGGCTCAGCCTGAATACCGGTGTACTCCGGTGCAACGCAGTGCTATCGTATGTTTGAGTCCCAGGCAGATGGGGCGGCACGGAACAGCCCGCGAATCAGGAGGCCGAATCTGTGACGATGCGTGACCCTTCCGCAACGAGCTCGACCTTGCCGTTCGCGTTGGTTTGCCTGCTGGCGTTTGGCGGCCGTTCTGTGCGCGGCGAGGAGTTGCAGCGCCTCGATGGCGCCCGCCTCGTCGAGCATGCGGCCAACGACGGCGACAGTTTTCACGTCAAGGCGGGGGAGCGTGACCTGGTGGTGCGGTTGTACTTCGTCGACTGTTGCGAAACGGAAGCCAGCACGGACAGCGACGCGCGACGCGTGCGTGAGCAGATGCGCTACTTCGGTCTGCCCGATGCCCCGCGGACGCTGCACTTCGGGAGCGTGGCAAAGGCGTTCACGGCCAAGGTTCTGTCGCAGCCGTTCACGGTTCACACCGCGTTCGCTCGGGCCCTGGGCCGATCCGCCACGCCGCGCGTGTACGCCATGGTCACGACCGCGGCAGGTGAGGACCTTGCCTCGTTGCTGGTGAAGAGCGGCCTCGCCCGTGCCCGCGGCGTGGGCCGGGAGATGCCGGACGGGACCTCGCGCGATGAGCAGACCGAGCGCCTTTGCGACATGCAGGACGCGGCCATGCTCAAGCGTGTCGGTGTCTGGGCGGAGGCCAACCCCGAGCGCCTCGCCGAACTGCGGGCCGCTGAGCGCGCAGAGGAGCGCGAATTGGATGCGTTCATGGGCCGGCAGGCTGCTCCGGTTGCCGCCGGAACTGCACCGCAACCTCTGGATGTTAACCGTGCGACGCGGGAACAACTGGCCGCCATCCCGGGAATGAGAACGGAATGGATTGACGCGATCATTGCCGGGCGTCCCCACGCGCGGATCGAAGACCTGCTCCGCGTCAAGGGGATCGGGCCGAAAACGCTGGAGAAACTGCGCCCCTACGTCATGATCGCTGACCCGCGTTGAGGCAAGAGAAAGCCGGGAGTGCTGTGTGGCAAAGGGCGCCTTGAAGGTCGGCAAAGAAGCGTCTCACACAAATTGGCGACCCCACCGGCCTTGGACTACCTTACTCCTCGTGATCCCCGGAAAGCAATCTATCCGTTCTCATCGGGCGCGCCGCTGGCTCTTCACCCTGATCACCCTCGGTTTGACCGCCACGGTGCTGGAACTGGGCTCCAAGCTTTTCGCCCGCAAGTACCTGCTCTATAGCAGGCCGGCCTTTGGCAACGTCCTCATGGACCACGCCGTCCTGCACCATGTGTGGATTCCCAGCCGGCTCACGACGATCAACGACCGCGGTGTGCCCTACACCGTCATCACGAACTCGCAGGGCTGGAACGAGACGTACGACGTTTCTCGCGAGAAGCCAGCGGACATCTTCCGTGTCTTCTACGTCGGGGACTCGAACACCCAGGGCGTCGTGATGCCGGAACACAAGATGGTTGAATTGGTGGAGAATGGACTGAACGCCGAGTACCAAGGTAAACCGGCTCATTTCGAAGTGATCAACACGGGCACCTCAAGCTACTCGTTCGTGTTGTACCATCTGCTGATCAAGACGGTGCTGCTGGACTACTCCCCGGATCTGATCGTCCTGAACATCGACATGAGTGATGTCGCCAACGACGCCGGGTACCGGCCATACGCCGTCCGTGACAGCGCCCACGAGATTGTCGCGGTCCCGCCCGCCATGGCTCCGCGCTACATCATGACGGCCGAGGGCACCGCCCGGATCTGCAACACGTTTGCCCTGCCGCACTGGCTGACTGACCACTCCGACTTTCTGTTCCTCCTGGACACAACGTTCCGCAATGCCCGCATCAAGCTCAGTCTCCGCGACCTCGACCGCCGTGCCAACTGGCTGGCGCTCGAGTGGCCTCCGGAGACCGTCGCCAGCATCAACGAGTCTATGGCGACACGGGTGTCTACGCTGAGGCTCTTGAAGTCCCATGGAGTTCGCGCGATGGTTGCCAGCGTGCCGCACTACGAGCAGTTCACCGGCCGGCAGTCACCCCGCCCGCACCAGGTTCTGCGGGAAGTCGTGGAGCGCGAGGGTGTGCCATTCCTCGATTCCTATGCCGCGCTCAAACCCAAGATCGTCGGTTCCCAAGTGACAGGCTACTATTGGAAGACGGACTCGACGCACTTCAACATCGCCGGCAACCGGATTTGGGCCGACGCGCAACTGGCGTTCCTGCTCGACCCGCGGAATGGCCTCTTGCCGCCGCTCCCCGGGGGCGGTGACCAGCACTGACGCATCACCTCGAGATACTGTCCATTCCTTGCAGTTCCCAGGCCTCTGCGCTATCTTCTAAACCATGACGCCGGAACGCCATTTTCTGTCACTTTTCACGCATGATAGTGAGCTCGTGCTCAACGAGCCTGAAATCAAGTCGGGAGAATAGTTTCCAGCAGGTCACGCTAATGCCCATAAAAATCCTGACGGTTGACGACAGCAAGATATTCCAGAAGTTCATCGCCAAGACACTCAAGCCATTTGCATGCCAGATTACGGAGGCGTCCAATGGTTTGGAGGGCATAGCTGCGGCGACGCGCGACAAGCCCGACCTCATCATTCTCGATATCACCATGCCCGTGATGGATGGCGTGGAGGCGCTCGCGAGACTGAAGAGCGATCCGTCCCTAAAGGGCATTCCCGTCATCATGCTGACGGGCGAGTCTGATCGCGAGAGCGTGCTGAAGACTGTGAAGTTGGGCGTTCGCGACTACATCGTGAAGCCGTTCAAGGCGGATCAGTTCCTCGAAAAGGTGGCGAAGATCGTCACGCTGGTTCCGGTGGTAACCGAATCGCGGAAGAAGACGTTCTCCGACGCGCTGACCATTCTCGTGGTGGACGACAAGCCGGCGATCATCTCGATGATCACTGATGGTTTGAAGGGAAAGGCGCCCTGGAAGGTGGTCGGCAAGCCGACTGGCGCTGACGCGATGGCGGAGGTCGCGAGCGCCATCCCCGATGCAATTCTCATGAGCGTGTCGTTGCCGAACAACGAGGGTGAAACGCTCCTGCAGCAGTTGCGAAGCAATCCGCGGTTGCACGCCACACCCATTCTGGGGATGTGCGCACAGACCGATCAGGACGCGCTGGGCCGAGCGGAAAAGGCGGGTTGCTCGGGGATTGTGACCAAGCCGATTGACATCGACGTGCTGGTCGGACAGCTTCTGAAGGCGATGAACATCGACGCGTCGACCATGTACTTTGCGGTCGTGGATGATGCGCAGCTTCTGACGTTGCCGGCGAAGATGACGGCCAAGGTCATGAACGATATTTCCGGCCTTGCCGGGAAAGTCTTCAACGACATGGTCAATGCGGGGCTTGTGAAGATGATCATCGACGCCGCGCCGGTAAAAGAGGACGATGGATCCGTTTCGAAGCTGACCCTTTCGATCGTGCAAAGGGCGGAAGAGATCAGCATCAAGGTCGGCGTCGCGTGCTCCGCACCGATGATGCGGGATGTTCGCTCGTCCAAGGAAACGGCTGCAATCCCCGTCGGCGCCAGCGTGGCCGAAGTCCAAGCGGCGTTCAGAAAGGAAGCCGCTGCGAAAAATCCTGCTTTACGGGGAATGGGGAGATAGCTGGAGACGCGCGAATTGCGGCGTACCGGGTGGGCAGGGGATGATTGGCGGGGATGGGAGTGTCACGTTCGGCATCGGACCTGAATGACGAACAGCGACTCCGAATCCCGCTCTTTCTTCGGTTCCCGGTTCTCCCTCCGTCGAGGTTCGGCTCCTGAGACGTACCACGCGGAAGACTACTTCTTGGCGGCATTCGTGGCGAAGAACTTGATCCAGGACTTGAGGCCTTGCTCGCCGACACCGTCGTACTTCTGGGGCGCGAGGCAGGCATCCTTGGCGATGCTGACCAGAGGATTGTAGTGGGACTTGCCGCCGTGCACGGACTTGCGGAAGAAGAAGGAGCCTTTCTCCCCGGTAGACGATGACAGCACGATCACCGGTATGCCTTGGGCCAAGTTGCGCGACTCGTAGTCCTGGCGCAGATGGTCAATCAACTGCCATCCGTCCATGACCGGCATTTCCAGGTCGGTAACGATGAAGAGGGGATCACGGAGGTACTTCCGCCGGATCTCCTGGAGGCGCTCCAATCCTTGCTGGCCATCTTCGGCCTCGAAGATGACGACGCGACTGTCGTGGGCCGTGATACTCTTGACTACCGCTCTGCGGACCAGTCGCGAATCGTCGACGACCAGGACGGTATTGCTCTTGGGGTCAGCGTGGTGCTCGATGGATTCCAGCAGGGCGTGGTAGGCTGTCACGCCGTCCTGGTCCTGCTCTTTGATTTCCCGCGCCGGTTGTTCTTGGCTCATGTCGGAATCCTCCGTATTGTTCCTCGCCACCGCGGGGGCGAACCCCGTCACGGGGACCGCCCCGCGGACAATCGATCCCAGGCGACGGTCAGTGCCCCGGGCCTGGGACCCCCTCTCTCTGGGAACCCGACGGTCTTGCCGGTGTCGGAGCCGGTTGCCTCAGAGTTGGACGGTGGCGATGTGATAGCCGCCGTGGTCAACACAACTCATGAGCACCTTGCCCGAATCCTTGCACCATTTCTCGACGTCCTTGGGGAAGGACGGGCAGTCGGCATGCACTTCGACGGTCGATCCTTTCGGCGCCGTGTGGGCCTTGATTGCCAGTTTCAGAACCGGTTGCGGGCATTTCAGCCCCTTGCAGTTCAGTACCTCATTCGCCATTGGTTTCCCTCCTTGGTTTTCACTCGCTTCTCGCCATCCTCGTGGCCATCGCCTGTCGATGGCCAACACCGTGCAGGTGCAGAAAGGACCGACGATTGCGAGAACGATTACCGGTTCGTCAGTCGGGTCCCGTCCATGATTTGGCGGAACCCTTCCTGTCCTGTCAACGCCCAGCCAAACGTCCGGATGTTCATCGACCATCCGCCCGACCTGCAGGCCGCTATCTACGTCCGACGGCACTCACTCCGCGCGGCCGGCGGCCGCGCAACGGGCGCCGGCGTGCGCGTTTCGCGACCCTCGTCGTCGCGGGTGACGACGACCACGGTTTCGCCTGACGCGGCTCGCACCTGAACGGTCAGCGCCATGTGCCCGGGCAGGTGGTGAGTCGCACAGGAGAAACAGGGGTCATAGGCGCGGAACGCCATTTCGACGCGGTTCAGCATGCCGTCCTCAACCCGGCCGCCTTTGATCAGGCCTCGTGCCGCTTTTTCGATGGACATGCAGATGGCGGCCGAATTGAACAGGGTGGCCACCAGGAGATTGGCAGCCGTGACCACACCATTGGCGTCAGTCTCATAGTGGTGTACGAGCATGCCCCGCGGTGCCTCCACGATGCCGACCCCCGACGTCGGGGTTTTGAGATCGAGATTTCGAATATGCGGGTCGGTGAGTTCGGGCGCTTTTGCCAGCTGTTGGACCGTCTCGGCGGCCTGCATCACTTCGACTAAACGCGCCCAGTGCCAGGCCAGGGTGTGATGGGCGGGCTTCCCGCCCAGGGTCGCGTACAGCCGGTCGTGTTCCTCCTGGGCCCGCGGCGTCTGCATGCCCTCGGCCGCATTGAGGCGTCCAAGGGGCGCCACGCGCACCAGGCTGGAACCGGCACCGCCGCGGAAGCCGAGCCAGCCGCGCTTGCGCAGGTACGGGAATTTGATGTAGGTCCAGGGTTCGACGTGCTCGGCGATCACGCTCGCATAGTCCCGCGGCGCGAACCGTTCAATCTCGCGTCCTTCGTCATCGACCACACGGACGTCCTGCTCGTAAAAGTCAACGCGATTTTGGGCGTCCACAAGTCCCATGTAGTTGGTGCGTTCAAAGTAGTTCTCGGACCCGATCAAGGCGACGTGGGTCGGGTTGTCGAGAACGATCGAGTGGAAGGTGTCGAGGGTGAAGCCGGCGAATGCCACCGCATCGGAGGCGAACCCGCGCAGTTCCTGCCGTTTCTCCTCGGTGATTGCCTTGCTGACGCCGCCGGGTAGGCCCAGCACGGGATGCACGACCTTGCCGCCCATCCAGGCCATCAGATCGCGGCAACGGTTGCGGATCTCGATCACCTTGGTGGCCGTCGCCACTCCCACGGTCTGGATCACGCCGAGGATGTTGCGGTCCGCGGCCGGCGCGTCCGGGCCGACGATGAAGTCCGGGCCGCCCAGGTAATAGAAGTTCAGCAGGTGATCCTCGAACATGAACAGGTTATAGAACAGCTTTCGGATCGCGTGCGCCGCGGGGGGAGGGGTGACTTGGAAGAGGTCGTCCAAGGCGCGTGTGGCGGCCATGTGGTGGGCCGTCGGGCACACCCCGCAGATGCGGCTGGTGATCTGGGGCATGTCCTCGGCTTGCCGCCCCACACAGAACGCCTCGAACCCGCGCAGTTCGGGCACTTGGAAAAAGGCGCGGTCCACATCGCCGGCGTCATTCAGGCAGATGGTGATCTTGCCGTGCCCTTCCAGGCGGGTGACGGGATCGATGGTAATGGTCTTGGCCATGGGTCAGACGTCCTTTCGCTCGGCGCCGAGCAACGAGGCGGCCATCGTGTAGCGGTAGAACGTGCCCGCCGGGTCATCGAGGGCGGCTGTGCCCTGGTCGCCGGCGTCGTTTTGGAGGATAGTTCCCAAGGCGGACACCATACGCGCACCCTGGTCCTGGACGTCTGCCGCCGGGCCGTAGCAACCGGTGCAGGGCATGTTGCCTTCGATGCAGCGGGCGCCGCAGCCATCACGTGTTGCCGGTCCCATGCAGACCAGTCCTTGAGCCAGCAGGCAGGTGGCGGGGTCCACCACCACATCGATCAACCGCCGGATCTTGGGGATCGTCGGGTCATCGGGTCTGGAGTCGTTGCGCGGGCAGGAACTGCACAGGGACTTGACCGACCCCAGCACGGCGCCCCGTGGCGGCAGTTTCCCGGTCAGGATCAGGTTGACCGCCTGCCAGAGATTGTCGGGTGTCGGCGGGCAACCCGGCATGGAGTAGTCCACCGCGATCACGTCGCTGAGTTTGTGGACCGTGTCCGCGAACGCCGGCAGGTTCAGGCGGTGGCCGTCGATTGTGGTGGACTCGCGCGGTTCCGTGCCCGCGGGATTGTCCACCGTGGGCGACGCGTGGTATGAGCGCTGCAGAATCCGTTCGCGGCTGGTGAGGTTGGCCAGGGCCGGGATGCCGCCGTGACAGGCACACGCCCCAAAAGCGATCACGCAGGCGGCCTTGCGGCGCAGCAGTTCCGCCATGTGCGCCTGTTCGGAGGTGCGTACCGCGCCGTTGACAAAGGCCACGCTGATGGCCCCATCGGCCAGTGCGGCGAGGTCGGCGGTCTTGAAGTCCAGGGCGCACGGCCAGAAGACGATGTCGACGGCGGCCACGACGTCCAGAACGCGGGCTCCCAAGTCGACGACGGTCTCCTCGCAACCACCACAGGACGCGCACCAGTAGAATGCGACCTTTGGCTTGACTGTCATCAGGCCACCTCCTTTGCCACGTACCCCCTGATGCGCAAGGGGCCGAGGGCGCGGACCCGGTCGGTCATCTCGTTGGCGATCGTCTGGAATCGTTCCGCCTCACCCGCGGCGACCCAGTCGAGGCGGAAGCGGTCTGATTCGATGCCGAACTGGGGCAGCATCCGGGAGAGGATGCGGAACCGCTGTTGAGCCTTCTTGTTGCCCGCGCGGTAGTGGCAGTCGCCCGGGTGGCACCCCAAGACCATAACGCCGTCGGCGCCTTGGCGAAAGGCGTCCATGACAAAAAGGGGATCGACTCGGCCGCTGCACATGACTCGGACGAGTTTGACCTGGGCCGCGTAGGCCAGTTTCTGGCCGCCGGCCTTGTCGGCGCCCGCGTAGGAACACCAGTTGCAGACGAAGGCCACGATCTTGGGTTCAAACTCAGCCATGGAGCAGCCCTCCGATTTCGGCGTGGATCTGGGCATCGGTAAAGTGACGGGCCTTGGAGGCGCCGGTGGGGCAGGCAGCGCTGCAGGTACCGCAACCGCGGCAGATCGCCTCGTTGACCACACAGACTTTTCGCTCCCGGTCAAAGGAGACGGCTTTGTAGGGACAGGCCGCCTTGCACAGCCGGCAGCCGGCGCAGAGGTCAGCGTCAATGACGCTGGTCATCATCTCCAGGTTGATGCGCCGTCCCGGCATCAGCTTGCTGATGGCGTCGCCCACCGCGGCCTGGCCCTGGGTGACGGCTGTGGGCAGGTCGCACGGGCCGGCGGCGCAGCCGGCCACGTAGATGCCGTCCAGCGACGCGCCGGTGCAATGCAGCACCGCATGGTCGGGTTTGAGGAAGCCGTCCGCGTCGAGTTCGACATTCAGCAGGCCGGCCAGTTCACGCGTGCCGGCGGCGGGCTGCAACCCGGTGGCGAGGACGACCATGTCCACCTCCACTGGCTCGAACCCCGGACCTTCGACGCGAATGCCGTGGTCGCCAGTTCGGACTTGGACGGCGGCGAGGTCCGTGCAGGCGAGGAACCGGGTCCCCTCGTGGGCCTGACGCCGATAGAACGCTTGTTCGCGCGGGGTGGTCAGGACCAGGTCGTGGTGGATGTTGGTGACGGTGGCGCCCGGGATCTGCTTGCGCACCAGTTCCCCGACCTTGAGCGCACCCAGGCAGCAGACTCGCGAACAATAGGGGATTGCGTCCGGGCGCAGCGAACCGGCGCAGTGGACGACCGCGACGGAGCGCGGTGCACGGCCGTCGCGCAGCCGGATCTCGCTGTGCGTGGGGCCGTTGGAACTGGCGAGGCGCTCGAACTCGGGCAGCGTGTAGACGTCCGGGACCGTGCCATATCCGAGCGCGGAGATCGAGCGTGGGTCCCACGAGGAGAACCCCGTGGCTACCACGATCGCGCCAACGGCGAACTCCGACTCGTCGTCCGGTTGGTCGAAGTTGACCGCCCCGAACGGACACGCCTCGACGCAGGCGTTGCAGGTGCCGTCCGTGAAGTGACGGCAGGCGGACTTGTCAATGGCGGCCGCCGCCGGGACTGACCCCGGGAAGAGGGTGTAGACAGCCTTGTGCGTGCCCAGGCCCAGGTGGAACCGGCTTGGGACCGTCACCGGGCAGACCTCGAAGCACGCCTCGCAGCCGATGCAACTGGGCTCGATGGCCCGCGCCTGCCGGCGGACCCGGACGGTGAAGTTGCCATAGAACCCGCGCACTTCGGTGACTTCGGCGCGGGTGAGCACGGTGATGTTCGAGTTGTCTCTGACCGCGGCCAACCGCGGCGCCAACAGGCACGGTGCACACTCCAGGCTGGGGGCAACCTCTTCGGTCTTGATAACGGCGCCGCCCAGGGAGATCTCGCGGTCGACGATTGTGACTTTGCGGCCGGCCGCCGCGGCGGTCAGCGCCGCCTCGATGCCCGCCAAGCCACCGCCGATGACCAGCACGTCGGTGTTCACCTCCATCGACCGCTGCTCCAGGTTCTCCGAGATAAGCGACCGCCGGATGGCCGCGTTGATCAGGAGTTGAGCCTTGGCCGTCGCCGTGGCCTTGTCCGGGGTGACCCAGGCGCAGTGTTCGCGCACGTTGGCCATCTGGACATGGCCGATGTTGATTCCCGCTTCCCCTGCCAGGTCCTGGAAGGTCTTCTCGTGCATCTTTGGCGAACAGGCGACCACGACGACATTGTCGACCTGGCGATTCTGCAGCGTGTCGCGGAAGAACTGCTGGCCATCCGGCGAGCAGAGCAACGCATGCCGCTCGACAACGGCCACGTCCTGGCGGCTTGCGAGTTGGCCGGCGATGATGTCCAAGTCTATGGCGCCGGCGATGTTCGGCCCGCAGTTGCAGAGGAACACTGCTGTTCGTGGTCGACCCATGGTTCTGACCTCCCGAGTGACACCCGACGCGCCCGGTGCGGGCCGCGCCGCCGCCGTCGTTCATCCACTACCGGCCGGTTCTCCTGCCGTGGGGACGTAGTACATGGTCGGTCCGTCGTGGACCGCGGTGAATGCGTTTGACACCGCGTAGAGCGACTCGGATGCACCGAGCACCAAGGCGCCTCCCCGGTGCAGCAGGCCCAGGAAGCTGTTGACGATCTTCTGCCTCTGCTCCAGGTTGAAATAGATGATCACATTGCGACAGAAAATCACGTCGAACTTGCCGATGTACCCGAACGGTTCCGACAGGTTCATCTCGGAGAACCCGATGCAGCGGCGGATCTGCTCGCAGACTTCCCAGTGGTCGCCCTTGCGCACAAAGTACCGTTTGCGTTGCCGGTCATTAATGAATTTCCCCACCTCCTGATCAGTATAGCGGCCTTGAGCCGCTCTGGCCAGGATTCGCTGCGAAACGTCGATGGCGTGAATGACCACCTGATCGGCCCTCAGGCCAGGCTGGCCTTCGAGCCAGTCGCGCACGCACATGGCGATGGAATAGGGTTCCTGCCCCGATGCACAACCTGCCGACAGGATGCGGATCGGGAAGGGGACCTGGCTCTGTCCGTTGCGCCGGGCAGCGGCCTCCGGCAGCAGTCGCCGCACCAGGTTCTCGAACGGGTGCCCGTCGCGGAAGAAGCAGCTCTCATGGTTGGTCATGGCCTGGATAAGGCGACGCTGCAGCCCGCGCTCGCCTTTCGTCAGCAGGCAGTACAATTCGCTGAAACTGCGGCAGTTCTCCTCCTCCAGGAACTCGCTCAGCCGGGTCTGGAACAGATAGCGTTTCTCCTCGGGCACGTCAATACCGCTGATGTTGCGCAGGTACCCCTGCAGCAGGTTGAATTCCAGATTGGAGAGCTCAACCATCAGCGCGACCCCACGATGTCGACCACTCTCGGGCCTATCTTGTCCAGGGGCAGGATCTCATCGGCCAGTCCGGCGTGCACGGCACTGCCGGGCATGCCCCAGACGATCGAGGTGGCTTCGTCCTGAACCAACACCGGCGCGTGGTGTGCTTTCAATGCTGTCAGTCCGCACGTCCCGTCGGAGCCCATGCCGGTCAACACCACGGCCAGGCAGCGTCCACCCAGCGTCTCGGCAGCCGAACGGAACAGGAGGTCGACGGACGGTTTGCAGCCACTCACCGTGTTTCCGTCCAGCAGACGCAGGGCCAACGCTCCGTTCCGGTTGCGCTCTACCGTGAGGTGCTGGGCCCCCGGTGCCAGGTAGGCATGCCCCGGCGTCAGGACATCGCCGTCGGCGCCTTCGGACACGTTCAGCGCCGAGGCGCGGTCGAGGGCGGCTGCCATCCGTGCGGTGAACGGCCCGGGCATGTGCAGCACGATGACCACAGGGGCAGCCAGGTTGGCGGGCAACGCGGGGATCAGCCTCGACAGTGCCTCTGGTCCGCCCGTGGATGCGCCCACCAGAACCGCCTCGATACGGTTGCGGTTCCGCCCCCGTATGTCTCCAAGTTGGGTTTCCGGCGTCCCTGTGGCCTCCGGAGCGGCATTCAAGGATGCCCCATCCGTGTTGCTGCGGCCGGTGGGTGTCAGGCGTCGTGCCAGGCGCGAGTAGCGTCGGATCGAGAAGCAGCGGATCTTGGGCACCAGCAACCGCTGCGCGGCGGCAATGTTCTCTTTTCGGCACTGGCCGTCAGGCTTGACGACGAAATCGTAGGCCCCCGCCTCCAGGGCTGGGATGGTGGCGTCCGCGTCCTTCGGGCTGTCGCTCGCGGCGATCAGGATCCCGGTGTGTGCCAGGTCGACCAGCACCGCCCGGGTGAAATCGACCGGCGTCACATCCGTCAGCGAAGCCGCCACAAGCACCAGATCCGGGGCTTGTCTCCGTGCCTTGATCAGGCCCAGAGTCCCGTTCGGACTGACCCCGATCACTTCGATGTCGGCTAAACCCGTCAGGGCCTGGCGCAGTCCGTCCCGGCACATGGCGTCGTCGTCAACGATCAGGACTTTGATCACGCTTGCGGCAGTACCCATTCGTCCTCACTGCGCACTCATCAGACGGGGCATGGCGTCCTTCGCTTCGTTGGGAACGGCAGAACCGCGCGGCCCGGCCCTTGACACCGGTCGCGGGCCGGGCCAGGTTCTCACGCCGGCGCCGACGTTGCGGGGGCGCCAACCGTTTCAGACATCTTCTCCAGTTCGCGCACCACATCGCAGATTTGGTCCACGGCGACCATCATCTCCTGCATGCGTTCACGGGTGGAAGCGCTGGCTTCGCTGGCGCGTCGTGTGTAGCGACTCGACTCGGTTGCCATCACGGTGTTCTCGCAGAGCTTGGCATTCAGATCGTTGACGGCACTGGCGGCTTCGGCGACGTTCTTGGCCACGTCGTTGGCGCCCGTGGCGATCTCGCCGATGCTTCTGGAAACCTGGTTGGCGCCCTCCGCGGATTGCGAAATGTTCTTGGCGATTTCGTTAATGCCGGCGACCGCCTCTGTAACGTTGCGGCTGATCTCCTGCGTCGAGCGGGTCTGTTGGTCGACCATGCTGGAGATCAGGTTCTGGAGTTCGTTGATCTTGGTGATGATCACGGTGATGTCCCGGATGGCGTCCACGGCGCGCTGAGTGTTGTCCTGGATGCCTTGGATCTTGGTGGTGATGTCCCCCGTCGCCGCCGTGGTCTGTTTGGCGAGTTCCTTGACCTCGTTGGCCACTACCGCAAAACCCTTGCCTGCCTCGCCGGCGCTGGCTGCTTCGATGGCGGCGTTGAGGGCGAGCAGATTGGTCTGCTGGGCGATGGTCTGGATGACGTTGGTCACCTTGCCGATCTCCTCGGCGCTCTTGCCCAGGGCCGCCATGATGCCGCTGGTCTCGCCGGCTGCCCGGCTGGCGTTGCCGGCGACCGTAGCCCCTTCGCGGGCGTTGCCGGCGATCCCGGTTATGGCCCCGGAAATGCCCTTCAGGGCGGTGTCGATGGTGCGCAGATTGCTGGACAATTGCTCGGTTGTCGTCGCCACCGCCGACATGTTGCCGCTGATCTCCTCGGAGGTACTGGCAATGCTGTTGATGTTGGTGGAGATCTCCTCCGCCGCCGTGGCCACGGTGGCGACGTTGGCCGACAACTGCTCGGACGTGGAGGCGATTCCCCGGGTATTGCCTTCCAGCACAATCAGAACTTCGGCAGCGCTCCTGGCTTCCTTCGAACTATCCTCGGTCTGAGACATCATCTTGACACACAACTCCAACTGGTTGGTGTCGGCAGCGGTCAGGTGCTGTGCATACGTCTCAATGGTCTTCGCCGTCTGGGCGGAGCGTGCTTGGAAACGGCCCATTTCTCCGCGCAGATTCTCGATCTGGAGGCTGAGTTCGGCCTCGCGCGCCGTTGCCCGGCCTGCCAACGTGCGGCTTGTCCAGACCAGGCACACTGCCAGTGCGACGACGGCAGCCGCTGCCACGACAACGGCCGTGCGATGTTCAGCGTCGGCTCCGGCGGCCGCCAGAACCGCTATCAGCACGGCGATCCCGGCTGTGACGTCGGAGGCCTGAACGGCTCCACGGAGTGCTTCCTCCAACGGACGCGTACCTGCTTGTTCTGTACTCATCGTTCGAGTCCTTTCAACCTGGGATCACGTGTCGCGAACGGTTCCGGTCTGGTGACGGCCGGTTCCGTTTCCCCTAGGGACAACTTGCCCACAACAACTCCGGAGCGTTAAGGACAACGAGCAGGCCATCGCCCAAACGGACGACACCTTCCACGTAACGGACAATCGACTCGGGCAGGTGCGGCGGCGGCGGCTCCAGGGCAGCCGCGTCGACCGTCACCACGTCGCCGATCCGGTCGGCGAGAAACCCCACGGGTTTGTCGCTGAAGCGTTCGGCGCGCATTCCGCCGTCCAGGTTGCGGATCCGCTGGACCTCCTGGGCGGTCTTGAGGATCAGGATGTGCGAGCTCTCGGTGATGGGCCGCCGTGGCCAGCCGAAGATCACCGCGGTGTCGATGACCAGGACCACCTGGCCGCGGATGTTGACCAGGCCGCGGATGTGCTGCGGACTGCGCGGCACCGGCGTCACCTGGGTGTTGGGATTCACCTCCTTGACGGCGCAGATGGGCAGGCCATAGAGGCGCCTGTCCAACTCGAATGAAACAAATTGCCGCATGCCCTCAGCCACCGTGGGAGTCTCCTTGGGGCAGCCTGCCATCATTCGTGCAGCGTCTGAGAACCGTCTCGACCAGACCTTGACGGTCCAGCTTGCTCTTGAACTCGTCGAATCCGGCATCCAGAGCCAGGGCGCGGGTCTGGCTTTCGTCCGATGACACCGCCACCAGCGGCAGATGCGCAAACTGCTGCCGGCCGCGAACCGCTCGTGCAAACGCATAGCCATCCATGAGAGGCATGTGAATGTCGCTGATGACGGCGTCGAAGGATCCGGCCTCGAGCTTGCTCAGCCCAACCTGACCGTTCTCGGCGGGCGTCATTTTCACTGCACTGTCACGGAAGTAGGAACTGATCAGCATCTGAACGAAGGGCGAATCGTCGACCAACAGGACCTGCTTGGGCCGCGTAGAGGCTTCGTTCGCGAACCAATCCGGTTCCACGTGTTCGATGGTGCTGAATACGTCGACAAGCAATGTCAGGCGCCCGTTGACGAGTTGCGACCCGACGATGCCGGGGTGACGGATGGTCGTGGCGTCGATCTGGCTCTCCACGTCCACAGTATCGAGCACGTTGACGACCAGAACGCCAAACGTTCTCCGGCACTTGGGGATGAGCACGTACAGCGGGCCTTCGCGATAGTTGCCGTGGATCCGCGGTACCGTCTGCTCAAGCCGGACGAGGGGGATGACCATGCCGCGAAAGTCCAGGTACTCCCGCTCGTGGGCAACCTGTATCTGGTGGGGTTGCACTTGCTCCACGCGGGTGATCAGGCAGAGCGGCACGGCAAAGCGTTCGGGGCCGCCGAGGTCGAACAACAGCACGGTGCGCTGTTCCTCTTCGGACCTGCGCAGGGCCCGCACCGTGGTCTCAGCAGTGATGAAGCGCAACTTTCCGAGTTCGGCGACCGCGGCAATGTCCAGGATCATGGCGATGCGGCCGTCGCCCAGGACCGTGGTCCCCGAGAATGCGCGGCAGTCCTTGAGCTGATCGTGGAGGGCCTTGACGACGATCTCCTCGGTGTCGACCAGCGTGTCGACCAGCAAGCCGAACCGTTCGCTGCCGAGCTTCAGCACGATAATGTAGGCGCTTTCCCGACGGGGCGCATTCGCCTCGGGAACGATGTCCAAGACGTTGCCCAGTCGCAACATGGGCAGCATCTTGCTACGCAGCCAGTAGACCTCCCGCTCGTCCACGTTCCGGATGCCACCCGGCCCTTCGATCGTGCGCAGCCAGACCACTTCGTCAATGTTGATTTGGGGAATGGCGAAGCGGTAGTCGCTCACGGCCACAATCAGGGTTGGCACGATCGCCAGGGTCAGGGGCAGCCTGATCGTCATGGTGGTGCCCTTGCCCACCACCGAGGCGATGTCGACCGTGCCACCCAGTTTCTGGAAACTGGCGCGAACCACGTCCATGCCGACGCCCCGTCCGGACACGTCGGTCACCGCGGCGGCGGTGGAGAAGCCCGGCTCAAACACCAGGCTGAACGCTTCGCGGTCGGTCATGGTCTCAGCCTGGTCAGCTCGAATAATGCCCTTGCGCACGCCGGCGGCCTTGAGCACGGCCGGGTCCATGCCTTTGCCATCGTCGCGGATCTGGATGTTGATTTGGCCCGCCTGGTGGAACGCGCTCAGGCAGACGCTGCCGACGGGGGATTTGCCAGCGCGTTTGCGGTCGGCCGGCAGTTCGATGCCGTGGTCCACGGCGTTGCGGATCAGGTGGGTCAGTGGGTCGCCGATGGCTTCGATGATGGTCTTGTCCAGTTCCACGTCGGCGCCGACGATCTGCAGGTCGACTTCCTTGCCGAGTTTGTGTGCCAGGTCGCGGACGATGCGCGTGAACTTGGTCAGAATCATGCCCACCGGGCGCATGCGGGTCTGCATGACCCCAGCCTGCAGTTCGCTGGTGACGATGTTGAGCTTCTGGTTCGTGGTCGACAGTTGCTCGAAGTCCCGGGCCGCAAGTGCCTGAACATTCTGGTTGCGCACCAGGACCAGTTCGCTGGCCAGGTTCATGAGTTTGTCGAGCAACGGCAGGGAGATCCGGACCGTGTGGTCGCCGCCGGCTTTGTCCGAGGTGTCCCGGGCGGGCGCTACGTTGGCAGCGGGCGCCGCCGTGCCGCCGCTGGTCGGCGGCACGGCGGCCAGGGGCGGCGACCAACGGACCGCTGGCGGCTGTGGCAACGCAGGTGCCGTGTCCTGGGGCGGCGGAACGTCTCTGGTCGGCGGCTCGGGGGGTGCGGATGGTTGGCGGGCAGCAGGTGGGGGCGGCGTCGACGGTGCGGTGTCTCGCGGCGGCGGAACGTCGCCGGCCAACACCGCCTGCACCGCCGCCACTTCCTCGTCCGTGTTCAGCGAGAGGTTGCCCAGATCGGCGACCAGTAGCTTCAGCTTGTCGATGCCGCGCAGCAGGACTTCCGATGTCACTCGGCTTGGGACCAGAGTCCCGCCGCGGATCAAGCCGACAATGCTCTCCAACGCGTGCGCCAGCTTGTTGACGCGGTTGTACTCCAGCAACCCGGCCCCGCCCTTGACCGTGTGCAGCGCCCGGAATAGATGGTTGACGGTGTCGACGTTGACCTTGGCGCCGTCCCGCTCGAGCGCCAGCACGTCGTCTTCGACGGTGGCCAGATGTTCGGCGGCCTCGGAGATGAACTCTGCCACCAGTTCGGGATCCCGCTCCACCTCGGCTTCGGCCGCCGCCTCTGGGCCGGCGGGGGCCGGCGGCGTGGCGGCGTTATTGCCGGTTGCCGGCTGGAGGCATTCCTTCAGGGCCGCGACTTCGTTCTCAATGGGCAGGCTCTCGTTCTCGATGTTCCCCAAGAGCACAGCCAATCTGTCAATGCCCCGCAGCAGGGCCTCGGTGACGGCACTGTCCGGCACCAGTGTCCGGTCGCGCATGCGGCCGATCACGCTCTCCAGGGCGTGCGCCAGTTCAGTCAGGCGCGCAAACTCCATCAGGCCCGCGCCACCCTTGATCGTGTGCAGGGACCGGAACAGATGATTGACGGTCTCCGGGCCGGCGGCGGTGGCATCTCGCTCCAAGGCAATGATGTCTTCCTGAACAAGAGCAAGATGCTCAGCCGACTCGGCAATGAACTCTTGCAGTAGTTCCGGATCTCTGGTCATATCCGTCGCCCATCCAGTTGGTCTGGACGTGTTCTAGCCCCAACGACAACGGTGCAAGCGTTTCCGTCGAAGGCGACCCGTCTGCCGTCCGTCATTCGGGCCGCGCCAGGCCGCAAGCCCGACCCGGGGCAAACCATCGGAGGTCATGGACTGTCTTAGGCTCAGCGGTACGGGGCATCCCCAGTGGGGCGCGCCGTGCTGCCTGCCCTCCAACCCAACCGTCGCGAGACACAAGACAAGATATCCCAAGCAATTCCTCCCCATTGGGTACCCTAGTTTGGCATCAACACCGCGTCAAGTCCCTCCGGCGGTTGTCCAGGGCTGTTTCAAGATTCGTGACTGTCGCGTGCGGTGAGTACCCCCGGCGTGTTCCCGCGCCGGGAGGGGGGGCGGCCTGAGGACAGGCCGCCCCTACTTGGTGCGCGCGGAGGCGTGGCCTTCCGAGACGTGGCGCCAGATCTTGAAACAGCCCTGGCGGGTGTCAGGAGGCGAACGTCCCGTTGCCGTGGGCCCCGTCGGTGTTGTCCCAGGGGACCTCCATGGTGAAAGGCGTGGCGGTGAGTGTCCAGGAAGAGCCGGTTGCCTCGGGAAACCAGGCGGCGTCGGTTCACGGCACGCCGCCGGGGTGGGTAGCGTCGGGGCCCATCGCTTCCGCAAGGCGGCGAAAATCGATCAGCAACGTCGCGTAGTCAGGATAGCGATCAGCGGGCTCCTTTGCCAACATCCGTGCCAGGATGCGATTGCCTTCCGCGTTCAGAGTCGGGACTGTGGGGACGGGATCGAACGCGTGCTGCAGCGCCACCTCAACGATATCTGAGCCGGGATAGGGTACCTGCCCCGTCAACATGTGATGCAGGGTGCAGCCAAGCGCGTAGATATCGGCGCGCAGGTCGACGTCCCCGCCGGAATGCTGTTCCGGGGCCATGTAGGCCGGGCTGCCGCAGAAACTGATGGCCTGGTCCTGCGCACCCCCCGCCACCGCACGGGCGAGGCCGAAATCGGTGAGGCACGCGCTCCCGTCTGCCTTGAGAAGGAGGTTGGCAGGTTTCACGTCGCCGTGGATCAACCCCGCTTCCGCCGCCGCCTGCAAACCCTCCGCCGCCTGGATGGCGTAGCCTAGGCCGATCCCCGGCGGTGTCGGCCCCGACTGTTTCAGGATGCTTTCCAGGTCCGGGCCCGGGAGTAGTTCCATGGCGAAGAAGTGCCAGCCTTCTGCCGTCCCGGCGTAATAGACCTGAACGACATGCGGGTGCTTGACCTTGGCAAGCGCGCGCGCTTCCGCGAGGAACTGGACGACCATTTCCGGGGTCGACGCAAGAGTCTGCGACAGGACCTTCACCCCCACCTGGCGGTTGAGGCTGAGATCGATTCCCTTGTAGACAGTGCCCACTCCGCCTTGGCCAAGGGCCTCCCCAATGCGGAAGTGCCCGAGGACCACGCCCGTCAGGCAGTCCATGTCCGAAGGTTCTGACACCGGCACCGCCGGGGCTGGCTCAACCGCACTCAGCAACTCATTCACTGCGGCAAGCAGGTCTTCGTTCTTGAACGGCTTGCCAAGGCAGCGGCAGGTCCGACTCGTTTGGGTGTGGCGGCGACTGCTGCAGGCCGCTACTGCCGAGCAGACGACGACCTTTGCCTCCGGGCATTCTGCCCGGATGATTTTGAGTGCATCCCAGCCACTCATTCCGGGCATCGTGACGTCCAGAGTCACGAAATCGGGATGGTGACGCCGGTACTGCTCGACCGCTTCCGTGCCGTTGCCGGCTTCGGCAACCACCTCGTGGCCGGCGCTCTGCAGCGCCTTGCGAATCGCCATCCGCATCAACCTGCTGTCGTCCGCAATCAAGCCCCTATGCCGTGCCGACGCTGAGACGTGCGCCTTCGCGGCGGTGAGAAACGACACGGACGCCGATGGAGACGCGAACACGTGGCACGCCCCGAACCCGGCTTGCACCTGCCAGTGCCAGAAGTCAACCGGCACGAGCGAGAAGCGAGTCCCTTTAGCCGGAAAAACGTGGGGGGGGGAAATGGGGACAGAGTCCCGACGCGAACTCAGGACTTCGCCCATCACGCGGTTGGCGAGCTCGCCCAGCGCGTCATGCAGCAGCTCCACTCGTTCGGCCGGGTCTGGGACCGCAATATCGGCGCCCGTCGCCAGCACGATGCGTCGGGCGCACTCCCAGGCAGCATCGTCCCCGAATGCGAGAAGCAGGCACAGCCCCGGCGCCCGCTCCTCCTGGATGGCTACCGTCCGTTCATGCGCGGTCTCGCAGATCTCGACGCTATCCGCGGCGCCGAACGTCACGGGGCCGAGGCCAAAATCGCCGAAGGCCGAGTCCAGCGCTGGCCTCAGCATCTCCAACAGCAGCACTGGGTCCGTTCCATCGACCTCCCCGGCGTCCGGCATGGCGGAGGGCCGTCGAAGGTGCAGGACGGTCGGGTGCGGAGCACCGGTCACGGCCCCTTTCGGCGCGTTCCGGTTCCCCGATACCGTCGTCTCCTCCGTCTGAGCCTTGGCAACGTGGGGTTGGCCTTTCGAGGGGTTCATTCACGAGTCCTCGTTGACGTCCTGTCACGGATGGAACCTGACCTGATACACCGCCAGCGGCAATCCCGAGAAGATGGGTTGGTGCCAAAGAGAAGCGCGCGCCGGAGAAGTCGATGCGCCAACAAGAATCTGTCTTCCTGCTGACAATACCCCTGACATTCTATCAGACCTCAAAACAAGATACATGGGGGCTCCGGGGGATCAAGAGCGATGCCGTCAAGATTCTCAACGGCCCGGGCACTTGGTGTTTGGGCGGCAACCGTCCTTTCCGGGGAAGAGGAGCGCGACCTGCGCCGCTTTTTGCACTTGCCCAGTCCTTGCGCCATATTCTCGCCTGCGACAAAGAAGAACATCAAGGCCGCGGCGGAGATTGCGCTCGCCAGCGGTGACAACCCCGGTCCGGGGCAACGGCGAGCATCCGGGGTCCGATTCCGATCCGTGGACGCCCAATACTCGTTTCTGACTCGCGAATGCCATCGCGACGACGGACGGAATCCGCATGACATGATCGCTGGGTAGTCAGAGTCAATCGTGTCCATCACCCTCACCGTGGTGACCCATGCGTAATGACGGGGCCATCTTGATGCTGGCGGTCCTGTGCGGGGCACTCATGCTTGCCTCCGGACATGCGGAGGACAAACTGAGTGCCTACATGTATGAGGACACCAAGCGGTTGGTCACGCTGGTGGAGGACGCGGCGGGTTTGGTGGAACAGCAGGGGACGGCGGTGTTTCCCCCTGGATGGCGGCATGTGGCAATTCTCGTTCCGCGGGTCATTGCTGCCGACCTCCATCATCTTCTCCATCTGCGGGGCGCTGAAGTCCTTCGGTAACCTGATCATGTGCGAGAAGGTTAACGACGACGAGTGGAGCCAACCTGACATCAAGCGAGTCGGGGACGGGTTGACGGCAGACGCCATCTGCGTCGCGGCCTCGGGCTTGCTCGGCGGAGTCGCGTCGGACACGTCGGCCAGCAATGTCTCCCGTAGTCCCACATCAGTTTCCCGCAGTTCGTGAAGTTGCAGGATTCGACCGAGACACTGCTGGCATACGTATCGACGTCCCGCTCCGAACGGTTGTTGCGGCAACCGGACACGTTCACCACCGCGCCAGCGCCGGAGTGTCGTCCGTCACGCCGTCGGCAACCGCACCGAACTGAGCCAGATCGAATCGCCGTGATGTCATGTGCATCCTTCCCTCTCCTCCTGCCCTTGCCCGTTCCCGTTCCCGACGGGCCGAGGAACGCGGATGCCCCTCGTGCGCTGAACAGATAACCGCGTCATTCAGCCCTTTCCAGAACTCAAGCCTTCCAGCCCGTGACGGTCTCGACCATGGCTGCGTACTGGGGATAGCAGTCCATGCCGCGCCCGGTCATGAACGGCGAGGCGGTCGGGCTGACGGCCAGACCGCGCCGGTCGTCGAAGCAGTCGCGGATAAGGGCTTCGGTCTGTGCGCGTATGTCGTCGGGCGTCTTTTCGTACATGTTGGCGAACGTTTCCGAACCGAACAGCCCGGCCACGTGCCCGCCCGGGTTGTTGCCCAGCGACGCCAGCACGATGCCGCGGTCGCCCACCTGTTCGCGCAGGCGGAAGAACCCGGACACATCACCGCCGATCTCCGGCTGTGGCAGCGCCAGGTAACGCTCGGCGTCAGACGCGTCTCCCAGCAGGCAACCCTGGCCGCCGATGGCGTCACTTTTCCGTTCCCACTTCATGGCCGGTGTGCGCACCAGGAAGCTGGCGTCCCAGGGCTCGACCCAGTCAGCCCGGGTAGTCATCAACCGGATGAGCGCGGCGTTGGACGGATCGTCGCGGAATCCCCAGAAGCGGACGATCACCGCTGGCCGGTCCATTTCCTGGTGGAAGAAGAGTCGGTGCAGGCGCTCGCGGGAGGTCATGGTGTGCCTTTCGATGGCGTCGGTATGTCTTCCAAGTGCACTCCGGTCTTGCGGAGCACGGACTGCAGTTTGCGGGTGTCTACACCAGCCATGTCCACGCCGGCGTCCAGGGCCAGTGCGCGCACGTCCCGACGCCCTGGCCCATGGCCATGCAGTGGGTCTGGATCCGCACGGATGCCAGCCCCTCGTGCGTGGATGACGCGCACCGGCCGGCGACCGCGAGGTTGGGAATGTGCGCGTTCAGGCACATGCCCAGCGGGATGTGGTAGCTCTCGCCAACCGGCGGCATGGTATCCGGTTTCTGGTCGGCCCAAGTCGTGTGCCCGCTGCCCTTGGGGTCGTGGATGTCGACCATCCAGAACCCGTGCCCGATCGCGTCGGGCTGTTTGACGGCCTTCACCACCATTTGTGCATCCAGGGTTTTCAGTCCGGAAATGCGTCGTGACTCGCGGATGCCGAGCCAGAAACCCATCTGCTCGACTTCGGCCGTCTCGAACCCCGGCATTTCGCGTCGCCACAGGTCGACGTACTGCACGACCTGGCGCCGCGCCTGGACCGAGAGCCGGGTGAGTTCTTCCTCGTCCAGGGGATTGCCCGACACGGGGCACATGTTGTAGGAGACGTCGTGCGGTCGCTGGTGTGCCAGATGTTGACGAGCGCGTTCGTGGCCTGGCCGCCGATACTCGGCCAGCGCTCGAGCAGAATCACCTTGGCGCCGTGCCGTGCCGCGCTGACCGCGGCTGCAATACCGGCTGGTCCGCCGCCGCAGACCAGAATGTCGGCCTCGGCGAGGACCGGGACTGTGTGCTGTGGGACAATGATGCCGGGGGCGCCTGCTTGACCATCTGCTGACGTGCTTGCATCGGCGCGCCTTGACATGCAGGAACTCCTGAGTTCTAGCACTATACTCGTGGTCTTTGGTTCAGGCGTGTAGTCCCGCGTTTACGCGGTCCGGGTTACGCGTGGCCACGGGAAAGGGGACCGCCTGAAGGCGGAACTACGAGCCCCAATTGCCCGGAGTTGGTCCTGGATTGGGGGCCCTCGGTTTGCCTCCACCTGCGTTTCTCACGGGGCTGCACTCAGTCCGCCGCGCGGGTCCAGGCGGATTTCAGGCCTGTCGGCGACACAAGCGGCGCCCACGGGTGCCACATCTGGTGTCCGTCGGCATACGCGACATTGCATCCGCGGCCGTGCAGTTGGGGCACGAAACTCGGCTCAGAGGCATAGCCAATGAACCCTATGGGTTGATCGACGGCGCGGTTGGCCGCCGTCATGCGGTCCCGCGCGTCGCCGAGCATGATGAGGTTGTGCGCGTCCTTGACTTGCGACATCCGCAGGAACCCGCCGCGCTCGTTGGGCGGCAGCCACGGAATGTAGCCGAGGCCGAAGCTGCCCAGCGTTCCGTCGTTCCAGCCGCCGTAGTTCCAGCCGTAGTCCGTCTTCCAGCCCGCAACCTTCCAGTCGAGCGGGAAGGTCGGGCAGGTGCGCACGCCGGCATCGTCGCCGTAGTAGGTGCCGATCACGTCAAGCCACGTCTTGCCAGTCCCCGGCACCGGGTAGCCGGCGGGCAGGTACTCGTCGAAGTCGGTCACGTACATCAGTGCGGCGGCGCCGAGTTGGCGTGCATTGCCGCCGCAGACGATCTTCGCGGCGCGGTCCTTGGCCTGGCGCAGCGCTGGCAACAGCATCGATGCGAGAATCGCAATGATGGCGATGACGACCAACAGCTCGATGAGGGTGAAACCCGAAGTTCCTCGTTCCGTGTGTGTCCCGCGTGCCACCCCACCCAAGCCTCGCTCCACGGGCAGCAACAGCCGTGGCGCGGGGTCCCGACGGACCACGCTCGTGGTCCCGCCTTCAGGCGGTCCCCCTGCGCCTGGCCACGCGTAACCCGGACCGCGTAAACGCGGTACTACAAGCCTGGCCTGCGTCGCCGTCTGCACGAAGTGGGGTGTCATTCTGCGTATTCTCCTCTGCCTGCTTCGGAACGCGCGAAGACCTGCGCGACCGTCGCCACTTCAGTCCGCCGCGTTGGGCCCGTAGGCGCGGATCTCGTAGACCCGCGCCCGGTGCCTCGGGTCGTGCACGCGGAGCACCGTCAGCCGCAGGGCCTCGGCCCTGCGGGCGGCAAAGCGGTGCACGCGCCAGCGTTGGCGGTTGTCCGACTCGGCGACGACTTCCTCCCAGCCCGCACCGGTCCTGACCTCGACGCGGTAGTCGGCCACGCACCGTCGTGCGGCGCGCTCGTTGCAGTTGATCGGGGCTTCGTGGTAGCAGCGCTCGATGGTGTCGAACGTCAAGTGGACTCGCGCCACGTCGCACGGTTCGGGGAACTCGAGCGTGATGCTCTGGGGCAACGGCGCGTCGAAGTCCGACAGCCAGGCGTTGACCGGGTTTGTCGAATAGCGCCGGTTGTGGCCGTTGATGACATTGACCGCTTCGCCGTACCGCGGGGCAGGGGAGAGCCGGAACGCGTGGCAATCCCCCGCGACGCTGTACGTCGCCTCGCCGGCCGAGCGCCAGAGCCGCAGCGCGAAATCGTACGCGTGTGCGTCAACGCCGAGTTCGACGCCGGGCGCGGGCTCGATAAGCAGGTTGTAGCGGTTCTCGTCGGAGGTAGGATCGGCAGGGATCATGGGCACAGGCCTCGTGAACCGGAACGTCACCCAGCCGTCGAAACCCGGCGGCACAACCGCCTCGCACTCGGCGACCGGTGCGAACTTCGCAGCCGTGCTGTCGCTGCCCCATTCCATGCGGTTGGCAGGGCCGGTGATGTGCTTGAACCCGATCCGCTCGTTCTCATCTTTCCAGAGCTGCTTGCGTTCGAACAGCTCGAGCCGGAGCCGGAGCTTCTGTGGTTCAGTTGTGGTGTTACGCACAGCGAACTCCGCGCCGCGCAATTCCGGCGCCCAGTCCCAGAGCTGTACGCCGCGCGGCACGTCGAGCGGCAGGTAACCACCGGAGACGCGCGTCACACCGTGGCGCATCTCGCTGGTGGCGGTGACGGTCGCGGTGCGTGCGATGTCCGCAGGGTCGTGGTTTGCGGTGGTCAGAATGGTGGCGTCCTGACGGAGCAGCGTCTGCTGCAGCGTCTCGATGTGTTTCTCGTAAACCTCGCGAGCCGTGCACCCGAGTTGTTTCGCCAGCCCCACGGCCGTGCCCACGCCCTGGCCGATGCAGCCGAGCGTGCGCATCAGCCGCACCGTGCCCAGCGCCAGGTGCGACACGCTCATCAACCGCCCGGCCAGCCACAGGTTGTCGAAGTCTTTCGAGTAGCAACTGCGGTATGGGAAGTTCCAGAGCGGCGGGTTGCTGTAGCAGACAACCTTGGACCGCAGCCCCACCGGTTCGTGGACGTCGACGAAGTAGCCACCATACCCGATGCTGTCCGGGAAGGCCCGCGCCGCCTCGACATCGGTCTGCGTCAGCACGTAGTCGCCGATGAAACGATGGCTCTCGCGCTTGCCCGACTTCGGGCTGACCCAGGCCAGTTCCCAGTTCCGGGCTTCCTCGACGCAACTGTGGTTCTTGACGTTGTCCCAGCAGCGGTAGAACTGGTACAGAATCTCTTGGCGGATCTCGGCATCGTCCAGGATCGTGTCGCGCTGGCCGCCGCTCTCGGTCGCCCAGATAAAACAGAACTCGGCGTCCGGACGCCAGGCGGCGGGGCGGTAGCCCGGCGTCTTCGTCGGCGGCCCTTCGGCGGTGGCGCGCGCCGCGAACTCGGGCGGCATGACGAAGTCCACCGGGTGGCTCGCCTTGCGCACCAGCGCCGTAATGCTCGTGCCCATGGTGATCGCGGAGTCCTTTTCCGGCCCGGACCGTTCGCCGAACCGGGCCTTGCTCTCCGTGCCGCGCATGAACGACGCGCCGGCATCGACGGCAACGACCCCGTCGCCGCTCGCGTCGATGATGCCGTGCCGGACGCGGAACAGCTTGGTCCGGAAATGCTGAATGTCCTCGACGATCACGCCGACGACGCGCCGCCCCTCGGTCAGGGCGCGTCGCGCCTGGTGCTGGCGATAGACGCGCACGCCGGCGTCGCGAAGACCTTGCTCCAGGACCAGGTCCCACTGGTGGGAGATGTTGTAGTGGTGGCCGAGCGTGATGGTCTTGGCCGCCTGGCGGGCCGCCTCGAGTTCGAGTTCCTCGATAATGCCCGTCTCGGACGCGTACGGGTGGAACGAGTGCGCGCCGGACACGTGCACGCCCAGCAGCGGTCCGCTGTTCCCGCCCAGACACATGTCCATCTCGACCAGCGCGGTCTCGCAGCCGTTGCGCCCCGCCGCAATCGCGGCGCAGACCGCGGCCACGCCGCCGCCGATGACCAGCACGTCGACCGTCTCTTCGATGTCGATCTTCACCGTCATCTTCTGCGCATTCACGGGAGGATTGCGAGTACTAGGCATGGGTTGGAGATTCCGTTTTGCCTGACACACGGCAGATGTTCAAAGCTTTACCATGACACTACTCCATGTTCCGGCCGGAATCTGTGATGAGAAGGCTGTTTATTGTAGATATATGGTCATATTACAGCCATAATACTGCAGCATGAGTTCACCGCTGTGGTGGCCGCGTTGCACGCGGCTCTTGGCCTCCTGCATGCCCTTTCGAGAAACAGCGACCTGCAAGGCGGCTGCAGCCGACGGAGTACCGCGGTTGGGCCCGGCGTCAGGTGTCGTGCCCCTGTTCCGCTTGTCGCCCTGGCCGGGAAAGACAGTTTGGCGGACGCTCGCTCGCGCCTGCCGCTGTCGCAGGTTGCGCCCGAAGCCAGGGCAACCCGCTACCGCCGGTATTTGTGTGCGTAGGATCGTTCCAACCACCAATCCCCGGCGGGTGTCTTGCGGGCGGCGGTCATGGACTCGCCGGCCCGGTTGCCGGCCGTGTCAACGGCCAGGATGGAATAGTAGTACCAGGTGTCACGGCGCAGGGACCGGTCGCGATAGAATTGGATGTAGAACGGTTCCGCGTCGACTCGGTCAACCAGCACCCGGTCCGATCCATCGGTGGCTGCCGCCCGGTAGACCTCGTAGAACGCCACGTCTTTCTCGCGGCTGGTTTTCCACGTCAGCGCCAGCGTTTCCTGGTCGATGACAGTCACTCGGATCTCGCTGAGCGCCGCCGGGGGAGAGACATTTGTCGTGCTGGTGGTCACGGCGAGAACCTCGTTGGTGTCACCGCCGTTGTTCCACCGGTCGACCGCCATCACGCGGTAGTAATACAGTGTTCCCAAGTCCAGGCCGTGATCCTGGATGGCATTCGTGCCGGTGTAGCCGACCAGGTTGTATTGCAGCGGCGCGAAGTCCCGTTCCACACCCCGAAATACGTACCAGCCGTCGGCGTTGCCTTCCCGGTCCCAGGTCAGCGTGAGGTTGTTGTCCTTGATCTGCGTCGCGCGGAGATTGGCGGCCCGGCCAAGGGGGGCGCCTTTGGCACGGAGGATGACCGTCACCATATCGAATGGCAACAGTTCGACATCAAAGTTATGAGCAGACGCCACTGCCAGTTCCTGCTGCGGATCTTCCGCCACGGACGCCAACCATGCCCGGTCAGTATCCAGGAAGGGAATCCGGACCTGAGTCGTGCAGGGGCGCCCGCTGGTTTCGATCAGGCGCAGGACATACCCTCCGCCGGGTTTCTCGGTGTGCTTGAACGCACTCAATTGCACGCCGGGGTTACCGATGTCAACCCAGCCGGAATTCGCCGCCGCGAGAACCGTCCCCGCCGGCGGTTCCGTGGACTCGCGGTTCTCGACGACCGCCACCAGGGGACACATCTGTTGCCAACTCCACTGCGGGACACCGGCGGTCCGCCAGTCCCTGGCGTGGGGATGGATGCTGTAATGGAACGTCAGGTCGCAATCCTCAAGGCTGCGGGTGTGCAGCCCCGCCATCCGGTTGGAGACGGCGAAGCTGTACAGGTGTGGGCGTTCCGGCACGTAGTTCCGGTCGAAGCGGTTGTAGCGGATCTCGCCCAGGTGCAGGATGGGCGCTTCCCGGGTGTAGAGCGCCACCCCGAAGTCGTCGTTCCCTACGTCGACCCAGTTCTGGCACGTGAAGAAGTCGCGTACTCCGACAGGCAGGTAATCATCCGGCACAGCCGCCACGCCGCCGGCAAGTTCCACGCTGAATCTGAAGTCTTCCACCTTGAAGGGGAACGCGTAGAAGAAATTGTCCAGGTAACGGTTGCCGATATCGCCGTAGTACTTTCCGAGGCAACCTTCGTAGAGCAGTTTTCGAACCTCGTACTGGCGGTTGGTCACGTCGATGCGTTTGCTGTGCCGGTAGAAGACCAGAGTCTGTTCCAAGCGGGCACCGCTTTCGGTCTCTGTCCCGTAGATCCTGAGGATGGTCGCGACTGGCCCCGACTCCACGGTCAGCCGGTCGATGACCGGGACCCGCACGGTCGTATCCGGCGACGTGTAGTGTTCCGTGTGCACGTAGAGAAACTGGTTGAACGTGTACGGCGCATCCGGATCGATCAGTTGCCGCTGCAGGTGTTTGTCGTAGATCCCGGTGATCGCGCCGTCTCTCAACGTGACGTCGTAATGCTCCGAGGCGAAGTGAGTCACGCCGTCCTGTAGGGGCCGTTGCTCCCGTGGCGCATCGTCCGGTTCGACGCGGATCACCCGGCAACCGCAGGCGGGAACGTTCCGTACTTCGAACATGATCTCCTTGCCGGTGATGAACTGGCAGGCAAGACTCTCGCCGCTTGCCGAGTCCACCAGCCGGAAATTCGGGAAGGGGAATCCCTCCGTGGATGCCTGGACAACGTCGTCCCGTGCATGGGCCAGCGGGTTCCAGACCAGGATGCGACACGGGCCGCCGCCGGGGACATGCCGGTTGACCGCGGCGAGCAGGCGTGCCCGTAAGGCGTCGGCGCGTTGCCGGGCCCAGGCGATGTTGCCTTTCTTGGTGATGTCGTTGTTGAACACGTTGTCCTGGCTGGGTGGAAGCATGGTTGCCCAGCAGTGCTCGTCGAATTCCATGAGCCGCCACAGGATGTCGTACACTTCCGCGTAGGGATAGGCGGTGCCTGGGTCGAAAGAACGTACCAGGCAGGCGAGGAATTCCAGGAACGGCAACTCGTTCGCCAGGGCGCGTTTGCGGCCGAACGACTCGGGGTCGATGGTGGCGTAGTCTGCCCAGTTGCTGGGCAGTTCGCCGCGCCGGACCGGCAGTCGGTCGGCGTAGTGCTGTTCCATGTGCTGGAAATACTCGGTGAGGTTGCACAGGCGCAGTTGGGGATATGCGAACTTCGCATTCCACCGGCTGACCAGGTCGACGATGGAGATGTTGGGTATCTCGTGGTCGGTGTAGCAGGGCTCCAGCATGTCATCCCAGGGGTAGTCCTGTTTGAACGCCAGATACTTCACGATGTACTTCACGAAATCGTGGTAGCCCTTGTGCATGGTGAAGTGGAAGATCCGGTCGCCGCCATAGCTCCAGATGCTCTGCGTCAGGAGCCGATCCTTTCCGTTCGGTCCCTCCCAGAAGAACGGGCCGACCACGCCGGATGGATCGCATTCGTAATAGGGGAAGGTGTTCTCCGGGTCGGCGTAGAACTGATCCGGGGCGCCTGACTTTCTCTCATAGCGCCAGGGACCGCGGGCGTTGAGCAGGTATCTTGCGCCGGCCTTGGCGAAAACCTGGGCTGCCGGCCAGGTGATTCCAGGCGTATCTCCGTAGATCGCCGTGACCGGGTTGATGCCGAAACGGTCGCGGGCTTCCCGTCGGCCGTAGTAGGTGGACCGTGCCAGTTGTTCGTACTGGTTCCAATGAGTGTGGGTCCCGGAGTGGATGAACATGGGTTCCAGGCGCCCGGTCCGGACGTATTTCTCCACGAGTTCCCGCATCTGCGCCGGGCTGCGCAGGTCCGCGTATCCCAGGAGCCACCACATGTGCTCGATGAGGTACTGATAGCGGTGGCCCGGCGCCAGGTCGGCTGTCGCGTCGCACAGTTTCCGGGCGACGTCCAGATACTGCGCCATTTCCTCCTTCAGTTTGTTGATGTACCCGCAGTAGCCCAGGTCTTCGTGGCTTGACGTGAACAACCACATCGTCCGCTTGCGCTGCGGCTGCCAGTCTTGCTCGATGGCGACCGCGGGATGGTCAGAACCCTCCGCAAACAATTCCAGTCGCAACCGGGTCGGTTCCAGAACGTCGGGGACCAAGACGTCCACTTCCTGCCGGCCCGGATTGATGGGCCCGATGGTCTCGACCGCTTCCCGGCCCGCCAGGATCGTCTTGGCGAAACAGGGCACCGCCGTCCCGGACCGGTTGTCGACCTGCACCTTCGCCAATTGCCGCAGGGGTTCGCCTTTGACGAACAACCGCGTGGGGGTCACGTCGACGATCTCCATCTGCACCCGGGACGCGGGTTGGATCTCGGCCTCAAGGAGTTCCAGATCGCAACCGGAAGCGCTGAAGTTGATGTAGCCTTTGGGATAGTAACAGTCGTCGGTGACGTCGATGATTGGCCGACCGTTGACGGTGACGCGGAACTGTCCGCCCCGGGCGCACACTTCGACGTTCAGCCGGTCCCCGGAAAACGCATCCTTGACTTCGGCCAGGATATACGGAGCCGCATGGGGCACGTCCAGTTTTTTGCCGTCATCGTTGACCACTTCCCGCCAGAAGGGCTCCGTGTCCCGGCGTTCGGTTTTCTGCAGGCGCGTGCCACCGTCGGAGGAGAAGGCCAGAAAGTACTGCTTGCCACCCATATTCGTCTGAGGGTTGATATAGTTCTCTTCCGGGGCCGCTACCAGCGGCGTCTTCACGCGCATGCTGATGAGGAAGAACTGGCCCGGCGGCATGCACCCACCCGCCGGCACCCGCAGCGAACAGCGCAGGTCAAAATCCTCATACGCCACATCGCGGCTGTTCTCAGGTACAAACTGGCTGTTTCTCACTATGACTGGCATGGCATCTTCCTTTGTCCGTGTATGGCGATGGCAATCGATGGTCGGGGCGTCGTCTGCTGTTTCCGAGCCCCGCGCAGCGCCCCGGTTGAACCCTGACTCCCCGTCCCTCAATAGACCCGTACCTCATAGACTCGTGCCGGTTGGTTCTCGTCCCAGACGCGGTCGACGGTGAGTCGTACTTTGTTTCCGGAGGTGCCGGCGGGCAACGCGTGCCGCCGGAAGCGCCGATAGTTGTCCTTCTCGTCAACCAGTTTCGCCCAGCACCCCTGGTGGAACACGTCGATATGGTAGTCGCGCACCAACCGCTTCGCCACGCGGTCGCCTTTGATCAGATACATGTCCGCCCACAGGCGTTCGGTGACGTCGAACCGCAGCAGGAGTTCGTGAAGTTCCTTTTCCGACCCCAGGTCGAGTTCGATCCACTGGGGCAAACGCTGGTAGGGATCGCTCATCCACTGGTTGAGGGCGGCACGGCCTTCACGGTGCGGTTTGCCGTTGACGAGATTCTCCGCCTTGCCCGGCACCGGATCCGGACTGATCCCGAACACCGGCACTGCCGCCAGGTCCATTTTCCAGCCAGTTTCGCCGCCAACCAAACCTTCCACCACGTCCACCAGGTGCGCGGCGGTCAGGATTTCCACCTCGCCGCTGAGGCCGACCACCACCGCCTGTCCTGATTTGGCGCGATCGAAGGGCGGAAACGGTTGAGGATTTTCCAGATGGAACTCGACCCAGCCTTCGAACCCGGCGGGTACGTCCCTGTTCTCGGAGGCGACGACGTCGAACCTTGTGACGTTGTCCACGCGGCGGTAGTACTCATCCCAGCCCTTTGTGCCGGTCGGGTTCAAGGCGCCCTCCAGAACGGCGTCGGGGCTCGCAGCGACTGGTTTCTCGCGTGCGACTTTCTCGTACCGTCCGGTCCCGGCATTGTGGACGAATTCCGGTACCGGCAACAACTCGATGGGCGGTGTCTCGCCATAGCCGAGGAACCCGGTGACCGTCGTGGCAGCGTGCGGATTCCGCAGATAGAACCGCACGGTTTCCACCCGTTGACCGTAGGCAAAGATGGCGGCGGCCACACCCGTTCTGGCGTCTGCGAACCGGCCCGGAACCTGTGCCCGAGAGAGTGCGGCCACGGAATTGGCGGTCACCCGGGCGGTTCTGGCCAGGTCGCTCGGATCGGCGTTGGCGATTCCGATGATGAACGCGTCGTTCTTCAGAAGGGTTTGCTGCAGAGCCTGGATATGGTCCCGAGCCAATTCACGCGGGGTGACACCCTTGTCCTGGCACAGTTTCGCGGCCACGGCCACGGCCTGGCCCATGGCGCCGCCGGTGCGCATCAGGCGCGTCGAGGTGAACGCCAGATGCGATACGCCCACAGCGCGACCGCCCGAAAACAGGTTGTGGATGTTGCGCGAATACAGGCACCGGAAAGGGATGTCGTAAGGCAGGGGGCGCGAGTAGAACTGCACTTCGTAGCCACCGTCGTAGGATGGCAGGTGCTCATCCAGGTACGACCCACCGAACGCGACCGCGTCGTCGAACCCACGACAAGCCTCGATGTCGTTCTGCGTCAGGAGGTAATCGCCTTCGATCCGGCGGGATTCGCGGCGGCCCAGGATGGGGCTGATCCAGACCAGTTGGAAGTTCTCGGCCTCCTTGGGGAACTTGATGTTCTTGAGGTAGTTCCAGACGCTGTAGATGCGCCGCACCAGGCGCAGGTACAGTTCCTGGGGCGTGTAGAGTGAATGATTGGTCTCGCTCTCGCCGCCTTCGTCCACCTGCCAGAGGAAATGAATGGCCTGCCGGGGGTTGAAATGGTTGTCGGGTTTCTCCGGGTTCCATGGCGGGGTCCCGGGCGGCGGCTCGAAACGGCAGGGCCGGCCGGAATCCACGACCAACGCTGTGACGCTGGCGGTGGAAATGACGTCGTCGGCCTGGCGTGGCGCAGACCGTTCCCCGGTTTCATCTCGCGATTCCCGGCCCATGCGCCACGCCGCCCCCGCGAGCTGGGCCACGAACGCGTCGCCCGTGGCGTCCAGGACATGCCCGTCGATCTCTACATCCACGTGGTCGAGGTTCTCGATGTTCAAGAGCTTGACTTGGCGGATGATGCCGTTCTCGACCGAGCAGTCGTGCACCAGGTGGCGCCTGAGGATCCGTACTCCGGCGTCTTCCAGGAGTGAACTCACGACTTCGTCCCACAACGGGTGGATGTTGTACCCGAAGTTGGTCGGGAAGATCCGCGCTTGCCGCCAGTTGATGTGTTCCTCGATCTCCTCCATGATGCCCATTTCGTTCCAGTACGGGTTGCAGCTCATGGCGGCATGCGCGCCCACGCCCAGATTCGGACCGCCATTGCCGCCCAGGATCATCTCTTTCTCGACCAGGATGGTGCGGAGCCCCAGCCGCGCTGCCTGCAGCGCGGCGCAGATCCCCGCGACACCGGCCCCGGCAACCAGGAAGTCACACGCCCGTGTCTGGTGTTGAGAAGATGTCATGACGTTCTCCACGGGAAACCACGCCTTTTCACCATAGTTGGATGGCTCCGCCCCCAAACCCCCGCTGGAGGATCATTGACCCTCCAGACCTCCCAGTGGCGATTTGGTATTCCACGCGGCGGATGGCCGCCGCGTGGAATACCAAATCGCAATGTGGGGTCCGGGGAGTCGACGATTCCCCGGCGGGTTTGGGCAGAGCCCAATTCCGGATCACTCGCATTTCTCCAGACGCACGTCGTCGATCCACACGGTGCCGGTGGCCTTGCGCATTCCGAAGGTGATCCAGAGTTCGGGGAATCCGGGCGAGACGGTGAGGAGGATCTCCCGGCGTTCCCACGGCAGGTTCTTGCTTTCGATCCAGCCGTCCTCCCGCGAGAGGTATTCCCCGTTCACGCCGTCCGCGGCACGCAGGTAGCCGTAGGCCCCGACGCCTGCGTCAAGCGCTGCGGCGCTGAGTTTCTCGGTCTTCACCCAGTAGGACAGCCGGTAGGTTCCCGGTACCGGGTTCAGGATCTTCTGCCGCCACAGCGCCAGGATGCTGTCCATGGCCACGGCGTCGCGACCGACGATCTTCAGACATGAGGCCCCGTGACGGCCTTCGTCGGCGAACGACACTAGCGCCTTCTTCTCCGGCGGCGCATTCCCCGTATCCCAGCCGTCCTCGTACCACGGTTCCTTGCCGGCCTGCTTGTCACATGCGGGGTTGAGGATCAGATTTGGGGCCGCGCCGGGTACTACCGGTTGCAGCACCAGCGTTCCAGCATTATCCACCTGCCAGTTGGGACCCCGCGCCCCGACCCACGCGAGCCACTCATGCCGTGCCCGGTCAAAGAGCCCCACGTTGAACCGCGCCTGCGCCGCCCGGGCCGGATCCAGGCCCGCGGCCTGCAGCGGGATCTTCCAGGTCCCGACCCAGCGCTTGCCATCGACACGGGCGGCGTATTCGTACTGCCCGGTGAGGGCGTGAATCCGCTCCGGGGACGCTCCGGCGTCCGCGGACAGTTCGTGCCGGCCGGAGGCGAATCCGTGCAGCACATGCACGGTCTTGGGGTCGGCACGGAAACAGACCTCAGCACCGTACGTTTGGCCCCAGACGGACTTGGCTGGATCGGTCTCCAGTACAGACAGATCCAAGAGGTCAGCTTCCACCGCGACGTAGAGGTTCCCGGCATCGCGTGCCACGAACGCCAACGCTTGACTCTCACCAATCGCGCCGGACGGATTCTGCTGCAGCACCAGGGGTGTCGCTCGTGCGGTCTCGGGCCAGTCTGCCAGCGTTCCGTTGCTGTCGAGCGCCTTGTCCGTTCGGGTAATTACGGCGCAACGGGATGGGCGCCCTGTTTCACCTTCAGCCAGCGCCCGGGCTTTGAGAATGGCGCGGGAGAAGAACGGCGGTTGCTTGGGGCCGTCCACGCGTGCGGCGCGACCCTCGGCCGTTTCCGGACGGCGACCCCAGTCGTTCAGCAAGCCGACGTCGGAAACGTCGATCGCCTGCCAGCCAAGGCGGTACGCAGGGGAGTTCTTGGCCAACGCGAAGTTCCCGTCCGCCGCGTCGGCGAACCGCGGGTCGGCCATGATGCTGTGTGTGTCTTTCCCGGACGCCTGCCACTGTTCGAGGGTCATGGCCCCCGTGCAGCGGAAGCGCGGCGGGTTCGTTCCGGAAAAGCAGAGATTGCGGTCACTGCGAATGTGGGCGGGGAGGTCGGGAACGATGTGAATCAGGTCCGTCGGCCAATCGGGGCAGGACGCAATGTTGCCTTCGACCAGGTTGTCACCCGGGCGTTTCGTCTCGTTGACAAAGGTGATCAAGGCGTTGCCGCAGTCGGCCACCGCGTTGTTGCGCACGGTGTTGCCGATGGCGTTGTGGATGAGAATGCCGTAGTTGCTTACCCGGTAGACGACGTTCCCCTCCACCACGCTTTCGTCGCTCTCGTCGTCAAGGTAGATGCCCATGGCCAGGAAGTGAGGTTTGTCCGGACCGGTCGCGGAAAAGCCGACCACGTCATGGACGAGGTTGTTGCGGACGGTGTTATTCACGCCGGGCGCCCACGAGTTGATTGCACCGCCATCGGACACTTCCAGGCAGCAGTTGTACACGTGGTTCTTCTGCACCAGATTGTCTCGGCCTTGGATGAAACTCTTGATGTTCTCACGCGTGACCTCGATGCCGTTGATCTTGTTACTCGGGAAAGCCCAGGGTTGCTTGCCCGACTCCGTGTAGTACTTCAGCATCGCCCCGCCACCCCACGCAATGCCGGAGAAGGACATGTCATGAATGAGGTTGTTCTCAACAATGGTGTGGCTGGCGTTGTTGAACCGGATGCCTGTGACCGCCTTCAGAACCCGGCCACAGTGGTGGATGTGGTTATTGCGGACGACGTTGCGCGTGCAGGCGTCCTTGCCGCCCGGCGGGTACCCGTTGAACGATATGGCGTCCAATCCAATGTAACCCAACTCGTTTCCGGCCAGGAGGTTGTCTTCCGCATCGAGCGTGATGTCGATACCCGTCCCGCCGATGTTGGTGAACAGGCTGTCCGTGATGCTGCACCGGGCGATGCCGGACAGCACGCAGGCTGAGCCAAGAGTCTCCATGAACGTGATGCCGCGGAAATGCAGGTTCCGGATCCATCGTCCGGCGGCCCCATCGCCTTTGACCTCAAGCAGCGCCGACGCCACTGGCACCGTGACCTTGTCCAAGTCGCCCGGGTTCCTTGGCCACAGGTAGAGTTCGCTGGTCTTGGGACTGGAGTAGTACTCGCCGGGTTGATCGAGTTCTTCGAGGAGGTTCTGGAAGAAGTAACGGTTGCGTGGCTTGAAGGCGAGTGATCCCTGCCGGGTGAGATTGACCTGTTGTTTGTCCCGGTCAATACTCGCAAGGGGCGAGACGTCGTGGGTGTAGTCGGTCCAACTGTAGGCGCTGACCTCCGCGCCTGTCAGGTCTTTCCACTCCGGGATGTCGCCCGGCTGGTAGATGAATCCCTGTCGTGCCAGGGGTGCGCGCGACCCGCGATCCGTGCCGGGCACGTCGCGCATGTAGAGCCAGCCCTTGGTGATCGGATCGGCAGGATCCAGGTTCGGATACCGGGCACGGATCATGGCCTGCCCGTCGCAGAACAGTTGATTCACGCCCTTGCCAGACGGTGAGACACTCCGGACAATGTCGCCCTTCCACGGCGTCCAGCCCGTCACCGGAGCGCCACCGGAGAGGATTGGGCGCTCGCCCGGGAGGGCTGCGAACGTGATGGCGTGCTCAGCCGTTCCGGAGTCGTCGACGCCAAACTCGACCGGTGCGATCAGGCGGTAGATCCCGCCCCGCACAAGAACCGTGAGGTCGCGGTTCAGTCCACCGTCCGCCTTCACGACCTGTCGCACGGCATCACGGGCCTTGCCGAGTGTCGCAAACGGCCCATCCGTCCTGTCGGCGTTAGGCGTGGCAAGTCTGCCCGACCATTGGTCGTTGCCATTGGTGGCCACGTAGAAATCCGCTTGAATGACCTGGTGGCGTGCGGAGTCCGCATCGATACTGGCCTTCTGATCCATAGAACAACCTCCAGACAGAGCCACCGCCAGCGACGAGATCAACAGGGCATGTCCTCTCATCGAACGTCCTCCTGATGTGCATCGTTTCTTCTGTGCGGTAGCGTTCGTGGCTCAGGGCCATTTTCCGGGGCGCCATGTGTGTGGCGCCAACTCTGACCGACTGCCGGCCCCATAGCCTTCTCCTGTTCTCTACCACAATACCCTGGCCCGACTCGGGTTATCTGTGACAAACAGGCCCATTATTATAAGAATATGGTCATTTTGTCGCCCAGATGATATAGTCAAAGCGTAACTACTCGGGCAGGCTGTAGGTGGATAGGCTGTAGGTAGACCCCGCTGCAAAAGCTCAGAGCCGCGTACAACGCGGCCGCTACAGCGACAAACGCAAGCTCACGATCGGCTGTCGCGTCGGCCTTGCAGGCCGGTCCCCAAACCTTTTGCAACGGCCTCCAGGTAGGCTGTAGGTAAGAATCGCGCCTGAGGCCACGCGAGGCTCGAAGCGTCTGATGGGGCCGCATTTCCATCTGGCATGGAGACCGCAGATTCAGGCTCGACGTTCGGGAGCCTACAGCCTAACAGCCTACAACCTAAGCAACCTGATGTGGTCGACGTCAAGCCATGGATACCCAGACGGGCAGGCGAATCGGCGAGTTCCTCAAGGCGCTGCAGCAACTGGTCGGCGTGCCGGTGCTGTGTCGTGGGGCGGAGCTTATCCGCCCCACGACAGACTTCGCCGAAGCCCTGTTCCTGCACTGCAATCCGTTCTGCATGGCCGTCAAGGCGAAAGAGAGTCGGTATGCCAAGTGCCGACCGCGTGAGAGTTTGGAACTCGCGGTCGAGGCCCAGAAACACGGGCGCCCGTACTTGAAGGACTGCCACGCCGGGGCCGTCGAGTGGGTGGTGCCGCTTCTTCGTGACCAGCGGTACGTCGGCGTTCTGATTTTCGGGCCGTTCCGCCGGGCGGACGACGGTTGTCCGTACTCCAGCCTGAAGCGGGAGTACGCGCGACTACCCTTGTACAGGGATGAGTGCGTGAACCGGGTGCAGCCCATTCTCGACGTGCTGGGGGCGTATCTGGTGGAGTGCCGCGCCTGTGCCACAGAGGATGGGACGGTGCGGATTTCCGACGACCGCATCCTGCGTGCCGTGACCTATATCGAAGAGCACTACAGCCAGTCCTTGCGGGTTGAGGACGTGGCGAACCACTGCGGGATGAGCCGATCACGACTCGTGCACGTGTTCACCCGGGAGTGCGGCATTTCGCTCATGCAGCATCTGACCGAAACGCGGGTGCGGGAAGCCAAGAGGCTCCTGACCTATTCGGACACGTCCCTGAGCGACATCGCGACGGCGGTCGGGCTGGCCGATCAGAGTTACTTCGGCGCCGTTTTCAAGCGCCACACCGGCCTGACGCCGCGCCGGTATCGCACCGAGGAGCGGCGCCGGGCGGCGCCGTGAGGCAAACCGGCAACGCCACCGCCAGTCGTCAGCGGCCCCGGGCGACGGACCGCCCGGTCATCTCGGGGTGAAACTGCGGTGTCGCGCCGGAGTCCCGGCTTCAGCCGGAAGTGGAGGCGAGCTTCAGCGAGCCAATCCCCGGCCGCTTGCTGAAGCGTCGCCGCGGCTTCCGCCTGAAAGGGCGCGTCGGTTTATTCGGCTCGCGTTACTCCAGGGCAAGACGCCGTTGTGCTCAGAACTTGGAGCGCGAGCGTATCGCGAGCCCTCAACTGCCGTTTCTTGGCAATAGATCGACACGCCCTATAGATCGACACGCCCTGAAAGGCGGTACTCAGGCGAAGACACGCATCTATGGTTGCCTCGAGTTTCATGGGAGACGCTGAATTCCGGTGCGCTTGACATGCGCAGATAGAGGACTATACTCCTGAATAGTTTAACTATTCGGGAGAATAGTCCTGTGAACAGCCTACCCAGAAGACTGCGTATCGAGCTTCCCGACAGGCAGTCGGCGTTCCTGTGGGGGCCGCGTCAGACGGGCAAGTCAACGCTTCTGCGCGAACGTTTTCCGGACAGCCTCGTGTATGACTTCCTCGACACGGACTTGGCCCTGGAGTTCGCCAAACGGCCGGGGTTGCTGCGCCAGCGGTTGCTTGCCAAGGAACCGGCCGTACTGCGGCAACCGATCATCCTGGATGAGGTCCAGAAGGTGCCGTCGCTGCTGGACGAAGTGCATTGGTTGATCGAGAATCGCGGTCTGCGGTTCATCCTGTGCGGCTCGAGCGCGCGCAAACTGAAGCGCGGCCAAGCCAACCTGCTGGGCGGTCGCGCCTGGCGCCACGAGTTGTTCCCGTTGGTGTCGCCGGAGATCGGAACGGTTGACCTGCTTCGGGTGTTGAACCGCGGGGCCATTCCCAGTCACTATCTCGCCGAAGGTTTTCGCAAGTCGCTGCAGGCGTACGTGCGGGACTACCTGAAAGAGGAGGTGTTCGCGGAAGGACTCACCCGAAACGTTCCGGCGTTCGCCCGGTTCTTCGACGCTATGGGCTACACACACGGGGAGCTGACCAATTACGCCAACATCGCCCGCGAATGCGGCGTGGACGCGAAGACCGTGAAGGAGTACTACCAGATTCTCATCGATACGCTTCTGGGCCGGCGCGTCGAACCCTTCAGCCGGCGCATGGGGCGCGATGTCATCACCAAGGCGGCGAAGTTCTACCTTTTTGACGTGGGGGTGGCGGGCACCCTCGTCAAGCGTCACGTCGCCGAGGCACGTGGCGAAGCCTTCGGCCGAGCCTTTGAGCACTTCATCTTCACAGAGTTGACGGCGCACGCCTCGTACAGCGAGTTGAACTACGACATCCAGTTCTGGCGTACGCGGCAGGGCGTGGAGGTCGATTTCATCCTCGGCGGCGGTCAGGTGGCAATCGAAGTGAAGGGCTCCAGTCGGGTAGAGGGTCGCGACTGCCGGGCTCTGCATGCCTTCGCCTCCGAACACAAGCCGCGGCAGGCGATCGTCGTCTGCTGCGAGAGCGAGGAGCGGCGAGTCGGCGACGTGCGAATTGTCCCGTGGGCAGCGTTCCTGCAACAACTCTGGGCTGGCGAGGTCATCGGGTGACGGCTACTCGGATGGCCGGCTACTGGATCTGGTCTCGGTGCGCGTCCCCAGTATGAAGGATGGATTCACATGGGAAAGAGCACATCCCTTGCCTGCCCGGCAGTGTTGCTCGCAGGCCTGATCTGTATCGCGGGTTGCTGGGCTCTGGCCCTGGAAGAACGCAAAGACGGCCCCATCGAGTTCCATGGCCGGGTGATGGACCAGTTTGGGGAAGGTATCGCCACTGCAAAGATCACCTTCACGGTTCGCAGAGAGGATGGTTCCGTTAGGGAGGTAACCGCGACTGCCGACGCGGCAGGCTGGTTTGGGCTGGCCGTGCGTGGAACGGAATGTTCGGTTGGCGGGATAGACGATGTGATTCAGATCCCGGCGGACGGTTACGAAGCCGGCGGCAGGGCTTTCCGCGATCAGACCGACCAGGATGGAATGCGCTACTACTACGTGTGGAAGTACTACCCGGCGGATGTCTTGGCTAAGGAAGAACCGAATACCATGATGGGCGGTCGCGCGGACGGCACAGTCTACACTTACTACAACGGTTGGCGGCCGTACGCGGGGCGGTACCCAGAAGAGCAGTTTTCGCAGCAACCTTACCGCCAGTTGGACGAATGGGTCTGCCGCGAAGGTGCGCACGCTGATGGGGACTTGTGGGTTTCGGCAACCCTCAGCGGGGACGGAACCACATCCTACACTCGTTTCGAGGCACCCAACGGTGGAGTCCTCCTCAATCCCGACATCTCTGGCGGCGTGATTGCGCCACAGGATGGCTACCAGAAAGAACTGGCAGTGGAAAGGCCAGCCCGTGGTGACGCGGCAGGCATCGAGGTATTCTCCCAGAAGTCTGCTGGCGATGGTCGGACGTTCTACGGGCGGTATCTATTCCGAGGCAGTGTGGACGCCAGCGATCAACCGAAGGGGAAAAACACATTCACTTACCGGATACTGCAATACGTAAACCCCTTCGGCTCGCCGAATCTGGAGGACGGGGTGGAGGGCGGTGAATTCGAAAAAAAGGAATTGGGCGAGCAGGTCGCCATGATGAAGATGGTCGACAAGTTGAGCGACACGGAGGGGAACGCGGCAGCCATAAAGTGCGAGTTGAAGAAACGAGCCGAGATTGACGCGCGCCGGGCGCGCGACCAGGTCGCGCGTCAGAAACGCAGCATGGAGATTCTCCCGCAGGTATTGGAAATGGAGAAGAAGCGTCTCGCCTACAAACCGATCATGGAGGCGGTCCTGGCCGGCAAACCGCACCCGCCTTGGCCGGGTTTCAATCCCCCTGGAAAGAGAACGCCTCGCTCCGCGCCCCCCCAGACTTCAGGTCCGGGAGTCACCCCGAGGGCAATGCCCAGTCAGGCTGGGCCATCAGCGGCGGGATCGCAAGACCAGGCCCCATCGCCGGAAGATGCGGCAACCGGCAAGATGAAATGGTTGCTATCGGTCCTCGGAGTTGCCTTAGCGCTTGGCGGCGCCATCGCCGTCGTACGTCGCCGCAAGGCAAGAGGAGCGTCCAACTCGGATTCGGGGAACGGCGATGTCGGTGGTAACGGAAGCAGGCAAGGGCCAGGATCAGGTGTCGGCACCGCGGATTCCGGCGCCCCGAGCAACGGATCCCGAGATCCGGAGAAGAAGTAACGCTTTGTGGTGTTCGCTCAGGACAACGCGGACGGCGCGGGAATGGAGGGAAAGGGGCGGGGGAACGATGTCGCGCTTGGACAATACGCGCCAATGGTGCCACAAGAAGCGCCCTGCCTATTCCACGGGTCGGCCGAAGATCATGGGCGCGGGCACGCCGGTGGCGGCGCTCCGCAGGGTGATTCTGCCCTGACCATCAGGCCCGCTGCCATAGTCCACGCGCAGATCGGCGGGAAGACCGCGACTGATCTCGACGATCACTTCCTTGTCACGAATGTCCGTGGTCACCACCTGCGCGTCGGTCAGGACTTGGTCGCCTACCCGGAAACGGAACCCCTCGGCCTTGGTTCCCGTGCGACCGTCCCAGGACTTCAGAGCCATGGGCTGACTGTAGGTCAAGACAAGTTGCTTTTCCCCTCGTCGCTGGAGGCTCAGCAGTTCCGGAGGGGCCATTTCCTTGCGACCATAGACACCGCTTAGAATCGCGGCGGTCCAGCGGTCGGAGAACGCCTTCATCTCGGCGGCCGTCGTGTAGTGCCCCGTCCAACCGGCTTCTCCGGAAATGTCATAGGTGATGGCGCCGGGCAAGGCGTGGGGGTGCTCTTTGCAGACTTCCTGTTGCGCCCGCCGGACATTGTCGCATTTCTGGCGATCGGTTTCATAGGTGATTTGCCCGATGAGCATTGGCACGTGGTAGTCATACCAGAAATCGCTGATGGCTGCCACGAGATTGGTCTTGTACTCGTTGTAGTCGCCCATGACCGTCAGTTTGTTCCAGTGCGTCATGTCATTCTCGCCCTGGTAGTAGAACACGGCCCGAATCTTCATGCTTCCATCCGTGGCCGTCCTGACCATCTCCAGCGCACGGGCATACATGCCGCCCGGCGCCCACGCATTTGCGGCCGTGGCGCCTTCGGTGCGGTGCCACTGCTTGACCACGGTGCTACCGACCGCGGCGGCAATGAATCCCATGGGCACCTTCTGATCCGGGATCAGGCGGTTGAGCGCGATCGGCCAGGGCGACCCGTATTCCCCGGTGCTGGACGAAGGATCGCTTCCTTCCGACCACACGTCACGACTGTATTTCACACCGACAAATGGGTTCTTGGGATCGAGCTTCACCATCTCCTTGCCATGACCGTCGGCGTTGGACTGGCCGGTGATCAGGAAAAGATCACCCACGCCCACGCACTCCACACTCGCCGCCAGGCCGGACCCGTCTGCGCCCCGCACTTCCAGGAGTCCTTGCCCCACCGGGGCCGGAAGTGTTCCGGCAAACGCATCAGTGCCGGGGTGGGCATCAACGACCTGCCACGCGCCCCCGGCGAAGCGCGCCTCCAGTTTTTCAGGACGCTTATCAGCCGGGAATGTCCCCCGGATGCCAATGACGCCGTTCTCTGCCGTGTCCCGCTGGAACAGCGTATAGGGTTGAGGATAAATGACCTTCAACTCATTCGCCGATGCGGATGTCATCATCACGCCTACTCCGACAGCAAACACCGTGATTCTGATCATTCTTTCCTCCCGAGCACAGCAGGGTTGCGGCGGCGGGTCGCAACCGGGCGTGGCGCTCAAAAGTCATAGTCAATGTGCCAAGCGCGTTCCTGGCCTGCGCCGATGGACCCGTCCAGGAATGGTTCCCAACTGAACGTGTGCGGGTTCCCCCAGATCGGAAGGTACGTGGGGATGTAGCTGCAGGTGCCGGAGACCAGACCCAGTTTGGGGTGTCTCTGGAGTACGACGAGGTTGCAGTTGCCGCCGTGGTCCAGGGCCTGGTAGTGACCGGAGTTCCAAGGCCAGCCCAGGCGGCGGATGAAGCCGCTTGCCGCGATGTCGTATCCTGCGTTGGCAGGGAAGCTCACGGGCACATTGAACCGGCACAGTTCGTCGGTCGCGGGTTGTGGGTAGAAGGGGTGCGGGAACCAGCGGAAGGGCAGGGGCCGCGTCCCGCTGTTCTTCAGGCGCGTGGCCGACCGGACCGCGCGCCCGTGCAGGCTCACGCACCGCTCCAGATCGAGCGCGTAGGTCTCGAATGCCTGTGAGGTCAGCAGGCAGATGCTGGAGTCGGTCGCGGTGATGTCCCAGCGGCAGAACTCGAGGACCTGGTTCGCCTGCAGGTCGCAAAGGCCGGTCCCGATGATCAGCGCTTTCGCATCGGTTGTCGCAGGGTTGCGTACCGGGCCAAGATTGAAAGCGTCCGGAATGCCTTGCCCGTCAAACGTGTTGAAGCTGTCGGGGAACGTCGGCCCGGTCAGCAGATCGCCGTGGTCGGCATCGGTGATCTGGAAGATGTAGCCGCCCGTGCAGTAGCGCGTCCCGAATCGCGCCTGGTCCGCGACGGGGTCGAGGATGCTGACGGTCAGAGCCGCGTTTTTGAGCGAAAACATTGGTGTGTCCACCCTTGTGCCTGACCAACGTCGGGTTGCCGTCGGATGGGATTTGTCGGGGAAGGAAGCGTTCCGCCAACTCGTTCATCCGAGGCTGTCATTTCTGCCAAATATACCGCTCGGAGCGACTGCCGCACTCCGTGGCGGCGGCACTCCGGCCTAGCGCTCCGTGACGAGGGGCCAGGTGGCGCGTCGCGGGTCGGCGTAGCAGCCGATCCTGTCGACCGGGATGGGCTCGAACCCGAGCTTGAGCGCGGGCGATTCGGGCTTGAGGCGGTAATCGTTCTTTGCTGCGTCGACGAACCGCGGATCGGCGACCACCGAGTTGCGGTCCAGGCCCATCTCCTGCCAGGCGGTCCACTCGTCGACCGTCTCGGCTTCGCGCAGGGACAGGTCGTCGATCCAGACGGTCCCGGAATTGTCGCGGCAGTCGATGCGGATGTAGAGGTCGCGCATGCCGGCGATGCCTTCGGGCTGGTCGGCCGTCGGGGTTGTGAACCCGAACTCCAGATGTTGCCACTCGGGCAGGGCCTGGCGTTCTTCCCAGTTCTTCTGGCGCGCGTCGACCTGGCCGGCCCAGTACGGGTGCGCGTCGGTCCAGCCGTTGAACTCGATCTGCTGCAGCGTGCCGTCCACCAGGATGTTGTTCGCGATCCGGTTGTGGCGGCCGCTGTGGATGTGCACCCCGCCGCGCAGGCAGCCGACCACGATGTTGCCGAACACGGTTGCGCCGCTGGCCAGGTCGTCGAGGTAGATGCCCCAGGAGAACGTGGGGCTGCCCCACGTGCCGTGCTCGCGGCCGAACCCGATCACCTCATGGATGTAGTTGTACCGGACCATGCAGCCCCACGGCGTCACGGCGTCGCGGCCGCCCGTGTAGATCGCGCCGGTGTCGCACGTCTCCAGATTGAGCCGGTACAGGTGGTTCAGTTCGATGATGTGGTCGTGGCCGCCGAAGATCACGCCCATGCGCGGGATGTCGTGCACCGTGTTGCGCGAGAAGCGGTTGCCGATACCCTCGACGCGGACTCCACAGCCCTGCTTCCAGTCCAGCCCGGTGTGGTGGATGTGGTTGTTCTCCGCATAGTTGCCAACCGGCCGGACCAGGCGTCGTTGCCGTTGCCGGCGACGTACACGTCAGCCGGTGGCGGGACAATATCCGCGGGCTCTGCAGCCGACGCCGGCGCGTGAAACCTGGAACTGCCCGCCAGCATGGCCAACCCGACGGCTGCGCTCACTGCACTTATCGGAATTCTACCCATGTGTCAACTCCTTCCACCCCGCCGACTTGTCTCGAACCTCGTCGTCCCTGGACCGCGACGTCCGTTCGGGGCTAACTCTATCCCGAACAGCCGCACAACCGGCAACGTATTCCGGTGTATACCCGTTGCCAATTGGATCATGGCATTAATTAAATGACCGATGTAAACATAGTGGCACCAATGACAGGTGATTGGGCCGCAACTCACGAGCCAGTGCCGCAGACGCATGACCGAGCGGCGACCTGATGGGTTGACGCGGCGCCGTGCGTTCCGTACATTGTCTTGCGACGTGCCGTGCGTTACGTGTCGGGTGTTGCGTGTTGCGTGTCGAGGAGCGGCCTGAACCCCGTCCTTCATCACTCTGAACCAGGAGGTGGGCATGGGTGCGCGTGAATCGGAACTGACCAAGTTGCGGAAACGTGCCGAGGCGGGCGACGCGAGCACCCAGTATCAGCTCGGATGCATGTACTATGAGGGGCAGGGCGTGGAGCGCGACTACGCTGAGGCCCTGAAGTGGTACCGGTTGGCGGCGGCGCAGGGGCACAACAGCGGCCTCTGCGACGTGGGCTACTGCTACCGCAACGGCCACGGTGTCGAGCAGGACTACGCCAAGGCCATTCCGTACTACCAGCAGGCGGCGGACCAGGGCTGCCCGACGGGCGCGTTCTGGCTGGCCTACGCCTACGAGTACGGTCAGGGCGTGAAGAAGGACATCAAGAAGGCGAAGCACTGGTATCAGATCGCGCGCAGTCGCGGTGATGACGACGCGGCGGCGGCCCTGCAGCGGCTCGGTGACGAGTGAGGGGGGCGTCGCCAGCCGCGAGGACCCCGGACCGCCTGAAGGGTCTGTCGATTTAACCGATGCGGCACCAAGACAGCCCGCGAGGACGCGGGCGCTCCAGTTCGGATGCCGCACGAAACTTGGAGCGCCCGCGTCCTCGCGGGCTCTTCTCTTGGCAAAATCGACACGCCCTGAAGGCGGTACTTCGATCCAAGGCGAAGACACCTGAACCGACCTTCGGAGAACCACACATGGCGCAGCACCGATTCAGGATGCCCAATGCCGATACCAGCGTGGTCTGGGCGGCGGCGAAGGCCGGACTCGACGCGTGGCGCGTGGCCGGACCCGTGCCGGGTGATACGGGCACGCACATCGAGCCGGTGGAGGGCACCCATCACGCCACGGCGCAGTTCCGGTTCCAGGTTGACGCCGACACGTGCCTGAAGGTGGCGCCCGTCTGGTGCCGGCACGGCGAGCAGAGGGGCGCGGTGCGCTTCCCCTACAACCTGCCGCCGTTCACCGTGCCGCAGGTATACGAGGTGGCGTACCCGGACCCGAAGTGCACGACGCGCATGCCGCTCGGCATCACGGCCTATTCGGGGCCGGACGCGCTCGAAGTCTTTGAGCGGACGCTGTTCTTCACCGCGCCGGACGCGGGCCGGGTCGGTGTGCTCGACCTCGACACCGAGCGGGTCATCGACATGGTGGAACTGGGCGGGTTCCTCAGTGACCTGGCGCTGGATGCTAAGTCCGGGCGACTGTTCGTGGCGGATGGGGCAGGGGAGCGTATCATTGTTCTCGATGCGCGAACTCGCGGCGTGCTGGCAGAAGTTCACGTCCCGGGTTTTCCGCGGTCCATCGTGCTGCATGGCGGGAGACTCGTCGTGGCGTGCATGGCGGCGCGGTGCATCACCGTGCTGGACACGCGCAAGCTCAAGGTCGTCAAACGGATCCCGTTGCCGTTGGCGCCGCAGCATGTCGAGGTGCGCGATGGCCAGATCCTCGCCTGGACGTTGCCGGGCGCGTACGACCCAGAGAATTTTGCGGAGTTCGCACCGGATCGGCTGTGTTACTACCCGGTCCACCCGTTCCCGCGCGGGCCGGTGCGGCCGCCGCTGCCCTGGCAGAGTCTGCGCGCGTTCAAGCCGGGGCAGCTCGCGCCGCTGGTGCCCAAGATCCTGAACTACGAAGAGTTCCATGTCCAGCCCGCGTCCGCCATGGTCGGGCCGGGCGTGACCCCGGACACGCTGACCCTGCGCTGGCTCGGTCCCGAGGCCCGGGACGAGACGGTGAGCATTGCCGCGCTGCTCCAGCGCGACGGTGGGGGTGGCAGTCTGCCGCCCGAGCTGCCGGACGACGCGGCGCCGGACCGCTACGTCGTGGCGGCGGACACGCTGTTCTTCACCTGCCCGGCCGCGGGCAAGGTGGGCGTCATTCCGCTGCAGCAGGGCGCGGCGCGGCCGACGCTCAACCTCGGCGGGTACCTGACGGACATGGTCACGTTCAACGGCGACGTGATCGAGCGCTATGTGGACCGCAACCTCAGTTTCTTCCCGTCGCCGGAAGCGGGTCGGCACGACTGGCCTGACGCGAGTCTGCCGCCGCCCAAGGTGTACGTGACCGACGGTGTCGGCAACCGCGTTGTGGTGATCGATGCGGCCTCGAAGCGCGTCACCAAGGAACTGCCGGTCGGCGGCATGCCCGTTGCGCTCTCGTTGCACGGTCTGGAGCTGTACGTGACCTGCCGCAAGGGTCGGGAGATCGTGGTCATCGACGTGCGGACCGACGACGTCGTGCGCCGGCATCGGCTCAACGCCGAGCCGCTGCACGCCGAGGTGATCAAAATTCAGCCGCCGTACACGGCCAGCGAGTTCCGCCCGCCACCAGCCGCCGACGAGGCGCCCGCGCGGTTGGTCGTGCATTTCAATCCCATGGCTTCCGACCTCGGCACCGGCGCCCCAGCCGACGGGCCGTTGGTCGAGCAGACTGATGCGGCTCTGGCCGAAACGCTGTACTACCGGCGCCGAACTGAGGTATCAGCGCGCCTCGATCGGCGCACGGCCGGGCAATCTCGGAAGGGAACGCCGGAGTCTCTGTCTGAGTCCCGCCTTCAGGCGGCAGTGGCAGGCGAGCTTAAGCGAGCCGATCCCCGGCCGCTCGCTGAAGCGTCGCTGCAGCTTCCGCCTGAAGGGCGGGACTCAGACCGTGGCGATCCGCGTCCGAACCGCGGGAGTTCCACGGCAGGTCGGGTCGGCGGATTGGCGCGACGCATCTTCGCGGACAACGCGCACACCCTGCGCCTGGACGGGAACCGCTGGCTGGACGTGAGCGACGTCACTGACCGGCAGCGAGTGTGTGCCGCGGCGGCGCGCGCGGGCGCCCCGCGATGTTCACAACTCGGCCCGAAAGACACGCCCGGCTCGATCACGTTGAGTCTGGACAACGGGCGCGAATCCGATTGGCGCCGCGACACGTGGATCACACCCGAGACGCGGCAGTTCCTGGTCGCGGACTCCGATGAATTCCTGGCCGAGAACGCACCGGTCTTCGACCTGGCGCCTGGCGAGCACGTGCTCCGCGTCACGGCGCGCAGTCCACATGCGCGGTTGTGCGGACTCCGCGTCTGGCGCAGTCTGGAGTCGGTGTTGTCGGCCAGCGCTATTCCCGAACCGGCGGACGTGCATGGCCAGGTGACGTTGCCGACATACCAGGGCGTGTTCGCGGCGGGCGAGTCGGTGCGCTTCACGCTCCGTGTCGCCAATGCGGGACGGACGCGGCAGTCGCTCTCGGTGACCTGGCGCGTTTCGCATCCGGTGGATGACGAGTGCCTGGCCGAGGCGACGCGGCGGTTCAATGTGCCGACCGGCGGCGAGGCGACGCTGGCACTGCAGCCCAAGGTTTCGGCGTCCGGGTTGTTGCGTTTGGACGTCCGGCTCAGCTCGGCGTCGGGTTCCCTGGCGCTGAGCCGGAACTTCCTGCGGCTGCCGAAGCTGGAGCATCCGCGGCTGTTCTGCCGCGCCGATGAACTGCCCATGATCCGGGCGCGGATTGGGTGCTACCCCGAGCTGTTCCGGCGCTACCGCGAGTGGATGGAGTTCAAGTATCACGGCTCCGCCTTCCTGCCCGACGACTACCGCACGACCGGCCACAACACGCCCATGGACCTGGCCAAGTGGCGCGCCATCTGCCTGATGTTCATGGACTGGGCCATGCCCGCGCCCGACCAGCGGCGCCCGTTCTTCAACCGCCTGCGCAAGGACCTGGTCGGCACTGCGAGCGGCGGCTGGAGCTGTTTCCAGGCGGACTTCGAGTTCGGTGCGGCGCTCGCCATTCTCTATGACCTGGCGTGCGGGATCGAGCCGGAGATGAAGTCCGTCCTGCGCCAGCAACTCGGTATGTCGCTGCGGCAGGGCAGGGCACTGCCGGAAGCGCTGGCGCAGATCGAGGAACCGCTCGACGCCGAGGCGCGAACCGTCCTGGGCTGGCACGCGGTCGAACTGGCGAACTACATCCGGTACTTCCGCGCCCACGCCGGAACGCTCGGCGGCATGCTCTGGCAGGGACTGCGTTCCGACTGCCAATGCTCGCTGCACTCGATGGCCCGCACCTTCATTGTCTGGAGCAATTTCCTCGCGGACCGGAAGCTGGTCGACGCGCACTTCTGGTCCGGCTCGTACACGCACCACAACTACGCCATGCCGCGGTACGACCATCCGCAGTTCCTGTCGCCCGGCGGCGTGCGCGGCGGCGGCGAGCACCCGCCGATCGGCAACAAGCCGGTGCGGCTGGCGATCACCAACCTGTGCCGGCACCCGCTCGAGAAGACGCGCAACGACCTGGAACCCATTATCACGCGGCTCAACGGTCCGTTCGGTTACGACGAGGACCGCTCGGCGCGCTCGACGCTGAGCACTGAAACGAACGTGGTGGTGCCGCTGTTCCTGGCGCTGGGGTGGTACGATCCGGACCGGCCGGCCGTGGACTGGCCGGAACTTCCGCCCAGCCTGCTGTTCGACGTCGAGGGCGCGGCGTGCCTGAAGTCGGACTGGTCGCCGGACATGACGGACATCTACTTCGTCAGCGGCGTGCGCGATGTCAGCTACCGCACGCAGCCGAACCACTTACAGATCTACAAGGCCGGGCGCGTCCTGTTCGGGACCGGCGTCCACACGCACGACCACGGCACGCCGACACCGTCCTGGGCCAACGCGGTGGCCATCGGCGAAGGTACGCCGCACGACTGGGAGACCGCTACCGGCTACCAGCGCATGAACGAGCGCCATGTCATCCGCCGGTTCCCGCGTGAGTCGCTGGGTTACATCACGCGCGATGCACGCTGCGGCGGTATGACGCCGCAGAGCGGGTCATGGTTCACCGGCGGGCACGCCGGACCCGGCATGTACGACATGGTCCTGCACTCGCACACCTGGCATCCGTTCGTCGAGCAGGGCAGGGTCGTGGCATTTGAGAGCTCGCCGGAGTTCGACTACGTGGCTGGTGACGCCACGAACGTGTGGGGGCTGGAGCAGGCGCGAGAGGTCTTCCGTCAGCTCGTGTTCGTCCGCCCAGATGTGCTGGTCGTGTTCGACCGACTGGTGCTCGGGCCGCGGCAGCCGCCTACGTGCTGGGTCGCGTCGACGGCGCCTGACCTCACCGTGCGCGGCCGGACGTTCCGCGTCGCCAATGCGGATGCCTGGCTGCACGGGACCGTGCTGCTGCCCGAGTCGGCGACGCTGAACGTGGAAGGCACGCGCCGTGTCGGCCTGCGCCAGGAAGGTGGCGAACTGGACCAGAACCTGTTGCGGATCGCACCGTGCGAACACCGCAATACGGCGCAGTACCTGACCGTGCTGCAGACGGGGACGGGCAAGTGCGCGCCGCTCGCGGTCGAGCGGATCGACGGGCGCGACAGCGCCGGGGTACGCTTCACCTATCGTGGTGCTGAGCACACGATCTGCTTCCGGCGCGAAGGCGCACTCGGCGGCGAGGTTACAATCCGGCAGCGCGGCAAGAAGACGGTGCGGCGCGACCTGGCCGCGAGCGTAGACATGAGCCTGCGCCACTGGCAGCGCGACCCGCGCTACAAGCCGTGGATGTCGGAAGAGCGTTTCCGCTGGTTCCTCGCGCCGGAAGCATGTGCGCAGAGCCCACAGAAGGGACGCGGAAGGGCGGGCAGGTAGGCATGCCGATCAAGCTAACGACGGCGGATTCTGCAGATGCTTCCGAGGCTTCTGGAAAGTAGCGCAAGGCTCCAGCCTTGCAGTCTCCGCTCAATCGATGGTGTGTGGTTCGCTCCTGTCGCGCAAGCGATAGGAGAGCCATCCGGTCAGGAGCAGGCCCAGAACCAGAGCGCAGTCCCCCGCCAGTCTCGACGTGAGGAAGCAGCAGAGCACTCCGGCCGCCAGAAGAGGCGAAGTCACGAACGCACCAAGGAGCATCTGTCTCAGCCCGGCGGCAACCGAACGCCAGGTGATGGGCTCGTGCATGGTACGGTACAAGGGCACGAACCCGACTTTTCCGTGACGGTAATCCCCTTGTTGTCCGTCATCAGGGCGTGTACCACAACGTGCCCGTGTACGATCCCGGGCTGGGCGAGTGGAACCGACGGTCGCCGTAGGCATTGGGGAAATAGTCCACATGCCCGTCGATGAAATCGATATTGCAGCCGCGGTTGTGGCGGGCTTCCGGTTCACCGCGCAGGTCGGCGCCAACCAGTCCCCACGGCCAGCCGTTCGACACCCCGGGCGGCCCGATCTCCGAGAAGAGCAGCATGGCGTCAGGCTTTGGGATCGCGGAAATCTTGCGGGCGGTTGTCACGCCCCAGCAGATCCATGAACTGTAGCCGTAGCCCATGTAGACCGTTTGCTGGGACGGGCATTGGGCATCCTGGCCAGTGAAGTAGTTTGCTCCATCCGTGTACCAGTAGCGCGCCGGCGGGTCGTTCGTCCACGTGGGCGGGAAGGTGCCGTCGTAGTCATCCACGTAGATCTGCATGGACAACCCCAACTGCTTCATCTCATTGGTGCATAGTGCCGTCCGCCCACGCTCCTTGGCCTGTTGCAGGGTTGGCAGCAAAAGACTGGCCAGGATCGCGATGATGGCGATCACCACCAGCAGCTCGATCAACGTAAACCGTTTGCCCTGCCGGATTGTTCCTCCTGGCGTGCATTGTCGCGCTGGCATTTGAGTACTCCTTATCTCTTTCGTGCCGCGGGTTCGTCACCACACGCGGACGCCGCAAGTCCGCGCGGCGGACCGGAGCGGTCCGTCCTTGCAGCCCAAGGGAAGGTTCAACCGCCGGGCCAACTCCAGGTAGGTGGCATCATAGACCGAGATCGTATGCTCGCAGGCCAGGGTTGAGAGGCGCGCGAAGGCGAGGCCCGACATCTCGTGATCGATCGTCACCGGCAGGCGCTGCAACCAGACGAGCGCATCCTGGCGTTCACTCTCCACCAACTTCCCGCGGCGAGTCAGGACCAGCAACGCATTGGCGACCTCCAGTGGCCACAGCGCGGGGACACGCACGATCCCTCCGCGTCGGACCGACTGGAGCATCCCCTTCGTCACGACGGTTGCCTGGGCCGGATGGACCCACGCAACGGCGACTGAAGCGTCAACCACGAATGGCCCCCTCATTGGCGTCCTGCCTCTATGGCTCCGCGCACCTCGGCGTCTGACAGAGTTGCCTTGCCGCCCGCCCGCTTGGCAATCCGTGCCTGCAGCGCCAGCAACCCGTCAACGACAGCCGCAACTTCGCGGTTTCCCGGTCGCCCCTCCGGCACGATTCGGGCAACGGGCTTGTCGTACCGCGTGATGACAATCTCGTGGCCGCGCGCCACGCGTTCGAGCAACTCCCCAAAGCGCGTCTTGGCCTCAAATGCGGTAACGGTCGTCATCGCGGTGTTCCTTATGTTAACTAGTCACTAGCTAACTTACGCCGTTTCTGCGGGAACCGCAAGGGTGCTGACAGGGCTGTTTCAAGATTCGTGACCGTCGCGTGCAGCGAGTACCCCCGGCGTGTCCCCACGCCGGGGGGGGGGCGGCCTGAGGACAGGCCGCCCCTGGGGGGGCGGCCTGAGGACAGGCCGCCCCT